>Ga0335074_10002871_pt1 | contig 23474 bp, 16 predicted proteins | sample Lox_Sample_23_FD_206715 | JGI IMG/M metagenome (GOLD analysis project Ga0335074, IMG submission 206715) | Soil microbial communities from Loxahatchee National Wildlife Refuge, Florida, United States - Lox_Sample_2.3 | ecosystem: Environmental > Terrestrial > Soil > Wetlands | place: USA...
TGCCACAGCCGGTAGGCAGTTCGATAAGGAACCGGCGCTTGCCCAGCTCCACCGTGCGATCGAGCGCCCTCATTGCCTCCTGCTGATATGGGCGTACGAGCCGGGTTTCACCCTGGCGAATATAGGTCTCCGGGATTGGAATCGTCGCAAGAGGTTTACTCTCGGCACGGAGGTGAACAAGTCTTTCGAGGTCGCGACGCGAATAGAAAGAATTCACGATGCGCGCATCGTCGTTCTGGTAATCCCAAAAGTAGATAAGCTCGCCATTCGTAAGGAAGATGAACGGCGCGCCGATCTGCTTTGCATAGGGCAGAGCCTGCTGTTTGGCTATGTAAGGCTGAATGGCCTGTTTCTTTGCTTCAATCACCGCCAATGGGCGACCACGCTGATCGAGCAGTACGTAGTCAGCCCTCCCGCCGGAAAGTGACGGCCCCATCTGAGCATCGCTGGGGTTCTGTTCTGAGTCAGTATGCGCAACGAGAGAGCCGTTCGAGACCCTAAACTCTGTCAGAACTTGCGACTTGTCGGCCGGATTCCAGCCAGCAGTTCGCAACTGGTCGTCGATCAGGATCCGGGCATCCGCTTCAGTCGTGTAGTTGCTCATTTTCTCCAATCTAATAGAGTCGGGCCTGTTCGCGAACTCTCGCAGCACCAAGCCATCATACCCGTCATGATTTTGGGGGGCTCACCGTCTGAAACTGAGTCGGCGATTTCAATTCTTCGCGCTCAACTTCTTCAACTACACCTGGATCCTCCTCATCAGCGCGGTCGTGCCAAGAGATCACGAGCCAATGGGGCAATTGGTCGTGTCGTGTCGCCACAACTCGAGCCCACGCATATGCCATGTAAGGCTCCAATGCTGTTCGAACATACAGCTTTTCCCCCTGCACCTGCACAGGAGCGATCAAATCTGGCGCCTGCGTTATGTCTTCGCGACTCTGCAAGTAGACAGGAACAAAATAGCTTGGAACCCCCAGATAGAGCTGTCGAATAGGAAGATCCCGGAAGAGCGACCATTGAATTGCGCCGGCCAGTGCACACATTTGAGCGACCCGCGGCGTCTTTGCCAAGAATGCGACCCGGTCTTGGTGTTGCTCGAGTATGTGCTCGTGGGCGATGACGATTTCTGCACCTCTCGGAATTAATGGCCATTGGGGCAGGTCCGGAGGCTGCGGCAATTGAGGAACGTTCGGCTTATCGCCGACGTATTGCAGATACAACGGCTGCGTGTACTCTGGGAAGTTCTTGTCGAAACTGAGGTAGACAGGCGTACCGTACCGGGTTTGCAAGTGCCCCGCGCATAGCACTATTCGGCCGTCATGACTGACGTAGCGTTGTTGTCTGATTGCGAGACCGACGTGGATAGCGAGATAGCGTCGCAGCACCCAGCGGTTGCGTCCCCAGTTTTCCTCTAGAACGGCCCCTGCGAGCCGGGCTAGTTTGTCATCGGGAACGTAGGCAAGGCGATGAAGAGAATCCACCGTTCCCAGCCGTTCCCCCTCGAAATATGAAGACAGCGTCGCTTCTGCTGAGAAAGGCGGCCTGCGCAATTCCGTCGTGCTCATTCGATCCTCCTGACAACCGTGTTCAAGCACGTGTGTTGCCAAAGTCCACCTTGTATTTCGCCAGCCAATTGCTCAAAGTCTGATAGCTCGGTAGGCCTACGAGCTCTGCCGCAGTTGTCTTGTTCCCAGCTGATTCGATAAGAGCGCGCTTCAGATAATGCTGCACGACCTCCTGCAGAACGTCAGGCAAACTGAAGCCATGACCCAGTGGCCTGTCCAGCACAGCTTGATCCTGCATCGTCCCTTCAGGAAACAGCGCGTCCTTGATATCGTCTGCTTGGATTTCAGGCTGTTGGGACCAAATTGCGGCGCGTCGGAGAGTGTTCAGCAGTTCGCGAACGTTTCCAGGCCATGTATGCCGGAGCAGAAGTTTCTTTGCTCCTGAAGAAAGTTTTTTATGTTTGAATCCCGGTTCTGATTCGCTCTGTTTATTGATTTCATCGAGCAGTCTCTCTATCAACAGGCTGACATCGCCTTCGCGTTCCCTTAGGGGCGGAAGCTTAATGACGGCTACGGCCAGCCGATAAAAGAGATCGGCTCGAAACCTCCCGGACGACATGAAACTGAGCATGTCACGATTCGTTGCTGCGATTATCCGGACATCGACTTTCTTCGCATTCTTGCCTCCAAGCCTGCGGACTTCCCCTTCTTGAAGCGCGCGTAGGAGCTTCACTTGTGCTGTGACGGGGAGTTCTCCAATTTCGTCCAAAAATAGCGTGCCGCCATCAGCATTCTCGAAATATCCGGCTCTCGATTCCGTGGCGCCGGTAAACGCCCCTTTTTCATGACCAAACAACTCGGATTCGACGAGCTCTGCTGGAATAGCGCCACAGTTTACAGCCACAAACGCTTTTTGTCGTCGCGGGCTCGCATTGTGGATTGCTCGGGCAAACAATTCTTTTCCCGTCCCGGATTCTCCTTCGAGCAATACAGGCACCGACCGCGGAGCAACGTAGCTCGCTCTCTCAATCGTTCGCTTCATCTGGCGGCTTCGATGGATGATATCTGCGAATTCCGGCGCCTCTGGGACCGGGGATGCGTTCGTTGCCTCCAACCTTCGGTCTGATTCTCTGAGCAGGTCGGGTATAAAGTCCGCCGCAAGATCGAATGGAACCGATGCTGTACGAACCCCGAACTTTTGAGAGGATTCGATCAGTTCTGCAGGGAACCTGGTCTTCGCCAAAATGATCCAGACTGCAGCCATGGCTGGCGTGCCTGGGCTGAGGTGAAAGACCAATTCCGCTGACGAGATTTCACTAACAACAGCGACGACCACGTCCCGAGCCGCTTCATAGATTTCCCCGAAGTTGGTGGGCGATGAGAGATGTCTGCACTGTACGTCCAAAGGGCATCCAATCCTCTCTCTTAGCCATTTCCGGAACTCGGCAACTTTGGTTTCTGGATAATCGGTGAGGAGGACAACTCGCTCAAAAGTGAGACTCGCGCACGCCTGAGCGATCGGGCCGAGCCCGATTTCAGTTTCGGCTTGCGGTGCACGTAGATCGGTATTTCCGATCCAGCTGAGCAGGATTCTCGGCATGCAGCAGTAGTATAAATCTTCTTACTGACTACACAAGATATCTTGTGTGCGCCGCCCGTCCGTATTCCAAGAAATGCATCCCCGGGGGTTCCTCGCCAGAGTGGCCCGGCGCTTGCATGGGCTCAGTGTAAGAACCGCACTTCCAGACAATGCCATCGGATCACTATGGACAATTATGGAGATTTATGTAAATATGGATTTCGGTGGACTTTTATGGATACGGAGAGTGCAATGAGCAGAGCGCCAAAAGACCGGCTTCGGCAAAGGCTAGGGAAAATCTCAGAACAGCACCGGAGCGCATTGGAGTCCTTCGAGCGCCTGCTGACAAACTCCAATGCTTCTTTTGCCGAACTGGAAGCAGCGGATACGGCAGTCAAAAAAATATCGGCTGATCGTACGCGCTTAATGGAGGATTTGCGGCTCGCCCAGTTTGAGGAGCCGGATAGGTTCGGAGTCTATCGTGGCCGAGCCGGTCAACGACCAATACGCGAAGTCGTCCTTGACATGACTGATGAGTTGGGCGTGCCGGTTTCGCCACGCTTAATTTCGGATTACGCCGTCGCGACACTTGGTTTAAGCATCCCGCCGACACGTTTCGGGAGTTTGCGCCGGGATGAAGAGAGGGCGTATCAGCGCGATCCATACGCCCGGCCAGCCTGGCTGACGCCAGCGATCAACGCCGCAGGGCTCGCAGCAATCCCGCGATTGATTACTTCCTCCGCTTGGGAACCTGCGCGCCGCCTAATCGCCGCTCGAACGCTACGGGTAAATCATTTGAGAGTCTTGCTGGCCCTGCTTAAGAAGTCGACCATCGCAGATGAGCGCGTGAAAAAGGCCTTGATGACCCCGATTTTGCGATTCGCTACATGGCTCCCTGTTGGCACGAAACTCGACCTCGACGAAGTCGCTGAAAAAACGAATGCTGAGCTTGCGAGCATTGAGCAGGAGGATATGGAACAACGCATTGCCGCTGCGCACGAATTGATGAAGCTCACGCCTGCCTTCCAGCTTTGGGGCCGCCCGAGCATGATCGAAGGCGGAGAAGCGAGTAGAGCGAGGGCAATCAAGTGAGAGCTTCATCGGCTGACTCGAGGATCGCGGCACTCCGGGGGAGTTTGGGACCGGAAGAGCCGGGTGCGCGTGGACTCGAACGCGTCGCGCGCAACCCCGAATGCATGCGATTGCGAGCGCTGACGATTGTAGGCATCACCCCCGCTACTGCTGCAAACAGGATCTACGGCGAGCCAGCGCGCGAAGAACAGTCGCCGTTTGCGCTGGCGTTGGGAAATCAATTCGAAAGGAGCCTTTTTAACAATTCTGCTGCAAGATCGATTCAGCTTTATCGGGATGCTGGTCGACTGACCACTAAAGAGTGCAAAGTCGCTATCGTCCCCGATCTCGCGCCCCCGCTCTCGAGCGATCCGCAAAAACTCTTGGCCTCTCTCGGGCGCCGGCAGGCAGAAACAATCCGTCTACTACGTGCCAAGGCGGCTGGGAGCAAGGATGCACCCAACATTATTATCAAGCCCCGCATGTTTGTTCGACTGCTTGGCATCGGGCACGCTATAGAGCCGGATGCGCTAATCGCAGCCGATGCAGACCGTTTTTACCGGCCCATCGAGGTGAAATCATATCCGGATCGAGCCGGAAAGACTGATCCGGCAGATGTGCGGAGCGCCTGCCGCCAGGCGGCCGTTGGGGTTGTTGCACTAAGAGAGGCAGCTCGAGAGTTTGGTTTCCGAGATGTCGACCTGGTGGTGCCTGCCATCGGCGATTTAGTTCTCAGAGTGCCTGGTAGCATGACTGCCAAGCTCCGCTCCATGACCCTGCGTTCGGAAGTGGCGTCTCTTGAGCGAGCCATAGACGAGGCTCCGCGCAATCTTGACGAGCTGGAGGCCATGCTGGCACCCGGCGCCAGCCTTGATGATCCGCTCATCCTCGATCAGATACCGACAAGTTACCGAACCAGTTGCAAAGAGCATTGCGCCTTGGCCGGCAAATGCAAGCAGCAGGCTTGCGCGGCCGGAGAACCCGCCGTGATCGGCGACATGGCTCGTGAACTGCTTACTCCAGCAGGTACTGTTACACGCGCGCTGGACCTGATGAACGGACAAGGAGTGCCTCCACGAACCGCCGAAGAAGTCGCGCTGGCGGAGCAGCTTCAGGAAGCGTTCTCCCAATACAGGAGGGCCGTATAGTGGCAGTCGATCTGGAAACCATTGCCCGTCTAGTCGCGTTCAAAAAAGGCAAAGCGGTACCCATGGCTTCTGACTTGCAGATCGTAATCCAGCCAGATGCATTGGTGCTGTGCTGCATCGCATTGGCAGGCGAAGACACGACAATCCATGGGGTGGCATGCGGCCCGATTGGAAAGCCCGCGGAGTTTCTGTCAGTTCCCGATCCCCGCTTCCGCGACGATCAATACGATCTCTTCGCCTGGATTGGAAAGCGCATCGAGCGGTATTACGCAGAATGCCGGCGATGCGGCACGCACCCGCAGATCTGGGTTTCATCGGAAGCGGCTGTGAAGCACCTTGACGTGCTCTCCGACCGTCTGCGGTATAACCGGGAGAGAGCGGACATCCGCCGTTTAGGCGAACTGCTGACCTATGCCACCGAACGATTCCCGATCGGTGGACAGCAGGCGCTGCATGCAGCTACGAGCGCGCTACGCCAGCACTACGCGACTGGTCAACAGGCCGCAGAAGACGAACATCTAGGTGCTCTCCTTACCTGGATCGATCCGCCAAGAAGAACCAACATCCTGGCTGCTGTAGCTCTCGCGGAACAAACACCGATGGGAGTGAAGACCGATCCTGAGTTCGATCGAACCAAACTCGACCCTTTGGTGAGGGCATACAACGAGGCCCGGCGCACAGGAGCATCTGCGGCTCAATTAAAAGGGCGGGCGCAGATTATCCATGATGCGCTGATGACCGTGGTTTCGCAGATCTATGACGCAACGCAGGCAGCTGTCGAGATTCTTCGCACACGCTGGCCACGGAGGCTATTGACAGCGCCGCAATTGCAAAATCGTGAAGCGCAGGAGTTCGAGAACTTCATGCAATCGCGGGATAACGGATTCTTCCTACCTACCTGGGACAAGCCCAAGGCGGCCGCATTCAAATTGACCGAGCGCGAGATTGCGTTGCAAACCATCGAAGCGGCGATCTGCATGGGTGATCGAGTTGCGCTTGCGAAAGCCCGCTTGGCCGGCCGAATCCTAGAAGGGAGTATTGAGAACCCGAGGCGCATGTGGGTGAGGCCGCGCGTATTTGAATCCACTTTCGATCTGGTCAGTGCCCAGCGCGTTCTGCGAATTCGTCCCCGCGATGAGTTGTTCTTGCTCAGCGATCCTCGTCAAAAAGCCTTGGTCCGAACTGTCGAGCGTGAGGGTCGGAAAACCCGGGTACAGCTCGAAATTATCAAGGGGAAAAATGCGGTGGGCCTCCCTTCGCCGGGTTCGTTGCAGGTGTTTACACCCTACGTGCCTGATTGGAACTCGCTGACGAAGGCGCGTATTCAGCTGGCAGAACGCCTCGCAGTTCAGCCCTGGACACATGCGGAGAACGGCGCTATACCGCAGCGGGTACCCTCGCAGTTACGCAAGCCAACCGATCTCCTAGCAGCTGTGGAGGCGTTGCGATGACTGTGTTGAATATCAGCACTCCGGAGGCCAGAGCGCAGGAAGCGATCCGGCAAGTTCTCGCAACACAGTGGGACGGCGATCCGGCCGTCCGTTTAGATTCTCCTCCTGGCGCCGGCAAGACCGGCATTGTGGAGCGATTGGCCGCTCAGTCGCTGGGCACCATGAACGAGCGCTGCATGATCGCCACGCAAACAAACGAGCAGGCATTTGATCTAGCTCGACGTATCGCATCGAATTATTCGCGTCTGAACGCATACCTCTTTGCCCGAAAAGATCTGCCTACACCTCCGGCTCTTTCTGCATTACCTAACCTCACAATCGCCCGTAGCAAGGATGACCTACCGCAGGGCCCCTGCATTGCGATTTCCAACGCGGTCAAATGGTCGTGGTTGAAAGGAAGCGTGCCGACATTTGATTTGCAGATAATCGACGAAGCATTCCAATTGCCCGACTACCGCTTCCAGCAAATTGTTGGCCTAGCTCGCCGATTTGCGCTGGTGGGTGATCCGGGACAGATCGCACCGGTGGTGACCTGCGAGACTGAACGTTGGAGGTGCGACAGGTCCGGACCTCATGTCGCCTGCCCATTCGCGCTGACCGAGCGCTTTCCCCAAGTGGTCCGGTTGACGCTTCCTGTATCGCGCCGCCTGGTCCCTGACACGGTCCGCTTTGTCCAACCCGCTTTCTATCCCTCGTTACCATTTGAAGCCTTGGCGGCTCCAGGATCCCGTTCTCTGACGCTAACCCTTCCGGTCGCGCGCAAGCCAATCGATGCAGCACTTGACATAGTGCGCGCTGGGGCGAGCCTAGTTTCGGTGGAATTAACGCCGCGTATAACTGGAGAGGTAGATGAGGAGCTTTCGCAGACCATTGTGAATATTATCGAGCGCCTCGTAGAGCGCCGCGCCGGTCTCGTGATCGGCAATGAACGCACAACAGTGGATGCCAACTCTCTTGGCGTCGTTTGTGCGCATGTATCCCAAGTTAGTGCAGTCCGCGAGAGGCTTCCCCGCAGCCTGTCCGGAGTATTCGTTGAGACAAGCGATCGTTTCCAAGGGTTGGAACGTCCCCTCATGATTGTCCACCACCCGTTAAGCGGAAGGGCTGATGCATCGGAGTTCCATCTGGACGCTGGGCGGCTCTGCGTCATGATGTCTCGACATAGCGTTGCATGTTGGTTGATGTCCCGCGGCGGCATTGAGGAGCGGTTGCTCAGACATGCCCCGGCTGGTGATCGCGTGCTTGGTATCGATGTCGATGGTGAGTATGAAGGTTGGCGAGCTCACCTGTATGTCGCTCAAGAGCTCAAGGGAGCCAACCGGGTTGTAACACTTTAGCCCAACCAATCGAATCGCTCTGGAGCAACCACTGCCAGCAACAGGATCGGGGATAATGCTGCTGGGTGTTAGACATTCACTCATAGGCTGACAGAATTGTGAGAGCCTCGAAATCTACGAAAAAACGTTCCTCATCGTCTGGCGGAGCCGCCATGCACCTTGGATCCGGATATCAAGTGCGTGTTGCCGCTTGGCTGGCCGTGGAAATGCTCGCCGAGGGCCAAGGACGCCCCTTTTCGCCCGGTGGCCGAGTGACATTGGTTCGAGGAGAGACGCAGGAGTCGGTCGACGATCTTTTGGTCGGTACCGTCTCCGATCGCTATGGTTTCATTCAGGCGAAACGCAAGGTGTCATTCTCAAACCTACCTAACAGCGAGCTCACATCTGTCCTAGACCAAGCTGTGCGGCAGGTGATTTCGAGGAACAATAACGGGATTTCGCGTCCTTGGAGCAGAACGCTCGTACCATCCACCGACCGACTTCTGCTCGTTACGAGTTCGTTGTCTGGCAGAAATATCAATGTCCTGCTCCGCGAAGTGCTTAACCGTGCCGCCGGCCTTGCGCCAGGCCAGCCTTTGATCGATGCGGCAGTGACTGACGAGCAGAAGAGAATCCTTAAAGTCACCGAAACCACGGTACGAACCAGGTGGACAGCGGCGACTCGGCAGGCACCCAGCTACAGCGAGGTCCTCTCTGTGCTCTCACTCTTGTCTGTTGAAGTTCTTGATGTTGAAACCGGTGGGCAGGGTGAACGAGAAGCCATACGCACCTTGTCCACAGTCGTCATCGAGGACTCAGCTCAGGAGGGCGCCGCGTGGTCGTCCGTTCTTAAAGCCTGCAGAATGATGGTGGAAGAGCGTTCAGGGTTGGACCTTGCTTCCTTGCGGAAGCAGCTGATCGACGACGGAATCGCTCTGAGATCTTCTCCTTCCTACCGGAGAGACATCCAGCGGCTCCAGTCACATACTGCGGCTGCTCTCCGGTCTCTCGAGGACTTGTCGCGGATCACCCTTTTGGGAGCGCCCATTCACATTGAACGAGGTGCGGTTCAAGAACTCGCGGGCGCGGCAGATCGTGACTCTTACTTGGTGACTGGACACCCGGGTGCGGGCAAGTCCGGTGCGCTTCACGATCTGGCCGAACTCCTTCGCACGAAGGGAGACGTTGTCTGTCTCGCCGCGGATCGATTAGACATCGCGAGCCTCCCCGCACTCCGGGCAGAATTGGGCTTGGAGCATGAAGTCGCAGACGTCTTCACGAACTGGCTGGGGTCCCGTCCAGGCTACCTGCTGATCGATGCTCTGGACGCCGCGCGAGGGACGCGCGCGGCCGACGCCCTTCTTGAACTGATGCGCGAGGTTGTAGGGGCAGGATCGCGGTGGCATGTGATCGCATGCATTCGAAAGTTTGACCTGCGCTACAGTCGTGACTTGCAGGACCTGTTTCCGCACACCGGGCAAAGCAGCATTGCACCCGAGTTTGTTGATCCGGAATTTCCATTGGTCCGGCACATCAATGTCCCTTTGCTCTCGGACGAAGAAATCCTTCAGCTAAGTAGCAAGGCCCGTGCTCTTTACGACCTCTACAAGAGTGCGTCGAACGAGCTGCGCTTGCTGCTGCATGTTCCGTTCAATCTTCGGTTGGCCGCGACTCTTCTCGAAAGCGGGATGCGGCGCGAAGACTTCGCTCCCATTCAGACCCAGATCGATCTTCTGAATCGCTATTGGGAGAGGCGCGTTATCGATTCGAGCGGCGGCGATGACCGCGAGGCAGTTTTGCGCAAGGTTCTTGCGGAGATGGTCTCGAAACGGCGGCTGCAGGTGGATCGCCAGGCTGCCGTGATTCCCGGGCTCAGTACCGCCCTAGATCAACTTCTGAGCCGGCATGTGCTGATGGAATGGCAATCATCTCCGGCGCCGGCACCAGACCGTCGCTCCCTCGCCTTTGAGCACAACTTCCTATTCGACTTTGCTCTGACAAAGCTCCATCTTCCGACAGAGAACGTCGATCTCGTTCAAATGCTGGAGAGCGATCCAGACGCGATCATCGTTCTTCGGCTGAGCCTCGCCCTGCGCGCACAAGAACTGTGGGCTAAGGATCCGGCGAAGTTCTGGGAACTAGCTTTTACGTTTTTAGGGGCAACGAAGCTTTCCCTTCTCGCGCAGATGACGCCGATGATCATCCTAGCCGAGAACGCCCCCGACATCGAAAGCCTTAAGCCGTTGATCGAGGTCCTCGACTCGTCTTTGCCCCGAGATGCAGAGGCTGGCCGGAAGGCGCTACGCCACCTTGTTGGGGTCCTGAAATCAGGGCGTGCCGAGAATAAATCCTTCGTGGGCGCCGGCGCCGGGCCGTGGTGTGCGTTGTTGGAACGGATCACGCGGGTCCCCAAACCGGAATTGGCGGGAATTTGCCTGACGCTGATCGAAGAGATATTGCAGTTCAAGGCCCAGTTGACTCCGGAGCAGTTCGCAGATGTGGGTTTCGCGGCGCGCAGAGTTCTCGACATGGCATGGCAGTCAAAGCGGCGCAATGGACAGATGATCATCCACGCGTTGCGCACGGTGTCGAGTACGTTAATGACCGACCCAGAGGAATCTGCCCTGAGGATCCGCCGTGCGCTTACACCAGAACGGGTACGGGAATATGGTTATGAAGAATTGCACTGGCTGGCTTACGAAGTCAAAACCTTGATTCCGTTGGACCCGGATTTGGTTGCTGACGTATATATAGCTTCCTTTGACTGGACTGAGACCGACGAGGGCACGACTCCGATGTCGCACAGCCAGATCCTACCGATGGTGTCGAACAAGCGTCAGGACTTCCAGCACGCACGTTGGCAACTGAGCCAGGACTATCCGAATTTCATCAAGAGATCACCTCTCTCTGCCGCAAGAGCGATGATCCGTGTGGTTAGCGCCTATAGCCGGGAAAGGGACATCCAGGCCAAGAGTTGGAGCAGGGAGTTCCGCAAACTCAACGCAATCGAGACTCCCGTCGACGACGCTGTTGAGGCTTTGCTTGATGGTGAGCTCTCCCTTCCAGAAGATGTCCATCTATTCCATGTTGACGGCCTTGAAGTACGCCTCAAGGAAGATCGTTCTGGCATTTGGGAGGGGGGTGCGAGCAGTCACGACGAGGCGGTACAGATTCTGGGTTCCTTCTTCCAGCATCTCGATGAGCTGGCCGGCAATGACGAAACACAAGACAGGGCGATCGAGATCATCCGGTTCGTAATGGAGAACAATCAGCATGCAGTCGTGTGGCGCAGGCTCCTATCACTCCTCGCGAAGTATCCGAAGATCGCCAAGCAATTCAAAGGCTTGGCCGACGCGGAGCCTCTTATGCTTGCCTCGGAGACGCGCAAGCAGTTCGGTGAATTCATCCACACGCTGCACCCGCTCTTATCCGGTAAAGAACGTGCCGCTTTGGAGGGACGCATCCTTGCGATTACCGATGGGCGTGAGGCAGGCCTGGAAGCACGGAAGCGCCGCAACGATGACCTGCCGAGAGCGCTGAAGGGCCTGGAACTCGCAACGGAGGCAGCGAAGAGCCGTCTGGCAACCATCGAAGCAGCGGACGCTGCTCGCGCGCAAAGTAAAGCGACTGAGCTTGGGTTTCGTCAGGTGGCTCCAGACGATATAGAGTCGATGCGCCGCGACGGCGAAACACAAGAAGAGCGTAGCGTGCGAAAGCGCATCGAACCCATTACTAAGCGAATCGAAGATTTTGGTGTACAGCATTTCAACAGTGTGCCCTCGCTAGAAGAAGCAGATGCATTGCTTACGCCGATGCGGGAACTCGTCACTCATATCGAGAGTCCCGATGCGGCAACGCTGCCAGGCGGATTGCGAGACTCTGTCATTGCAGTTCTCGCTGGCGCTTGCAGACAAATTGCAAAGATTCAAAGCCTCGATTGTGAAACGGTTCTCGGAAGGCTGGTGAAGAAGGTGCTCCTTCTTGCCGCGTCAAACCGCTACCCCGAACCGGATCCAGAAGGGTCGGAGGAAACGGCTCCCGGACACACAGGAGGATGGCCAGTCGCAAGGGTCGTTGCCGCAGAAGGTCTCCTCACTCTTGCAGCAGGGTCGGGGTGTACCGACCCCACAATCTTAAAGGCTCTAGAGCAATTCTTTCGAGATCCTTCTGCTAAAGTGCGCTACCCAATTGCCCGTTACGCATTCTGGCTGCATAAAACGCATTCCGCCAAGATGTGGGAGTGGCTCGATATGCTTTCGAAGGACAAAAATATCGCCGTCCGAGACGGTTGTGTTCACGCACTCGATTATCTTGCCAACCTGAATGCTGATCGTGCACTCAAGTTAATCGATGAAGTACTCGCGGGAGTTCCTAAAGATGGTGAAGGAGCGAAGGAGCTGATCAAGTACGCCGTTCAAGCATTGACGGCTTGGTACGTTGAAAGAGACGAATCTGCAGCGCGCGCGGCGCTTGAGCGGATCACTTCTAACATTGTTGAATGCGCCGATGAGGCCATAAGCATTCCATTTATGCTTCGAGAGCCACTCACCCGCGGTTCGATCGATGAGCAGGGTGAGCCCGCAGCAATTCGGGGCCGAGCGGTTCAGCTTCTCAGAACTTTGAGTAAGCAAGCCTCCGATGCCATTCGATCGCTTTTCGATGACTGCAGCCAGGATCAACAGTCGCCTTCGAGCAGCGAGTCCTCGTCTCGGTCGCTATTCTTGCTGACCAACGCTATCGCCTCTGAGCTCTACTTCGCTGCGGGGGCCTTCCAGCAAGGTCGGGTGTCTTTACCTGCCGTCATTACACGGCCTGAGCAGAGCAGATTGTACTGGGAAGCAGAAAGCGTCTTCGATGATCTATCGTCGATGGGGTTTCCAGGCCTGGCTCACCATCTGGTGGAAACGCTGGAGATGTACATCGACACAGATCCGCGGGGAGTCTTCCTCCGCGTGGCGGCAACCGTACGGGCCGGAAAGCGGTGGAACTACGAATACGAGCAGTTGGCGCAGGACGTCGTTCTTCGCCTTGTCCGGCGATACCTCGCGGACAAGCGCACGCTGCTCCAAGACGACGAAGCGTGTCAGGGCGCGCTCCGTGAGATTCTCGAGACCTTCATAGAGGCTGGCTGGCCCGCGGCCCAGCAACTGGCATACAGGATTGATGAGATTCATCGCTAGTTCTGGAATGTGGATCCCTCTTCGGCAGACCAAAATTGACTCTCGGCGGCGCACGTGTCGCACATGTGGCTGCTGCCTGGGATTTGGTTTTACGGGTGGATCAGAGAATGGGAGACTGACGGGGATCAGCATTCGCTGTTTCTATAATGACCTGCGAGTTGGCCCGTAGTTGGGTACATAGTAACTGCAGGGATCAGGTTTCGACGGAGTTAAAGCGGATGCTATTCACTGGCGTCAGCCTATTAACAACGATCCACTAAGAGAGGAAACTACTCGGCTGCGATCAGATCACTCTCACGTGCGATCCCCGCCGCACCTCGGCGCCGGGTACTACCTCGTTTCGTGCTGTAGCTGCCTTGATGGCGTCATTATCAGGCCTGGTTTGCTGAATGGAGGATTCTAGGGTCTTGCCTAGTTCCTCGGGCAACAGGGAGAGGACGGTCTCCCAGACCACTCCCTGAAGCTGCACCTCAACCTTGCAGTAGCTCGTCGGAACCGCGGCCTGGTCGGTGATCTTTACTGAATCCTGGCCGTTCTTCTGCGCGCGCAAGGTGAACTGCTGTCCCTCGATCTTCTTGAGATCCCGGCTGAGCAGATAATAGAGAACCATGTTTTTGGTCCGCTCCACCTTGCCGGCTGCGGCGCGTGCGCGATCGCCTAACCGTGCGGCCTCGCCGCGGCAGAACTGTTCGCGTGCTTCCATCGCGCGAACGAATCGGCCGATGCGATCGACCTTCTCCCCACGTGCCTCGCAGAACTCTTGAAATCGGGCCACCAACTGTTCTGAGGGATCACCGTCCATCTCAATCTGTTGCTCGATCTCTTCCAATAGTCCATCCAATTCCATGTCGATTTCAAACAACGAATTCGCTTCGGCAATCGAGGCCATATCTCAAGCTCCTTTAATTTGGCGGTTGCTCTCTTACGCTGTTCAGGCAGTAGCTTTCTCTCGTAACCAAATAGAGCCCGCAGCCTGATACGCGAGTCCATCGGCTCGGGTCTGATCGCGATGGCCGTTGTGCCCTTTCAGCCACACCCACCGGACCTCACGCTTCGCATTGAGCAGAGTGAGTTCCGTCCACAGTTGCCGGTGCCGGATCTGGCAACCTCGACGGTTTCGCCAGCCTTCCCGTTCCCACTTGGAGAAAAAACTGCTCATGCCGTAGATCAAGTATTGCGAATCTGAGTGGAGATCAACCTGTATTCCCGAGCGGCAACGAGCGAAGAGCTTTAATCGCCGCGACAAGTTCCATTTCCGAGACGGTTGTTCTGCGATATCCGCCGGACATCTCCCGACGCCTCGTTCCGTTCATTACGACGACACCCCATCCATCAGGTCCGGGATTGCCAATCGCGGAACCGTCCGTAATCACACGGTATGTTTGGTTCACACATAACCTCGTTATCTTGGCTTCAGCGCGGATCTGCGCGAGGCTTGAATCGATTTGGGGATTGCGGGACGCGTCGTGGCTCTTGGCTACGCGGCCTGCATGGGAATGACTTCGCCGAACGGTGCTTGGCGGCCTCCTGTCGACGCCCAAAGCACCGGGTAGGGAGGAGCAGATTCCGGGAATGACCCGTAGAGGTCGGTCAGAAAGACCAGGCTCTGCGGCCGTATGCCGCGCTCGTCGAGCCACTCGAAGCACGGCCCAAACTCCGTGCCCCCGCCGCCGACCGGATTGAGGTCGATGCGCTGCCCCGCCTCGTAGGTATCCACTTTGTGGACCGCCGCGTCGAAGTAGAGAACGTAAACCCGCTCCGGGCGCTGGCCTTCGAGAATCGAACGCACTTCGGCCTCGAATAGACCCAGTTGCCGCGCATTCACAGAGCCGGAGCAGTCGATGGCGATCGCGATCTCCCCGACACCCTCGCGGATCACTCCCGGCAAGTAGAGACCTGCCCAGACATGGCGACGGTTGGGGCGCATCCAGCTATAGTCAGCCGCGATCGTATCCGACCAGAGCCGTCGCAGCAGTTCTCGCCAGTCAATCGCGGCCTCTGCCGCCCCTTCCAGCGTACGTGCAAGGCCGGCCGGAACTTTACCCGCCTGTCGGGCAACCGTCGTGGCCTGGTTGACCGCCACATCCCATTCCCTCGCCTGTTCTTCGATGGTTGGGGTTTTCTCGTCCGGCGGTGGCGCATCGAGGACCTGGCCAATTCCGCCCTCGGTAACGGGAGCGGAAGGTTCGTTTGAATCGCCGCCAGGGGAAGTCTCGTCTTTCGATTCCTCTCCTCCGGACTCGTCGTCTTCACCCTCTTTGCCGGAGTCTTGCTCTGTTTCCGATTCCGATTCAAGGAGGTTGTAGATTTGCTCCGCGCTCATTCCACGGAAGCGGTTATCGATCAGAACCCCATCGGGCAGGCTGAGTCCGGCGTCAACAAGCAAGGGATTGATGGCGAAGTCGCACGCTACGTTCCACCGTTTCGGATCGCGACCGGAGCGGCGCACATGATGGTGCAGGGCCGGGTGCATGACTTCGTGCGCCAGGGTCCCGACCAGTGTCGCCGCGTTCAGCGTTTCAACAAACTCGGGATTATAGAAGAGCGACACACCATCTGTGGCCATCGTTGGAATCGACCGGCACTCGTGCCCTTTCAATCGAAACAGAAGCGAGCCGAAGAAGGGATGGTCCAGGATGAGAGTGGTACGGGCCTTTTGAATACGCAGTGAAGTTGGCGTCTCATGTCTCATGCCGCCGCGGGCGCCTCCATATACGCGGACATGCGGTTGAAAATGTCGTCGGCGCTCGGCCCGTCAGCGGGTTCTGCCGCCTCGCGGCTGCGCAACAGGCCATCCATTTCGGCAACGATGTTGGCGGCATCGGTGGCCGTCGTGACGCGCAGAAGGTCATGCTTCTTCAGGTCCTGAGCGGAGTAGTTGCAGAGCCGCGCTTTCACCTGGTCCGCAAAGCGGTTGAGGTCTGTGTCGCCGTTCACGTTAAGCCGCGGCAATATCTCCACCAGGTCCAGAACATTGGTGACCAAGGAACCGTGAAAGCGCGACTCCGGTTCGTTCAGCCGGTCGACCATGTGGGCGACCACCTCGCGCAGCCGTTTCCAGAGGTCTTCAGTTCCACGCATCAGCGATTCGCGGACGTTGGCATCGATCTCCCGCGAAACCCGCGCCTGCTCCTCGGCTGACATCTGCACGCGGAAATCGGCTCCAGACGGAATGGGCAACACTTCGATTTTGACGCCGAACTTCTTCCGCAGCTTTTCCGCTGAAGGATAGTCTTCCTCGCGGAAGAGGCCATTCAGCTCCGGCCTTACCTGCTCGATGTATTGCGGGTAGACACGGAGAAAGCTCTCGACCCCTTGCTCGAAGCCGGTCTCGAACTCGCGCATCCGCGCCAGGAGATCGAAGTAGAAATTGGATGGCAGAAGCCGGAACCCTTCGTCCGACCACGGCAGCGTGATCTTGTAGAAATACTGCCGTATCTGGCCGGCGAGCGTGCGCAGTTCGTCCAGCTTGTCTGCGCCGCACAGCAGTTGCTTGTTGTAGCGGCCTGCGCCCTTGTGCGCGCCGTGTTGATCTGCCACGTCGCGGCTGACCTTGCGGTCGTGTTTGACGGCCGTCCAGATGCTGATGTGGACGGCGGCGAGCATTGCGCGTTCGGTAATCATTGAATGACCTCCCGGTATTCCACTCCGAAGCGAACGAACTCCGGAGTGTGGGTTATGGCGGTGTCCCGCGCCGCCGCATCGCGCATGGCCATTACCCGCATCTCAGTTGGCATCCGGTCCAGATACGCGATTCCTCTTCCTACCGAGGTGTCGCTCAAGGCCTTGCCCAGGGCGGTAGCAATGGCGATTTGCGCGGAAGGCTCCGTGGGAAGCGGCACCGTCGCGGGGTTCAGAAGGATTTCGTCGATCGAAGGCAACTGGCGAAACAGCCGCAGAAATGCAACGAATTCCGAAGCCGCTGCCGGCCCCACCGTTCCATCCAGGAGCTGCGCCTCAAACTCGCTGGCACCCGAGAGAAACTGCGTCTTCTGACGACGGGCGATGCCGCAAAGCACCTGTGAGGCCATCTCCCAGGAACGCGGAGTGGGCCAGGCATTGGCGTCGGAGGTGGTATCGGCCGTATGCAACAATTCCGGCTTGAAGCGCAGGAAGGCAATGATCTCGGGACGGACTTGAGCCTTGACCGCCCAATTGCACCAGTCGTCGAGATCCGGTTCAAGGTCTAAATGCACGAACCGGTTTCGAAGCGGTCGTGGCATGGCGAAATGGACTCCACGCTCCGATGCCGGATTGCCGGCGGCGATAACAACCCAGCCGTCGGGGAGCACATACTCGCCGAGCCTGCGATCAAGCACCAGCTGATAGCAGCCCGCCTGGGTCATCTGCGGCGCCGATGTCAGCTCATCGAGAAATAGAATGCCTTTGCCTTTGGTGGGGAGAAACTTGGGTGGGACCCATTCGGTCTGGTTTTCGGAGATCCGCGGCAGACCCCGAAGATCGACCGGGTCAAGCTGCACGGCCCGCACGTCGAGAAAGTCGTGGTCGAGATCGCTGGCGACCTGAGCAACGATCTGCGACTTGCCAACACCGCATGCGCCCCAGATATGCAGAGGCACACACTCACCGATCAGCGCATGAAGCGCCTCATAGAGTTTCGATGGTTTCATGAAATGTCCTCGATTAATTTGAAATGTGAGGGAAAGAACTTCTGCTTAGGTGCGATAGCGGGCTGGAATTTGGTGGGCTTCTGGATCCGACGATCCACCGGAACGCGTGATTTGAACTCCAGATGCGATCTATCTACCCAAGGGTCAATGTGATACACTTCGTTTCCAATTTCAAAGCACGTGCTCTACGGCGCGTAAACCATGCCAGGAACGGAGTGGTTGGCGTAAATTCTGCCCAAAGTCTTCGTCGCACACTTGCTGAGCGGCGACGTGCGCCCCTTCGGCCGGACTGAACCGAATGAGAGGCTCATGCAGTTGCCTTCCGACAACACGGGGCCCCAATCGCCTGATTTTTCAGCGAAGGAGTCGGGACTTGGCTACTTGTACCAGGCGCGGTATGCTCTCTGGCTGCTCTTGGACGGTCCCGAGGAGCGGGAACTGGCCCTCGAGAGTCTGGACGATATTGTCCTTGGCCAGGATGGCACGCCGCTCGACCTCTTGCAGACCAAACATAATGTCGTCCCAGCGCGGCTGACTGACGCATCTCCACAACTCTGGAAGACCGTCCGCATCTGGAGCACGCACATCAGGGACGGGCGCGTTCAGGTTCCCCCCACGACGCTAACCCTTGTCACCACTGCGGAAGCACCGGCCGGGTCGATCGCGTCTGCGCTGCGGCCGGGTCCGGGAAGGGATTGTGCTACTGCAATCGATAAGTTGAGGGAGATTGCAGGCAATTCGAGCAACAACGATCTCAAGACTGCGTTCGGCGCATTCGGCGGTCTGACGCAGGAACAGCAGCTTCAGTTGGTTGAGGCAGTTCACATCTTGGACAGTTCACCGGGCATCTCGGATATTGGCGCTAATATCCGGGACCGGATTCGCGCTGCTGTAGACCGGCAGAACCGAGATGCGCTGTATGAACGACTGGAAGGCTGGTGGTTTGGCAAGGTCGTCGACCAATTAAGATCCAGTGGTCCCATGCCGATTGCCGGCTTTGAGGTTTACGACAAACTGCGGGCAATAGCTGAGCAGTTTGGGCCGAACGCGCTGCCGATCGATTATCTCGACGCAAAGCCGGATAGCATCGATCCCCAGGCGGACAACCGGATGTTTGTCCAGCAGCTCCGGGTGATTGACGTTGGAATTCCCCGAATCGAGAAGGCGATTCTTGATTACTATCGGGCCTTTGAGCAGCGTTCTCGATGGGCGCGTGAGGAACTGCTGGTCGGAGACGAAGTGGAATCTTACGAGCGCAGATTGATCGACGAGTGGGAGCGGTTTGCAGCGGCGATGACCGATGAACTGCCGCCAACCTTAAGCGAGATTGAGTTAAAGAAGGTTGGCCGCCAGATTTTCAACTGGATGGAGCAGACCGCGGACTTCAGAATTCGTCCCAATGTGACGGAACCTTATGTCATGCGCGGGAGCTTCCACATTCTTGCAAATAAACCCGCACCCAGTGTGTGGTGGCACCCGAAGTTCCTTGAGCGGTTGTCTGCGATCCTCACAGAGCCGGCGGTGACCTCATGAAGCCCTGGAGCGAGCGGCCGCCCGAGGTCGCGCATCTCTTTAATCCCGCCTTCTGTGCCTTGCTTCTGCGCGAAGCCGTTCGTGGATTTGCCGAAGTAAGTCCTTCTGGAATGCCGCACCCGCTCGTGTTTCTTCTCCTCCCAATAGTGCTGCACAAAGCCACCAGAGAATCGCTTCCCGGCTCGATTACGACCAAGATGCATCCTTGGCTACAGGAGCACCAGGAAGCCCGGATTGGGTTCTGTGAACGCTGCGCGGCTATCTTGCCGCATACCCGCGAAGCCATTCTCTTTGCCATGAATGCTCAGATGGTAACGCTCTCACAAGATGGCTCAATGCAGGCTGCCCGTTTGCGGCTTAACCAGCTTCATTGGCCCAGTGACTCGGAATCAGCGGCGTGCCGGAAACGAGCGCATTTTGTGGGGCGCTGGCTGGCTTTAGCCGGCGATAATGCCACGATTTTCGCAATGTGGGGTGTCCGTCCGTGACGATGCAGATCCGTTCCATTGTTCTCTACAACCATTCGGGTGCGATGCGTGAGCTCTCGTTCAAACTCGGAAGCGTAAATATCATCACGGGAAGGTCGTTGACGGGAAAATCGGCGATCATTGACATCATCGACTACTGCATGGGACGTTCCACGTTCAATATCCCTGAAGGAGTCATTCGGGACGCGGTGTCCTGGTACGCTGTCATCTTCAGAATCGGCGACAATACTGATGTACTTGTCGCTAAGCCTGCACCAACCGCGAATGCAGCCAGCCAGAGCACGGTCTACTACGAGGTCGGTTCGTCGTTAGCGGCGCCTCCTTTCTCCAATCTGGTTCCAAATTCGAACGATCAAGCGGTCATCGCGGATCTTTCCAGCCGTCTCGGGATCGTTCCAAATCTGCATACGCCGCTCCCAGGTCAATCGCGCGATGAATTGGAAGCCACGATTCGCCACACGATCTACTATCTCTTTCAGACACAGGGGCTCATCGCCAACAAGGATCTACTGTTTCACAGACAGCAGGAACAGTTGATGCCGCAGACCATCAAAGACACGTTGCCTTACTTTTTAGGGGCGATTAATTCGGAGCGCGTCCGGCTGGAACACGAACTTCGCCTTGCGAAGAGAACTCTGAAACTCGTGTCGCGGGATTTGGATGAGGCCAATTCGATCACGTCCGATAAGCTGAGACGTGGGCAGGGGCTCATCACGGAAGCGCAACAGGTCGGCATATTGAGAACCGATCTGGTTGCAGAGAGTACCGAGGAAGTTCTCGAATTGCTCAAGATTGTTCTGACTTGGGCACCTGCTGCTGCACCACTCATCGAGGATGACAGACTCGGTAATCTTCGCAATCTGGCAGATGAGCGGCGCGCCGATTTCAAGCGTCTGCAAAGACAAATCGAGGCCGCGGAGACGTTCCAACGCGATGCACAGGCTTATGCGGGCGAGGCGGGCGAACAGGTAATGCGCCTCAGCTCAATCGGACTATTCGACGGAGCCGCGGATGCCCGTCGATGCCCAATCTGCTCATCGGATCTCCCTGCCGAGGTGCCGACAGTGGCCGCGTTGAATGACAGCCTTCGGCGGTTGGGTAACGATCTGCAGCAGGTAGAGGGTGAACGTCCGAGACTTCGGGAGTATGTCGATGGACTGCGAGCCGACCGCGAAGCGGCGAGGCAACAGCTTGTGGAAGCGGAGTTCGCATTAGAAGCCGCCCAAGCGGAACAAGAAGCGGCTGAAGAGTTCCGAAATGCAAATGCAAGGGCGGCACGCGTCGTAGGCCGCGTAAGTCTGTATGTCGAAACCGTTCATTTGGTGGACGAGCGTGAAACATTGCAGAATTCGGTGAAGCGAGCACAGGCCGAAGTTGATCGTATCCAGGCGCTGGTTGGCGCGGATGACGAGCAGGACCTTGTTCTCTCGATCCTGAATCGAATGGGATCGCAAATGACAAAATGGGCGGAGTTGCTGCACCTTGAGCATAAAGCGCCGTATCGTCTGGATCTCAACAACTTGACCGTGGTCGCCGATCGTCCGGGGCGCCCCATCCCGATGTATAGGATGGGAGGCGGCAAGAACTGGCTGGGATGCCATCTCTTGGCCCTTCTCGCGCTGCATGAACATTTCGTGCAGGATAAGCGCCCCGTGCCAGGGTTTCTTGTACTGGACCAGCCAACTCAGGTTTATTTCCCCTCGATGCAGGAATATGCGGCCCTTTCAGGAACCACTCAGGAAACTCTGGAATCTGACGCGGACCTTGATGCCGTCGGACGGATGTTCGGTCTTCTCTTTTCAGTCTGCACAGATCTCGCGCCCAATTTCCAGATAATCGTACTCGAACACGCCAACCTACCCGATCAGCGTTACCAGCAAGCTCTCGTCGAAGAGCCCTGGAGCGGGCTGGGGAACCTGGCTCTCATTCCCGAGAGCTGGAAATGACACGCGACTGAACATTGCCCGGTCGGAGATATAGCGGGAATAGGATCGGCGCTTAGGCGGCCTCATCCAAGTCGTTGGGCTCATCCGTTGGCTCATCATCGGCCTCGGCAAGAATCTCCTCTTCCTCGTCCGCATTCGACGCGGACAAGGGAGCTGACTCTGGCGACGATCCGATGTCAAAGAGGCTGGCATTGCGTGCCGGTTCCGGTTTTCTGGGCTCGGCATGCTTGGGTGCCCCGTCCACTGGCTTCTTTGTCTCAGTCGTCGTTGACTCGGTAAGGACCGGCGGAGTCTTCGGTGCCACCTTCGAACGGGCCTCCGCCTTCGCGGTCTTCGCTGCCGCCGCCATCTGCTCCTTCGCGGTTTCGAGAGTGTTCTTCAGTTCGAGATGGGCGCCGACGAACTGGACCAGTGCGGAAGGCAGCTCTTTGTCTAGTTCTTCAGCTGTGCCGGCCACGCTGAGCGGAGTGGTGAGCGCGTCGTTTTCGCTTTCGTTGAGCTTGCGGGGAATGACGTTGACGCGGATGGTGTCGTCCCCCAAACGCGTCAGGATCATGACGACGGTCCTCTGCCGGAGCAGCGGACCCAGTTCTTTGAACATGGATTCACCTTCCTGTGAGAATAAAACTGTGTCTTGGAGTTTTACTACTCGGGGTCGTCCCAGCGCTCGGTGTATCTCGCTCCCAGAACAAGGGACTTGGCGTATGCCTCACTGTCGTTTTCTTTCTTCCACAGCAGTGAGTAGACCGTATTCACGGCCGCTTTCATGATCCCTTTCATCTCCTCATCGGAGATGCGGGAATATGCGCTGTCGCCACTGCATGTCGGACAAACCTTTCCAGCATGCAGATCCTCGATGGGACCATTTCGGAAAGCCAGCGCAACGATCATTTTGGCTTCGAGAGCCAGCACCGGGTCGACGGAAGTTTTCTTCATGGTCCACCTCGATGCGAGACATTATCTCAGCTTCTTGTGCGCGACCAGTGAAGGTCTGTGAGTGCGCCGCTGTATCTTTTTCCAGAGATCGGGATCTACCCCCAATACATTCGTCCGGCCTGTTGAAGCGTTGTAGAAGGCTCCGTGATGAGTGAGCGTGCCATAGCGAAAGAGGCGCGCCAGCATAGCCAGCGCGCTTGTCGCCAATACCTGATTGATGAATGGCTCTTGCCGCTCAAGCGCCTCCGCCGCACTGCAACTGGGCAACGGGTCCTCGCCCGCTTCCGCATCCACAATCTCAGGATAGAGCTCCGCAACTGTTCTCAGCCGGGCCGCGTTGCGGCGGTTTGCGGCGTTCAACGGCTGGCCGAGCACATACTGACCGCTGCTTGCGTTGTTACCGAGGTCGAGCCAGTAGACAGTGCTGTTATTCGCTCGGGTGACCGCGGACAGGATGGCCTGCCGCGCCACCCGTGTATCGACACAGCCAATAATCAGGTGGGGACCTGCCGAATTGCTTCTCAGAGAATCCTTGTGAAAGTGCTCCGGGTGCGCCTGCCATCTCAGACCCCAGAAGAGATTGACGCGGTTGATCAACACGGTGGCCTTATTGAGTCCGACATCGGCTGAGGCAAACGGCTGGCGGACACAGTTGGTTTCAGTAACCTGATCCCCGTCCACCAGCATCAC
>Ga0335074_10002872_pt1 | contig 23473 bp, 21 predicted proteins | sample Lox_Sample_23_FD_206715 | JGI IMG/M metagenome (GOLD analysis project Ga0335074, IMG submission 206715) | Soil microbial communities from Loxahatchee National Wildlife Refuge, Florida, United States - Lox_Sample_2.3 | ecosystem: Environmental > Terrestrial > Soil > Wetlands | place: USA...
CGATGAAGACCTTGCTGCTGTTCGGCTCGGCGCGGATGGCCGCGTTCTGCCCGCACTGCAACCACCTGCTCGAGCACCGCCCCGGGGAAGCGCCGGAGGTCGTCCTGCCGTTCTTCGGCGCGGCGGGCGCGGGCAAGACCCGGCTGCTGTTCAGCGTGGTCACGCAACTGCAGGAATGGGGCGAGGAGAACGAGCTCACCGCCGAATTCGCCGACTCCGTGACGACCAGGGAACTGGCCGCGGCCGCGGACATCTTGCGCTACGACCAGACCACGTCGGCCACCCTCCCCGAACTGCCCCGCGCGCACGTGATCCGGCTGATCACCGGGCGGACCACCCGCATCCTGCACTTGTTCGACGCGGCGGGCGAGCGCTTCTACACCGCCGAACGCACGCGGGAGCTCGGCTACCTGGGCAAGGCGAGGACGTTCATTCTCGTGATCGACCCGCTGTCGGTGGATGCGTTCTGGCAGGGCCTGACGCCTGAACGGCAGACAGAACTGGCGCCGCTCCGCTCCTCCGCGCCGTCCCCCGAGCTGGCCTACCAGCAGGCGCACCAGGCGATCGAGGGAATGGGCGTGAACCTGCAAGCGGCCCGGCTCGCCGTCGTGTTCAGCAAGGCCGACAAGACCGGCCCGCCGGACGGGGACGTCGCCGACTGGGCCGACCGCGACCTCAGGCTCGGCAACTTGGTGCGTTCGGCGCGGCTGCAGTTCAAGGAGGCCCATTTCACGTGCGCCGCCGCGGTGATGACCGAGACGGGCATGGACCCGTCCATCGCGAAGCTGGTGCGCTGGATGCTGGCCGATGAAGGCGTCACGCTGCCAGGGGAAGCCTCATGATCGATCCGGCGGAGGTACGCGACCGCGCCTACCGGTGGCACCGGCGGTTCGTTTTCGCCGTCGTTTTTGGTGTCCTCGTCACGCTGATCGTCCTGGCGATAGTGCTCTGAGACCGCTCTGAGACCGCGGCGGCCGTCCGCTATTTCCCGCGGCGCCGCGGTGCACTAGATATAGATATATGGCGAATAACGGTGACAGGCGCAGCGCGGCGTGGTTCGGGGCGACGGGACGGGCTGGCATGGGCCACCGGTCGTGGATGCGGAGCCAGGGGTTCACCCCCGAGGTGTTCGACGGCCGGCCGGTGATCGGCATCGCGACTACGTGGTCGGAACTCGCGCCCTGCAACGTGCACCTGCACCGGGTCGCCGAATCGGTCAAGCGCGGCGTCTGGCAGGCGGGCGGCTTCCCGCTGGAGTTCCCCACGATGGCGCTCGGCGAGACGCTGCTGCGCCCCACCGCGATGCTCTACCGGAACCTGCTCGCGATGGAGGCCGAAGAGCTCTTCCGCGCCAACCCGCTGGACGGCGTCGTGCTGCTGTCCGGCTGCGACAAGACCACCCCGGGCCTGCTGATGGCGGCGGCGAGCGTGGACCTGCCCGCGATCATGGTCACCGGCGGTCCCAAGCTCAACGGCAAGTACCAGGGCGCCGACGTCGGCTCGGGGACGGCGGTGTGGCGGTGGGAGGAAGACCTCGTGGCCGGGCGCATGACGCAGGAGGAGTGCTTCTTCGCCGAAGCCTGCATGTCCCGGTCCGACGGGCACTGCATGACGATGGGCACCGCGTCCACCATGGCGTCGATGGCCGAAGCGCTCGGCATGCAGCTGCCGTACTCGGCGGCCTGGCCGGCGGTCGACGCACGCCGCTACGAGACCGCGCAGCGAGCCGGGCAGGTCATCGTCGACCTCGTCACCAGCGACCTGACCCCGTCGAAGATCATGACCAGGCAGGCGTTCGAGAACGCGATCCGGGTGAACGCCGCCATCGGCGGGTCGACGAACGCGGTGATCCACCTGCTCGCGCTCGCCGGCCGTCTCGGCGTCCCGCTGACCCTCGACGACTTCGACGCGCTCGCCGCGGACGTGCCCACGCTGGTGAACCTGCAGCCGAGCGGAAAGTACCTGATGGAGGACTTCTGCTACGCCGGCGGCCTGCCCGCGGTGATGCGCGAGCTCGGCGATCTGCTGCACGCCGGCGCGATCACCGTCACCGGCCGCACCGTGGCGGAGAACGTGGCCGAGGCGCCGTGCTGGAACCGCGACGTCATCCACGCCCTGGACGACCCGTTCCAGCCGGCTGGCACCGGCACCGCCGTGCTGCGCGGCAACCTCGCCCCCGACGGCGCGGTGCTCAAGCAGTCCGCCGCCTCGCCGCACCTGCTCAAGCACCGCGGCCGTGCGCTGGTCTTCGACTCCCCCGAGGCCTACCACGCGGTCGTCGCCGACCCGGACCTGGACGCGGATGAGGACACCGTGCTCGTCGTCCGCTACTGCGGCCCGAAGGGCTACCCCGGCATGCCCGAGGTCTCCAACGTGCCGCTGCCGAAGAAGCTGCTGCAGCGCGGCGTGCGGGACATGGTGCGGATCTGCGATGGGCGCATGTCCGGCACCGCGTACGGCACCGTCGTGCTGCACGTCGCCCCCGAGGCCGCCGCCGGCGGCCCGCTCGCGCTGGTCCGCACCGGCGACTGGATCACGCTCGACGTCCCGTCCCGCACGCTCACGCTCGAGGTCTCCCCCGAGGAACTCGCGCGCCGCGGCAACGAATGGACCCCGCCGCCGCCCGTGGCCGCCCGCGGCTGGACCCGCCTCTACACCGACCACGTGCTCCAGGCGGACACCGGCGTTGACCTGGACTTCCTCGTCGGAGCCAGCGGCCACGACATCCCCCGGGACTCGCATTAATTATCCCGAACGTACGCGGCCGGCTCTGGCCCCTCCATGACTCCAGCGACCCACGAGCGTTCATATTAGCTCTGCCTTATATAAGCCGTGGCTGATACGATGGCGAGGTTCTGGAAGTAGCGTCTGGGGAGACGGAGGAACCATGAGCGACATCATCGACCAGATCGGCAAGGCACACCGCGCGGTCCGCACCGCGGACGGGGACGGCACCGGGGACACCGTGACCCGCGTCGTGCTGGTCCGGCGCGCCTTCCCTGGCCCGATCGAGGACGTGTGGGACGCCTGCACCACGGCCGAACGGATCAACCGCTGGCTCCTGCCGGTCACCGGCGACCTCCGGCTGGGCGGCAAGTTTCAGCTCGAAGGCAACGCCGGCGGCGAGGTCCTGGCCTGCGAACCGCCCCGGCTGCTGCGGGTGACCTGGGTCGCGGGCGCGGGGCCGGCGTCCGAGGTCGAGGTCAGGCTGTCCCCCGGCGACGGCGCGGAAACCCTGCTCGAGCTCGAGCACACCGCGGTCGTCGATCCGCAGTTCTGGGCCCGGTACGGGCCTGGCTCGGTGGGCGTCGGCTGGGATCTGGCGCTGCTCGGCCTGTTCCAGTACCTGAGCACGGGCCGGGACCGGCCGGCGGATCCCGCCGCCTGGGCGACCGCGCCGGACGCGCGGGAGTTCATCGTCCGCAGCGGCGAGGCCTGGGGCATGGCGCACCGGCAGGCCGGCGCTTCGGAGCCGGAAGCCGCCTCGGCGGTCGCCGAGACGACCGCCTTCTACCTACCCGCCTAACCGGCCGTCACGTCAGCAGTCGCGGATTCCGGACCTCGCGTTCGTAATCCGCCCGGCGCGCCCCTGGCGCCGGTAGCGTCCGTGCCATGGCGAAGCTGCGGTTCGGTGTCGTGCGGGAGTCGGTGCGGGATGGCAAGGAGTGGCTGGATTTCGCCCGGCGGGTCGAAGACAGCGGGGTCAGCACGCTCCTGCTCCGGGACCATTTCTCGGCGGGGGCGTTCGGGCAGCAGTTCGCGCCGTTCAGCGCCCTGGCGTCGGCGGCCGCGGTGACCACCCGGCTGCGGGTGGGGACGATCGTCTTGTCGAACGACTTCCGGCACCCGGCGATCGTGGCGCACGAGGCGGCCAGCCTCCAGGTGCTGTCCGGCGGCCGGTTCGAGCTCGGCATGGGCGCCGGCTGGTACCAGCCCGAATACGACGCGGCGGGAATCACGTTCGACTCCGCGGGCCGGCGCATCACGCGGCTGGACGAATCACTGACGATCATCAAGGCCCTGCTGGCCGGAACGCCGGTCCGGCACACCAGCGAGTTCTACCGGATCGACGGGCTCGATCTCGACGTGCTCCCCATGCCCCGGACGGGTTCGCCGCGGCTGCTGGTCGGCGCGGGCGGCCCGCGCATGCTGCGGCTCGCCGCCCGGCACGCGGACATCGTCGGGATCCTGCCCGCGCCGATCCGGGACTCGACCGACAGCGACGACCCCCGCGACCGGCTGCCCGCCGCGTTCGGCGCCAAGATCGACGTGCTGCGCGAGACCGCCGACGACCGGTTCGGCGACCTCGAGATCAGCTCGTTCGGCACGTTCATCGTCACCGGCAACCGCCGCGCGGCGACCGAGGACCTGATCACCCGCCGCGGCTGGACCGGCCTCGACCCAGAAACGGCCTGGCAGATGCCGACGCTGTTCATCGGCAGCCCGGACCAGATCCGTGCCGACCTGCGCGAACGGCAGGAACGGTTCGGCCTGTCCTACCTTGTCGCCACCGAGACCGCCCTGCCCGCCCTGGCCGAGATCGCCAGCGGCCTGTAAAACCGTCGGCTCAGCCTACGATGGTTCGAACCCATCACCTGCCACACGCTGTGAAAACGCCCCTGCTAGCTGGGGCCCGGAGACCGTGATGCTTGCCGGGTGGCCGGAGCGGGCGAGGCCCGCCCGTACGTTCGTCTCTGAGGTACTCGGCCCGGGCACCCGTCCTGGGGATGTGGCCGTCTTGCTCTTCAGCGAGATCTTCGGTAATTCTGTCCAACATTCCGGCTCGGGCGCTACCGGGAAGACGGTCACGGTCAAGGTCAGGGCCGGGGACGGCGTCGTCCCGGTTGAAGTCGCCGACCGCGCCAGGCCAGGGACGCCGGAGCCGCGTCCTGCCGACCGTGACGCGGAAGACGGGCGCGGGCTCCAGCTTGTCGCGGGCCTCGCGTCGCGGTGGGGGTCGCGACGGCACGGCGGGCGGATGGTGACCTGATTTGAGCTATCGCACCCCTGCTGATGCTTCCGCCCGGCGACTGGCTGCAGATATACCTGGCGAGGGCGCGGCGCCTGCGCACTGCGGCGCAGGTCGCCGACGCTGGCTGCCGGGCCAGGTACGCCGCCGATACATCGCAGGTATATCTGAGGAGCACGGCATCGGTACGGTTGCCGCCTAGTCGGCAGCCGTTAGCCGCGCTGCGCGCTCCGGCCAGGTCGTGGGAGGAATGCCTGGCCCGGCAGCAGGTAGCTCGCGGCCTTCCGGCATTCGGAGCATCTCAGGTCGCCGGAGGCCAGGAGACTGGCGGAGGATCGCAAAAAGCTGACCAAGCGCTCCTCGTCGTCGCGGCTCCCGGGAAAATGGGGGTACAGCGCGTGAACCAGATGGATCAGCACCGCCTTCGCGCAGGTCGCTGGATCGCTGCGGGCGGGCACCTGGACGTCATGATGATGAAGCGGTTCGAGCGGGTCTTCCCGGATGCGGACCACGGCGCATCCTCTGTCCCCCCACGCTGCCTCGACATCCCGGGCCTTGTAGTAATCCCTTTCCTCGTTGCGCTGCCGTTCTTCCTGGCTGTGGCCGCCGTGCCAGTAGGCGCCGTCGTACTCCGCTACCAGCACGAGGCCGCTGGGCAGGTCGAAGACCATGTCGAGGCGGAACTGCCGTCCTCCGCTGGGGACCTTCACGTCGCCCCGTCCGTGACCGATCACGTACTTGAGCAGCGTTAGAATCTCGCCCTCGTGCTTGGATGTTGCCTGGTCGCCGGTTAGCGCGCAATGCCCCTGCTCGCATTTTCCCTGGTAACGGCCTGTAGCGCCGACCCACCTGGTGTACATGCCAGCACCCTAGCCAGGGCCGCTGACATTCAAGGTGCCGAGATCAGGTCACCGAGCGCGCCAGCCCTCTATCGGTCGCGCACCCGCTGTAGCAAGTCCGAGCTATCGCACGGGTGACGTCACCGCCAGCGATGTACCTGGCGTGCACCTCGCCCGTACCGGTGACGGCGCGATGCTCGCCGGGCTGAGTAGGAGTCGGCCATGCACCCTGCGGACTATGAACCCAGCGCCCCCGGGGATTCGCTCGCGAGACGCCTGCGGCGGTGGCGGCGGTCACCGGACTGACCAGGAAACAGCCGGGCCGTCTAGCTTGCCTTCTCTGCCCCAGCGTCCGGTTTCCCCCGCCACCGCAGCAGGCGGCTGCGTCGTGGATCTTTGGCGGGACCGTTCTGCGGTTGAGGACCGGGGGCGGGCACGCTGTCCGGCGGGTCCTGCGTTCCGGATGCCGTGATCGCGTTCCTCATCTCGGGCCAGTCGGCCGCCCGCCACCAGTCGAAAAGCTGCCGGGCTGAGATGACGGGGAACGGGAGGGCGGAGACGAACTCCGGCCTGGTGTAGACCTGGCTGGAGCGCTCGCGGGGGGGCCGTCGGCACTGGTGGCTGACGACCAGCGCAGCGTGGGTGACGGGCTGCTGCGCGGGGCGAAGGCTCGGCCACGTCGAGATGTGCCGTTGCAGGTCGCCCACGAGGCCCTCGCCGGCGTTGCCGCTGGCGGACTTCACCTCGATCAGGCAGCGGCTGGCGCCCCAGACGGCAAGCAGGTCCGCTGACTTCGGCCCGCCTAGCTCAACATCGAGGTCATGGACCTCGAACCCTGCGGCGGTCAGGACCGCGCGCACCGCGTCAGTGAGTTCGCCGCCGGTGCCGTGCAGGAGCCCGTCGCGTACCGGTGTCGCTTCCTCGGTTGCGCTACGGAGCTGCTGTTCGAGCGCCTCCTTGTCCCGCTCGTACCGTTCTTTGAGTTCAGTGATCGCCAGCCGGGCTGTGGTCTCTTGAGCGGTCTGGAGGTCCTCGTCTACATGTCCCCGGGAGCGTGCCCGGCGCTGGGCACCGGGGACGTAGGCGGGAAGTGCCTGCTGGACCAGCCAGTCGATGACCGTCGGCCAGTCGGTCCCGAAGGGGACTATGTACCAGCGCAGATCCAGTTCAGGTGAGGTCCATACGGCGACGACGGGGTCGCCCAGCCCATCTGCCAGGATGGGGGCAAGGTTTCCGTCGGGGCCTACTGCGCCCAGCGGCCCGCCACCGCCGTCGAACACCACTTCCGACGCTTCCAGCTTCAGCGACCACCAGGCGTCCGGCGGACGGTTCTTGAGGCGGAGCGCGAGATCACGGTCAGCGCGGTTCAGGTCGCCCGCGAGCCCGATCGTGGCCCCCTGCGGAAGGCGGCGCCCACAGACTGATCCGGATTCCAGTGACAGCGAGACCGACGCGTCGTATGTAGACAGGAGATTCCGGCGTGCACCGTCCGCGTTCCCGATGGTCGAGATGAGCACCGCCGTCTCGCCCCGGCGCGTGGCGCCGGCGATGTACCTGTCTCGCTCGCGAGCGCCCTCGCTGTGGTAAATCCCCGGATGCAGGGCGGCGGCGCAGTCGCTTGACTCCATCCCGACCCACCGCGGATCCGCCCCGAGGGCCGTCCAGTCAATTCCTCTCCCGTCAAGCCGTGACCGCTCATGGGGTCCCGGGGACGGCGGTGCGTCGGGGTCGGCGGGGCCGCGAAGACCGACCAGAAAGGGGATGAGTCCTTCTGCCACCCGGGTAACTGTAGCCATGTGATCCCGATTCCGCCGCCTCACCGGGTGCCCGGGACTGCGACTAAGCCCGTGGCTACCGGGCTGCCTGGCCTCTAGTCACGCTGTGCGCCTTCGGGCCAGATCACGAGCACCGGGGTGCCGTGCTCACGGGCGTATGCCACCACGTCGGCGGTGCCGCCGTACGAGCGCGCGGGCTCGCCGTCCCACACCGCGTACAGCTCATCGACCTCGTCGACCATGAGCTTGCTGGCGGCCATATGGGACTCGGCCGTGGACTCGGTGAACGGCAGGCGGTGGACGGCGGCGGCGCGAGCGAACAGGTCGTCGTATCCGGGATGGGAGTCCTCCGGCAGCTTCTCCCGGTACTGGGCGGCGGGGATGACAGCCTCGAGGGTGCCGCCAAGGTCGGTGACGGCACGGGCGAAGATCTGGTCGGCCCCGTCGGCCAGGCAGGACAGGCCCGTAAAGTCGGGCGCGTGCTCGGTGAGGGCCGCGCGCAGAGCCTGGTCAACCATGCGTACTGTCGGGTCGGGCAGGCCCCGGTGTCCTGAGATCGCGATGCGGTACATGCGCGCTATCTAACAGCAGGGCCGAGCGGAGCCGGTCATCGAAGTCCCGGACGTAGCTGGTGGCGGGGCCGGTGTACTCGCGGCGGAACCGGCGCGCTCGGTCGACGATGCGCTCGGAGGAGTAGGCGACGCCGACCCCAAGCGCCTCGCAGGCGAGGCGGAACGACTCATCGATCCGATCGCCGTCGCGCCGGGCCGTGCCGTCCTGGCGCGCTGCGGTCGCGACTTCGAGCATGATGACGGCGCGCTGCTTGGGGGCGGGCTGGGCGGCCGACAGGGACTCGGTGAACGCGGCCAGAGCGTCGCCGGGCCGGGTCAGCCTGACCGCGACCAGCGCCCGGTACCCGGCCAGCTTGGCGTGATCGAACGGGAACACCCACGGCCAGGGCGGAGGTTCTGTCCGCCGGTCGGCGTCGATGGCCCGCGCGGCGCGCGCCAGGGCTTGCGAGGCGGCTTCCCCGTCGCGGCGCGCTGCGGCGAAGCTGAGGGCCTCGGTGGCGTCCAGCCATGCCCGCGGGGACGGATGCGGCGTGGCGCCGATCTGCTGGCGCGCCTTGCCGACGAGCGTCAGCCCGAGTTCGGGGTCGCCGCCGTCGGTCTCGAACGCGGCCAGGCTGCCGAGCATGTATCCGGCGAGCAGGTCTTGCCCCGCCTGGCGGGCGCGGCCGATTGCGATGCGGTAGTAGGCCCGCGCGCTGCCGATGTCGTACATGTCGGCGTGCAGCCAGGCCGCGAAACCTGCCGCCTCGCTGGCGGCGGCTGCGACGTCTGCGGCGTACGGCGTCTTGCCGGCCCGTGCGAGCATGCGGTTGGCCATCTCCACATGCGCGATCACGCCGTGCGCCAGTTCGCGGGCGGACGTGGTGGCGTCCAGCGTGCGCTGCGCGCCGGTAATCGCTATGAGGGTCGGGGCTGTCGTCTCGTCGACGACTGCCCGCGTGGGCAAGGGGACCAGGGCCAGCGCCATTGCCTTGCCGAAGTCTCGCCGTTTCGTCGGATCGTCACCTCCCGGGTCGCCGAACCGGAGCAGGTGAACGGGTACCCCGATCCGGCGCGATATCTCCCGGACTTGGTCGACTGTTAGTGCCTGCTGCCTCCGAAGCACGTTCGAGACCCAGCTCTGGGAGTACCCCACCGCCAGGGCCAGCTGTTTCTGCTTCCAGCCGTGCGCTCGCCGGATCTCTTCCAGCAGCGTCGCGAAGTCGCAGCTTGCGAGCGCGGCGGTGACGGCCGGAGAGGACCAGAACTCTGGCGGTAGGGGCCTGTCTGCCTGGTCCATGACCATACGTTACGCCACGTCGCCGCACGCGATTCTTACCAGCAACGGTAATAGGACGTCCCATGTTGGTAATCGCCGGTTCCGGCCGGGTGCCCTGCCCGCCACCATCGAAGTTATGCAGGGGCAACCAGTCGACCGGGATTACTACCTCGGCGGGAACGAGAACACCGACGCTGACCGGGAAGCGGCCCGGCTGGTGCCCCATGTCCCGCTGGCCGCCTTCGAGAACCGGGAATTCCTCAACCACGCGGTCCGGTTCCTCGCAGCGCAATCCGGCATCTGCCAGTTCATTGACATGGGCCATGGCCTCCCGACGGGAGGCAATGTTCACCAGCTCGCAAGGGAGCATAATCCGCATGCGCGGCGGAGACCGGGCTCCGACTGCCTGCGGCAGCCCTCCCTTCCCTGCTGAAGGCATAGAGACCGGGCACGCGATGCCCTGGGGAAGTTAGCGGCAAGGCGCTGGTGGCTGCCAAGGTGGCCGCGGCTCTTCCGCTTGAGACTACCCGCCTGTTAGGAGGCGTAGATGATCAAGGAGGGAACGGGGCTGTTCGTCGCCGGGCGCGGCGACGTGGTCCCGTACACCGGGAAGTATGCGGTAAAGACCCCCGACGTGTTCGATCAGGTCGAAGCCGGGTTTGCCCGCGCGGGGCTCGCGCAGACAGCCGCCGCGTACCGGCCGCTGCGGGTGGAGTTCGAGCTGACCACGAGGTGCAACGACTCGTGCCCGTCGTGCGGCATGGGGGCGCTGTCGATGCGGGACGGAGTGACACTCGGCGACGCTGACCTGGACCGGCTGGTGGGGGAGTTCGCGGGCATCGCGCTGCCGTCGGTCGCGGTGACCGGCGGCGAGCCGTTCGCGGCGATGCGCGCCCTGCGCCGGGTGATCGCCGCGTGCCGGGGCGCGGACATTGACATCTCTAAGCTGACCAGCAACGGCTGGTGGGGATCTCCCCGACGGTGCGGACCTACTCTCGACACGCTCGAGGAGGCCGGGTGGCTCGGGAATCGGTTGTTCGTGCCGCTGTTGATGCTGTCAGTCGGCCAGCAGAGCGTCCCACTGGCTCACGTCGCGCGGATCATCCGTCATCTCACGCACCGTTATACCGGCCGGGAGGTCAACGTCGCAGTGTCCAGCCTGGCCGACCCGGCGACCCGTAGGCACCGCGTCTATGACCTGATCGAGGTCTACGAGCGCGAGTACGGGGAGTTTCCGCACGACCGGGTGCATTCCACGATGCGGGTGTACCTGAACAACGACCGGCTCGACGGCCAGCGCAAAGCTGAGCGGCCGGGGCAGACCAGCCTGGAGCGGTGGATGGACAGATGCTTCGACTGCTTCGCCCCGACAGTCGGCGCGTACGTGCTTCCGACGGCGCTGGTGAAGGCGAGCGGCTGCTTCTACTCGTGCGCGGCGTTCAACGTGCCGGAAAAGCTTGCGTTCGGCAACGTCTTGGCCGAGCCGCTGAAGGCGATCGTCGAGCGGGCCGCCGCCTCCGGCTACGTGCAGGCAGTCCGCGCGGGTGGCGGCCTGAGGGGCCTGCACGGCGTCGTCCCGGCCCAGTTCACCCGGGCCACGTACGCGCCGTCGTTCTGCGACGCCTGCGCGCACCTGATCGACAAGCACGACGAGATTACTGGCCAGGCCACCGGCGCCCCGCCCGCCGCGCTGCTGACGCTTATCCCGGTGGAATCCCCCACCTGCGCGGCGACCCAGTGAACGGTCCCGCAGCGGGCAGCGTCTCGCCGCTATTGTCGAATGCCGTGTCGCGGATCAGCGGGCAGGATCCGGCTGCGTGCAAGGACCGGGCGCTGCTGCTGGCAGACGATCTCTGCATCGACAGTCTCGCCCTGGCCGAGCTGATCGAGGTCATCTCCGCAAAAGCGGCGATCGTGATCCCGGACGAGGCAACCGGCCGGGTGCGGAGCGTTGGCGACTTGCAGGACATCCTCGACGCCCGCGCGCCGGGCACCGGCACCACCTGAGCGAACCAGGAGAGAGCAAATATGGCACCGCGCGTCATCACCCCGTCCGGCATGGGCTTCCTGCTGCTGGATGCCCACCCCGCCGGCTGCGAGCGCACCGTCTCCGACCTTGCCGCCGCCGTCCAGCCGCTCCCGTCCCGCGGACGCGGGAACCGGCCCGTCGCGTTGGTCGTCGGCTCCTCGGCCGGTTACGGGCTGGCGATGACGGTGGCCGGGCTGGCCCGCCACGGCATCACCGGCCTTGGCATCTGCCTGGAGAAGGAGCCCGGGCGGCGCAGCGGCACGCCCGGCTGGTACCGCACCGCCGCCACCGCCGACCTGGCCTCTTCACTCGGCAGCGGTTTCACCTTCCTCAACGCCGACGCGTTCAGCGACCAGACCAAGGACCAGGCCGCCTCCGTCCTCGCCCAGCGCTACGGGCCGGTCGACTACCTGGCCTACTCTGTGGCTGCGCCCCGGCGCACCGACCCAGACACCGGCATCACCTATTCCTCAGTCCTGAAGCCGCTCGGGCAGGCGGCCACAATGCGCACGCTCAAATTCGGTGCCGACGGCGAGCCCGCGCTCAGCGAGATAGTCGTCGAGCCGGCCAGCGAGGAGGAGAAGGCGGCGACCGTCGCGGTGATGGGCGGCACGGACTGGCAGCGCTGGATCACCGCCCTGGCTGACCGGGGACTACTGGCGGAGGGGCTCAAGACCGTCGCGCTGACCTACATCGGCTCGGAGTTGACCGCGCCCATCTACCGCGAGGGCACCATCGGCGCGGCCAAGATGGACCTGGAGGCGACCGCCGACACCATCACGAAGGCCCTGGGCGGGGCCGGGCGTGCTTGGACCTGCGCCGGCGGAGCGGCCGTCACCCAGGCATCTACCCACATCCCCGGCATCGCCCTGTACATCGCCGTGCTGCGGGCCGTCCTCGGCGATGCCCTGCAATCCCCCGCCGAGCAGGCGGCCAGGGTCTGGGACCAGCTCACCGGGACCGCCCAGCTCGACACCGACTCCGCCGGGCGCATCCGCGTGGACCGCTGGGAACTCGACCCCGCCGTCCAGGCCGAAGTCGCCCGCCGCTGGCACGCCGCCACCCCGGACACAATCGGCGACCTCGCTGACACCGGTTGGTTCCGCACCCAGTTCCGCGCCCTGTACGGGTTCGACGTCCACGGGATCGACTACACCGCCGCCGTCGAGACCGACATCCCCTGGCCCGGGGAGAAGACCCCCGATGACCAGCCCTGAGACCGTCCCCACCTGGCAGCCCGCCCCTGAAGGCACGCCCTCCCCGCCTACCGCCGACCTCGTGGCCCTCCCCTTGCGCCCGGCCGCCCGGCCAGGCAGGCCCGTATGAGATCGGGCAGACGGGCTCCGGCGCCCGTCTGCGCGCACACCCGCCGGCCGTATGAGGAGCGCGCCGCCCGCTACAACGTTGCCGCCGACCGGCTGGCGGCCGGTGGCCTGTGCGACCTCCATGTTGTCGCGGACGTAGGCGCCGGCGGCACGGAACTGGACTACCTGCTGCGCACCGAGCGCGGCTGGCGGGGCCGGTACGTGCCAGTCGACCGCTGGACCGGCCCCGTCGACCTGGACCTGGACTGCTGGGTGCCACCCCGGCGCTGGGACTGGTTCGCATGCCTGGAAGTGCTGGAGCACCTCGCCAGCCCGATGCGGCTGCTGGAACTGATGTGCAATGCAGCCGCCTCTGGGGTCGTCGTCACCACCCCGAACCCGGAAGTGGTGGACGTGCTGGCCCTCGACCCCACGCATCGCACCCCGGTTGCCCGCCAGCAGCTCGCCAGCGCCGGTCTGTACACCAGCGTCCACAACCTCTATGGCACCAACGACGACGGGATCTGCGGCGTCTGGTATCGCGCCGGCCTGGACGTCCTCGAACGCGGCATCACTGTCCCCGCCTACTCCCAGGGAAACCCCTAATGATCAGGGAAAGCGCGCAAACGTTCCTGGCTTGCCCTGATCGGCAGGATCCCGGTGCCCGAAGGCACAACCTCGCGACAGTCCCGGGCTGCCGCCGCTGCACACGACGGCCTTGGCGACCTTCCAGGTCGCAAAGTCGCAGGCTCTGAGCACCAGCAGCGGAAGGGGACGCCAGCCGCCAGCTGGTCGGCTCCGCAGGCGTCGTAACAGGCTGCCGCTCGCGCGGGCGCACGGGCCAGGCGGCGCATGAGGCTCCCGGCGGCTGTCCCTTGCCGGCGCGAAGCTGGCGCAGCAGGTCGGAGGCGACCTGGTTGGAGACGGCGAGGCGGACGCGGAGCGCCTCGCGGGTGATCGACTAGCCGAGCTGGTCCTGGTGCGAGCGCGAGCGGCGCCTCGTCCCCGGCATAACCAACGCCTAAGGTCAGCCACCACGATTCGGAGGTCGGCCCGGATTGCGCGCCGACGCCTTGCCGCCGATCAGCATGCGGAACTGCTGAAGCTCGCCTGACATGCCGTATCCTGCTTCCTCCGGCACGAAAGCTCCGGGCCTACACGATCGCGATCGGGTTGACCGGTGAGCCGGTCGCCCGGGGCACGCGCAGCGGGGCGATGACGCAGAAGAACGACCAGCGCCCGGCCGTCTCGCAGAGCGGGACGAGGTCATCGAGCTGCAGGTAGTCGAGCAGGTGCAGGCCCAGCGCGTTGATCGCGAGCACGTGCACCGGATGGCTGACCCCCTCAGCCGCGGTGGGCGACACGTCGCTGTTACTGTCGCTGCCCAGCACCGCGACCTCATGGTCGGCGACGAACTCCAGCGCCTCGGGGTGCAGTCCCGCCCGCGTCGCGGTGGCGTCCCACGGGCCGAGCTCCTTACGGCGCCGGCGGTGCCCGACCCGCACGAACAGCAAGTCGCCCGGCTGCACGGTCACCTGCTGGGCGGCCGCGGCCTGCGCGGTGACCGCCGCCGGCACCCGGTTATACAGCGACTTGCGGTACATGACGTGGCACAGGGCGTCGATGTGGCTGTCGACCTCGCCGTGCACGTTGAGACCCAGCCGGTCTTGCGCGAACGTCAGCCCGTCAGGGTCCGCGCCATCCGCCGGCCGCCCTTTCATGTCGTGGATGGCGGGCTCGGGCTGATCAGGCGTCAGCTCCGTCTCGATCGGCGCCGCCAGGCTCACCGTCCGGCCACCGGCCTGCGCCAAGGTCAGACAGGCCCTCAGCCAGGATCTCCGTGAGCAGGCACGCGTAGCGCCCGTCCGGGTCGAGGTCGGGATCGAAGACCGTTACCTGCGCGCCGACGGCACCGGGCGCGAGCGCCTGAAGCAGTCCGGAGAGTTCTTCCGCGCTGAGCCCGCCCGGATCCGGGCTGTCCACGGCGGGCATGACCGATGGGTCGAGCACGTCGACGTCCACGTGCAGCCAGTACCCCGCCAGGGGGCGGCCGGCGATCCCGGCCGCGCGCCGCACGGAATCTCCGGTCACCGCGGACGACGGGATCACCGCGCCGAGCAGGCCTTGCGCCTCGCCGAGGTGCTCGTCATCGTCCCGGCACCCGATGTGGACCACATCGCCTGACCGGAACAGAGGGGACAGGCCGTCGATGCCGGAGATCGCCGGCCAGTGCAGCCCGACCGCCGCGGCCAGGTCCTCGCCGGCCAGGCTCGCGCAGTCCGCCGAGTTCCCTGGATGACGGAAGTCGGTGTGCCCGTCCACGTGCACCAGCCCGTAGTCACCCGCCCGGCGCAGCGCCAGCCCGGCCCCGATCAGCAGGCTGCAGTCCCCACCGATGACCAGCGGGAAACGCCCGGCCTGGCGCAGTGCCGAGATCCGGCTGGCGAGCCGCCGGGCGTGTTCCACGATCGCCTCCTGGTTGCGGACTCGTCCAGGTTCAGAGTCGGCCACGTACCTGCCGGGCAGCACGACGCCGGCGTCAGCGGCACCGGTCTCGGCGAACCGCCGGAAGAGGCCTGCCTCGCGCAGCGCCTCCGGCGCCTTGGCACAGCCGGGCACGCTGGACGGCTGAGGCGGCCGCAATCCAAGATTGCTCGGCGCAGAGAGCAGAGCGATACGAGATTCCAGCGGATCCTCCCTGCCGCGGGGTCGGGGCTGGTTCAGGCGAGGCGGCGGATCTTCCAGCCGCAGAGTACGGCGAGGGCAAGGGCCAGGGCCAGGGCGATGGCCGTTTCGTAGGCTTGCAGGGGCCAGTAGCGGCTGGCGGGCTGGTAGGTGACGGTCAGCTGGGCGTGCAGCGAGGCGAATGCCGTGCCGCACGCCGGGGTTGAGGTGGGGCCGTTGTAGCAGGTCTGGAGGACGCGGGTGGCGGGGCCCGTGTACACGTGGCCGGAAGTGGACAGGACCCATGCGCCGGGTACTGATGCCGGCCCGGTGATCAGCAGTCCGTTGCCGTCGGGGACCCAGTTGGCGTAGCCGGGGCTGACCGCCGCGGTTGTGTGGGCGGGCGGGATGAGGTGGGGGCGAACGAAGTTGGGCATGATGAGCAGGACGGCGCCGAAGATGGCGATGGTGACGGCCATGGCTGGCACAGTGCGGCCGATCAGCGCTCCTGTGGTAGCGCCCAAGGCGAAGGCGAAGGCGGCGTAGCCGATCGGGACGATGCCATGGCCCGCGAACAGCAGGGGGGTCATCCGGTTGCCCAGGATGGGTGAGCCCAGGCCGGCCGCCTGGTCGATGGGGCTACCCCACCAGGTGATGATGAGGCTGAACAAGCCGGTGATGGCCATGGCCGCCAGGGCCAGCAGCCCGAGCTTGACGGTGAGCCAGCGGGTGCGGGTGATGCTCTGGGTCCAGGCCAGCCGCCAGGTACCGGCTTCCAGCTCGCGGGTGATCAGCGGCGCCCCCCAGAACATGCCGATGATGGCCGGCACCAGGTACATGACCACTACGCCGGCGGCGTACAGGACGGGGTAGGCGCCGTCGGCCCGCACATGGCTGATGAAGCTGGCGGCGAGCCTCCCGCAGTCGCTGTGGGCCTGACAGGCGGCGATCCCGCTGGCGGAGTACATGCCGGTCAGGGATGGCCGGGTGACCGCGAGGGTGATGGTGATGGCGGCCAGGCCGGCGATGGCTATCCATGCCTGGGTGCGGAACTGGCGCCAGGTCATCCAGGTCATTGCTGTGTCTCCAGCGTGCGGCGGGGGCCGGTGGGGCCGGCCGCCTGGTTGAGGTAGGCGAGGACGAGGTCTTCGAGGCTGACCTGGCTGCTGGTCCTGGCCGGGTCATAGACAGGCGAGTCGGCGCGGATGAGCAGGGTGGTCTGCGGCCCGGCGTGGCTGGCGGAGATGACGTGCTGGCCGGGAGGCAGGCCAGCGGGGTCGCGGCGGGGTCCGGTTAGCAGGTAGTGGGTGGCGAGCAGGTGCTCGACCGGGCCGGTCACCTGCACACGGGAGGCGGCCAGCACGATCAGGTAGTCGCAGACCCGTTCCAGGTCGGAGATCAAGTGCGAGGACAGCACCACGCTGGCTTGCTGCTCGGCGGTGAATTCCGTCAGGAGCTGGAGGAACTCATGGCGGGCCAGCGGGTCCAGGCTAGCCACCGGCTCGTCCAGGATCAGCAGCTCTGGCCGCTTGGCAACGGCCAGGGCCAGGGCGAGCTGGGCGCGCTGGCCCCCCGATAGTTTCCCCGCCTTCTGCCGCGGATCCAGGCCGAGCCGGCGGATCCGGTCCCGGGCCAGCCCGGCGTCCCAGCCCGGGTTCAGGCCGGCGGCGAACCTCAGGTGGTCGGCGACCGACAGCCCGGCATAGACCGGCGTGTCCTGGGCGACGAACCCGACCCGGCGCAGCTGTGCCGGGCCGGCCCCGGGCCGGCCGCCGAGCACCTCGATGGTCCCGGTCGTGGGGGCCAGCAAGCCGACGGACAGATTCAGCAGCGTGCTCTTGCCCGCCCCGTTCGGCCCGACCAGCCCGGTCACCCGCCCGGCCGGCACGCTCAGCGTGCAATCCGCCAGCGCCCACCGATGCCCGTACCGTTTACCCAGGCCACGAGCCTCGATAACAGCAGACATTCCCCATCCTCCTCGCTGCCGCGAAAATGCTCGCGAACAGCGCCTCTATGCTTTCCTCGTCTAGTCCCGCCCGGCGTCGCCCTGGCCAGCCAGCGGCGCAGTTCGCGTCGCAATGGTGTGCACCAACCGCGGTGATCTTGAGGACTCCGGACTGCCGTGCCCATAGTCGCTTGATGCCGCATCGCGGGCGTATCGGCACCGCATCATCTGGTTGGGCGGGCCCCGGCAACCTGGGCGAACAGGATCGCTGATAGCCATGCAGGCCTGGAGATACGCGCACGACACGGCGCGGATGCGGCGACCTGGGGAGGATAGTCACGCCGAAGCAGCCTCGACACCTCGGAGGTTCGGGAATGCACAGACGTACGCTGCTAAAAGCGCTGGCCGTGTCGCCGCTCTCGTATCGTTTCGCCGCCTCCGCGCTCGGCGTCGCCGCGCCACCGGTCCGGCGTGTCCGGCCCGGCGAGCCGGGCTGGCCTGGCCCAGCCGCATGGGCGGCGCTCAGCAAGAGCGTCGGCGGCCGCCTGGTGAAGGTGGTGTCGCCCTTCGTCGCTGCCGCGGCCGGCCCCACCAGCCCCTCGACAGCCGAGCTGTTCCAGAACCTGAAGAATCCCTTCTACATCCAGGAGAATGCCGCCCTTACCCAGACCCTCGGCTGGACGGATGCCTGGACCTCACAGTCGAGCGCGTACGCGGTGCTGGCCCAGGGCAGCGCCGATGTCGCGGCCGCGGTGAACTTCGCTCGGGAGTACGGTGTCCGCCTCGTCGTGAAAGGCGGCGGCCACAGCTATACCGGAGGCTCGAACGCGCCCGATTCGCTGCTGATATGGACCAGGCCCAACATGCGGGCGGTGGAACTCCATGACGATTTCCTGCCCCAGGGCGCTCCGGACTGGGTTGAGCCCGAGCCAGCTGTGAGCCTGGGCGCCGGCACGATCTGGATCGATGCCTACAACGCTGTCACCACCATCGGCGGACGCTATGTGCAGGGCGGAGGGTGCACGACCGTCGGTGTCGCCGGCCTGGTGCAGGGCGGCGGATTCGGCAGCTTTTCGAAAGGCTTCGGCACCGCCGCGGCGAACCTGCTGGAGGCGGAGGTCGTCACGGCGGACGGGACCGTGCGGGTTGTCAACGCGTTCCGGGACGCGGACCTGTTCTGGGCGCTCAAGGGCGGCGGAGGCGGGACCTTCGGCGTCGTCACCCGGCTGACGCTGCGCACCCACGCGCTGCCGGCCTATTTCGGCGGGGTGGATGCCACGATCACCGCCACGTCTGAAGCCGCCTATCGGACGCTGGTCGGGCGGTTGGTCTCGTTCTACCGCCAGCGCCTGCTGAACCCCCACTGGGGAGAGCAGATCACTTTCGGCGCCGACGACCAGCTCCAGATCTCCGTCGCCATGGTGTTCCAGGGCCTCGATCAGGCCCAGGCCAGGCAGACCTGGGCTCCGTTGTTCGACTGGATCATGGCCAGGCCGTCCGACTACACGCTCACGACGCCGGTGGTGGTGGCGATTCCGGCACAGGGCTACTGGAACGCGGCCGTGCTTGGGCGCGCCCCCGGGGCGATCGTGCTCGATGACCTCCCGGGTGCGCCGAAATACTATTTTTACCTGGCGGTCAACGCCGGGGAGGCAGGACAGGTACTGCACACCTACCAGTCGACCTGGCTGGCGCGGCGGCTTCTTGACCCGGAACGCCAGCCGGCCCTGGTCGATGCGCTCGTCAGTGCCAGCAAGCTCTGGCCGGTCACCTGGCATTGCAACAAGGGTCTCGCCGGGGGTGCCGCGGACGCGGTGCGCCGGACGGCGGACACATCGATGAACCCGGCGGTCCTTGACTCCTTCGCGCTGGCGATCGCCTCAGCCAAAGAGCCTCCCGCTTATCCCGGCGTCGCCGGCCGCGAACCGGACGTCGCGCAGGGACGGCTGGACGCGAAGGTCGTAACGTCCGCCATGGCGACGCTCAAGGCACTTGAGGGGCAGCATGCCTCCTACGTCAACGAAACCGACTATTTCCAGGATGACTGGCGGACGTCGTTCTGGGGCGACCATTACGCCCGCCTCCTGCGCGTGAAAAACCGTTACGATCCAACTGGCCTGTTCTCCGTGCACCACGGGGTCGGCACCGAGGACTGAAGCGCCGACGGGTTGGCGGTGTGCAGGTAGTGGTCGAGGAGGCGCCCAGTGGCGGCGTGCAGATCATCGGCGCTTTCTTCGGCATGGGCTTGCTCGGCGGCGTAGGCGCGCACTAGGTCGTGCAGGGCGTACCGGCCAGGCGAGTGCTCGGTGATCAGGTGGGTCGCGGTCAACTCGGCCAGCGCCGCACTGGCCTGGGGCAGGGGGGTTGCGGCGAGGCTAGCGGCGGCGGGCGCGGTGACGTCCGGGCCGGGATGGACGCCCAGGAGCCGGAACATCCGGGCGGCTGACGGGGTGAGCTGCTGGTAGGACCGCGAGAATACGCCGCGCACGCTGGTGGCGGGATCGCGGTCGTCCAGGCCGTCCAGCCGGCGGCTGGCGTCACGGAGTTCGGCGGCCAGCGCCGCGAGCGGCTGCACGGGCCGCGCGGCGGCGCGGGCGGCGACGATGACCAGCGCCAGCGGCAACCGGGCGCACAGCTCCGCTAGCTCGCTGATCGCCGCGGGTTCCGCGGCTGCTCGCGCCCTGCCCAGCCGGGCGGCCAGCAGCGCGCGGGCCTCGCCGGTGGTCAGCAGGTCCACGGTAAGCAGCCGCGCGGCGTGGGTGGCGGCCAGGCCTGTCAGCCGGTTACGGCTGGTCACAATCACCAGGCAGCCCTCGGCGGCGGGTAGCAGCGGCCTGACCTGCTGCTCATCGCGCGCGTTGTCGAGCATGATCAGCATGCGCCGCCCGGTCAGCAGGGTCCGGTACAGCCCGGCCTGCGCGTCCAGGTCCGGCGGGATCTGGTCGGCGGGCACTCCGAGCGCGCCGAGCATCCCGCGGATGGCCTCCGCGGCCGTGGCGGGCTGCCCGGAGGGATCAAAACCGCGCAAGCCGGCGTACAGCTGCCCGTCGGGGAACCGGTTGCTGACCTGGTGCGCCCAGTGCAGGGCCAGCGCGGTTTTGCCGATCCCGGCCATCCCGCCGATCGCGGTAACCACTACCGTGCCCGCCAGGCCAACGGGTTCGCCGGCGATCGCCGACAGCGCTGACAGCTCGGCCGCCCGCCCGGTAAACGAGGCGGGCGCGTCCGGCAGCTGCCGCGGCACCGGCGGCCGGGTCAGCAGCTGCTGCGGTGGGCCGGGCGTGGTCTGGATCGTCTCTTGCTGGAGGACCGGGGCGGCGAGGGCCGGGTCAGCGGCCAGCATCCGCTGGTGCATCTCGCGCAGCTCGCGGCCCGGTTCCACGCCCAGCTCCTCGGCGAGCGTGCGGTAAGCATCCTGGTAGACGGCCAGCGCCGCGGCCTGATCGCCGCAGCGGTAGCAGGCCAGCATCAGCTGGGCACGGATATGCTCGCGCAGCGGGTACTCAGCAGCCAGCCGCCGCAGTTCGGCTACCAGCTCGTCATGCCTGCCCAACTGCAGATCAGCGTCGATTCGGGCCTGGGTGAGCTGAAGACGCAACTCGTCAAGCCGGTCCAGCTCCCTGCGGGCAAGAAAAGCCGACGGAACATCGGTCAGCGCCTCACCTCGCCATAGGCTGAGCGCCCTGCTCAGCGCGGACGATACCTCCTGCCATTGCCCGGCTCCAGCCGCCAACCGCGCGGCGCGCCACAGCGATTCAGCTTCATCGAGGTCGAATTCCTCGGGCCGGAGCAACTCGACGATCCAGCCCGACGGCCTGCCTGCTATCCGCGCACCGACCGGGCCAAGGGTCCGGCGCAACCGCATCACATAGGTCCGGATGACAGCGGGTGCGTTCGGCGGCGGAGACACATCCCACAGGGCCTCTGCCAGGCTCGCGGCCGAGATCGTGCTGCCGTGACCGAGCAGCAGCGTCGCGAGCACGATCCGCTGCTTGGCCGCGGGCACGGTGCGTACCGCTCCCGCGCCATCTATTACCAGCAGCGGGCCAAGCAGTCCGAAGCGCGCAAAAGCCTGACTGGCGGTATTTTGCCGGTCGTCGGTCGGTGAACGGATCAGGTCCATTCCAGCCGGTCCTTCCTTATCTATGTGCTGCCCGGGACGTCATTGCATTCCGCTGGAATGCGGCTGCGGTTCCGTCAGCCCGGCTATTTCAGCCAGTGGAATACTGCGGGCGCCCCGCGGGACGGTAGACCTGGATCGTTACGCCCTTCGTGTCGGCTCGTGAGTCGACCAAGTCAAGCGCTATGTCCGGGCCGTCAGCGGGGAACAGCCGCGTGCCCTGGCCGATGACCACCGGGACAACGATCAGGGTCATCTCGTCCACAAGGTCGTTAGCGAGCAGCCACCGGATCAGGACACCACTGCCGTGCACCTGCAGCTCACCGCCCGGCTTGGCCTTCAGTTCGCTAATGGCCGCTGCGACGTCACCGGACAGGACGGTCGTGTCCGTCCACCGCGGTTCGGAGAGTGTGGTCGATGCCACGTACTTGGGCCGGGTGTTCAAGGCACCTGCGACTGGATTGCTGTCCGGATCCATTGCGCCCCAGTACCCGGCGAACTGCTCGTAGGTCCGCCGGCCGAACAAGAACGCGCCGGCGCGCTGGTAGGTCTGGTAGATGAACGCCCGGGTCTGGTCGTCGCCCGCCCCCGCGGCCCATCCACCGCGCTCGAATCCGTTCCCGCGGTCCTCCTCCGACGCGCCGTGCTGCATCACTCCGTCGACGGAGACCTGCGTGATTGTCACCAGTTTCATGATCGCGGTTCCCTTTCCTTCGGACGCCCCTCGTGGGCGGCCTCTCACCCCTGCTACGAACGCCTGTGCCCCGATCCGACACCGCGACGGCTTCCGGGCGACTGCGCTCATTTCCTCATGCGCGCGCCAAGTCCGGGCGAGCTCTGGGACCAGATCGATCGCGAAGACCCCGACTAGTCATCCGCTCATGCGTGATAAGAGCGCCGCGCGCCGAACTGGATGTTCTGGGAGCTCGAAGATGCTCTTACCAACACGATCGCTCCGCTGGAGTCACCAGCGAATCAAGAGTTAGCCTCGTGAACTGCCGATGACAGCCTGGGGCAGGGAATTTGACCGATTGTCGGGCCATGTCGTTAATTAGTAGCTGCCCGCAGTATCGCCGCCGGATCGCGCTCGTATCTGTTCCCGACGCTGGCAATTCGAGAAAGCGCTGGCCGGGCTCGTCGCAGAATAGCTGAAGCGCCTGATGCTCACCGCGCGGGTGACCGCCGTCTGTACAGCCAGACCGCTGCCGCGATCAAGACAACGAAGCCAGGCCGCTGTGGACCAGGAACACTCCGGCCAGACTCGGACCTCCCCAGGATTTCGCGTAGCTGGCAGGGTCGGAATAGTCCACTGTCCAGAACTCGGCGATGCCGCGGCCGACAGCGTAGATCGCCACGAGCGCGACTGCCAGCAGGATGATCGCCCGGCGAGCAAAGTGACGCCACCGAAGCGAGAAGATACTGGCCACCCCGACCACTGCGGTAAAAACGACGAACGCGAGGATGACGTAAGCCACGACGTCGGAATCGAGACCATGAGAACCGAGGCCGTGACCGCTCCGGTCGGCCAGGAAAGCCTGGCTGCCAGTATTTTGCCAGTCATTGGAGGGTGAGAGGGCAAGGAGGTGAATCCGATCCATTCCGGCTTGTCCTTTCTCATTTCTGCGGCCTGCCTGTCATGTGACCAGGCAGCCGGGAAGGCCCTGCTTGACCGACGGCCGCGAGGCGGCCAGCAGGTCCGGCACGCCGGATCCCAGCACGATGGTCGTCGAGAGCCGTATACCGCGCGGATCCCGGCCGCATCGGCTCAGCGCGCAGTCGCATGATGTTCGGTCTCGTCTGGTGCTGCGCTGCTGGTAATAACCGGCTGGTCAGGAGCGATAGGGAGATGGCACTAAACGATCGCGATTGGATTGACCGGTGAGCCGGTCGCCCGGGGCACGCGCAGCGGGGCGATGACGCAGAAGAACGACCAGCGCCCGGCCGTCTCGCAGAGCGGGACGAGGTCATCGAGCTGCAGGTAGTCGAGCAGGTGCAGGC
>Ga0335074_10002873_pt1 | contig 23471 bp, 25 predicted proteins | sample Lox_Sample_23_FD_206715 | JGI IMG/M metagenome (GOLD analysis project Ga0335074, IMG submission 206715) | Soil microbial communities from Loxahatchee National Wildlife Refuge, Florida, United States - Lox_Sample_2.3 | ecosystem: Environmental > Terrestrial > Soil > Wetlands | place: USA...
CAAAGAATCCGCGGAACGCCTTGCCAAGGCACGTCATACCGCGTAATCATCCCTCGTCCCGCCGCCGTCAGGTGGGGGAGTTTGACCCGCCCACCGGTGGGGGAGTTTGAGGTGCCCGCCGGGGGCCGCAGTGTTTTTTATGATCTGTTTCCGAAGGCCGAGGCCGAGGAGAAAACACGCTGCGCTGCTCGAACTCCCGACCACCGGGTTTGAAGAAGAGCACTCCAAGTGCGTCATTTGCCTCAAAAACAAGCCTTTTCGCGCAGTCCGCTGTGCCATAGAATCCCGAGATACCAGCACTTAAGCCCTTGTATTGCCTAGTTACCGACATCGCGAAAAGCACAATCGCCGGAGGTTCAGTGCTCACTGCCGTTGAGCGTCCCAGACTTTCCAATCCCGAGAATGGCGCGCAGGCGCTCGACAAGTGGCCGCTTCGTCACTCCCCCGCTCGCCGCGTAAGCGGTCGCCGCAGGAACGATCAATTCTATCTCAGTCCCAGAGCCGGGCCGGCTCCAGATATTGAGCTTCGCCCCTAAAGCTCTCGACCGCTCACGCATGCCGACGATTCCCCAATGCCCCTCTTGTCCCGTCTCCACAGTTCCTCGCTCCATGCCCTTACCATCATCGCGAATTCTGAGCGCCAACGACTTCTCGCCGTAGGCCAACTCAATCTCGATGTGCCTTGCCTCTGCGTGCATGAAAGCATTGCCCATCGCCTCGCGACCAATGTTCAGCACCTCGTCCGCGGCTACCGGGTTCAGTGGAAGGGGCTCCCCGACGACGCTTGCATTAAACGTAGCTTCGGACGTTTGCAGAAAGCTCGCCCCATAAGAGCTCAATTGCGTAGCCAACTCCGTCGAGGGCGCATCGGCTCGGCGTAAGTCGACCACCCGAGAACGCCCTTCCGCGATGACGTCGCGCCCCTGCGCGAGGGCGTTTTCCAGTTTGTTATGCGCGGCGCTGTCCGGTGGAATTGCGTTCGCGACTGCATGGAATTTGAGCATCAGCCCTTGAACACTCTGCAGAAGAGTGTCGTGTAGGTCTCGTGCGATGCGCTCACGCTCACTCAAGCGTGCCGCAAGCCGCTGCTGAATGTTTACCTTCGCACGCCGCAATCGATAAACGAATACGCCCTGCAGCAGCACCAATGCTGATGCGACGCACAGCAGCCTAAACCACCATGTTTGATAGTACGCGGGCTCAAGTTCGAATTCGAGACTGTCGCCTTTCGTATTCCAGAGCCCATCGTCGTTCGCTGCGATGACTGAGAAGCGATATTTGCCTGGATGAAGGTTGGTATAGAAGGATTGTCTGCGGCCGCCAGGATCTTGCCAGTCCGTGTCCCATCCGTTAAGCCGGTACCGAAAGCGAACTCGCTGGGGCGCAACGAAGCTCAGCGCCGTGAAATTAATCTGCACGTTCCGGGTCAGCGGCGGCAATTTTGTTGGAGAATGCAGGGCATAGGTGCGATCATCGGCGATGAGTGTCTGGATCTGCACGGGTGGCGGCACACTGTTGCGCAACCAGTGTTTCGGGTCGACGAACTGAAGGTCGGTTCCGTTTGCAAACCACAGCTTTCCGTCAGCCGCCACGACTGCACGCGGGTGAAAGTCGGCAAGTCCTGACTGGGAGCCGTCGGAGATGTCCAGGAGTCGAATCTCGAGTTTCTTCGTCGGCTCATTCCACCACTGCGCGAGTTGCCCGGAGTGGATCACGACCACCCCACACTCGAGGTAAGTCCAGAGGTCGCCCGCTTTGTCGAAGGCCAGGGAGTACGCACGTGCGCAGGGCAAGCCGTTCGCGCCAGTCAAGGTGCGTAGGAGGCCCTTGTGCCACTCGATGATGCCATCGGATGATGATGCAAACACAGTTTCAGCATCGGGCGCCACAATTTCGCTACACGTTCCGCTGTGCGGAGGACGATGTAAAGGAAACGTTTCCCACTGCCCATGCGCGTAGCGGGCCAAGTCGCAACTTCCCTCCCCATTGATCAGACCCATCCACAACGAACCATCGGGAGCTGCGGCGACAGTCCCTATTCGGGTGCCCCCGGGCGGCGAAATGGACTGGAGCGCTTCAGTCTCGCTCATGCGAACGAGTCGCGAAGGTACCGTGACCGATATCGCCCAGATCGTTTCGTCACGCCCTTCCGCGAACTGCAATACTGGCCCGATCGATTGACTGCCAGAATGGACCCGCGCGAAGCGTTCGTGATCGAAGACCGCGACCCCATCGTCGACCCCAATCCAGATCCTGCCCTCACGGTCTTCCATCAATGCCGTTGGGGATCGACCAGGAAGCCCATTCTGCTGTCGGTAAGTTATCACCGTTGAATTCTGAATCCTGTCGACCGCTGTCGCGTTAGACGCCCAGATGGTACCGCTCCTTGAAGCCAGAACTGCCTGCACGCCGTCGTCGCTTAGCCCGTGACGCGATGAGAACGTGTTCACCTGCATGGGCCGGAATTTGTCGACTCCCTTGCTCGTCACAACCCAGACGTCGCCTTCGTGGTCTTCACAGAAGCCGACGACCGATTCGGAAGACAACCCATCACTTACGCTGAAGCGGTCAATCCGCGAGCCATCGATCCGATAAATACCCTGGTTTGCGGTTCCCACCCATAGAGTGTTGTCCCGGTCAAAGAGAAGTGCCGTAACTTCCCAGTTGCTGCTGTTTAGCTTCCCGCTTACAACAGGGCTCCAAGCACCCTTTAGGAAGTGCTCCAATCCGAGCCCGGGTCCTCCATGTATGACACCGCTCCAAACCGAACCGTCCGGCGCCATGGCCACGGACTTGTATCCCTCCAACTCCTCGCTCGTCGCCAACTCCGGGGGTGCGAATATCTCCGAATGCGCATCTTGCCATCGCGCCAGCCTGTTGGCCGTCGCGACCCAGATAGTCCCGGAGTTCTCGATTGCTAGCGGGCCTGCGTCTTTAAACGGAATGCCCTGCTTAGGCCCGTAGCAGATAAGCCTATCGTTACGCGCCTCGCACAATGGCCCCAGATCATCCATCGTGTGATATCGCGCGGCCCAGATCGATCCGTCGGGTGCCTCGCGTACCGCGGCGAAGAAGCCAAACGGGGTGTAGAGATGGAGCTGGCCGTCCTTCCACTGCATGAGCTGTTCTACCCGCTGAGCGCTGCCGCCTATCCAAAGACTTCCATCTGTGGCGCCATAGAGTGCCGTGATCTTCGAGAGCTTTGGTCCTTGGGTCGCGGGGGGCACAAATGGAACAAAGTTCGCGCCATCAAAGCGAACCAGCCCAGCTTGCGTCCCGATCCACATGTATCCGTCCTTGGTTTGCGCGATTGCCGTGGGTGTTCCTGGCAAATCCCCATCCTGAAGCCGCCACGCTGAATGCGCCAGTTGAGTAAGGGACAGATCCGGATTGATGGCTACGGCAGGTGATGCACCAAAAGCGGTACAGAGCGCTATCGAACACCAAACGGCGCGCGCAGTGTTTCCTCTGCCCTGAAGAAATGTGGATCGCATCGGATCGAGAGCACCTTTGCTGCAATGCACCCGCGCCGCGATTCCGGACGCGCGAGCATTAGTCTCCGCGCGCGCCCTAATGAGATCAAGAGTGAAAGCTAGCGAGGTATCCGTCATCTTCCACGCTGCTGCGATCCACGGATTGGGCCTCGAAGCGCCCGTACGATCTGCCGGGCGTGCTATCTGCTGCCTCTCCCAGCGATCAGCCTTCGCTTTCCAGTTGGCGCATTTTGTGCGTATATTTGCAATGCCTCGGGGATGGATTTTAGACCACACCATTCTGATCTGCGGTAAGAAACAGCGTCTTCCTTGAATGAGCAGCGCCGCCAACAAAAAGCCGATTCGTATATTGTGTGTCGACGACCATCCGTTGCTGCGCGAAGGCATCGCCGCACTCATGGAGGATCAGGGAGACATGACGATCGCGGGTTCAGCCACTGACGGGCGCGAGGCCGTTGACATGTTTGCGCGCCTGCGGCCCGATCTAACACTTATGGATCTGCGCATGCCTGACATGAACGGAATTCGAGCCATTGGCTTAATCAGGGAACAGTTCCCGGATGCACGCATCATAGTTCTGACGACCTACCCTGGAGATGTGCAAGCACTCGGCGCCCTGAAGGCGGGCGCGATGGGTTATCTTTTGAAGAGCAGCTTGGGAACGGAGCTGTTGGATGCAATCCGCACGGTGCACGCCGGCAAGCGCTTTATTCCACCGGAGGTTGCGGCCGAGCTCGGGCGCCATGCGGCAGACGAAGCGCTGACCGCACGTGAGATAGAGGTGCTCAAGTGTGCTGCGGGCGGACATTCCAACAAGCAAATCGCACGGGAGCTCGGCATCTCGGTAGCCACAGTCAAGGCTCACATTCGCAGCCTTCTGCCAAAGTTGAATGCCGGTGACCGCACGCACGCCGTCACCATCGCGCTCAAGCGTGGGATCTTCGATCTCTGACGGGCACCATCCCACGAGCGGCGAACGGACTTGTCTCCTAAGCTTTGACACGCTGACCCCGGGGCCCTAGGACGTAGGCATCTCACTCTGCCGAGAAGCGTTGCAGTCCGCACTAGTCCTAAAGGCTAATACGAGAGTCGTTCTTCGTATCGTGTCCGACGGAACTCGGCTGGTACACGCTGGCGAGACTTTGCAGCGCCTGTTCACAATGTTTCCCGCAGGTTTACCTGGCGTGGCGCTTGTCCTGCTTAGGATCGCAGTGGCAATCGGCACGGTCATGTCTGATCCCCATGCGCCCCACTGGCTGGCGGCGCTTGGCGGTCTGATCGTTCTGGCACTGTGTCTCGGCGGCCTGACCCCCATTTTCGCGGCCCTCTCTCTGGGACTTCAGTGCGTGAGCTGGGTGTTGGTCGGCGGAGACCCCGCACTGCGAATGCTCGCAAGTCTGGTGACCATCGCAGTTCTCCTGTTGGGCCCGGGTGCGTATTCGTTTGACGCGCGCCGTTTCGGCCGCAAGCGCATGACCTTCCCGCGCGAAGAACCGCCCGCAGACGACTAGCCCTTCGAACGATACCCCGGTCGTCCTAAGTATCGTGGCGGGCTTGATTGGACCCTGCCAGGCTAACTCGCACTTTCTAACAACATCCGGAGACTCAGATGTCAATCGAAATCAATCGCGATCGCCGACGCTTCATCGGCACTGCCGCTATGACTGTCGCCGCGACTCACTTCGCCAAGATCGGTCTGGCCGACGGGCAATCCTCCAAAGCCGCATCGGCGCTGCCACCGGTCAAATCCGGAGCCAACACTGCCTTCAGCTCATTAAAGCAGATCAACGCCGGATTACTGAGTGTTAGTTATGCCGAAGATGGACCGAGCGAAGGGCCCGCGGTACTGCTTCTGCACGGTTGGCCCTACGATATTCACAGTTTTGTCGACGTAGCTCCTTTACTTGCCTCGGCGGGTTATCGGGTCATCGTCCCCTATCTCCGTGGCTATGGGACCACCCGATTCCTTTCGAGCACTACGCTACAGAATGGCCAGCCGGCGGCACTTGCCGTTGACGTCATCGATTTGATGGATGCACTGAAAATCCGGAAGGCGACGCTCGCCGGCTTCGACTGGGGCGGACGCAGCGCCGACATCGTCGCAGCTCTCTGGCCCGAGCGCTGCAAGAGCCTCGTCTCGGTCAGCGGATATCTGATTGGAAATCAGCAGTCCGGCAAAGTGCCCCTGCCGCCTGCGGCCGAGTACCAATGGTGGTACCAATACTACTTCGCTATCGATCGTGGCAGGGAGGGTTACGAGAAATACCGGCACGATTTCTCGAAGCTCATCTGGCAGTTGGCCTCTCCAAAATGGAACTTTGATGAAGCCACGTTCAATCGCAGCGCGGCGGCCTTCGACAACCCAGATCATGTGGCCATCGTGATCCACAACTATCGTTGGCGGCTCGGGCTGGCCGAAGGCGAGGCCAGGTATGAGGATCTGGAAAAGCGACTTGCCGCAGCGCCCACAATCACCGTGCCCACCATCACGCTTGAGGGTGATGCCAATGGTGCGCCACACCCGGAGCCAGTCTCTTACTCCAAGAAGTTCTCCGGCAAGTACGAGCACAGAACGATCACGGGCGGTATTGGCCACAACTTGCCGCAGGAGGCGCCGCGGGCCTTTGCACAGGCCGTCATCGACGTCGACAGAACCTAACGTGCCACAAAAGTAGCGCCCATGCTCAACAGGGATGATCGCATGAACGAAGCCGTCATTTCGGAACGCCCACCCGCAGACCGGAGCTCGCCATGGCGGCAGCTCGATCCCTCATCCCGGGGTCGACTGCTTCCGGGACTCGGGTTGAGCGTGCTATTGGCGATCTGCGCAATACAGTTGGGGGGCATAGGCTGGCTGCAAACCCACGGGATCGGCGCATTAACCGCGGCGATCGCTCTAGGGATCCTCGTGGGTAATACTCTGTACCCGCGAATCGCCCCAGCCGCAGGCGTCGGTGTCACCTTCTCCAAGCAGACGCTATTGCGCGCTGGCGTCGTGCTCTTCGGCCTGCGACTGACCCTACATGATATAGGTCAGGTCGGCGCCGCGGGCGTTCTGATCGATGCGCTCGTCGTGGTCAGTACCTTTACTCTCGCGGCGACGCTCGGAACGCGACTCTTTCGCCTCGACCGCGAGACCTCAATGTTGATCGGCGCCGGCAGCGCAATCTGCGGTGCGGCCGCCGTCATGGCGACCGAGCCCGTGGTTCGGGCCAAAGCGGATCACGTCGCCATAGCCGTCTCCACCGTCGTCGTGTTTGGCACCGCGGCAATGCTTCTATACCCCACGCTGTACGCCCTCATGCCGCACAGGTTGACGCCTGTGGGCGCACGGGCGTTTGGGATCTACACCGGCTCGACAATTCATGAAGTCGCGCAAGTGTTCGCGGCCGGCCGCTCCGTCAACGAAACAGTAGCCAATACGGCGGTCATTACGAAGATGGTGCGCGTCATGATGCTTGCGCCGTTCCTGATGGGTCTCTCGGCGTGGATCGCCCGCGGTGCCGAGCATCGATCCGGGGGACATCAGGCGCACGCGACGAACATTCCGTGGTTTGCGGTGGCGTTCGTTGGCGTCGTGCTCTTCAACTCTCTGGGTCTGCTCTCGCCGCAAGTTCTAAGTGCGGCCACTACTGCCGATACTGTGTTGCTAGCCACGGCCATTGCGGCGCTTGGACTGACCACCGACATCTCCGCCATTCGTGCCGCGGGCCCCAAACCTCTTTGGCTGGGCGCCATGCTCTTTGTCTGGCTGATTGTTGGAGGCGCGGCGATCAATGCGACCGTTAGCGTGTGGCTTAAATGACTGGGTTCCGGCGGCCTACGGAAGTTGCGGAGGCGCATCGCGCGGACATTGGTGCAAGCATGACAGACATCCTGCCACGGTTAAGACGATATGCACGGACGCTGGTCCGCAATCCCACCGATGCTGACGATTTGGTTCAGGACACCTGTGAGCGTGCATGGAAGAGAATGGATACATTGCGCTCAAGCAGTGACCTTCGTGCGTGGTTGTTCGGAATCATGCACAACTTGTACGTCGACCAGCACCGTCGCAAATCCGTCATGATCGTGCCCAACGATGTCGTCGATCTGGCGGATTGGTCCACGGATCGCACGTTCGGCCAACTGCAGGTAACTGATCTCCATAGGGCCCTTGATCGACTGCCTTCAGAGCAACTGAGCGTCCTGATACTCGTGGTACTCGAAGACATGACCTACGATGAAGTGTCGACCACCCTGCACATACCAATCGGAACGGTGATGTCTCGTCTTTCCCGCGCTCGCGCGCGGTTGCTCGAACTCCTCGAGGGTGATCAACAAGGCAGCTACCAACCGGCCCGCATCATGGCCGGTTTGTAACAGCAACTCGACCAGGATTGTTGATGCGAATTTCTCAGAGACCCCTGGAGTAACCAAGGTTAGTCACGTGTGAGGCTCAAGTGAAACAACCGAGAAGCAGGCGCATTTCGCATTTCGGGTCCGCCGCGGCTACGCTCGCAGTGGTCCTCATCACTATCATAGCGCCTGGCCGGGCCGAGGAGCCCGGCGCTGAATTCAAGGCCGAAAATGACGCAGCCATGGACAAGATGATGGCCGGAATGGCGATCAGGTTTACAGGTTGCGTCGATCGCGACTTCGCCGACATGATGATCCCTCATCACCAAGGTGCGATCGACATGGCGGAGGCGGAGCTACGCCACGGGCACAACGAACAGCTGCGACGCATCGCCCAGGAAATTATAGTGGAGCAGCAGCAGGAGATCGCGGCTATGCGGTTGGCGCTGGGAGAGGCCCTTCCCTCGGCCGTCCCGACCCCGACTCAGCCCGCGCCTAGGGAGCACCATCTATGAAGCAGACATTTCTTCTCTCGGCCATTTTGGGATCGAGCGCCATCGCAACCGCGGCATTCGCGGGTCAGGCACCAGGCAAGGCCTCGGCCCCTAATGTCCCCATCAGCCACGCAGATCGTGTCTACGCGGCCGAGCAGTTTTCAAATACGGTCTCGGTGACAGACCCGGTCGACAACAAGCTTCTTGGCGTCATCCGACTGGGCGATCCTCAGCCGGCTAACTTCTCGCCCCTTTATAAGGGCCAGCTGCTGGTTCACGGCATGGGCTTCTCGCCAGACCATAGGACTCTCGCCGTCGTGTCGATCGGCTCCAACTCCGTGACCTTCATCGATACCGCGACCAACACGGTGAAGCAAACCACCTATGTCGGTCGCTCGCCCCACGAAGCCTTTTTTACCCAGGACGGCAGGGAGGTATGGGTCACCGTACGCGGGGAGAATTATGTGGCGGTGCTGGATGGCAAAACTTTCGATGAAAAGAGCCGAATCAACACCCCTGCCGGCCCCGGAATGACCATCTTCTCGCCGGACGGTCGCTACGGCTATGTCTGCTCCTCATTCAATCCGGAGACGGAAGTCATCTTGGTGGCCGAGCACAGGATTGTCGGTCGGGTCGCCCAGCCCAGTCCTTTCTGTCCCGACATTGCGGCGTCCCCCGACGGCAAGCAGGTCTGGTTTACGCTGAAGGACATCGGCAAGACGGTTGCCTTCCAGGCCAGGCCGCCTTTCGCCGTGCTCAAGATACTAGACACCGGCCCGATCACTAACCACGTCAACTTTGCCTACACGGCAAAGGGCCAATTCGCTTACGTCACAATTGGCGGACTCAATCAGGTGCAGGTATTCAATACTTTGGATTTCTCCAAGGTCGCCACCATAACAGTCGGAAAGTTGCCGCATGGAATCTGGCCATCTGGCGACGGCTCCCGCGTTTATGTCGGGTTGGAAAATGCCGATGAGCTTGCGGCTATCGATACTGCCACCAACACCGTGATCGCCAACGTTGCGATCGGGCAAGCTCCGCAGGCGCTGGCCTATGTGCCGGGCGCGGTCCCTGCTGGTTCGGGTACAAGCGGCCTACAGCCGCTCGGCGTTGCCGGTCAGGCCGCGCACTTGACGCTCGACAGCCGATCCGTGAGGGCCGTCACAAGTGTCAGCCTGTTCGAGCAGGGACTGATTCAGGTATTGCAGGCCGCAGTGAACGGTCTTGAGCCGAAGTCTTCCTACGTACTTGCGCTCGCGACCCGGCCCGACGGGACCGGCCCGATCGAGCCACTTTCGGCATTTACAACTAACCCTGCCGGATCGGCCATCGTCAACGCCGTTGGCCGCATCCGCCAGCTCGTGCAGGTAGACGCACCGGATCAGAGGCGCTATCTCATGGTGATGACCGGAACGCCCCAAGCGATGGGCCCAGTAGTTCAATACCAGTCACCGTAGCAATGTGGCCGTGCCGGACGCGATCTTCGGCTGAGGGATGGGGTCGCCTGCCGGCCGCCCTTACGTCGGCCGCGGTCGCGATTGCTGCGAATACGCTTGCGTTGCGCGCTTCCGACGCATTCGGGCTGGAAACGGCCAGAGGCGGCTTGTTGCGGCTTCTGACTTTATGCATCACGGCGCCGCTGCGACGAACGCCATCAAGCGCTGTCCTAGCGGCGCAAGTCCAAGAGGCCGCGGCCTCTTCCGGCATTAAGACTATCTTTCACCTGGGCGTCGGGCTGCTGATGGGGGTCGTCTACGCATTTGCCTGCGAACCTTGGGCGCTCCGCAGGCCCTGGACCTGTGGCTTCATTTGCGGCCTTCTCGTCTGGCTCGTCAACGCCTTGTGGGTCCTGCCTGCGGCAGGTGAAGGTATTGCGGGCGCAGTCCACCTGACCTGGCTTGGGACTGTCTGGTTCGCAGCAGCGCACTGGCTGTTCTTCCTTGCACTTGCGGTTCTCTACGCTCGGCTGCGTCGATCCCCGCCTGCGTGCTGGACTTTTCTTTCGCGTCAGTGCGACGGGCTGTAGTTGCGCCTCGTGCGCCAGGCATAGCGACACTGCGAACGTTACATCGACGGCGACCGACACAGTCTGCACATAAACCCGACGCTACGCGTAGCGCGAATATTATCGCGTGGCTACCGACAGCGCTGGAAGCCCTACTGCGCGGGACCAGCCGCTTGATCGAAAAATGCTAGAAATCGGCGTTAAGAACAAGAAACTCCTGGTCGCGGAATAAAGACCGATTCGGTACGTCTACGTGAGTGAACAAGGATTTTTTGGGTGATGGCTGATGATGCACCCGCACGTCTCATTCAACAGACAGGCGATGGTCATTATCGATAGCCATCAACTTCACAGGATTCACGTACCAAAACTTGTCTGACCCGGAGACTAAAATGAAATTCAATCGCAAGCAGCTACGCACCATTGGAATGGGAATTAGCGCCGTCGTGGCATACGGTGGATTAGCTGCCTGCAATGACGGAGGCAGTTATTCCGGTAACCAGCCCTCTGCCGCTCCTCCGCCGAACAGCATCGGCGCATTGTCGAGCAACGTCATGGTGGTCAGTACCATTGCGCCCAACGGGGACCAAAACCCCTATTTCATTGCGACACCCCCCGCGTCGTTCACCGGAGTCAATGCTTCGACCGGCGCAAAGACGGTACTGCAGCCTGGGGACCTTCTAATCTCGGATTTTAGCGATGCCTCCGGCGCAAACACCGGCACGTCAATCATGCGATATACCCCCTCGTCAGGAGCGATGTCCCTTTTCTATCTGGAGCACATTGGATCGGGACCTGTGGGCGGAGCGATTAGCGGGTTAGGCACATTATGGATTGCCAACTTTCAGCCGGGATATGCCAATCCCGCGGACGGCGCCACCACCGGTGACGGCAATATCGTCGTTGCAACTGCCAACGGAACAGATTTTCCACAGGCCGCTGGCATTATTGATAACAGTAGCGGCGCGGCCTTCGCACCAACCGGCAATACCTTGGCGGGTCCGTGGGGCCAAGTCCTCGCTCAAAAGGCCGGCACGACAACGAGCTTCTTCTTTAATACCAATACAGATGCGGGAGCTGGATCTATTCAGCGTGAGGAATTCACGCCGGGCAAATTCAGCACGGAAACCTTGGTCACAATAGGGAAGGCCCCTACGGGCACCAATGCCTTCGATCCGACGGGCCCGCAAGGTATGGCCTATGACGCGACCAATGACATTCTTTACGTGACGGACGCTGCGTCGAACGAGATTCTCGCGTTCCTCAATGCCACGACAACGAATGCCATTTCCGAAGGAACGGTAATATTCCAAGGATCGCCGCTCAATGCACCCATCGGGTTGACAATTAATCCGGTCAATGGGGATCTGATCACGGTTAATCAGCTGGATAACAATATGGTTGAGATAGCTTTCACCCTCACCGGCAATTCCGGGTCGGCAGTTCCTGAATATGGCTCGGTTGTCGGTGTAAGACTGGTCGATTCGACTCCAGTTAGCGAGACAGCGGGAACGGGGTCCGCGCTGTTTGGCGTACTCGCAACCAAAGATGGCAACGGTAATCTCAACGTGTATTACACGGATTCAGTCACCAATTCGCTGAACGTGCTGAAGTAATTTCCACGAAGGATGGGGAGGGAGCGCGCCATGATCGATATCGAAGACCGAAGTGGCTTTCACATGACCGTGTTGGCCGGGGAGAGGTGGAAGGAGAACATGAGGCACGCCCGTATCCCCGCACCATACGCGGCAACGTTGATCATGCGGTCAGCCTGGTATGCGCCGCTCCATCGACTCGCTGGTCCAGATCGATGTCAGCGCGCTAGATCCTAGGCCGCCGCAATCAATCACAAGACACCGAGAATCACCATGAGCAAACAAGCACGCTCGATTTTATGGATTCTGATGCCGCTACTTTTCGCCGCCGGTTGCACGACTATGGGCACAGGGTACGGGACAACGGCCGCGGGTACCAATCCCGTTCGTTTCAACTGGACGAGCTCCGATGGCTTGAGTGGAACCATGATCGCCACATTGACTGACGGCAGTGTCTACGCCGGTTCCTATTTTCAGATTACAGACACTACCACCGTCGACACGCTTGGGCCGCTGTGGGTCGGCTGGGGTCCCGGCTGGGGCTTTGGACGCTGGAATTACTGGGATACCAGTCCGGACTTCGTCACTCACTATACCGGCAGCGTCGTTGCCAATCTCGCCGATCCCGAAGGCAAACACATCCGATGCAAGTTTCAACTCATGCATCCCTCGAGCGGTATGGCGGGCGGCGGTCTGGGTGACTGTCAGTTGCCGGACGGCAAGACGATTGACGCGTCGTTCCCTGGGTAACCGACCCCGGCAACGGAGTCCAACATGCGTAGAAATCCTGCAATTCGCGGCCGGGGAAGCAGTCAATGATCGCTGCAGAGCTTGAGCCCAGAAAATCGCATTGGTGCATCGTGGTCGCCGATGATCATGCGCCGGAATGGGTCCCCTATGGAGCGTTTGATCTTCACTCCGTGCCCGTGCAATACGGCTGCCTCGGCGGCTCCGCGACGTTGCTGCACCGAGCGCTGCATCGCGCCGCATCGATTGCCCCGACCTCCCACATCCTCGTCACCACTCTAGAAGAGTACCGGGGTCTATGGGAACCGATCGTGTGGTGCGTGCGCCCCGAGATGCGCTTCATCAGCGACAAACGCACAAGCCCGCTTCTCACGCTGGCGGCGGCGATTCTTTCGATCGCAAGAGTATCGCCATCGAGCATCGTGACGATAATGCCGGCGCGATGTCACGTCGGGCACGAATGGATTTTGCGCCAGGCACTGAGGCAGGTCGCGTCTGAGCTGTCGCATGTTCCGGAGGGCGCGGCGACCTTAGGGATGCTCGATATTGACGAAGGCGTGGATGAGGACTACATGGTACTCGGCCGCTACCAGTCTGGACGAGGTATGGCGGTTCGTGGGATCGCGCGGCGACCGACGGCCTGGGTCGCGCGGCATCTGCGCCGGCAAGGTGCCGTGGTGTCGTCAGGCATTATGATCGGTTTCGCAGGGGTATTTGCGGCACACATATCCAAGCACTGGTCCGCAATCAGTCAGAACCTAACCAGCCTGGCCGCCTTGGCCGCGGCGGCTCGGCTCGAGTGTGCAATTCCTGGTCGCTTGCAGCGTCGCATGCCGGGCCCAGTCCTGAAATCGCTGCGATGGCATCCTCCGGCCTTTCCGCAAAGGGTGTTCACCGTCTGCGACAGCGGATGGAGCGGCCTTAAGTCGCCGCATGCCGTAGCGCGTATCGCGGAAATCATGGCGCACCGGACCCACGGGCGCGAGCCGCCGTTGATGCAACTGACTGCCACTGACTACAGCGAGTCCATTTCTTCCGGAACCATATGAGGAGAGAATTATGAATAACGAAGAGTCCCGTGAACCACCGGCAGTCGCCGACGAGGAAGCCGAGCTGCGCGGTGCCGTACTCGGAGCGCAGCGGATCTCTGCCGTCGATCACGTGGCTCGGGCGCGCAAGCGCAATCCCGATCGGGAACTGCACCTGGACGGGGAGGTAGATACCCTCTACAACGACGGCCTCGATCTGGACGCCGACGGCGGGAACCTCTACGGCACGGACGGCGCGAAACCCTACTAGCGAGGAGCATTGCCATGCAGACCATCACCAAACATTTCATCAACGGCGAATTCGTCGATTCGCACGGCACGGACGTTGTCGAGGTACGTAATCCCAAGAACAACGAGCTGATTGGCCGAGTCACCCTGGGTGACGCGGTCGATGCCGAACGCGCCATCGCGGCGGCCAAGGCGGCCTTTCCGGCCTGGTCTCAGACCACGCTCGATGAACGCAAGGCATGGCTACAAAAGATAGCCGACGCCCTCACAGAGCGTTTGGACGAACTGACGGCTCTGTGCGTCACCGAGTTCGGCGGTCTCGCTGCCTTCTCAGCCTACGCGATGACGCAGGCTCGAGACTTCTTCGTCCTGGCGCAGGAGACGCTCAAGCCCGAGAACTTCGAGCAGACGGTGAACCAGGCCCAGGTCTCGCGTGCGCCGCTCGGCGTGAGCGGTCTTCTGACCCCGTGGAACGGCAATCCCTGGTTTGTCTGCGGCAAGACGGCCTCGGCCCTCGCCGCCGGCTGCACCGTGGTGATCAAGCCCAGTGAGCTCAGCGCTCTCGAGGCGCAGGTGCTGATGGAGGCCTTTCACAAAGCGGGCCTGCCGGCCGGTGTGATCAATGTCGTGAACGGCCTCGGCGATCCCGTCGGCAACACGATCACGCGCAGTCCAGACGTCCAGAAGATTTCCTTTACCGGCTCCACCCGGGTCGGCAAGTTGATCAACAGGGACGCCACCGAGACCATGAAGCGCGTCACTCTGGAGCTCGGCGGCAAGTCGCCCACCGTGATCCTGCCGGATGCGGACGTCGACGGCGCCGTCGGGTTCGCGCTGATGGTGGGGCTCATGAACTCTGGTTCGGCGTGTATCGCCGGCACCCGCATCCTCGTTCCGGCCCACCGTGCAGAGGAGTTCAAGGCGGCGCTCAAGGCTGGGATTGAAACCTTGCGGCCGGGTGATCCCGCCGACCCCGCAACCACTATCCAGCCGATGATCACCGCCAGCCATTGGGAGCGTGTGCAGGGATACATCCAGAAAGGCCTGGATGAGGGCGCCGAACTGGTGACGGGCGGGCTCGGCAAGCCCGCGGGTCTGGAAGCCGGCAACTTCGTGAAGGCGACGCTATTCGCGAAGGTTCGCAACGACATGACCATCGCCCAGGAGGAGATTTTTGGGCCGGTCCTCGCGATGATCGCCTACCGCGACGAGGCGGAAGCCGTCGCTATCGCAAATGACGTTGAATACGGCCTGCACGCCTATGTCTATGGCGCAGACCGGGCAGGCGCGCGCGTGATCGCAAACCGCCTACAGGCGGGCCGCGTGATGATCAACGAACTGGTCGACGATCCCAAGGCGCCGTTCGGCGGCTTCAAGCTGTCCGGCCTCGGACGCGAGTTCGGCGTTGCCGGAATGCAAGCCTTCACCGAACCCCGCGCGGTCTTCGGCTGATCAGTGGTCGCAGGGCATCAGGGGCTGAGCGCCACACCGGGCGCAGGATGAAACGACGGACCGAGAATGGTCTGAATTGGACGGAGGCCTTCGATGAACGAACTACTTGCAGCGATTCTCGACAAGCATGGCGGCGTGGATCCCTGGCGGGGATATGAGAGAGTCGACGCGACGATCGTTAGCGGCGGCGGATTCTTTTCGCTTAAGGGCCTCGTGCAAGACTCCAGCCCGCGCCGCATGACGGTGTGGCTGCACGAGGAGCGATCGTCAGTCTCGCCCTATGGAGCGCCCGATCAGCGCACCATGTTTACCCCTGATCGGATCGCCATCGAAAAGCTTGATGGTGCCGTCATCGCGGAACGGCGCGCACCGAAGGACTCCTTCGCGGGTCACCAAATGAACACGCCATGGGATGCCTTGCATCGGGCCTACTTCAATGGCGAGGCCCTTTGGACGTACCTGACGACCCCGTTTCTTCTCGCGATGAAAGGGGTCCATGTGGAGGAAACCGAGCCGTGGTCCGAGGGGCCGGAGACATGGCGCGTTCTGCGCGCATACTTTCCAGGAGCGATCGAGACGCACAGCCTCGTTCAGGACTTCTTCTTCGGCGAGGATTTGACGCTGCGCCGTCATGACTATAGCGTCAATATTGCCGGCGGCTTTGCCGCAGCGCAGCTTACTTCCCACTACATCGAGGCGGGTGGCATCCGCCTTCCGGCGCGACGTCGAGCGTATACCCGAGGTCCCGATCGCCGGCCCATCTTGGACATGCTGATGGTTTCAATCGACATCACGGATGTGAATTTCCGCTGATAGAAATACGGGCAGCCCGTTACGCACTGTAGCTGAGCGATACCGGCAGGCATTGCACCCGTGAGCCAACAGGACGCCTGGGGGACACAAATCGGGGGTGTACAGACTCCAACGAATTACCACGATTGCGATCTTCGGAAAACGGCGATCTCGATAGACCATGACGATCGCGTAGAGGACTTCAAGAGACGTCACGGTGGTTTGATCGATGGTGTTAACCGGCACGAGAGCTTCGAGTCCGGATGTCGGGGTTGGTCCGAGATCTATGCGGCTGACGGTTACGTGCTTCGCGTCGAGTGGTCGCGGTTCGAAATGCGAGGGGCGATGAGAGTGTTTGAATTCCGTCCGCCCGAGTCGGCTGAATGAAAACGCAATCTCGCGTTGGATGTCTCCAAGACGACTAGCCCTTCGGACGATACTGCGGTCGTCCTAAGTGTCGTGGCGGCCCTGATTGGACCCTGCCACGCTAACACGTACTTCCTGACTACATCCGGGGACTCAGATGTCAATCAAGATCAATCGACGAGCGCTTGCCCTCCGTGCGGGCGCATGAGTATGGAGGGAAAACCCAATGGCCAGTGACGGAACGGCGATGGGCGGAGACGAGAACCGAGAGCATTCGGATGCCTGCTCTATCGACGGGAGGTTCCTGACGCCGCTCCCCAGACCCTCGAGGCGAACAATCAATGATTGCCGCGCGCTGGAAAACGCGATGATGATCAGTTCGCCCGCGATGCAACTGCGTGCGAGGTGCTGCGAGGAACTGACGCGGCTCGCAAACATCGCCCGCGGTTTGCGGTGCTCCGCGGTCATTCGGTGGCCAGACGCCACGCTGATGTCCCTAACTCCACCCAATGGCGCTGCGGGCGAAGACAGCCGCGATGGACGGAACGCACTTTCCGTGCCGATCTACGATGCTGAAGGAACCCCTTTTGCTCGCATCGAGCTTTCGTCCGAAGAGCTGCACCAGTCGAGCTTCGCGCAGAAGCTCCTTCAAGCTGTCGTGGAGCCGCTGGCGCGCTCTCTGGGCGAGCGCTTGTTCCGCATTCTCTACTGCCGGTATTGGATCTTGGCCGCGCAGCGCGCAGACGATTCCCGCAGCTGCTTGCTTTTGGCGATTGATCATGACGGTCACCTGGTGGGCGCCGATCATTTCGCTCGCCAAATATTGAAGGAACCAGCCATGAACGTGAAAGGTCTTGGGCTTTCGAGGCTCTTTCAAGTCCGATCCGAGGATCTGCATCGGGCTCGATATCACGAAGTGTCGTTGACGCTAGTGGCGACCAGTGACGGCGCGCCGTGGTTCGTCCTGATCACGCCGCCTGACCTTAGGGCAGTGGCGAGCGAAAACGGCACGCAGCTACATTCCCGGCCAAGGCTCGAGTCAATTGCCTCATCGAGCGCGGGCCCGGCGAACAGGTCGGAGCGCTTCGGCTTGCCGACTCGTATCGTGCAACGCATAGAGGGATTCGTCGATGCCCGCCTGGAATCGGGGATCGACGTCGGGGAACTCGCGCGCAGAATGGGTTATTCCCCGGCGCACTTCAGCCGCATGTTCAAACGGTCGTTCGGCATTACGCCTCACACCTACGTCATGCGACGGCGATTGGCGCTGGCGCAGGAACTGATCGCGAGAACCGAGCTTGCACTGGCTGAGGTCGCATTGAAGGCCGGATTTTCCGACCAGAGTCACTTGTGTCGAAGGTTCCGTCAATTGTTTGGCCTTTCGCCTAGGGCTTTTCGAGTGCACCACGGCGGGAATGATGAGCGCGTGTCATCGCTGCGGTGCTCAGGTCGGCGCAACAATCAATGTGCCGCGGTCATGGTCTCGCAAACTGACGGCGAGCGAACATCTTCGGTCTTCTCGTAATTATCAGAAAGGAGCAAGCCGTGAATGCAGTCACACATCGCTTTGGAGTCACCGCATCGCAACGCATCGCTCGTGCATTCGACTGCATTCCCCGAGGTATTACTCAGAAGGAAATTCAATCATGATCGCCGGCCCACTCCTCGCCGCCGGAATATGCGCCAGCATAATGTTGCTGAGCGGAGAGAGCATGGCGCGGGGCGCAGAGGAGACACTGCACGGGAAGTCCACGACGGTCGAATTGCGCATCGAAGGTGAATTGCCAGCGTTTGGCGGTGCAATTGGATGGATCAATTCGTCACCTCTGACTCCGACCGCTCTGCGCGGGAAGGTCGTGCTGATCGACTTCTGGACTTACACCTGCATCAACTGGCGACGCACCCTGCCCTACGTGCGTGCCTGGGCCGAGAAATATAAGGACCGCGGCTTGGTCGTGATCGGAGTGCACACGCCAGAATTCAGCTTTGAGAAAGCACTCGAGAACGTGCAGCGGGAGATACCGTCGCTGGGCATCCACTATCCGGTCGCGGTGGACAGCGATTACGTGATCTGGCGTGCTTTCAGAAACCAATATTGGCCTGCGGTCTATATCGCAGATGCCCACGAGCGCATCCGCCACCACCAATTCGGCGAGAGCGGCTACGACGAGTCTGAACGGATCATCCAGCAGCTGCTGACGGAAGCAGGTCAGTTGGACGTGCCGGGCAACCTGGTGTCGCCCGATCCCAAGGGGGCGGAAGTCGGGGCCGTTTGGGCAACTCTCAAATCCCCGGAAACATATGTCGGGTACGAAAAAGCCGAGTCCTTTGCTTCACCGGGGGATGTGGTACGGGACCGCCCCCGCGTCTACGCGTCACCCGAGCGACTGAGACTCAACGAGTGGGCGTTGGTGGGCGAGTGGACGATCAGACTTGAGGCCGCTGCGCTAAAGGGGGCGACCGGGCGAATCGTGTACCACTTCCATGCACGCGACGTCAATCTCATCATGGGCGCAAGCACTCAAGGCACCCCGGTCGGATTTCGCGTGCGCATCGATGGCAAGCCCCCGGGCGGCGCTCATGGGGTCGACGTCGATGAGCAGGGCTATGGGGTGGTGACCGAGCCACGGATGTACCAGCTGATCCGCCAACCCGGGCCTGTTGCGGATCGAGTGTTCGATATCGAGTTCGTCGGTCCGGGCGTCGAAGCCTTCGACTTTACGTTTGGCTGAGTAGCAGTGACCGTCAGAGCGGCGAACGCCGCAGCCGTTGAGGATCGAAGCGTAGGTACCCAGTTGCATACCATTGTGCAATCGACCCGTGATGTCTATCGATGCTGCAATCGCAACCGATGTTTCAATGACTCTTTCGTGTTCGCAATTGGACGTTTATCACCAAAACTAAGGAGCTCGACATGAGCACTACTGAAGTGCGCAGCGAATCTGGAATCGCAACCTCCCGAGCCGGGAAGGTCGACATGAAGATCGAGGTCGTCGTCATCCCTGTCTCAGACGTCGATCGCTCCAAGCGCTTTTACGGTAGCTTGGGTTGGAGGCTCGACGCCGACCTTGTCAGGGGTGACTATTTTCGGGTCGTACAGTTCACGCCTCCGGGCTCGCAGTGCTCGATCCACTTCGGCACGGGAATCACGTCGGCCGTACCGGGCTCGGCTCACGGACTCTATCTTGTCGTCTCCGACATCCAGGCAGCGCGCGCCGATCTCATCGATCGCGGCGTCGAAGTGAGCGAATCGTTTCACCGCGTCCCAGGAGCGGAGCGTCTCGGCGGCCCAGACCCGGAGCACCGGAGCTACGCCTCGTTTGTCTCGTTTAGCGATCCGGACGGCAACGGCTGGTTACTCCAGGAGGTCACTGTGCGATTGCCCGGGCGCGTAGAAGCGAACAACACGACTTTCAGCTCGCCGACGGAGCTCGCGAGCGTGCTCCGCCGCGCAGAGGCCGCGCACGGCGAGCACGAGAAGCGAACCGGCCGGCGAGATGCGGACTGGCCCAACTGGTACGCCGAGTACATCGTGCGGGAGCAGGCTGGCAAGCCTCTGCCGACATGAGCAGCTTCTACGACGTCATCGTCATTGGCGGCGGCTCACCGGGCGAGCACTGCGCGGGCGCGCTCGCCGAAGGCGGGCTGCGCGTCGCAGTCGTCGAGCGCGAATTGGTCGGTGGTGAGTGCTCCTACTGGGCGTGCATCCCGTCCAAGACGCTGCTCCGCCCGGGGGAGGCCGTACACGGCGCAAACGTGGCGGCGGCGACCGCAAAGGTCGACATCGAGGCGGCCCTTGCCTGGCGCGACTACATGGTGTCGAACTACTCCGACGCCGGCCAGGCGCGCTGGCTCGCCGAACGGGGCATCGACCTGCTCCGCGGTCGCGGACGGCTGGCCGGAACCGGCGTGGTCGAAGTCGACGGCGTTCGCTACACCGCCAAGCACGTGATCGTGGCCACAGGTTCTGATCCGATCATCCCGCCCGTACCGGGCCTACGTGGCCTCGAGGGTATCTGGACTAGCCGTGAGGCGACAGGAATGAAGGCTGTTCCCCGTCGGCTGCTCGTGCTCGGAGGTGGGGCGGTCGGCGTCGAGATGGCGCAGGCCGTTCGTCGACTGGGTGGTGAGGTTGTTCTCGTTGGGGGCAGCGCGCACCTACTCCATCGCGAGCCGCCGCCGCTCGGGGAGGCACTCGCGGAGGCCTTGAGCCGCGACGGCGTCGAATTGGTGCTCGGCGTGCACGCGACCGCCGCGCATCGGGAGGGGGAGCACTACTTTCTGGAACTCGACGACGGCAGGAAGCTGCGCGGCGATCGTCTCCTCGTCGCAACGGGGAGGCGTCCGCGCGTCGATGGGCTCGGCCTCGAAAGCGTCGGCCTCGTAGTCAACGGCCGCGGAATCCCAGTCGATGCGCGCTTGCGCGCGGGCGAGCGTCTGTGGGCGATTGGTGATGTCAACGGCATTTGGCAGCTGACCCACGTCGGGAAGTATCAGGCCCGGATCGTTGCGGCGAACATCCTCGGCGAGCCTCGCGAAGCCAACTACGAGGCCGTGCCGCGAGTTACCTTCACCGACCCGCAGGCGGCATCGGTCGGCGCGACTGAGGCCGCCTTCAGTGCGACTGCGCTCGTGTCAGAGGTAGCGAGGACCAAGACGTACACGCGCGCCTACGCGCAGTCGAACGGATTCATCACGCTGCTCAGCGACGGCGAGCGTTTGACCGGCGCCTATGCGCTCGGTCCCGAGGCCGGCGAGTGGCTGCAACAGGCGACGCTTGCGATCCGTGCGCGTGTGCCGCTCGAAGTGCTGCGCGACACCATTCAGCCGTTCCCCACGTTCTCCGAGATTTATGTCGCCGCGCTGAAGTCCCTCCATGGCCAGATTACAGCCACGCGCCGAACGTACCGACCGACGGAATCGTCGGAGGCATAGATGTCGTACGCCGCGCTGAGTCACTCGCGATCTCGACTTGAATGAGCACACAAACGCGTAAACCGGGGCATGTTTCGGAAATATATCCGATGGTGTCGCGCGTAGAGTTTCAACTGCGGACGAACAGTTGCCGCGCGATGCAGTGGCCCGCAATGCCATCACCGCGTAGCGCCGCGGGGCGCATGAAAGCCCGATCGTGCTTGATGGGCATTGCGCCGCCGAAGGACAGGAAGCGACAAATAAACGCGAGTTCATCCAATCCTCATCAATCACTGCGTCCTAGAATACTGGAGATCTTTTTCAACTCTGGAGCGACCCATGCGCGTGCTAATTTTGACAGCGCTGCTTGTCGGAGTGGCGTTCATGATCCTGTTTGTACTGACCGATCTCGCACGAGAGTTATCGCGACACTCGTTTCTGTCTTCACCAGACTTGGATAGCAGCGACGATTGTGATGGCGCGGCCGATGATGACTTGGTCGACACTGCTGCCAAAGTGCCTTATTGCGCAGAACGGTCGACGGTCAGTCGGCATCCCATCGAGAGGATGCGCTGCAACCCTATTCCCGGGAGATCCAATGCCTTCGACGACTTGCGTTCGGCGTTGTAGGCCCAGCACCGCGAAAGTTGCAATACAGTGGCTTCAGAGCAAAGGAGCGGCATGAGCGAACAGATGCCGGCGACAACCGCGACGCGCACAGACCGTAATCGGCGGCGCGAGCTTCACTATCCTTGTCGATGGCATTGCCCGTAGGCGCCAAGTAGCTGCGAGGAACTCACATGGCGCATAAAACCGATATTCCGACGCCTATTGCTTGTGACCCGAACGTGACCGGGGCGCGCTCGGATGACGCAATTGAGAACAAATGTGCGACAGCTGGACGTCGGTGCCGGGGATGTTGGTGGCTATTTTGGTGGGCGGCAAATTCAGAAGCGTCCCAAGAGAGAAGTGGAAGGAGAAAATCAGGTCGAAGGTTCTAGTGCTCTACTATTCGTCATACGGCCATATCGAAGCAATGGCGGCGGCCGTCGCCGAAGGTGCCCGGGAAGCCGGTGCTCAGGTCGAGGGGCGTCCCCCAATGGCTCTACTTCGTAGCTAGGTGGTTGGTCAACGCAGAGTACCGCTTTGACGGAGCGTTGCGGGCTGTCGATCTTACAAGTGTCGCGGCGCGTCCATCCGCTCATGCAGCACGCGAATAATCGCAATACCGTAATCCGTCATGCGAAAATAGATCATATGCCGCTCAATATTACGTCGGCGGTATCCCTGACGAATATGGTCACAGGCAGGTGCCGATTTAGGTGATTCAGCTAACACTAGGAACGCCGCCGTCAGCAAGTCGGTGTACCGCTCGGCCTGTTCAACGCCCCACTCTGCGCGCGTGTATTTCCAAATGCCTTCCAAGTCCCGCTCGGCGGCGGGGGAAAGCCGGTACTCAGCCATGTGCGCGCCGGAGCTTGCGCTTGAAAGCGTTTGCATCGAAGCGCTTTGGCTTCCCGCTCTTTTCACCTTCGATCAAAGCCGAGCGAATCACTTCGATCTCCGCGCCGCGCTCCTGCTCTCGCCGGATGAGATCACGAATGTATTCGCTGTCGTTGGTGTAGTGACCACCTTCGACCTGCGCCTTGATCCAATCATCTTGCTGGTTCGTCAACGTAATGGTCTTGCGGACAGTCGCCATGGAAGCCTCGCAGTTTGCACCAATAGTGTGACTAAATCATACCATTGGTGCGAGCAAGGCCACTCGGCTCGACATGCGAAAACGCTCAGATTTGTGCGCCGCAGTCACGCAAAGTCACGCAAGGCCCGCAAAAATGCCACGCTTGAGCAGCCGTAACTCATTGATTTTGGTGGTGAGAGAGGGACTCGAACCCTCGACCTCGGCATTATGAGTGCCACGCTCTAACCAGCTGAGCTACCTCACCCCCGGGACGCGCGATTCTGCGAACCCCGCCCTCGTCTGTCAAGCGAAT
>Ga0335074_10002875_pt1 | contig 23466 bp, 24 predicted proteins | sample Lox_Sample_23_FD_206715 | JGI IMG/M metagenome (GOLD analysis project Ga0335074, IMG submission 206715) | Soil microbial communities from Loxahatchee National Wildlife Refuge, Florida, United States - Lox_Sample_2.3 | ecosystem: Environmental > Terrestrial > Soil > Wetlands | place: USA...
TGGGGCGCCCACAGCGCCGAGAACGCCAGATATTTCGGCACGGGCAAGCGACAGGAAACGTTCTACCACAGCTGGATCAAATTGCGTGCCGCTGGCCTGGGTCAATCGACGCGCGGCCTCCTCGAACGGCAGTCCCGTGCGATATGGACGGGATGACACCATGGCATCGAACGCATCGATTACGGAAACGATGCGCGAGCCGATGGGAATGTCTTGGCCCTCTAAACCTCCCGGGTAACCGTTGCCATCGAAGCTCTCGTGGTGGTGAAGAATCAGAAGGCTGACGCGCTCGAACCCCGGCAGCTGGCGCAGCACGATCCAGCCGTACTCCGGGTGCTTTTTCATCAGCTCATATTCGTCGCCAGTTAGGCGGCCCGGCTTATTGAGAATCGCGTCGGGAATACCGATTTTGCCGATGTCGTGCAGGAGAGCGGCGATTTCAATGTCGCTGAAGAGGCTCTCCTCCAGCCCGATTTCTCCTGCAACGTGCAGTGCCCACTCCGCGAGACGTGTGCTGTGGACACCGGTATTGAGATCCTTTAGATCAAGAAGTTGGTTGAGCGAGCAGATCACCGCAGTCCGAAGTGCGGAGACCTCCTCCTGCGCTGCCTTGATTTGCAGCGGGACGGTGAGAGCTGACCGGGCCGGTCCGGGCTGTGGTTGTGTACTTCGCGAACCAGCCGACGAGTCGAGCCGCGGGGCGAAGCGGAGCTCTGTTTCTGCCGGGTAGGGGATCGCAGTCATCTCAAGAGTTGTCTGCCACTACTGGCTCTGTTCGAGAGAGGTCAGCGCCAGATATACGTCCAGTTCTCCATAGCCCATGTTTGGGCCGATCCAATTGGCGTCAGCGATGGCTTCTGCCGCTGCGGCCGGCGTCAGATTCGGTTGAACATTGAGCAGAAGCGCCGCCGTGCCGGCAACCATGGGAGAAGTGAAAGAGGTACCGGAGGTAACCGAATACGTACCGAAGGGATAGGTGGTCATCACATTCTCCCCAGGAGCCGCTACCCAAACCACTTGATCGCCATAATTCGAAAAGCTGGAACGCTGATCCAGATCGTTCGTAGAGGCAACACCCATCACCTGCGGGAGACCCGCCGGATAGACCACGATCTCTTCTCCGTCATTGCCAGAGGAAGCCACGCAGATTACCGAATTAGAGCCAGCGTAACTTATGGCATCGGCAAGTTCGGTCGAATTCGACGCTATTTCGAAGCTCATGTTGATGACGTTGGCCCGGTTCTGCACCGCGTAATAGATCGCGCTCAGAATATTCGAAAGTGTGCCGCTGCCATCGGCGCTGAAAGCCTTCAGTGGCATCAGTCGCGCCGTCGGGGCTACCAGGTGAATCATCCCCATCACTTCGGTGCCGTGCCCAAAGGCGGAGTATGCGGAATTATCGAGCATAGCAGCAGTGTGCTGGTCGAGCATGGCCGCCGTATGCTGATCGACGAACGCGGCCTGGCAGCTGTTGCAGGCCGAACCGGTCGCCCCCCCAAGGTCGGTCATTTCCGACCCGCCGGGCTGATTGCGGGTAAAGTCATAGCCGGGCAGCAGAACGGACTTGAGCGCTGGATGATTCGGATCAACCCCCGTGTCTATGTCTGCGACGATACCCGCTCCGCTCACCTGGTAGGCGCTCTGCCCTTTTGCCGACTCGATGATCCAAGCGGCGGGCTGATTGACGTAGCCATCCCATACCACGCTGCCGTAGTAACTAAGCGGCGTTTGATCGTTCAGATACGTCGGAATGGTGGTTTGAAACGGACCGGCGTTCGAAGTGAGGGGAATGACCACGAGCTGATCGGGCTCGGCGTCCAGGATGCCGTCGACCAGCTGCAGAACGCTTGCAAGAACGTCGGGAATCAGTCCTTGCTGCGGCTGGACGAGAAACAGCTGGCCCTCGACCCCGTCAAGATTCTTGACAACGGTGCAGCCGTTCGATAGGCAGACGCTTTGCAGTCCGGCGAGTCCGAGATTGGTGCGAACAATAACGCCCTGTGGCGGGCTAACCAGACCCGTTACGGCGCTCGTTACGCCGGTCAAAGTGCTCGTGGCCGTCTCGGTAGTGCCCGACAGCAACCCGCCGAGCAGACCTTGCGCAGCGAGTGGACGAGATCCCATCGCCGCTGCAAATATGAGAACCAGCAGCCAAGTGAGTCGCTTCATGACCCCAAGTCCTTCCTGTCGATATCGATAGCTGACTAAAACGTCAGAATCCTTCCGTGAATAGCCTCGCGCCATGGTACTTTTGGACATTTCTGGGCTCCCTTAGTACCTGACCTAATTTCTAGTACGCTTTGAATTTCGTAGACGTGACGTGCTAAGCGTTTTGAAATCAGGGCCACGCTTTTCGTACGACTGATCCTGTGCACTAGACGACTCGATGATCGGGATCTTGACCACGATACCGTCCGACAGCGTGAGTAAGAGGTCGAGCCGGCCCGCCAAATCGCATTCCAGCTCGAACTCCCCAAGCTTGTTCGTCTGCGCTAGGCCTAGGACCCGCGCGCCTCTCATCAGCGTCACTCCCACTGCGCCGAGGTCTTGTGCGTCACGGGCCGACTGCAAGATCTGGCCGACGAGCAGAACTTGGTCAGCATCGAATTTGGGCTCAAGGCGCAGGTCCACTCGGTAGTCCTCAAATCCGTAAAGCATCTGGCGAGGGACGGCGCTGCCGGACCGGAGTCCAACCAGGGCGGGCGCCCGCCAACTGTCGAATATGAGCCTCGCGAACGTGGATCTCTCTGATTCCTGCGCGATCATCAGAGTTTTTGCCGCTTCCACTGTGGCGGTGGGCGGCACGTAGGCACTCTGGCGGATTGCCATTTCGTTCACCTGGGTCCATATTGCCAGAGCGCCGGTGCAACCTTGGCATCCGGTCTGCAAATGGGCGCGCATCTTCTGTTTATCATTTGCTTTCAGTGCGTTGCGCACAAAATCAACCCATTCCTCTGACGAAAAGTGTCGCACCCGTTCTCCCGCAAATTTCTAGGTTGCGGCCCCACCCGAGGGACCGTTTCGTGCCCTCCAGCCGTACGTTCAAATAAGTGCACGCAGGCATCAAAAAAATATAGCCAGGATGAAATGTCTTGGGAGCGGTGGTTAACTTGCGGAGATCTTGCCGGTCAACGTGAACGGTGCCCAGTAATAGGGGTGGGGGTAGCGCTCACGAATAGCGAGCATGGCTTTTTGCAGGGCGACAGCTTTCGACGCGGAATCGTGTAGTTGCTGGTAGAAAGCAGCCATGAAATCGGCTGTGCTGCGATCGTGGACGTCCCATAGCGACAGCAGGAGAGATCGAGCGCCGGCGAAAAGTAATCCCCGCACTAGGCCGAGTAATTCGTCCCCTGCCGATACGACGTTCAGCCCGGTGGCGCAGCCGCTGAGGGTGATTAGCTCGCAGTCGAGCTTCAACTGATAAAAATCATATAGCGCAAGGTTTCCCTCACCGAGCCGTATGCTCGAAAACATCGGGTTATCTTGGCGGAACGTGCCGTGAGTAGCTATGTGAATGGTCCGGCTGCCTAAGCCTTTTTCGCGCAGAGCCGATTCATTGGCTTCCGCGCCGACAAGCAAATTTGCACAAGGCAGGATTTTGGCGACGGTTTGAACTTCATCTAGAATCAGGGGCGCCCGCGCATCCGGAACGCCCATCACAAGAGGCGCGCCATCGGCGCGCTCCGATCGCTGCTGGCAAAACGCGAAGATCGCGGCGCTCGGGGAGTAGGAGATCGTGAAGGAATCCACAAGATATTGGTCACCGTCGAGAAGTGCCTGGAATGGCAGGTAGTGCAGAACTCCGTGCGGCACAATCACCAGATGGTCGCCCTGCAAGTGCGGGCGGATTGGAGCCATGATTTCTGCGTATAAGTCTCGGAGGTGAGCGTTCGCGGCGACCAACAGCGCCTTCTCGAATTGGCGGGTGTATTCAGCACCGAGACGGAACTTGCCGATCTGAAATTCCAGCATTCTGAGCAGATTCACAACTCGGGACACGGAGGTGAGCGGAATGATTTCTATTGCTCCGTGCCTTATGACGACCGACACGAATTGCCCTTTGACGCTGAAATATTCGACCAACGTGGCACCCGCCGGCAGCGAGGCTCGGATGTGATCGAGCGTTTCGGGAGTGAAACCAGGGCCGATGGCGCCCGAATTCGGGAGTTCGTGCAGCGCGCGGAGCAGATTATTCTCTTGCGCAGCCGCTTGTTGACGCAGGGTTTCGATACGCCGTGGCGAGGGTGCCTCGGGCTGCAGCTGCTCGATTTCGAGGCGACGGTAATACCAGTTCAGCTCCTCGCGCATCTCGCGGATCTTGCGGACCAGTCCGCTCTGGCCTCCAGGAGCCTCCGGAACCGCCTGTGCGTGGTGGATAAGAAGTTCAGCCAGGCTTCGCGACTTGGCCATCTCCATGTAGCCGAAGGCTTCTTCTGCGCTGTGCTTTCTTGCCGGATCGTTGGTGCAGATATCCACGAGGCATTCGTAGACTTCGAGACGATTCTTCATGAACGCGATTTTCAGCTCGTCGCCGCGAACGCCGCTTCGTAGCGCTTCTAACGTTTGACGAGCCCTTTGAAACCACTGATTGGCGTCCGCCAATTCGGCGGACGCTTCGGCAACTTGGCCGGAAAGAAACTCGGCCTGAAACCGCAGAGCGGGCGCCTCGAATGAGGAGAGACGTTCAAGAGCGAGCGCGCATTCGTCTTTGGCCGGTCCGACACCATCGGTACGCAATGCTAGCCGCGCAAGCAAGAGATGAGTGAGCACAGCCTTGTTCGGAAGATGCGAGGTATCGAAGAATCGGGCTGCTCGCAGGCATAGCCGCCGTGCTTCGAAATAGCGGCCTTCGTTGTACAGGACGACCGCGCGGTACAAATCGATCAACCAAGGCCAGACCTGGTTTTTTTCTTGCACGAACTGCGCGCGTGCCCGATCGAAGAGATCCAGGGCACGAGTCGCCTTGCCGAGTTGGCCGAGCGCCATCGCTTCGTAAGCCCGGCATTTCGCCTCTTCGTATCCCATACCGAGCTTGCGGAAGCGTTCCCATCCTTCATGGGCGACGTTGCGGGCTTCCGAGCTGAGATTCAATTCCAGGTAAATTTCGGATAGGTCGAGATAGCACAGTGCCAAGACGTGCGCGTCGCCATTCTCTTCGCACTTCTCGCGGGTGACGCGCAACATCTCGATCGCACGGCTGTATTCGCCGCGAAGATAGTAAAGATAGGCGATGTTGTAATCGGCTTGCGTGACGAGGAGAGTCATGCCGTACCGAACGCACATTTCTCGGGCGCGTTGATAGGAGGCCAAGGCGCGCGGAAAATCGTTCAGCGAAATCAGGCACACGGCCATGTTGTATAGGCCGACTGCGAGGCCCTCGGAATCGCGGAAGCGCAGAAGCGATTCGTAGGCCCGCTGGTAGCACTCGAGGGCTTCCTCAAACCGATCCTGCCGGTGATATATATTTCCGACATTGATCTCGAGGTGTCCTAAACGCTGCTGATCGCCGATGCGCTGCAGGATTTCCTTCGCGTGCGCCGCGGCTTGAAACGCCCGTTCGTACTCTCCCAGCAGAATCAGGGGCTGGATGGATGGGATCAGCGTACGCGCTTCTTCGCGCGCATCGCCGATTTCGCGAAACACGCGCAAAGCTTCAGCGTGAATTTCCAACGCCTGCTGATTGTCGCCCATCATGTAGAGCGCGTTCGCCTTAGAACGAAGACTCCGGCCTAACACCTCGCGGCTGCGTAGCCGGCGAGCGATGGCTACGGCAGCTTCGGCCAGCGCGAGCGCTTGGCGCGTGTCGGCCCGCAACTGTGCGCGCACTACCTCGTTCAGGTGCGATACGACCCCCGCGTGGAAGAGTTCCGGACTCCGCTTCAGATATCTCTCGCGGCTGGCTTCGTCTTTGAGGGTGCCGAGATTACGCAGAACCGCTCTCGAAACCGGGTTCTTTTTCTGTCGCGCCGGCACTAGAAACCCGCCTGTTCGACCCGGCGCGGCGGTGCTTCCACGCGCGACTTTACCGTTTCATCGGACATAAATCCGATCAACGTTCCACAGCACATAAGGTTCCAGAATGGCGGGGCTGAAGTTCCCAATGTTGTTTCTTGCCGCGACCAGCACGTCTGGGCTCGCCAGGCAGATAATTGGCAGTTCCCGCGCCACGATCGCTTGAACTTGGCCGTATAACTTCTTGCGTTTCAGATAATTGAGCTCTACGAGTTGCACATTCATCAGTCGATTCAGATCAGCCTCCCACGGCGTGGCCGGACGGGACTCATTCAAGTGCCAAAGATGCATCTCCCCGCTCGAAAGCCAAACGTTCATTTCCGTATTCGGATCGGCATCGCCATCGGCCAATCCCATGATGGCCGCCTCGTAGTCGAAGGAATTCAGGAGCCGGTCCACCATCGCGCCAAAATCGAGAGACACCACGTGGACGTTCATTCCCAGCTGGCCCAGATCGCTTTGAATAAGGGTCGCGATCTTCATGCGCTGAGAATTCGAGGAACTGGTGAGGATGGAAAACTCGACCGGATGTTGGCCCGGGCCCTCAAGCGATCCATCTGGGCGCCAAGAAAAACCGGCGGACTTCAGCAATTCGCGCGCACGTTCGAGCGAACGCACCGGCTGCGCAATCGCAGGATCGAGCCACAACTTGTTTCCGGGCGTGACTTGGCTGGCCAGCACAGCCGCGCGACCCTGGTAAACGAGCCGCACAATCGCGGCCCGGTCGATTGCCAGGGAAACGGCTTGCCGGAAGCGAAGATCGCGAAACCACGCCTGTTTCTTGGCAATTTGAGGCAAGTTTCTGGTGGAAACATCGTTCAGATTGAAGAACAGAAAGTTGTATTCGAGGCTCGGTCCAAGATCATAGACGTGAAATTTTTCTTTCGATTCCTGCCGCTGGAGCACGGCAAAGTCTTCCGAGCTGAAACGACTCAAGACATCCGTCTCACCCGAGAGAAACCGGATCACCTGAGCATCTTCGCTCGGAACAAAAAGAAAAACGATCCTGTCGAGATAGGGAAGCTGCGTTCCGGACGAGTCGCGTGTCCAATAGTACGGGTTGCGCTCTAGAACGATTCGTTGTCCTGGAACGTATTCTGCGAGTCGGAATGGGCCGAGCCCGGCGAATGCGCTCGGGGCGTCCGAAATGGCCCACGCCTTCGAAAACTTGCCCTCGCGATAAACTCGATCGAGGAGGTGCCGCGGAAGAATCGGAAAACCATCGAACAGTCGTTCGGCGGCGGCGTAAGGTTCGGCAAGACCGAACCGCACAGTGTATTCATCGAGCTTCGCGACGGAAATCGGTTTTCCGCCGATGATCAGCAGCTCTCTCTGAGGAGAATCGATTCGCGGGTCGAGGTACACCCGAAAGCTGAAGACAACGTCATCCGCCGTGAATGGCTGGCCGTCGGAAAATCGAAGGCCGCGGCGGAGATGAAGGGTGTACGTCCGGCCGTCGCTTGAGACGTCCCAGGACTGGGCCAGTTCGGGCTCGGTACGCTGCGAGCTTCGGTTGATGTGGATCAGATCGGCGTTCATGCAGTAAATCACATCTTGCGACGCTGCATCGCTGGCGAGCGCTGGATTTAGAGTCTTGGGTTCCGAACGCAGCGCGATGGTCAGAGTGCCTCCACGCACGCCCGGAGAGCCCCCGGAGAAGGATTTCGCGGCAGCCGCTCTTAATGGCGGAAGGGGTGCGAAGGCCATGCCGGGCGTCAAAAGCAAGCAAGCGGCCGCAATCTTCCCTATGATCTTGAACATGCGCATGTTGAAATTTTTAACACTGACTGGCCCGCTTTTACAGCGGGAAGGACCTGGAGCGTTCCTGCAGAGCATCAGCGACTTGGGAATACGCTAGAAAGATCGGCACCATCAGGATGGCCGGCAGGAACATCCACCAGTAAGAGACCAGGACATAGTAGTGTTGGAGGGCGGATAAGAGGCTGCCCCAGCTCGGCATCGGCTGGCCGACTCCGAGACCCAGGAAAGTCAGCGTCACCTCGGCGAGAATGTACTGCGGAATTAGCAACGTCATCTGCGTGAGAATAACACTGTAGGTGTGCGGCAGAACATGACGCCGAAGCAAATAAAAATCCGATGCGCCAAATCCCCGCGCGGCGCGAACGAAATTGCGCTCCTTTGCGCTCAGCACCACTCCCCGAATCAATCTGGCGGGCCTCGCCCAGCCGATCAGTCCGATCACTCCCACGAGCAAGAAAAAGACCTGCCACTGGGCCATGTGAAGTGGCAAAGCCGTGCGGACGGCGAACAACAGATACAGCCAGGGCAGCGCCATGAATATGTCGCCCCCTCGCATGAGCGCGTCATCAATCCAGCCACCGTAAAACCCGGCTAGAGAACCGACCACTAAGCCAAGCAAGAGAGAACATGCCGCTGCGATAAGCCCGGCTGCGAGTGAAATCTGGCCGCCGTACAGGAAACGTGTGAGCTGGTCGCGGCCGAAGCCATCGGTGCCCATTAGAAAAATACGGCCGGGCTCCGCGACACCAAACAAGTGAATCCGAGATGGGATAAAGCCGGCGACTCGATAGGCCGGGCCGGACACCAGAAAATGGATGGGATAAACGGCATTCGGATCGGCGGCATAGCTATTGAAGGATTCTGAAGAGGCGGCCCAGCCGTAAACGAAAGGCCGGATATGAAAGTCTCCGCGCGAATCAAAGAAGTGGATTCTCGATGGAGGCGCGAAAGGAAAGTCGCGGTTTTGCGCGGAGTAACTATAGGGAGAAAAAAAACCGGCACACACAATGACGGCGTGAAAGCTCGCGAGCAGCGTCAGAACGACCCAAAATGCGCGCCGATTTTTCATCGTTCATTCGACCCGAATCCGCGGATCACTCGCGAGCAGCAGCACATCTGCCAACAGATTTCCTGCTGTCAAGAAGAGGGATGACAACATGACCACGCCGATTACGACGTTTACGTCCCTTGCCAAAACTGCCTGGACCATGAGCGGGCCGAGCCCCGGCCAGCCCAGAATCACCTCCATAATCAGTGAAGCGCTCAATAACGTGGCGACAGATAAACCAAAAAGAGTGATCAGAGGATTTGAAGCAGCCGGCAGTGCATAGCGCCACAGCAGGCGCCATCGCGGAATGCCATGGCCGCGTGCTGCACGTATGAACGGCGACTCCAGAATTTCGATCATCGCCGCGCGAACGTGGCGAAGGAGCAAGGGCAGCGTGGCGATCGCCAAGCCTAGAGTCGGCAATGCAAAATGAAGAGCAACGTCCTTCACTTTTCCCCAGAACGCCAGATCCTCAAATCCAACGGAAACCATTCCGCCCGTTGGGAACAATCCTGTCCGCGCGGCCAACAAAAGTAACAGCAGATACAGGAGAAGATCGGGAACGACGAGCAGCGTCGAGGTACCCAATTCGCAGACGCGGTCCGCCCGCCCACCCTTGGCAGACGCAGCCCAAACGCCGAGCGGGACTGCCAGCAGCCACGCGACGATCATCGACGAGATTGTAAGCAGAAGGGTGTTCCGCGCCCGCGGCCACAGCAACGGGCCGACCGGAGTTCCGTAAGCGAACGATACCCCCATGTCGCCTTCGATGAGCGAGCGCATCCAAAGGGCATAGCGGACCGGCAACGAGCGGTTCATCCCGTATTCAGCCCGCAGAGCGTCAACTGTATGGGCGGAAATTCTAGGATCCATGCGCATCGCCTCGAAATAGTCGCCCGGCGCCCATTCGAGTAGCAGGAACGAAAGAAATGAGATCACCAGCAGAATGGCAATCGACTGGAGGAGGCGCCGGGCGAGGAATTTCATGAAAGCATCTCGACGGCCGATTTGTCGTGCATTGCGTCGAACGGCCCTGACGCCTGTAGAAGCAATCGCGTGTACGGATGCTCAGGATGGCTGAACAATCGCTCAGTGCTCGTGTGCTCGACAATCTGCCCCTGATGGATCACAGCGACTTCCCCGGACACCTCGCAGGCTAGCCGTAGATCGTGCAAGACGTGCACGTAAGTGAGCGCGTGCTCGGCCTGAAGTGCGGCGAGCAGCAGCAGAATGGATTCGCGCGTGGCGAGGTCGAGGTTTGAAAAAGCCTCGTCGAGGATCAGCAGCTTGGGCCGAAGAGCCAGTGCGCGGGCTATGGCCAGCCGCTGCCGCTGACCTCCGCTGAGGTCGAGAGGTCGCTTTGGAGCCGAGACAGTCGCCAAACCGACCTGATCGATCAATTCCATGGCGCGCCGGCGGCGTTCGTACTTCGTACCCCACATTTGAATGAGGAGCGGTTCCTCGATAATCTCTGCCACGGACATGCCGGGATTCAGAGCGGAGACGGGGTCCTGAAAGATCAATTGAATCTGCCCCCGAATCGAAAACAACTGTCCGCGATCCAAGGACAGAAGATTGAGGGCGTCGAACCAGATTTCGCCATCAGTTGGCTTTTCGAGAAGCGCAAGGCATCGGACGAGCGTCGATTTACCGGCGCCCGATTCGCCCACCAAGGCCATCGTGGAGCCGTGGCGAATTTCCAAATTGACGCCACGGAGCGCATCAACCGCGAACCTGGTCCTGCTGAAGGCGCGTCGCTGTACGTATCGCTTGGAAAGATTGCGTATGGAGGCCAGGGCATCTGGGGCTGGAGTGTTCATCTCGTCGCGCGCTCCTCGAACGCCAATTCGGCCCGCTCGCACGCGGGTATGGGCGAGCCCAGGATCGCGCGCGTGTAAGGACGCGCCGAGTGGCGATAGAGGTCAGCGAAACGCCCCTGTTCCACGATGCAACCCGCTTGCATCACGAGCAGACGATCGGCCAGGCGGGCCGTCACCTCGGGCGTATGGCTGATGAGTAGGACGGCCGTGCGGGACTCACGCTTGACCGTCTCGAGGAGGCCTAAAAACCCAGCCTGGCTGCGCGCATCGAGGTGCGCCGTGGGCTCATCCGCGATCACTAGGGACGGCGCGCACGCGAGTGCCTGGGCCAGCACCACACGCTGGCGTTGACCGCCGCTTAGCTGATGGGGATATGCTTCGTAAATCCGGCTCACCTCCGATAGACCAACACGTTCGAGCATGGCTTGCGCCCGTTCTAGGCACTGCTTCCACGGCACACAGAGGTGCGCGCGAACCACTTCCGCGACTTGATCTCCAACGCGCATGACCGGGCTCAACGCCGTCTCCGGTTCCTGGTGGACCATCGAGATTGCTGCGCCGCGGATTCGTTGCAGCTCGCGCTCGCCAAGAGTAAGCAACTCGCAACCGCAAAAACATACCGAGCCCCGCACTTCCGCGCGATCCTTGGGCAGGAGTCCCAGCAATGCTTGAGCGACGCTCGATTTGCCGCAACCGGACTCGCCCATGAGACCGAGAATTTCGCCCGGTGCGATATCGAATGATACGTCGCGTACGGCGGTGACAGTCGCGGCAACCTTTGAGCGATAGTGGATCGTCAAGCTGCCGACTTTAAGAAACGGTTCCATGGAATCCGCGAACCCGCCAAAGAAAAGCAGTCAGCCTGCCAACCTGCTAGATTCACCAGTACGAAAATAAAGGTGTCCTGCCGCAAGAGATTCGCCCGGTCGCGTGTTGCGCGCCACTCGAGGTTAAGATAGCAGAACCGTATATTCTTGAAGGTACCATTCTCACGTGAGGGTTCTAGGGCGACGACAGGCCCTAACGAAGCCGTCATGAGGCTTGGCACAAAGAGTGCGGGACCGGGAGCGATGATCTGATGGCGCGCGGCTATCGGAGGGAAAGCACGGCGCTCTCGGGCGAAAAAGTCATCCTGCGAAGGGAGTTCTCCAAAGGGAATCGTCGAGCGAGACATAGACGTCCTTCTCTGGACTCACTTCCAGCGAGAGATGGAGATCCCTCTCGGAATCGTACTCGATGTAAAACTCGCCAAAGCGATCCGTATGGGTATGTGCAAGTTCCTTGTGGCCGCTCAAGAGATGCACGTGCAGTTGGTTGACGTCGCTGGAGGGCTGATCTGCGGTCATTACCTGGCCCGTCAATGAACGTCGGGCAGAGTTCGCGAGCGATTGCAAATGCATGTCGATCAAGAGCGGGCCAGCTTTATACAGCAACTGCCGACCCGCGATGTGCGCCGACCGTACGCCTTGCGGTTGGGGCTGAGCGAAGCTATCGAAAATCAATTGTGCGATTTCCCGGCTCCGGTCACGCAGGGCCACGGAAGGTTCAGTGCGCACTGCCAGCTTTACGGCGCGGACGGCGCCCGGAGGCGGTTCGCGAAGAGGTTCACCCTCGGCAAAATCGCAAATCATCTTCCATGTCGCGAGTTCCCTTGTACATGCACGGCACCCAGTCCGCAGATGTTCTTCCAACGCTCTGCGTACAGGCTCGGTGACGACGCCCCTCGCATAATCGATCCACTGTTCCATCGCGTAGTGGTCCATAACGTTTCTCCCCCAGAAAAGGTGCGCTCACTTCTCCGCAGCGCTTGCGTTCCTTCCTCAGCCAGTAGGAGCGATGAACGAGCCAATAAATATAGCCATCCAAATTCGCGCAAGGGCAACCGGAACCCGCTTACCGGTTCTGTAATGTCTCGACTTGTCTTCGAAGCCGATCCAGACAGCGCTGCCTGATAAATCCTATCGAGCCGGTCGCGATGCCGAGGCTTTGCGCTACGTTCCGGTACGGGCGGGGCGGTTGGTCGAAAAAGAGCATCGCAATGAGCCGGCGACACCGGGCAGGCATGCTGGACAGGGCCTCCCGGATTACCTGTTCCCTCTCCACCTCGGCAACGATCGCCAGAGCGTCCGGAGGAACCTCCCCTGCAACGCGTTCCAAGGCCTCGGGCTCCATACCCACAAGACGGGCATGCCGCCTCTTCCAATAGAAACACCGACGCGACGTTACCATCAGAAGCCACTTGGGCAATGCCCGTGGGTCCCGCAAGGTCTTCAATTCGGAAAGGAGCGTGAGACACACATCCTGGAAGATGTCCGCCGCATCATCGCTCGAAAACCCATACTTCATTGGAACGGAATATATTAGGTTTTTATACTTCTCAATGAGCTGCGACCATGCCTCATTATTTCCATCCAAGGAGCCGCGCACGAGTTGTTCGTCGGAACGCGACGCACGTGAAACTGGCCTGGAGATGCGGCCGGCTTCTTCTACGTAGCTTCCGCGAGTTGCAGGCAAGGGGCAGACTCCTTATACGTCGCCAGCCTTATGGCTCCCACCGTGAAACATTACCACTCCAATTGTTTCGGATAGGTAGTACTATTACCTGCTCAGTATCCGTAGCGCAATATCGCCAATGAGCAGCAGGTCGGATTGACGGCAAGGTGCTCCATATCAAACACTTGCGGGCGATCGATCCTCAATTGTCCGATTAGTATCCCTTTAGACAGCCTCGCCCAAAAAATTCCCCTTGTTAAAGCTCCTCCAAGGCCCCTTAGACCAGCAAAGATTGGCTGCTGTCGAACTGAAAAAACAACGCCATTCCGGGAAGGAAGGCCCAAATGTCACGAATTTTGTTGGTCGATCACGACGCGGCAGCCAGAGAAGTGGCAAAACTTCGCCTCGGCGATTCCTATGAAGTCATCGAAAGCGGCGACGCAACGGAAACTCTGGCGCTAGTGCTGGAGCACAAACCCGAAGCCATTCTCTTGGACCTTATGCTTCCTCAGTTATCGGGCCTAGAGCTGTGCCAAACCCTAAAGTCAGTCAGCGTCACTCAACCGATCCCGATTTTCGTAATCACCGGAAACGCATCCTCAGATCACCGGGAACGATGCTTGGAACTCGGGGCGCAAGATGTTTTCGAAAAGCCCGTAGACTTTTCCAGGCTGCGATCTTCTCTCGCTTCCGCTCTCCGCGGGCCCCAGCGGGAAAGACGATCGGAACCGCGGATCCGTTTGAAGACGGTCGTGAAACTTCGCGGAACTGCGGATAACGGAAAACAGTTCGAGTTACTGACATCAACCGAAGATGTGAGCGGCAACGGATTTTCGTGCCGCTGCGCGATTGCCTTGCGTACGCACTTGATCGTCGAAGTGTGCTTAATGAGCCGCGAGGGAGAGATTCCGATTGGCCGCGCAGAATTGAAACATACCCGGTGGCCGGATATGCCTTGGCAAACCTGCGGCTTCGCCTTCATTCAAAAAACAGGACCTTGGGTCATTTAGGCGATTCTCAACGTCGGGGATGGAGGATACGGTGGAAATCGGCCTATGTGGCGTGTCCGATCGTCGACCACGAAGACGCTTTCCGGAAACGGCTCTGCGAGCGGCTGAAAGACTGCTGCGAAATCGTGGATACGTCGGTCGCCGACATATACCTTCGTGAACTAGCCTCCAGGCGCCGCGTGGAGAGGGCGGAAGTCGCGCACCCACTGCGAGATGGCCAGAATCCGCCATAGTACCGCTTCACCTTCATGCAAAAACCATACGAGTACCGTTGGTGGGCCGGACCTATATTTTTCCGCTTCGATTCCGCTCCTGTGAGTGGGAGTCAATGATCGCTGTTATGTTTCATGTGCACCTCCCGCCCGGCCATCTGGATGGCGAGCCGGCGTTTTGAATCGAAACGCAGATGAGCGACACCAATCGTTTCGAAGTCTTATTCGAAAATAACCCTCACCCGACTTGGGTCTATGACGTGGCGTCCTTGTTTTTCCTGGAAGTCAACCGTGCCGCCGTTCGTAATTATGGCTATTCCCGTGATGAATTTCTTGGCATGCGTATCACCGACATTCGGCCGCAGGAGGACGTTACCACGCTCCTGGAGGAGCTGAAGAAACAACGGCCGGTCGTTCAATCCAGCGAACGCCGGTACCGTTGCAAGGACGGCCGCGTGATTCCCGTTCAGGTGACGTCACATCTCGCGGAGTTGAACGGTCAGAAAGTTGCCGTGGTAGTGGCTGAAGACATCACCGAGCGCAAGCAGGCTCAGGTGATGCTGGTCCGCGCGAAGGAAGAAGCGGAACTCGCAATGCGATTCAAGGACCAATTTCTTTCGACGATGAGCCACGAACTGCGCACTCCGCTGAACGCCATTTTGGGATTTTCCGAGCTGATCACCGACGAACGCTATGGCATTTTGAACGAACGGCAACGCCGCTACATTGACCACATCCACACGAGCGGCCAGCATCTGCTGCGACTCATCAACGATATTTTGGACCTCTCCAAGATCGAGGCCGGACGTCTCGAACTGTCGCTGGAGTCCGTGCGGGTCGGCAAGGCTCTTGGTGAGGTGGTGAGCGTGCTGGGTCCCTTGGCTGCTCGCAAGTCGCAGATGCTATCGGAAGTGTCCCCCTCAGACCTCTATGTCCATGCCGACGCGACGCGTCTCAGGCAGATTCTCCTTAACCTCGCTGGAAATGCCATCAAGTTCACCCCGGACGGCGGGCGCATTCAGCTGGAAGCCGTACTCGAAAACTCGCAAGTACGCATCAACGTGCGCGATTCAGGCCCCGGAATACCTCCCGAGGAGCAAGAGCGTATCTTTCAGGCCTTCTACCGTCAACGAAGTGCCGGCCCGGGAGTCGAAGGAACCGGACTCGGCCTAGCGATAGCGGAGCGGTTGGTGGAGCTCCACGGAAGCCGGCTAGGTCTCCATAGTGAACTGGGCGCGGGGAGTTGTTTCCACTTTTGTTTGCCTCGGGCTACGCAAGTTGTGAACATCGCCGAGCGAAGGAGGGGTCTGCAATCGACCGCACGAGAAATTCGGCGAATTTTGGTCGTCGACGACGACGCAGTCAGCTCGCAACTGATTCAATCCCAGCTTCTCTCTTGCGGATACGACGTGATCTGCTGCCGCGAGCCTCAGGGTGCGCTCGAAATGGCGGCGGAATACAAACCGAGCGCGATCACACTGGATCTCTTTATGAAACCGCTGAACGGCTGGGAAGTATTGCTGGAGCTGAAGGCCGACAAGCGGACCACGGCCATTCCCGTGATCATGGTCACCATCGTCGATCAACCAGCCGTCGGCGCCATACTGGGCGTCGATGAATATCTCGTAAAACCGGTGGAAAAAGACATCTTAGTAGGCGCCGTCGAGCGCTGCCTCCGTCCCCGAGGGGGAACGCATCCAAGCCAGCAGGTGCTGCTTGTCGAAGACGATGACCTCACGCGCGAAGTCATTACCGAGCTGCTGGAGGGGCACGGCTACACCGTGCGGGCGGCTGTCGACGGCGCCCAGGCTATCGATGAAGTCAATGTTTCCTTGCCTAGCTTGGTAATCCTGGATCTGCTTCTTCCGAAGATGAGCGGTTTCGATCTGATCGCCGAATGGCGCTCCAACTTGCGTACCGCCGAACTTCCGGTGTTCGTAATTACCAGCAAGGATCTAAGTCGTGATGAAACGAAATACCTTCGTGCCAATGCGGAATTTCTTGTGCACAAACACCAGGACTGGAAAGAAAAACTGATTCGACAGCTCAGCCGTGCGATGCCGAGCCGCTCGCAGGAGGTCTCATGACAGACCGCGTCCTAGTAGTGGAGGACAACACCGCCAGTCTCGAAATGCTTCGCGACTGGCTGCTCCTGCAAGATTACGAAGTCATGACCGCGTCAACACTCGTCGATGCCATCGCTTCCGTCGAAAGATCCAAGCCAGATATCGTCTTGCTTGATGTTCAGCTTGGAGCAGACGACGGTCTTTCGCTGGCCCAATGGGTGCGGCGGCATCGTGGACTGCGGCACACTCCCATCATTGCCGTAACTGCTCACGCGATGGTGACGGAGCGAGACAGAATGCTGCAGGCCGGTTGTAACGCGTGCATTCCAAAACCCATCGAGTTCCGGTTGCTTCAGGAACATTTGCGCAAGTGGCTGGTGATCGCGACCTTGATGAGTTCGGCGAACGGTTCGTGACGCCACCGTCGACCTACCCAGCCTTTCGCGAAGGAAAGGAGCCCGGTATCATGACGAACAAGATTCTGGTCGTTGACGATGATGCCCCCACGTGCGAACTCATAACTGAAGTGCTGCAGACCGCAGAAGTCGAAACTTTTAGCCTGACGGACAGCAGCGCCGCCGCCGCGCAGCTGCGCAGAGAGAAATTTGACGCCGTTTTCCTGGATGCGCACATGCCCCGGCCCGATGGCATCGAGTTGACGCGTCAAATTCGGCACTCAGGTCTCAACTTAAAGACACCGGTCATAATCATTACCGGCAATGGCGAGCAGCAATTCCTGACGCAGGCGTTCGAAGTAGGAGCGAATTTTGTGCTATTTAAGCCCGTCGATCGTCAGGCCCTGCTCCGCTTGCTTCGGGCCACCCAAGGAACCATTGATCGCGAAAGACGACGATTCGCGCGCGTGAGAGTGCGCTGCGAGGCATTCATTTCAATGGGCCAGGAGCGCATGCGAGGCGTGACTGCAGACCTCAGCGCAACCGGCATGCTGGTCCAAGGAGAGTGTCGATTCCCGGTGGGCTCGCGCGTCGAATTTAGCCTTGACCTCGGCCGCAGTCACGCTGACATGCGGGGCACGGCTCGGATCGTTCGCTTCGTTGGCCAAGATTTCATGGGTCTCGAATTCCAGTCTCTCTCACCGCCCGAAGCGGAAGCGCTGGAAACGTTTCTCCTCCCTCACATTCTGGGGATGGGCAATTCCACGGGGGCCTTGTGATTCCCCGCCTTCATCCGGAAATGGAGCGGCATTGCCGAAGCCATCTTCCCGAGGCCAATCGGAAGCGCCGTGCCGGCGCCAAACCCGCCTTTTGGCGGGGTGGAATCCTTCGTGACTCTTCATATTTTTCGTCCGGTTCACGGCTCTTTAGGACGAGTGCAAAGCAGCGGCGCGCCGCACAACCGGCCTTACTTTTGTCGGGTTTGCGTTGGCTCATCGTCTCTGTGATTTAGGTCGAAGGGCAATCCAGGAGAACCACATGAGAAAGGGATTCGTCGGCGGTAAATATGAAGTGCATCTTCCGATCGCAGTGCGGGCACGGGGTGAAGATTTCATGACTGGCGTGACGGAATACATGTCGAACCACGACGTGCGTTTTCACTTGAAGAATCCACACACCCTGAAGCAAGGCACCGAATTGACGTTGTATGTGAGCCTGCCATCGGGACTTGCGGACGACAATCAAGTGCTTGTTTGCGCCCGGGGGCGGGTGTTACATGTTCGGCGCGCTTCGCAGTCGAGAGCCGGCTACGCCACCTTGACCGCTGCGATGGACTCCTACGACTTCGTTGGGGTACGCCCCGTGGATCCGGCAGGCCCAATGTCAAGGGCCGATTGGCCAAATGCCGCAGCTTGACCTGTCTTGCCGCTACGGGAGTCTTTGAGTCACCCGACGGCTGTCATCCGAACTTTGGCGCAGCCATTCTCGCAATTACCGCCAGCTGTCACCGGCGATTCTGTCCGAATGCACCCGGTCTCCGCTTCGATAGGTGTGGAAGTCGCACTCATGGATTCATGCTTAGCGACCGCTTGATTTGAAAGCGACATTCGGCACCGATAGCGCCAGCCCGCAGCACATAGCCTACTGTCCGGAGGCGCCTGGACTCATGCACGTTCTTGCCCGGCAGATCCTCGCGTTGTTTGTGCAGTAAAGCAGGCGTGGGAACCTCGGATTGCCAATCTTGAAACTGAGATTGAAAAACATTAGACTCCGTAGGCCGACAAGTCGAAGATTTAAGACCTTACGATCCGAACGTTTCTTGCAACCAATGCCTTAAGCGACTTCCCTTGTTGGCCTTGTTGTAGTTGGTTTTCTGGCGGCAGCAGTTTCCTGTTCAGCAACCAGCCGGGTAGCGACTCCTACTACTCTTCCAATCACTTCCGCCTCTTGTGGATAATCAAGCGCGCGAATATGTACCGGAGACAGCGGATGGGGAACAAGGAAGAGCCGCGCATCTTTCAGTTCACACCACGCGCAGGCATATCCCTCGTGCAGCTCAACGAAATAGATAGGGCGATCTAGTTCAGATCTCCATGGGCCTGATTCGACTCTGACGCCTCGTGTATCGATTTCTACGAAGGAGCCGGGTCGCAGGAGTGGGCACATCGTGAAATCCTGGAAGCCAATAAATCCGTACTGGTTCGGGGTCACGCTGATATTTTCAGCTAGTTTCCCAGGGAAGTTACTCCACATTCGACGCATACGACCGCCGTCAGCAACGTCGGCGCTCGTTGAGCCCGCGAAGTGCGCGGGAAGGTTCACGGTGTCGGATCCAGCCGATCCTCCGGGTTGAATCAGATCGGTACCGAGGAGGGCTTCCGGAAACCTGTAACGGGTAGCGCGAGTCGTATTGACGCCGAAAAGTCCCACCAGCTTCAAGAAGTCCACCTGATAAATGGCGCTCAAACTGAACAGCTTGTGAATGCCTGGGACACGGGCGCTATTTTCGATTTGAGTGAGCCACCCATTCGATAAGTAGAAATCTTCATTTCCCTCGGCTTCTGCGATTCGACGACTGAGGGCTTCCACCTGGCGGATGGTAATTCCAAGTCTAATTCGCAATCGCCGAAGCCACTCGGCTCCTGCTCTTAGATCCGGCGCAGGCCTATGGCAACAGCTTCCACTAAAGACTTTTTCGCTCATGGCCGAGGTTTGCCCCCTTTCCATTGGCGGTGCATCAATATCCGTGTGATAATTTCCAGATTCACTTCCCGGATCCGCGAGAATGTTCTCAGGCGTATTCGGCTTCGTCTGCTTCCAAATAGGCCTTCGTCGACTCCCGCTTGGCAGGTCTTGGCCCTTTTCCGGCTACATGCGTAGTGAACGAAGTGCCAGATTCCCAGGCGATTTTTTCCAAGCCGCCGGGCAAGCAGGGCCCCTGCGGTTCCCGGTCGTGGGCCTGGACCGGGCGGCGGTGTTTTTCGAGTGCCGTCTCGAACCGATCCGGATGCCTTGCCATGTGCCCCTCGAGTGAAACGACGGCGGTGCCCACAAACGGCCGTATGGGAGGTGAAGCATGGTCTTGGCGTTCGCGAGCGAAACCCAACCATAAGAGCAGGAACAAAGCGAAAAAATATACGTCGAAACAAAAAATTACTCGCACCGTCCTGTGCAAATCGGAGGCCCATGCCGGAGCAGAATCTGCTGTGCCTCCGCTCTTTAGGAAACGTCCAAAAGGCTTTTCGTATTCGAGGGGAGTCGACCCCTCACCTGCAGACGGTTCTTGACCGTATTCTTCGACTTAGAATTCACGGAGAAGCCGAAATAATCGCCTTTCTCGGTCCGATCAATCCTGGGAATGCGTACCGCAAACTTCACCCCAATGAAATCGATGTGAGGTCGGTGTTTTGACGCTCGTTAAATATGGCATCGCGCCACGAGTGCGTCACCCAGTTTAGTGCCTAACTACCGCCGCGGAACATGACGTCGCAGTCGTGGCTCGGCGAGTTCTCGGTAAAAATTCATGAGGTCGGTGTGCGGGGGAACGGATTAGACAGAGAATGTGATCGAACCAGCAGCACGACGGGAGGGGAATGCTCGAAAAGGACGGAGGGTTTCAGGGGAGATGAACGCACGCGGTGGACCGCTTGCGTGCGCAAACGGAACCGGATAACTTCTCTTGCAGCCATCGTTGCACCTTAGACGTGCGACTTGGTCAGGGGCGCGTTCGTGTTACTAGCACGGGCGCGTCCCGCTATTTCATCTGGTCTTCTTCTTGCGGGCTTTTCTGCCGCCTCGCCCCCAAAAATGACTGGCTTTGTACGCCTTGAGCCTTTGGATGTCTTCGTCGGACCACAACCTAACTTGGACGCCGCCGACGTGTTCGATCTCGGGTGCGGTTACTTTCTTGTCCCGAATCCAGCGGTGTAAGGTGTCAGGAGCCACGCCGACGAGTTTCGCCGCTTGTACCGTCGAGTAAGTCTTCATGGAAGATAAGTTATACCTATCTTATTTGTCAAGCAGAAAAGTCGGCGCTTGGTTCGCGCCAGGACTCCGCGCCTCGCTCACTGACAGAGTATCGCAGGTTTCGAGGGCATTCGCAGTTCCCGTTGCCAGCGTGGCTCGGAATCGGGATCTCTGTGCCTCTTGACACCTTCACATATTGTGAAGTATCATGCCACTGTGCATATCGTTACGCGCAAGCATCTGCACGAGGCCATGCGGCAGTACCCAGATGCGGCGGACGAAATCAAAGCATGGGCGGTAATCGTCAAAGGAGTTCGATGGCACAATTTCCCGGAGGTTCGCAGCACGTTCAAGGATGCCGACAATGTGAAGGGATACGTGATTTTCAACATTCGGCAGAACCGTTATAGGCTCGTCACAATCATTCATTACGCAAGAACAACGAACCACAAGCGGACCCAAGGGCATGTTTACATTCGCTCTTTCTTGACACACAAGGAGTACGACAATCCCGCGAACTGGGATAGGAAATTTGGTACAAAATGAGCACAACACTTCTAGCGAATCCGGCCAAGATGATCGCAAAGGGCGCTCCTCACCTCATACACAATGACGAGGAGCTGGAAGCGTACACGGACGCCCTGTTCCAATTGACGGCTCGCGAGAATCCATCTCGCTCGGAACGAGAGGCGATTGAGCTCCTGACCTTGCTGATCGAACGCTACGAGGAAACGCATTACCCGATTCCTCCCGCGGACGCAGTTTCCGTCGTGCGTTTGCTGCTGGAACAACAGGGCCTAACGCAGCGTGATTTGATCCCGGAATTTGGATCCGAAAGCGGCGTCTCCATGTTTCTGACGAAACAGCGGAAGCTCACGTTGCAGCAGGTACGGAAGCTAAGCGCGCGCTTCAAGCTTCCTGCTGACGCTTTTATGCAAAGCCGATAGCACAGGCCGCGCGTTTCCCGATGCGCGTGAGCGGGGTTTCGATCATTGCCCAGTCGCTGCGCCAGGGCAAGCAGGTTGTACGAGTTAGACCCTCACCGTTTTACGTGGGAGGATGGGTTGAATATGCTCGTCGTGCGTCCCGTCAGACGCGCTCGCGTCCTGCCAAGCTAAGCTGACGGAGGTTGGAATGACTCTGGAGAAAAAGATCCGGGAGAATCTGGCCTGATAGTCGGCGGTCCGAGTTTAAACCTGTCCCGGTCGATGACGAAATCCCTGGCTTTTGGTCGGCCTTCCGATCATCGTGTGTCGCAAACTGTGCCTAAAATCGGTATTTTGAAAAGGTTGGAATTTGGTGTCAACTGCCGGCCAATGGGTCGCGGCGTTGGAACGTCTGATACACAAGATCTACTGAGTATTTCATAATATAGTTACATTTATCAGTTTCTTGTGGTATGTTCGGCGTATGGGAAACCCCAGAGGAGTACGGCGCAATGCCGAACAGCTCAAGGAACTGGAACAGCGGCGTCTGCTTGGTGCACAGCTGTTGCGCCAGGGAGTGCCGCAAGCCGAGGTGGCTCGGCGCGTGGGCGTACACCGGCAGTCGGTAAGCCGCTGGGCCGAACAACTCGAACGCGGTGGGCGACGAGCTCTTAAGAGTGCCGGACGCACCGGGCGCAAGCCACGCCTGCGACCGGCCGAGTTGAAACGCATCGCGCGGGGACTCGAGCGCGGCCCCGAAGTGCTGGGATACGAAACCGGTCTATGGACCGCCTGGCGCGTGGCGGACTTGATCGAGCGCGAATGCGGTGTGAAGTTCTCCACCGTGCAGGCTTGGCGCATCCTGCGGCAACTGGGCTGGACACCGCAACGTCCGTCCGGCCGCGCATTGGAGCGCGACGAAGAAAAGATCCGCCGCTGGAAACAGCAACGCTGGCCGGAGATTAAAAAAAAGCCCCAAAAGAAAGGCGCCTCATCGTCTTCGTCGACGAAAGCGGATTGAGCGAGCGCCCGCACCGGAGACGCACCTGGGCGCCCAAGGGACAAACACCCGTGCTGCAATATCACTTCACGTGGAAGACGCTTTCCGCCGTGGCCGGCATCACCTTCTGGAATTTCTATTTTCGGCTGTATGCCGGGGCCATCCGCAGTCCGCAGGTGATTGAGTTTCTGGGGCATCTGCTCCGGCAGGTGGGCGGCAAGGTGCTGATCGTGTGGGACGGACTTCCCGCGCATCGCAGCCGGGCGGTGTGGGAGTTCGTGCGGCAACAGCGCGGGCGCATCTGGCTGGAATTTCTCCCCGCCTACGCGCCGGAACTGAATCCGACCGAATACATCTGGGGGCATCTGAAGCAACACGAACTGGCCAATTTCTGTCCCAAGGACTTGGGCGAACTGGGCGTGGCAGCCATCCGCGCTCTGAAGCGGATGCGTCGTCGCCCGCACTTGTGATGGCTTTCTGGCAGCAAGCGGAGCTCTTTCCGCTGTAACTATATTATGAAACTCTCAATAGTACGCATATATTTTGAGGAACACGAAGACGACTACGCCGGTGACCGAAACGTACAGCCAAATGGGGAACGTCCAGCGCGCAATTCGGCGGTGCATCGCAAACCGGCCCGTCAGCGAGAAAAAGAACGTCGTGAGCACCATCGGAAGAGCGACAATCGAAAGCGTCACATGACTGGCTAGAATCCAAAGATACAGGATGCGCGCCGGGCTGTGACCAGGAAAAATCG
>Ga0335074_10002876_pt1 | contig 23464 bp, 21 predicted proteins | sample Lox_Sample_23_FD_206715 | JGI IMG/M metagenome (GOLD analysis project Ga0335074, IMG submission 206715) | Soil microbial communities from Loxahatchee National Wildlife Refuge, Florida, United States - Lox_Sample_2.3 | ecosystem: Environmental > Terrestrial > Soil > Wetlands | place: USA...
GTCGCCGTGTAACTCGGCCATCTCCTGGTCGAGCGCAGCCATGGCCATGGTCATCATGGCGGGATCGGTCCAGTGGGCCGGGATGGGGCATTGCGGCATGACGATAATGAATGGCCAGCGCTCGGGGTGGTCGCGCACTTCGGCGGGAAGGCCTATCTGCGTTTGCCACATCCCCTCCGATCCGCGCTCGCCGCGCCCGTGCAGAAAGAGAATCACCGGCCACAGCTTGCCGTCGTCGCGCCGGTAATCCTCGGGCAGATACACCTGGAACCTGTACGAAATTCCGTTGACCACGACGCGGCGATTCAGAAACCCGGTCTCCTGCGGAGGCTCCTGTCGATGATGGCTGCCGGCAGAGATTGCGGCGTTTGCCGAGCCTGGCGCAAGCGCCCAGGCGACCGCCGCGCAGACCGCCGAAATCCGCAGGAAACGAAACATGCTGGCATTCAATCACACTTTCGGCCAAAGCCCAATACGAAGAACGTTGCATACGTGATGCTCCTGGCATCAGGGGCAACATTTATGCAATTCCTTTGCAACTCTCTTACGGCTCGGGTGAGACGATTGGAGCTGTTCTTTGTTATGAAATCTGTATTGACCATGACGCTTGAAGCCGGAGATGTGCTCGATCACTATCGCCTTGAGGAGACGGTGAGCCGGAGCCGGATGTCGACGCTCTATCGCGCCACCGACCTCGGCGACGGCCGGCGGGTGGCTATCAAAGTGCCACTCGATGAGATGGAAGCGGACCCGGTGCTGGTCGAGCGCTTCGCGCGCGAGGAGCAGATCGGCCGGGAGCTCGATCATCCCGGCATCGTGAAGACCTACAACGGCGAAGAGCGCAGCCGGCGCTACATGGTTATCGAGTGGGTCGAGGGACGGTTGTTGCGTTCGATCCTGAACGAGGAGCGCAAGCTGCCCATCGAGCGGGCGGTCAGGCTCACGCTTGAAATTTGCGACGCGCTCGACACCATGCACAAGCACGGCGTGGTGCATCGCGACCTTAAGCCCGAAAACATCATGGTCGGCGAGGGAGACCGCATCAAGATCATCGACTTCGGCATCGCCATGAAAGAAGATGCGCGGCGGCTGACGTTCACCGACATTTCGCTGCTGGGCACGCCCGACTATATATCGCCCGAGCAGGTCAAGGGCCAGCGCGGCGACCAGCGCAGCGACATCTACTCGCTGGGGGCGATGCTCTACGAGATGTTGACCGGCCAGCCGCCGTTCACGGGTCCCAATCCGCTGGCGGTGATGAACGAGCGCGTGCTCAACGATCCCAAACCGGTCCGCGAGCTGAATCCTGAGATCTCGCCCGAGATCGAGGAGGTTCTCTTCCGCGCCCTGGAGCGCGACCCGCGGCACCGCTATGCAACGGCAGCCGAGATGGCCTGGGAACTGGAGCATCCCGAGCTTGTCGGGGTGGACGACGGTCGCCGCATTACTCTCGAAACCCGCCGGCTCAACACGCGCAAGCTGCTGCTCTACACGGCCCTGGCCGTGGTGCCAATTGCGCTGTTTGCGGTGATGCTGCTGCTGGCCAGGCGGTAGGGCAGATCTCAGCTCTCGGTTTGGTCGTGGCCGGGCGAGGGCCCGGTTGTGTGCGCCATGCAGAGGCAGAGGCCAGGTCTGGGCCTGTACGGGCGGGGATACCCCCCGGTATTCCCTGTAAGTATCAATTCTGTTTTCATCGGCTTATCGCAATCGTTCCTTCGTAATCGCTTGAAAATAAACAGGTTGGCTGTAAGCGTGCGAAATAAAGGGCTTACGGGCGAAATTGGACTGCCAGGGTCTGGAGCCGGCGCCGTGTCCCGGCTCTGACTGTCTAACTTTGACTGTCTTATTTGGATTATGCGCCAGAAGGGGAAAATTATACGCAAATCAGTTGAACAGCCGAAGGGTTTAACAATGAAGCAGTTAGACAGTGAAACTGTTGAACCGTGGACTTGACGTGTTCGATTGATACCTGTCGCGTGCAACTGGTCGGCGCGGGGAATTCTCTTTTCTCCCCTTCTCTTTTCCCTCACTCCTCGGCCGGTGAAATTCACGAAGTTTCATTTTTTTTGACTGCTCAATCTGCCGAATGTGGATTAGGCTCCTTGCCAAGTGATTGCCGGACCCGCCGAAATCCAAGTCACTTCCCTGGGGGTAGGTAATGCGTATCAAGCCGAAGGCCTGTTCCACAAACCTTCTTAACCGCCGCGAATTTGTGGCCGGAGCCAGCGCCCTGGCAGCTTTCAGCATGGCTTTCTGGACTGGAGGCTGCGAAGCCTGTCTCAAGGAGATCGAGAATCGGCCCACGCGGCGCAACATCGCCGAGCTCAGCCCCTCGGACCCCATCGTAACCACCTACCAGAGCGCCGTGGCGGCAATGAAGGCGCTGCACAGTACCAACCCTATAAGCTGGGAGGCGCAGGCCAACATCCACTACAACAAGTGCCCGCACGGATGCTGGTTTTTCCTGCCGTGGCACCGCGCCTACCTGCTCTACTTCGAGCGCATCTGCCGAAAGCTCACCGGCAACTCGAGTTTCGCGCTGCCGTACTGGAACTGGACCACGAGCCCCTCGATCCCCGCGGTCTTCTGGGGAGGGGCGAGCAATCCTCTGTACGATGCGACGCGCCTCATCGGCCCAACGGACACGGCCGATCCCTCATGGGTGGGCGCCTCCACCATCGAGGGCATCCTGGGTACTCCCAGCTTTACGATATTCGCCAGCGATAAACCGCCCGGAGGCCTGCCTACGCACACCGGCAGCGGATACGGTGAACTCGAAAGCATTCCCCACAACAACATCCACGGGTGGGTGGGCGGAGACATGGGCGCATTTCACTCGCCGCTCGATCCCATTTTCTGGATGCACCACAACATGCTCGATTGTCTGTGGGTGGACTGGAACATCAATCTAGGCAATGCGAATACCAGCGACACCAGCTGGACCAACTACACGATCAACGACTTTGTAGATGAGAACGGCAATCCGGTCTCGGTGCAGGTGATCGACACGGTGCTTTACCCGCTCTTTCTCTATCAGTTCGAGCCATGCGCTCCCCAGGAGGCAGGCCAGCAGCCGCCCATGAAAGGCGACCAACTGCGCAATTTTCTGCGCGCAGGCGCTCCTTCAGTGCTCACCTTCGGGCCGCCCCACGCCACTACCGAGGCGCTTTCGGTCCCCGTCGGCAAGCCGGTGAAGACCACGATCCCGCTGGAAAAGGGCGCCTTCGATAACGTCCTGGGCGCCGACAAGCGAAACCGCCTGGTGCTGACCCTGGAAGGCGTCGAGATTCCGCCTCCCAGCGAGTTCTTCCTGCGCGTCTTTCTCGATAAAGAGGACGCATCCGCCGATACTTCCACCGACGACCCGCATTTCGCGGGCAGCTTCGGAATCTTCTCCGATCCCTCAGCCATGGGCGGCATGCAAGGAGAGCACAGTTCGAGGTTCCTGGTGGACATTACTGATACCGCGCAGCGGCTGAACCGCGGCGGCGCTCTGCCAATCGATCACATGGATTTCACGCTGGTGGCTGTCGCTTACAAACATCGTACGTCTCGAGATCAGCATGAGTCTAAAGCTCAGCATGAGCCGCGAGATCAGCGTAAGTCTCGAGATCAGCATGAGTCTCAAGATCAGCATGAGCAGGTGGTTAAAGTCCAACGCATGGTGTTGGCCACAGCGCGGCTCGAACAACCCGCGCGTTCCTGACCGCAGCGCGCTTCGAGGGCGTGGAGTTCCGGCGGCCGCGCTCTGCCTGCTCGCAAGTGTCGTCTGCGCCGTGCCACCGGTTTACCCGCAATCCGCAGCCTTGACGGAACGGCAGACCACCGTTTCTTTGCCGGTCGAGCCTCGGAATCTCGACCCCGGCGTATCTCTACTTGAGGTGGATGTAACCTCGCTCTCCAACCCCGCGCTGGTCCCTATCGGCATTGATGTTTCCCTGGTTTCAGGAAACCTCAAAGCGGAGATTGGCAGCTTCGCCTTTTATCCTGCCGACCATCCCGGCAATTTCTCTTTGGATTGCCGCTCTGCCCTCAAGAAAATGCGGAACAAGACGAACCTGCGGCTGGTTTATGAGCTCAGGAAGCTGCGCGCGTCGGCAGAGTGGCAGGCGGTGCGGGTGACCATTGGCCCGCCCAAATGGCGGATAGCGACAGCGAAGTAAATCAGGGGCGGAGCATCGCGACAACCTGCGGAAAGACTCATCGGGTCCAGTCAGATTTCGGAAGACCATCCCAGGGGCTCATGCCCGCTCTCAATTCGCCGGCTTTAGCGGCACGACGGGACAGCTTGGAAAAACCTGAGTTTTTCGTCCGTTGGAGTGAGCGGGAGGCTTCAGCCTTCCGAATAAAGCCCCTTGATTCAGTGCGGCTTTATTGGTCCCTGCAAATGAAACGTCCTGGCGCCGTCCCTACGAGACTGTGCCGTGGTATTGCGCTATCCCTCTCCCCACGTTGAAACGCGGGGCTAACAACCGCTGCGCCTACGGCGCGCTTACCGGGCGTTGCTTACGAAGTCCTCATTAGCCGCGAGCCCTTCTTTCAAGCGGCTCGGCAGACTTTTTCACCAAATGGTCTAGTCACGCCCGGTCACAGCGCGCCCATCTCCTGGCGTTCTTCCGCAGGCCGTTATGCCGTCGCGCGCTTGAACGTCTTGCGGGCACGGGCAAAGAGCGGGCGCTCGCGGCGGCGCAGGTAGCTGGGCATAGTGGGCTTTTTGGCCAGCACTCGCTGCGCCCACTCGCGCGCTTCCTGGTTGCGGCCCTGCGTAATCAGGAAGTCGGCGTAGTTCAGGTATGTTTCTGACAGAGTTGACTTGGCCACGGCGCGACGGAACCACTCGTCAGCCTTGTCGGGCTGGCCGCTGCGCGCGTAGGCCGTGGCCAGCAGCCCCGCTCCACGATGAAAGTCGTGGCTGGGATCCTGGAGCACGACGCGTTCGAGGTCGGGCAGCGCAGCCTGGGTATCGCCCAGCATCAGGGCGCACATGCCCCGGCGGTAGAAGCAGTCGGGCGTGGTGGAGCGGGCAGCGATGGCCTTGTCGTAGGCTTCGCGCGCGCGGGCCAGCTTGCCGTCGTCGAAATACAGGTCGCCGAGCTCTTCGTAGTTGCCGGAAGAGGGGTTGTCGAGGATCGCGGTTTCAAGCTGGCGGATGCGCTTGCGGCGCGGGAAGGCCTTGAACGAGTTGTTGAGGAGACCGACGTCGGGCAGCGCTTCGGCCACCAGGTAAACGACCGCGCCGATGGGGCCGAGAAAGAGGATGACCCAGAGCCACCAGGTGTCGGGACGGCGGCGAATGAAGTGAATGATGGCCGCAGCTTGTAAGAGCAGTCCCCAGGGGCCAAGGTAGAAGAGGTGCGATAGAAGTCCCATATTTTTGGGTTCAAACGAGGTTATCGAGATTATAGGTGGAGTGGGCGCTTTGCATGTGATCTTTTGCCCATCGCAGCAGGATTCCGAGGTTAAGTCTCAGGATAGATGCGGCTAAGCGCAGCCGGCGGCGTCTCAGAAATCTCCGCCGCAGAAGCCGTAAGCGGCGGTTACATCGCGCTTCGGGCACACGCGGTTTAAGGCGCGCCGGATTCGTTCATGAGTTCGCTCACTTCGCGAATCAATATCGGCAGCTTCGACTGCACGATACCCCACACGATCTTGTCATCGATCTGCGCGTAGGCGTGAATGAGAATGTTGCGGAAGGCAACAATGCTGCGGAGTTCGGTGATTCTGTTGGCGACAGCACCATCCACGCGGGAGAGTTGCACCAGCGCCTCTCCAATGATGGCAAATGCGCGCTCGACGGCCATCCGCAACATGGGATTCGCCTGGTAATCCGAAAACTCCCTGCCTGCGGTGAACTTGGCTGCGAGCTCGGCGGCCTCTCGAACATCAAAGAGATACTTGCGCGCCTCAAGCTGCATAGAGCAGCGCCTTGGTATTCTGAATCGCCTCGCGAAAATACGGATTCCGGATGGCGGATGGGATGACGAGATCAGCAGGCCGGCCAAAGAGCTTCTCCACGGCCTCCTTGAAGCCGAAGTAAGCCGCCGCATACTCGCTCGGATCGAGCGGCGAGAACTCCACCAGAAAATCCAGGTCGCTGTGCTCCGGATCGAAAGCGCCCATCAAGGCCGAGCCGAACAGCTCCAGACGCCGAATGTGAAACTCCCGGCAAAGCCGCGCCAGTTCTGTTTGACGTGCGGTAATAAGAGACGCAGCGCCGCGCAAACCCGCATCCGGAATGGAGGCCGCAGCCATATCTGCGATGATACGCCAGTGCTTACCGGTACGACTCGTCGCGGTGGATCACGAACTCGGGATAGGCGCCGCCGCCGAGCTCGTGCAGGTCCATGCCCATGCGCTCGCCATCGGGATCGACGCGGAAGGGAACGATGCGGTTGAGCAGGGCCAGCAGGAAATAGACCAGCGGCAGGACTATGCCGAGCAGCGTGGCGATGCCGACCAGCTGGGCGATGAGCTGACCCTTCATAGGAAAGAAGAATCCCACGGCCAGCAGGCCCCATAGCCCCGCCGCGGCGTGCGCGGCGACGGCGCCGGAGGGGTCGTCAATTGACAATGCCAGTTCAAGCAGTTCAATCAGCAGTGGCGTGATGATGCCGGCAACCAGCCCCGCAAAAAGCGATTCGAATGGGGTAGCCACGGCCGCACACGCGCTTGAGGTGACGAGACCGGCAAGCCATCCGTTGGCGCAAAGACTGGCGTCGGGCTTGCCGAAGCGGTAGCGGGTAATCGCCAACGTTGCACCTAGAGCGGCCGCGGCCGAAAGCACGGTGTTGATTGCGATGTGGGGCAGGGCGGAGAGAGGCAGTGCGGCGAGGGGCAGTCCGGCGGCGGGCGCATTCCAAAAAAGAATGGCGCCGGCGGCGTTCCACGCCAGCCAGCCGACGAGCGCGAGCAGGCAGCCGAAGAGCACGTAAACCGCATTGTGGCCAGGCATTGCGGTAGAGATTCCGGTTCGGGGATATTTGCCGGCGCGCGGCCCAAGGAGCCAGATCAATGCCAGGGCGCTCAAGCCGCCAACGGTTTGCACGGTGGCCGCGCCCGAGGGATCGAGAAAGTCTGCACCGAGCCAGAAGTTTGTCCCGAGACCAGTGAGAAATCCGCCGCCCCAGACCCAATGCATGACGAGAGGACAGACGATGCCGGCGATTAATACTGTAGCCGCCGACCCGGCTGCCAGACGCCAGCGATCGGCGCCGCTGCCCCAGGGAATGATGGCGGCGAATCCGACGCCGGTCATTTCAAAGAGCAAGGCGAGCTGCGCTCGAACCGGGGCCGTGGAAAAGCCCTTCAACATGAGCGGGCCGGAGCCGATCCAGTTCCAACTATGGCCCGCGGCGCGGAATGCGTGGCCAGTGTCGCCTGGAGTTCCGGGCAGGTAGCCGGCGATGGCAGCTCCGAAGAGCGCGAAGGCGATCGCTGCTACAGAGATGATGACGAGATTTCCGAGAATGGCCTGCGCGGCGGAGCGCGAACGGCCGAGGCCGGTGTTGACCAGAGCCAGGCCGGCAATGGCGAGCGGCGAAAGAATCACCAGCAGAAAGGCGACCGCGTAGAGGAGATCGGGATCGGGCGGTGACAGGGGCGGGGCGATGGGATTCATGGGCGAGCATCCCCTCTGGCAGGCATGTGGCCGCGAACGGCAACCACCAGCCCCAGGATTTCGACGGCAAGACCGCAGACGACAAACACTCCCCGCTCGGCCGGTTCCCGGAACAGTACCAGCGCGGCAAGCGCAAGAAAGAGACCGGCTGGCATCACTAACAATCCGGCATATTTCATGGCCTTCGTTCAAGCCTTTCGCGGGAGAGTGAGATGCATTGACGATTCAGATAGACATCCCCGTTTGCGGGTTGAGTGCCTCAAGTGTCCGCAGTTTGCTCTTTAATTTCGAGATACAGACCAGATGGAGAGCCCGTCGAATTGCGCGTCTTTATGAATTTTAAATCACAGGGTTGTTACGACCGGCAGAGAGTTTGCACCAGAAACGCTGCCAATTCAAGGTGGCACGGCACAAACGGCCCTTTACGGTTTCTTTTTCTGCGGCAATTCATAATTGCGTATGCGCATCCGGCTCGACCGCAAGCACCGAACACCCGCAATCATTCTGGGCGCCATTACCCTGGCAGACGTTGTGGTCTTGCTGGTTTGGGATGCGCTCCCGGGGATCTTCCCCGCCGGTAGCCACGATGTTCTCGGAGCAGTTTCATTGGCGTTGATTGCTGTCGCCTATCTGGTTTACCAGTTGGAGCGGAGGCCTCGAGCGGCGGAGTTGTTCAAGGCGATCATGCTGGCAGCGGCGTTTCTGTTCTGGGCCGCGAATCAATTCTGGCCCAACTCTCCGCGGGCCACCTTATTCAACGACATTGCCATCGCGCTCTTTGTGCTGGATGTATTCCTGGTGATCGTGGGCTGGCCGGCGGCGACGCAAGATAGCTCGTTTGGGGAGGGGGGAGGGAAGCCTGGCGAGCAGAATTTCGTTGCGCTGATGAGCGAGTTGCGAAACGTGGAAGGAGACCGTCGATTCACCCGGGACGAGATGAATGAGAGGTAGACACCTTAGTTTGTAGGCGCCGCGCAACAGGCCGGTTGCGATGTCTTGTATACCGAAGACCTGCAGCACGGGCAAAAGTTTGGAAACCTGCGGGTGGTGAATCCGTTTTTGTAGGGGCGAGGGAGCGAGTCAGCAAGCCGGCGAGTCAGCGCGTTGACCGGCGACAGCAGCGCAATTCGAAAGCATTGCTCCCTTCGGCTATCTGGCGTGTGTGGGATTCGGCATGATATTTTGTTGGTGAAATCCCAGTCTCTGGTACGAGAGCGGCCAGGGTCAGACTGTTGTTTACCCCAAAATCGGGCTTATCACAATCTGTTTTCTTTTCTGAGGCTTACAAAGCGGTTTCCCACATAAATATTTTATAGGTTTTGCGCTCCCGCATGCTTGCAGGGTCACTTGCGGCTGTTATATTGGACTTTCGGGCTTCCCGCCTTCCCGTTGTAATTTGCTCGTAATCGCTAGTTGTACATAACCTGTGTGACCGCCGGCACACGCGGCCGCATCCAGACACGAAATCCAAGCAGGGTACAATCGATGCCGCAAATCTTCGACCGCAGCTCCAACGCCTTGGCACGCATGAGCTTGGTGTTGACGGGGCTGATTGTGATCGCATTGGGGGTCACGCTCGATCAACTCCAGCGCTCCCCCTGGGTAACGCGGCAGGGCCAGCGACCCGACCAGCCGGTTCCGTTCAGCCACAAGCACCACGTTCAGGGTCTCGGCCTGCAGTGCCAGTACTGTCACACCACGGTTGAGAAGTCCAGCTACGCCGGCATCCCCCCGACCCGCACCTGCATGAACTGCCACGCGCAGATCTGGACCAACGCGCAGCTGCTCGAGCCGGTGCGCGACAGCTGGTACACGGGCCAGTCGATTCGCTGGATCAAGGTTCACGACCTGCCCGACTTCGTCTACTTCAGCCACGAAATCCACGTCAACAAGGGCATTGGCTGCGAGAGCTGTCACGGCAAGGTCGACGAGATGCCGCTGATGTACGCGCAGAACACGCTGCAGATGGAGTGGTGCTTGGACTGCCATCGCAACCCGGCCAAGAATCTGCGGCCAACCAGCGAGATTTACAACATGGATTGGCAGAAGCCGGCCGACGACAAGCCGGTGTGGTGCGCGGCGGTTCCCGATGCCACGGGAGTGCCGACCGCGCAAAGCGTGAGCTGCACGCGGAGCGATCCCAGCGGTAATCCGGCGGCGCAGGCAGCGCTCAAGCCTGAGGCCCTGTTCAGGCCGGTTTCAATGACAACTGGCGCGACGGTTAGCGCACCCATTCAATATGAGAAGTTCACCAGCCAGGAGGATCTTGGCCTGTTCCTGGTGAAGCAATACAACATTCGCACCCCGAAGGACCTGATGAGCTGCGAGGTGTGCCACCGATGAGCAGCGAAATGAAGAAGAACGATACGAATGCGGGGATGGGGCAGGTGAGCAAGCGGCAGGCCGCAGGGGCTAAAGCCCCGGCTTTTGGCGAGGCGGACTCGGCACGACTGAAGTCGTACCCTGATACAAAACTCGCGGCAGCAGACGTGACCGGTTCGCGAGCTGGCGTGAACGGTGGTGAGCCGATGACGCTCGACCAGGTGCGCGTGAAGCTGAAGGGCGTCAAGGGCAAGAAATTCTGGCGGTCGCTCGACGAGCTGGCCGATACGCCCGAGTTTCGCGCTGCGGTCGAAAAGGAGTTTCCGTCTTCAGCGCAGGAATGGGTCGATCCGGTTTCGCGCCGCGGCTTCCTCAAATTGATGGGCGCATCCATGGCGCTGGCCGGCTTGGCTGGTTGCACCAAGCAGCCCGACGAGCCGATTTATCCCTACGTCAAAGCGCCTGAAGACCTGGTGCTGGGCAAGCCGATGTACTTTGCGTCGGCGCACCCGTTTGTGACCGGCGCGGTGCCGCTGCTCGTGAAGTCGAGCGAATTCAGGCCCATCAAGGTTGACGGCAACCCCGAGCACAAGTACAACCGCGGCAGCTCCGATCCGTATACGCAGGGAACGCTGCTGGAGATGTACGATCCCGATCGCTCGCAGCACGCCATGTATCGCGGCGAGAATCGCGAGTGGCAGGAATTTGCCGAGGAGTTCCGCAACAAGGTGCAGTCCACCAAGGACGGCACTGGGATCTACTTCCTTAGCGCGACCATCACCTCGCCCACGCTGGCGCGGCAGTGGAGCGAGGTGCAGAAGATCTATCCCAAGGCGAAGCTGGTGCAGTACGACCCCGCCATCGCCGGAACGTTTCTCGCGAACGGTTTGAATGTTCAGTACGACCTGAGCCAGACCGACGTGATTGTCTCGCTCGATGCGGATTTCCTGTCTGGCGCGAGCTATCCGGGCTTCCACAAACTGGTGCGCGACTACGCCGAACGGCGCAAGCAGCCTGAGAACGGCATGAACCGGCTGTATGCGGTCGAGAGCTCAACCACAACGACCGGCATGAAGGCCGAACATCGCCTGGGTCTGCGCGCCAGCGAGGTTCCGAGCTTTGCTGCTGCTCTCGCTGCGGCGTTGGGTGTGCCTGGTGTCACCGCTCCTGGCTATGCATGGACCGGCGAACAGCAGAAGTATCTGGCCGTACTGGTAAAGGATCTGAAGTCGAATGCGGGCAAGAGCGCGGTGATTCCCGGACTTTATCAGGATCCATCGGTTGCGGCGCTCGCCGTCGCCATCAACTCCGCACTCGGTAACGTTGGCAAGACGGTGACGGTTTCGAACGAGCCTGCGATTCCGCTGCCGAGCGATCAGCTTGGCGACTTCAAGGCGCTCGTCGCCGACCTGAATGCGGGCAAAGTCGACTGGCTCGTCATTCTCAATGCCAATCCAATTTATGACGCGCCGGCCGACCTGAGCTTCGCCGACGCCTTCAACCGGGCCAACATTGTTGCGCATCTCGGCTCGCATGTCGACGAAACCGGCCAGCAGGCGCACTGGCACATTCCCGCGGCGCACTATCTTGAGTCGTGGTCGGATGCGCGTGCTTATGACGGCACGGTTTCAGTGGTGCAGCCGTTGATCGAACCGCTCTATGGCGGACGCAGTGCGCATCACGTTCTGCAGACGCTGCTCGACGATCCGCTGGTAAGCCCGTATGAAGCGGTGCGGACCACGTGGAAGGATGCGATCGTCAAGTCTGCGCCCGGCGGCGATTTCGAGAAGGGTTGGCGCAAGGTTCTGCACGACGGCTGGATCGAGGGCACGGCTTACTCCGCCTCGAATGCTGCTCCCAAGCTGAGCTTCAAGGGTGTTCCTACTCCCATTGCGAAGGATTCCATCGAAGTCATCTTCCGGCCCGATCCGAACGTTTACGACGGCCGCTGGAACAACGTGGGCTGGCTGCAGGAGATGCCCAAGCCGGTCGTGAGCCTGTCGTGGGATAACGCGGCGATTGTTTCCGGTTACACGCTGGTCAAGTGGGGCTTTGAAGAAGACGACATCATCGAAATCAGCGTAGGCAACGGCCGCGTGAAGGCGCCGGTGATTGTCGCTCCGGGGCATCCTGATAATTCCATCACCGTGTATCTCGGCTATGGGCGCGAGTTCGCGGGGCGCGTGGGTTCCGGGCAGGGCTTTAATGCTTACCTGATTCGCAGTTCGTGGTCGCCGTTCTACGCCATCGGCGGGCAGCGCAAGGTCGAAGGCAAGTGGGGCACCGCGATCACCAAGAGCCACTATCAGGATCATCGCGCGCAGTTTTTGCTCGGGCAGGGCAAGGGAGATAACTCGCTCGAGGCCGATGAGGCGCTGGGTCCGCGCGGCATTATCCGCTACGCCACGCTTGAGGATTTCAAGGCGAACCCCAACTTTGCCCACGAGGGCGATACGCGCGAGACACCCAGTCTCGACACCTCACTGTTCCCCAACTGGCCGTACAACGAAGCCTATGCCTGGGCCATGTCGATCGACATGAACAGCTGCACGGGCTGCAATGCCTGCATCGTGAGCTGTTACGCCGAGAACAACATTCCGGTGGTGGGCAAGCAGCAGGTGCGCATCGGCCGCAATATGCAGTGGCTGCGTATTGACTCCTACTTTGAAGGCGATCTGGCTGCGCCGCGCGCGCATTTCCAGCCCATGAACTGCCAGCAGTGCGAGAATGCGCCCTGCGAACAGGTTTGCCCGGTAGGCGCAACGGTGCACACGCCCGAAGGCCTGAACATGATGATCTACAACCGCTGCGTGGGCACCCGTTACTGCTCGAACAACTGCCCCTACAAAGTGCGCCGGTTCAACTTCCTGCTCTACAGCGACTACGAGACCGAGAGCCTGAAGCTGATGCGCAATCCCGACGTGAGCGTGCGCTCGCGCGGCGTGATGGAGAAGTGCACCTACTGCGTGCAGCGCATCGAAGAGGCAAAGATCCAGGCCGACAAGGAAAACCGCCTGGTGCGTGACGGCGAGATTATTACCGCGTGCCAGCAGGCATGCCCGGCCCAGGCCATTACCTTCGGCAACAAGAACGACAAAGAAAGCCGGGTATCCAAATTGCGTGCGCAGCAGCGCAGTTACCAGGTAATTGCCGACATCAATACGCGCCCACGCACGACGTATGTGGCAGAAGTTCTGAATCTGAACCAGGAACTGGAAGTTACGCCGACGGAATTTGCGCCGGCGAAGGGTTGAGCTCACGATGGCGACCAGAGAAGTAAAACCTCCTGATCATTGGGTCGATCCCGCGACCGGCGAATACCGGGTGATTGCGCCGGGCCAGACCTTCCGCTCGATTACGGAAAAAATCGCGCGGATTGTGCTCACCCCGCACACGCCCATGGGCTGGTTCGGCTTGTTCACGGTGGCGGGCGGCGGCGCGACCATGCTCATGGTGGCGATCACCTGGCTTTTCCTCAAGGGCACCGGCATCTGGGCCATCTCGCAGCCCGTAGCGTGGGGATTCGCCATCATCAACTTCGTCTGGTGGATCGGTATCGGCCACGCCGGAACGCTGATCTCGGCCATTCTGCTTTTGTTCAAGCAGCAGTGGCGTAACTCCATCAGCCGCTTTGCCGAGGCCATGACCATCTTCGCCGTCATGTGCGCCGCCCTGTTCCCGCTGATTCATACCGGCCGTCCGTGGCTTGCTTACTGGATGCTGCCCCTGCCCTTTACCATGACCGTCTGGCCGCAATTCCGCTCGCCGCTCATGTGGGACGTGTTTGCGGTTTCAACCTACGCGACTATCTCGGTGGTCTTCTGGTACATCGGCATGGTGCCCGACTTCGGCACCTTCCGCGACAAGGCGAAGTCGAAGGTCGCGCAGTATATTTACGGCATTCTGTCGGTGGGTTGGCGCGGCTCGACGCGGCACTGGATGCGCTACGAGACAGCCTCGCTGCTGCTGGCCGGTCTGGCCACGCCCCTGGTGCTCAGCGTACATACGGTCATCAGCTTCGACTTTGCCGTTGCGGTGCTCCCCGGCTGGCATACAACCATCTTTCCGCCTTACTTTGTGGCCGGCGCCATCTACTCCGGCTTTGCCATGGTGCTCACACTGGCCATTCCGCTGCGCAAGTTCTATCACCTGGAATCGCTGGTCACCGAACGGCACATCGACAACATGGGCAAAGTCATGCTGGTCACCGGCTTTATCGTCGGCTACGGCTACGGCATGGAAGCCTTCATGGCATGGTACTCGGCCGATCACTGGGAGGCCTTCACCTTCTGGAATCGCGCTTTCGGTCCGATGGGATGGGCCTACTGGGTGCTGATCGCCAGCAACCTAGTCATTCCGCTGACCACCTTGTGGTTCCGCAGGCTGCGCACCAACATCGCCTTCATGTTCTTTATCTCTATCGTGGTTAACACGGGCATGTGGTTTGAGCGTTTCGTCATCGTAGTCACCAGTCTTACGCGCGACTTTCTGCCCTCGGCGTGGGGCACTTATCGCGCTACCAAGTGGGACTACATGACGTTTGTGGGCACGCTTGGATTCTTCACTTTCATGTTCCTGCTGTTTGTGCGCTTCCTGCCCATGATTCCCATGAACGAAGTTCGGATGTTGCTGCCGGGAGCCAAGATCAAGCCAAAGGTCGCTGCGGAGGCGGGAGACTGATGCAATTCACCAATTGCCCGACGCCGAATCCGATGTTTTCAAGTGCCTTTTTCCCTGACAAAAAGGCACCTTCAATGACTCTTGCCAAGGCAAGTGAATTGGGGGAACTGCTCTAGTATGCCTGCACGCGAAGGAACTTACGGTTTACTGGCCGAGTTTGATACGCCCGGCGACCTGGTACGGGCCACGCGCCAGGCGCATCAGGACGGATGGCGGCGTATGGATTGCTATACGCCGTACCCGGTCGAGGAAGCGGCCGAGGCCATCGGCTTTCATCGCAACAAGGTGCCGCTCGTGACTTTGATTGGCGGACTGTTGGGCGGCGCGGCCATGTTCTCACTTGAGACCTGGATTTCGGTGCTGGCTTATCCGATTAACGCGGCGGGCCGGCCCACCTACTCGTGGCCGGCATTTATCGTGCCTGCGTATGAGTGGACGATTCTTTGGGCCGGACTTTCAGCGGGGTTCGGAATGCTGGCGCTCAACGGCCTTCCGTCGCTTTATCATCCCCTGTTTAACGCGCCCAACTTCCGCGACGGAGCCACTACCGACAAGTTTTTCCTGTGTCTCGAAGCCCTCGACCCGAAATTCGATCTGGCCGAAACCAAAGCGTATCTCGAAAAGTTCGCGCCGAATTCGGTGGTGGAGGTGGAGTACTGATGAACCTCTACAAGAAACAGAGATCAGAGAACAGAGATCAGAGAACAGAGATCGGAGATCAGAGGGTGCCCCGGGTCCCTCGCATCTGGGGACCAGGGAGACCAGTTTCGTTCGGACTAATAGCTCTGGCTTTATTCACGGCCGGTTGCCGGCAGGATATGCAGAACCAGCCGAAGATGATTCCGCAGCGCGGCACCGACTTCTTTGCCGATCATCGCGGCGCCCGGCCGCAGGTTGAAGACACCGTGGCCCGCGGCCAGTTGCACACTGACAGTTACTTCTATACCGGCGTAGTGCAAGGCGCCAACGGATATCGCGAAGAGCGCAACGAGATGCCCTCCGAGATTCCGGTAACGATGGAATTACTGAAGCGCGGGCAGGAGCGATTCAACATTTACTGCACGCCGTGCCACTCGCGGGTGGGTAATGGACTGGGCGAGATTGTGGATCGCGGCTACAAGCCGGCGGGCAATCTGATGGACCAGGTGAGACTCGCTCAGCCGATTTCGCACTACTTCTACGTGATGACCCACGGCTACGGCGCGATGCCCGACTACTCGGCGCAGCTTGCACCGGTTGATCGCTGGGCGGTTGCCGCTTACATTCGCGCGCTGCAACTCAGCCAGGCCAAGGGCACCACGGCAGACGTTCCCGCCGGAGTGCAGATTCGCAGCCTGAAGAGTGTAGCCGAGGAAGAGGGGCATCCCGAGTACGCGCAGCCGTGGTCGCTGCCGGCAACTGCGGTCGAGGCTTACAAGCCCATCACCAGCGAAGGCACGCCGGGTATGGCTCCGGCGAACCCGGCCGATCCGGCCATCAAGATACCTCATACCAATCCGGCCCCCGCAGGCCAACAGCCCGCAGCTCAGAAGTAGGACGAAGGAAATGGCTCACGATTCTCACATAGCATCGCACGCAAAGACGCTCCCGGCCGACCTGAGCGCGCCTGCATTCGTCGACGGCTGGAGGAACCGCGCGCTGGCGATCGGGGCGATCTTCTCGGTGGTCGCCGTGATTCTCGCAGTCCTTGGCCAGTCGCGGGACGGTTTGGGCTGGGACCATTTTCTGCGCGCCTGGACGATGGGCCTCATGATTACCTGGGGCTTTGCCGTAGGCGGCCTGACGTTGCTCATGGTGCAGTACTGCTCGGGCGGCAAGTGGGGCCTGCTCTTGCGCCGTCCGCTCGAGGCCATGAGCCGGACACTTCCGCTGATCGTCCTCTACTGGGTGGTCATCGCTATCTTCAGCAAGCACCTTTACCTGTGGGCCGTTTACACCACAAAGGATGCCACTGAGACAGCACTCAAGTCCGGGCTGATCACTGAAATGCAGGCGCACTGCCTCAACTTCAAACGGCCGATGCTGAATCCGTATACGTTTCTCTGGGTGTGCGCGCTCTGCTTCATTATCTGGGGCTGGTATGCGTGGCGGCTGAACTCGCTGGCTGTAAAGCGCGATGCCCAAGGCCCTGAGACCACGCCGCTCTGGATCAAGAAGTTGGAGAACATCAGCGGTCCGGGCATCGTGATCTACTCCGTTACCATGACTGCCTGCGCCCTCTACTGGGTTATGTCGATGGATGTCACCTGGTTCTCGACGGTATATGGCTTGTTGTTCCTCGTGGAGCAGGGCTTTCAGGTCCTGGCTTTCAGCATCATCGTTGCCCTTTCGCTCTCCAACGCTGAACCTTTCAAAACTATTCTTCGCCAGACCGAGCAGCACGACCTGGGCAAGCTGACTTTCGCCTTCGTGATGCTCAATATCTATTTGGCCTTCGGCCAGTTCCTCATCATCTGGTCGGGCAATCTTCCCCAGGAAATCAACTGGTACCTCGACCGCATCCGCGGCGGCTGGGGCGTCATCATCACCCTCGACTTCATCTTCCACTGGCTGGTCCCGTTCACGCTTCTGCTCTCACGGGATCTGAAAAGGAACAAGAAGCGGCTCAAGCTGGTGTGCAGGATCATGATCTTCGCCGTAGCCGTCAACCAGTTCTGGCTGATCGAGCCGAACTTCAAAGACGCGGCCCGCAACCTGCATTTCAGCTGGGGAATTCTTGAATATGCCGCCGTGCCAGTGGCCATGACCGCCTTTTGGATTGCCTATTTCTGCATGCAGCTGAAGAGAAGACCTCTGGTGCAGGTGAACGATCCGCATCTGGCGGAGATTCTGGAGCCCGAACATGCCGTCGCATAACGACAATCCGCACGAGCACCACGAGCCCGAACCGGTCGATACTTCGCTCGGCTATGAAGGCACTGACGTCAAGGTGAGCGGGATTCTTATCTTCATCGTATCGCTAGGCATCTTTGTGGCGGTGATCGGCGTGGTCTGCTACGGCATCGGCGCGGTGTTCAATGCCCGCATGAACAAGGAAGACGGCCGGACGAGCAAATGGACCAAGACAGTTGAAATGCGCGATCTAGGCAACATGCCTTCGGCTCCCGAGATGCAGAACAAGGTGGCGGAGATTACCAAGGGCTTCCCGCAGCCCCGTCTTCAAATTGACGACGGAAACGTGGATATAGCCGATCTGCACGCGCGCGAAGACATTCTGCTCGACAACTACACCTGGATCGACGAGTCGAAGGGCACGGTAAGAATTCCGATCGAGCAGGCCATGCAGATCATCGCGCAAAAAGGATTGCCGGTGGCGCCTGCGGCCGAGGCGCCGCCGTTGATGACCGGCGACTCGAAGCCGGTGGTCACCATGCCGCTGACTAACGGATTCGCCCGCACCAGCTACGAGCAGGAGCTGGCAGCGGAGAAGCAGGCGAAAGAGTAGGGAACAGGGAGTAGGCAACAGGGAATAGGGAATAGGGAATAGGCGATAGGGAACAGGGACTGAAGGACTGCTGGTCTGCAAGAGGGTTGAAGACGCGCCGCAGGCGCATTGGTTGTTAGCCCCGCGTTTCAACGTGGGGAAGGCGGGATTAAGAAACTCGGCGCAGTCCCGTAGGGACGGTGCAAACCCGAGGGGCTTTAGCCCCGCAGGGAAAAGGAGCGGCAAATGATATACCGGGGCACAAATCGGAAGAGCTGGCGGAACGTGGTTATCTCCACAGCCGGCGCCGTTGTGCTCGGCCTGCTGGTTGCCGCGCCGAGCCTTCGGGCACAATCGTCCCCGGCTCCCGCCATGTCTTCATACGGAGACAAGGGGCTGCCTTCGATGACCTCCGCGATGAGCGAGAAGGGCGGCGAGACTGCGGATACCAAGCCTGGCGTGCTGAACTCGGTGGGCATCGACCAGCACCTCAACACGCAGTTGCCGTTGAACCTCACGTTCACCGACGACACCGGCAAGCTGGTCCCGCTGAGCTCGTATTTCGGCAAGGTTCCCGCCATCCTGATGCTGATCTACTACCGTTGCCCGATGCTTTGCAGCGAGGAGCTGAAGGGCCTCGATAGCGCGCTGGAGATGGTCAACTTCCGTCCCGGCAAGGATTTCAACATCATCGCCATCAGCATCGATCCTACCGAGACAACCGAGATGGCGGCGGCCAGCAAGCGCGAGTACGTGAAGATGTACGGCTATCCCGAGACCGCCAACGGCTGGCACTTCATGACCGGGACGCAGGAGAACATCGACAAGATCACTTCGGCTGTGGGCTTCAGGTACGTCAAGCTCCAGGTACCGGATTCGAGCATGACGCAATATGCCCACGCCAGCGCGTTGGAGATTGTTACAACCCAGGGCAAGCTGGCGCAGTACTACATGGGCGTCGAATACAGCCCCAAGGATCTGCTGCTTGGCCTGGATGAGGCGTCGTCGAACAAGATCGGATCGCCGGTCGACAACATTCTGACCTACTGCTACCACTACGACCCCAAAACCAACACGCATTCGCTGATAGTGTCACGGGTCATCCAGCTTGGCGGCGTGCTCACGATGGGTATGCTGGGCGGATTCATGTTCCTCATGTTCCGCCGCGACTACACGCGGAGTCACGCTGCGATTTCAGGAAGCCATGGGACAGAGAAAAAGGTGAACGGATAAAGGCATGAGCCACATCAGCCCAGTACTCTGGCAATTTCTCGTCAAGTGGATGACGAACTTCGCGCTCTTCCCGCCGGAAGCGTCGAAGATCGCGCCCCAGGCGGACGCGTTGTTTTTCTTCATGGTCCTGGTGAGCCTGATCGGGCTGACGCTGGTGGTTCTGCTGATCGTGAGTTTTTCGATTCTCTACAACAAGAAGCGTCACCCCGTGGCAACGCAGATCGAGGGCTCAACGCTGCTTGAAGCCACCTGGACGATCATTCCTCTGGGCCTGTTTCTGATCATGTTTGTGTGGGGAGCGCTGCTTTACTTCCGCATCTACACGCCGCCGGCCAACGCCATGAACATCTACGTGGTGGGCAAGCAGTGGATGTGGAAGTGCGAACATCCCGGCGGCCAGCATGAGATCAACGCGCTGCACGTTCCCATCAACCAGCCGGTTCAGCTCACCATCATTTCGCAGGATGTCTTCCACAGCTTTTCGATTCCGGCCTTCCGCGTAAAGCGCGAGGCCATCCCCGGCCGCTACACGTCGGTCTGGTTTGAAGCCACGACGCCGGGCACGTATCACCTTTTCTGCACGCAGTATTGCGGCACCAATCACTCGCAGATGATTGGCCAGGTTGTGGTGATGACCCCAGACGACTTCAAGCAATGGCTGGCCGAATCGACCAGCGGCAACTCGCTGGCTCAGAACGGCGAGCGGCTCTTTGCCAGTCTGAGCTGCACGGCCTGCCACAATACGCGGCCCGATGCGCGGGGTCCGAACCTGGTTGGAGTTTATGGCTCGCACCTCACGCTCTCAAGCGGCCAAACCATCACCGTCGATGACGAGTATCTGCGGTCGGCAATTCTTAATCCCGCGCAACACATCACGCAAGGTTACGCGCCGATCATGCCTACCTATCAGGGCCAGATCAGCGAGGATGGCGTGATCGCGCTGGTTGAGTACCTCAAGCACCTCGACTCCGATTACCGTATACAGCAAACCACGAACACCACCGAACTGCTCCCTGAAAAAGAGGGCGGAACCACGCCGGCGGGCAAGACTGCCGCGGCAGCGGAGGTAAAGCAATGAGTGCAGCCACTATCGTCAGTCTTCCCGACCAATCGACGGCCAGGATTCCCAAGATGAACTTCCTGACCAAAGAAAACGGCTTGCTGAGCTGGCTGCTCACGGGCGACCACAAGCGCATAGCCACGCTCTACCTGATCTCGATCACGTTCTTCTTCTTCATTGGCGGCGCCCTGGCAGGCATGATCCGGCTGGAATTGCTGACCCCGCAAACGGATCTGATGGCCGCCGACACCTATAACAAGGTGTTTTCGATGCACGGGCTGATCATGGTCTTCTTTTTCCTGGTGCCGTCGGTGCCCGCCACCATCGGCAACTTCCTGATGCCGATGATGGTGGGAGCCAAAGACCTGGCGCTGCCCAAGATCAACCTGCTCAGCTGGTACCTCTACATTATTGCCGGCATCATGATGCTCTACACCATGGCCGTCGGCGGAGTTGATACGGGCTGGACCTTTACCACGCCGCTCTCCACGCACTACCTGAATACACACGTGATTTCGGCGGCGCTGGCGGTGTTCGTGGCAGGCTTCAGCTCGATTCTCACCGGCCTGAATTTTATCGTCACCATCCACAAGATGCGCTGCCCGGGCATGACCTGGTTCCGGCTGCCGTTGTTCGTGTGGTCGCATTATGCCGCCAGCATCCTGATGGTGCTGGGTACTCCGGTGCTGGCCATCACCCTGACGCTGGTTGCTCTGGAGCGTGTCTTCCGCATTGGCGTTTTCGACCCCGCTTACGGCGGTGACCCGATCCTCTTCCAGCATCTTTTCTGGTTCTATTCGCATCCGGCCGTGTACATCATGATTCTGCCCGGATTCGGGGTGATCAGCGAGGTGATTTCCACCTTCAGCCGCAAGCGCGTGTTTGGATACACAGCCGTCGCTTTTTCGTCGGTAGCAATCGCGATCTTCGGCTTCTTTGTCTGGGCGCACCACATGTTCATCATGGGCATCTCAAACTACGCGGCGCTGGTCTTCTCGCTGCTCACCATGCTGGTTGCGGTGCCCTCGGCCATCAAGATCTTCAACTGGGCGTTCACGCTTTACAAGGGGTCGATCACTTTCGAGACGCCGATGCTCTACGCCTTCGGCTTCATGGGCCTGTTCACCATCGGCGGACTGACCGGCGTCTTCCTTGGCGCCACCGGGACAGACATCCATCTCACTGAGACCTACTTCATCGTGGCGCACTTCCACTTCGTGATGGTAGGCGGCATGCTGATGGCCTTCCTGTCGGGCATCCACTTCTGGTGGCCCAAGTGGACCGGCCGCATGTATCCGGAAAAGATTTCGCAGCTGGCCGCTGTGGTCACCTTCATCGGGTTCAACTTTACATTCTTCCCGCAGTTCATTCTGGGAATGCTGGGCATGCCGCGCCGCTACGCCGCCTACCCGCCTGAGTTCCAGGTGCTGAATGTGTTCTCCACCGCCGGCGCGACGATTCTGGGCGTGGGCTACCTGCTGCCCATCCTTTACCTCACCTGGTCGCTCAAGTACGGCGAGATTGCGGGCAACAATCCCTGGCAGGCGACCGGTCTGGAGTGGCAGACGCAGTCGCCGCCGCTGACCGAGAACTTCCCCGAGATTCCCATCATGGATCACGAAGCGTATGACTACGAGTGGCTGGAAGCCCAGCAACGGAAAGAGGTAGCCAGTGTCTGATAGCACTGCCGTAGCGCACGAATCGGCCGGCTCGCCCCAATCTCATCATGGGGAGCACCCGGCGTATCTGCGCCATCACTTCGAGTCCGTTCACCAGCAGTTCGACACCACCAACTTTGCGATGTGGCTGTTTCTGCTCACCGAGGTCATGTTCTTCGGCGGGCTCTTCATGTCGTACCTGCTCATGCGCAACTGGTACTATCCGGCCTTTGTGGAGGGGTCGCATCAGCTAAGCATTTTCTGGGGAACCGCCAACACCACGGTACTGATCATCTCCAGCTTCACCATGGCTATGAGTGTGTGGTCAGCCCAGATGCGCCGCCAGGGCCTCCTGCTCCTCTTCCTCGGCCTCACTTTTGTGCTGGGCATTTGCTTCCTTGGCATCAAGGGCATTGAGTGGCATGAGAAATGGGAGAAGTTTCACGTTCCCGGTTTTCATTACAGCGAACAGGCGTTCCTCAATCCGGCTTCGGACCCCGAGGTTTACAAGGAGTACCACGACAAGCCTCTGTCTCCGGATATGGCCCAGAAGACCGAGGAGTATTTCTTTCTCTATTTCGCCATGACCGGAATGCACGCGCTGCACATGGTGATCGGCGTCGGCTTGCTGATTTACATCTTCATTCGAGCGCGAACCGGAGCTTACACAAACGGGCATTACACGTATGTTGAGAATTTCGGGCTCTACTGGCACTTTGTCGACATCATCTGGATATTCCTGTTCCCGCTGCTGTATTTGATCAGCAGGTATTGAGGGCTGAAGGCATGAGCGAACCGAACGCAAATCACGATCAAGAGCACCACATTGTCAGTCCGAAGATCTATCTTGCCATCCTGCTGTCGCTGCTGTTCTTCACGGGACTAACGGTGCTGGCTTCCTACTCCGACCTGGGCCAGACGCGCGTGGCCATCGGGTCCCTTGACACCGGCTTCACTCTCTACTGGAACCCGGTGGTGGCCATCGCCATCGCCTGCACCAAGATGACCCTGGTGGTGCTGTTCTTCATGCACATCAAGTACAGCACCAAGCTGACCAAGCTGACGGTGCTTTCCGGGTTGTTCATCTTTCTTACCCTGATCTCGATGACGCTGTCTGACTACGTGAGCCGGGCGTGGGGGCGGTGGTAGAAAGACGGGGATCAGGGATCAGGTTTCAGGGATCAGATGGGGCCGCCGGCAGGCGGCCTGAAGTGTTTTAAGGAGATTGAGCGAGCGTTAGGTCGATTAAGACGGAATCACAGCGGCATGGCCCAGCTTCATTGCGTGGCCGTAAAGAGCGCGATCGAACGTGACCAGCGTCGCCTGGATACCTGCCGCAAACGCAAGCAGCCAGCAGTCGCCGATTGCTTTTGAAGCCGGCTGCGCCGCCAGCGATCTGGTGGCTTTGCGAAAGGTTGAATCGACGCCGCGCGGTTCAGGGTAGAACTCCACCCGTGGATCTTCGAGCC
>Ga0335074_10002878_pt1 | contig 23461 bp, 19 predicted proteins | sample Lox_Sample_23_FD_206715 | JGI IMG/M metagenome (GOLD analysis project Ga0335074, IMG submission 206715) | Soil microbial communities from Loxahatchee National Wildlife Refuge, Florida, United States - Lox_Sample_2.3 | ecosystem: Environmental > Terrestrial > Soil > Wetlands | place: USA...
CGTTCGAAAAGTTGGGGCCGACGTACATCAAGCTCGGGCAAATTCTTTCGTCGGGGGAAGGAGTCTTCCCACCCGAGCTCGTGTCGGAGTTCCGTCTGCTCCGCGACAAGGTGCCCGCCGAGCCCTTCGACGTTGTCCGCCAAGTCGTCGAAGCCGAGCTCGGGAGGCCGCTCGAGGAAATATTCGAACGCTTCGAGAGCACCCCGATCGCCGCTGCTTCGATCGCTCAAGTTCACGCAGCTCGCCTGCGCAGCGGCGAAGAGGTGGTGGCAAAGGTGCAGCGGCCGCAGGTGAGCACCCTCGTGCAACGCGACATCGCTGCCATGAGCTGGCTGGCACCTCTCCTCATCGGCCGCATACCGGTCGCTTCGTTGGCGAACCCACCCGCCCTTGTCGAGCTGTTCGCAGAAACGATCGTGGAAGAGCTCGATTTCCGCCTCGAAGCCGCCAACATGCTCGACATCGCGAAGGTGCTCGCAGAGACCAACCAGCGCGCAGTCGTGGTCCCCCGCCCTCACCCTGAACTGGTGACGAAGCGCCTGCTCGTGATGGAGCGCTTGGACGGTTTTTGTTGGGACGATGTGGAAGGCATGCGCCGGGCCGGCATCGACACCTCGGCGGTGATCAGGGCGCTCCTCATTGCCTTCCTGGAGGGTGCCACGCTCTTTGGCGTCTTCCACGGGGACCTCCATGGCGGCAACCTCTTCGTGCAGCCCGATGGGCGGGTAGCCCTGCTCGACTACGGGATCACGGGGCGCCTCGATGAGGTGCGCCGGGTCGCGTTCCTTCGCTTGCTCATGGGTGGGAGCCTCAACGACCCCCGCTTGCAACTGGCTGCCCTCCGGGACATGGGCGCCGTGCCGGCCGATACCGACTTGGAAGCTCTCGCGAGAGATCTCGGCCTGGACAACCCTATCGTCGACCCGACCACTCTCGCTCCCGAGGCGCTCCTCGCCGAGGTGCGCGAGGTGACCAAACGGCTCCTCGAGTACGGGGCGCGCTTTCCCAAGATCCTCATGCTGTTCGTAAAAGATCTCCTCTTTGTGGACGGCTCGCTCGCCACCCTCGCGCCCGACGTCGACCTGTTCGCAGAGGTCGCCGAGATCGCCGCCTATTTCAGCACGAGGTACGGCGAACGTATCGCTCATGACATCGGGATCGACCCGAGGCTGCACCCGCTGGAAATTTCGGCGGTCCGCGCGGCCGTCGGCGTGGGCGAGGAAGTCGACGAGCTGACCTACCGCGACCTCCAGGAGCGCCGGGAGCTCATCCGCCGGCGGATGGAGGAGCACCGTAAGCGCAGCGAGCGAGCGCCGCGGCGGCGCCGGCGCTTGCAACAACTGGCGCGGATGGCGGGCCTCGGGAGGTCGGCTCCGCAGGGGCCCGGCGCCTAGGCGGTACCCTGGTGAACGGCGCCCCGGCGGTGCCGCTCCCGTGCCGGCCGCCCTAGGTCCCCCAAGACACCAGAGGAAAATGAAGCGCGCTGACATCCGCAACGTAGCGATCGTCGCTCACGTCGACCATGGCAAGACCACCCTGGTCGATGCCATGCTCCGCCAATCTGGCGCGTTCCGGGAGAACGAGGACGTGGCCGAGCGGGTCATGGACTCGACCGACCTCGAGCGGGAAAAAGGCATCACGATCCTCGCCAAGAACACCGCTGTCCGCTACGGCGACCTGACGGTCAACATCGTCGACACCCCGGGCCACGCAGACTTCGGGGGAGAGGTCGAACGGGCTCTGACCATGGTGGACGGAGTATTACTGCTCGTCGACGCGAGCGAAGGCCCGCTCCCCCAGACGCGCTTCGTCCTTCGCAAGTCGCTCGAGGCGCACCTGCCTGTGGTGCTCGTCATCAACAAGGTGGACCGGGCCGACGCCCGCCTCGCGGAGGTGCTGGACGCGGTCTACGACCTGTTCATCGACCTGGGGGCGAACGAGCACCAGATCGACTTCCCAGTCGTCTACTGCAACGCCCGCACCGGCCAGGCAGCGCTCTCGCCCGAAGAGGTGCCAGACGCCCCCGACCTCAAGGTCCTTTTCGAACTGCTCGTGGAGCACATCCCGGCGCCTGAGCACGAAGAGGGGCACCCCTTCCAGGCCCTCGTCGCGAACCTCGACGCGTCCCCCTATGTCGGCCGCCTGGCGATCTGCCGGGTCCACCAAGGCTGGGTGCACAAGGGAGAAGTCGTGGCTTGGTGCCGCCAAGGCACGGGCGAGGTTACCCGCGCCCGGATCGGCGAGCTCTACATGACCGACGCGCTCCAGAGGGTTGACGCGGGCCCAGAGGGGGCGGGGCCAGGTGACATCATCGCCGTCGCAGGGATCCCCGACATCATGATCGGGGACACTCTTGCTGACGCCACGAGCCCCCGGCCATTGCCCGGGGTCCACGTCGACGAGCCGGCCATCTCGATGACCTTCGGCGTCAACACGTCCCCCCTCGCTGGCCGGGAAGGCAACAAGCTGACCGCCCGGTTGGTGAAAGGCCGGCTCGATGCAGAGCTCGTGGGCAACGTGTCAATCAGGGTGCGGCCTACCGAGAGGCCTGACACCTGGGAGGTGCAAGGCCGTGGCGAACTTGCGCTCGCGGTGCTCGTAGAGCTCATGCGGCGCGAGGGCTTCGAGCTCACGGTTGGCAAGCCCCAGGTGCTCACGAAGGTCATCGATGGCACGCTCCACGAACCCGTGGAAAGGGTCTCCCTCGACATCCCCGAGGAGCACGTTGGCACGGTGACCCAGCTGCTGGCTGGCCGGAAGGGCCAAATGCAGCACATCGCCTCGCACGGCAGCGGTTGGGCAAGGACGGACTGGCTCGTACCGTCGCGGGCGCTCATAGGCCTGCGCTCCCAGCTGCTCACCGATACCAAAGGGACTGCCCAGCTCCACCACGTCCTCGAGGGCTGGGAGCCCTGGGCGGGGGAGATCCGGACGCGCCAAAGCGGTTCGCTCGTCGCTGACCGCAGCGGGAAGTCAGCGACCTATGCGCTGCTCAACCTCCAAGAGCGCGGGACGCTCTTCATCGGGCCAGGGACCGAGGTCTATGAGGGGATGATCGTCGGGGAGAACGCGAGGCGCGAAGACATGGACGTCAACCCCACCAAAGAGCGCAAGCTCACCAACATGCGCTCCTCGACGGCCGAAGAGCTTGTCAGGCTGACACCGGCGACGTTGCTCTCCCTCGAGCAAGCGCTCGAGTTCCTTCGTGAGGACGAATGCGCCGAAGTCACGCCGACCGCCGTCCGCCTACGAAAAGTTGTGCTCAGCCAGTCAGACAGGGCACGGGCCCACGCCCGCTCTCGTGAGCAATAGCTAGGCAGAGCCAGGCAAATACCTGCGTTCGCCAGAGTGCTTGGCTTTAGTTGAGAGAGGGGTCGGAGGGGAACGCCGAAACGAGCGCCAAGCTGCCGTTTTGGCGACGAAGGACATTTTTCCAAAGGCCAGCCGGGTCTTCGCTGAACACGTCGTCGTCCACGGCGTCGACGACGTACCAGGCAGCCTGCGCGATTTCTCCCTCCAGTTGGCCCGGGCCCCAGCCACCGTAGCCCGCGAACACGCGCAGTTTCTCGACCCAGGGGCTGACAAAAGCTGGGTCGGCCTCGAGGTCGACAGTACCGAGAGAGCCGTCCAAGGGGAGATAACCGGTCTCGGGCACCGAGACTTGGGGCTTCACACGAGCCAAGCAGATTGAGCCCTCGCTCACGGGGCCACCGACGAAAACGACCGCGGGCACCGATGCGAGGTCGTCCCATTCGGGCAGTGGAGCGCCGACGAGCGTCATTGTTGGCCGGTTGAGCACGAGGCCCACCGCTCCCTGGTCACTGTGCGCGAGGACGAAGACCACGCTGCGAGCGAAATTTGGGTCCAGCAACCCCGGCGCGGCCACAAGCAGCTTGCCCTGCAGCGGGCCCGATATCTCCGGCATCGGTTACATCATTCCTCTTCTACAGTGCATACCATGCGCGCCGTAACTGTAACCCCTCTGCAGGCTGGCTCCGTTGACCTCACCGACTTGCCGGAGCCGCCCACCCAAGACGGCCCAGTGCTGGTAAAGACGAGGTCCATCGGAGTTTGCGGCACAGACATCGAGATAATTGCTGGGGAGTACGGCTGGGCGCCACCAGGGGAGCAACGCCTTGCCCTTGGCCACGAGTCACTTGGAGAAGTGCTCGAGGCGCCCGAAGGCTCGGGGCTCGCTCCCGGCGACCTCGTGGTCGGGATCGTGCGGCGGCCCGACCCCGTCCCCTGCTACAACTGCGGCGCCGGTGAATGGGACATGTGCCGCAACGGCGACTACACCGAGTGGGGCATCAAGGAGCACCACGGTTACGCGCGCGAGCGGTACCGCATAACGCCCGATTTCCTCGTCAAGGTCCCCCCGACGCTCGGGGATCTCGGCGTGCTCTTGGAACCTACCACCGTAGTGGCCAAAGCCTGGGACCACATCGGCCGGATCGGGTCGCGGGCTAAATGGCAGCCACACACTGTTCTCGTAACCGGAGCAGGGCCGATCGGCCTGCTGGCCGCGCTCATCGGGGTGCAGCGGTCTTGTGACGTCCATGTCCTCGACCAAGTCACGGACGGGCTCAAGCCCCAACTTGTAAAGGACCTCGGGGCCAGCTACCACCACGGCGACCTGGCGTCGACCGGGCTAGCCCCCGATGTCGTCCTCGAGTGCACTGGTGCGGGGCAATTGGTCTTCGATGCAATGGACCTCATGGGCCCCAACGGCGTGCTCTGCCTGACCGGCGTCTCCGCAAAGGGGCGCAGCCTGGGCATCGACGCCGGGGAGCTCAATCGCCACATGGTGCTCGAGAATGACGTCGTTTTCGGTTCTGTCAATGCCAACCGCGCGCATTACGAGGCGGGCGCGGAAGTCCTCGCAAAGGCTGACCCGAAATGGCTCGACCGGTTGATCTCGCGGAAGGTCTCCCTGGACAACTGGCAGCAGGCGTACCAGCGCCGTCCAGACGACGTCAAGGTCGTGCTGCAGTTCAGCTCGTAGGTGCCCTCGGTGAGCGCCCGGCAAAGGTGTAACGCGCGGCGGGGGTAGGGGCGCTGGCACCCGCGCTGCCCTTCAGCGTCACGTACACCGTACCGGGAAGGTGCCGGGGGGCCACCACTGAGAGCTCGGTCGGTGATACGTGCGTCACAGACTCTGCACTGCTGGTCCCGAACAGCACATATTTCACGCTGAAAAGCCCAGGGCCCTCGATCGCCACCGCATTGCCGCCAGAGGTCGGGCCCTGCCGCGGGCTCAGTTTCTGCACCTCGAGCACCGCAGTCATCGCTGCCGGCCCACCGGCTGGCGCGCCGAGGGGGGCACCAGACCCTCGCCGCCGGGGAGAAGGCAGGCTCGGGCCGGAGCGCGTCGCTGCGCCCGAGCTCTTTGGCAACCGGTTCGCACCGTACTGCGGACCGCCGTGCTTCTCAGCAGGCGCCGCCGGGACGGCCACCCTGTGGAAGCTCCTCGCGGCCACATTGGTCGGGGCCTTGTGGCCAAGGCCAGGGGCCAAAACGCCCACCAAGACGGCAATGGCTGCGGCCGCGCCAGCGCCAGCGGCGAAGAAGCCCCATCGTTTCCGAACCTTCACCCGAGCCGCTCGTGGGGGCGCGAGAGTGTTCTCGAGCCGGTCACGCACATCGGCAGAAAGCGGCCGGGGAGCTGCTCCGGTTATGGCTTCTTCGAGGCGCGCCCGCAGCGCCGCGGGCAGCGGGCGTGGGCGGTCAGAGCCAACTAGGAGCAGTTCTGGCCCATAATTGTCATGATCAGTCATCGTCCGCTCCCAATTGCCTGCGCAGCCCGTCGCGTCCGCGCTGGAGGAGCGACTGAACTTGCACCCTGCTTCTGTTCACCTGACCCGCAATGTCCTGGACAGACATGCCCTCCAGGTACTTGAGGACGAGGACCTGGCGTTGTAGGGCCGGCAACTTGCCAAGCGCCCTCACAACTTCGTCCTGGCGTTCGACCGTCTCCGCGACGGAAGCCTCCTCGTCCCCGCCATTTCCCTCCTCCACCAGGCGCAGCGAATGGCGTGCAACCTCCGCCCGCCTCTCGGACTCGTAGTAGCGAGCAAGGCGGCGACGGGCGATCGCGCACATCCAAGTCGTCAAGACGGAATCGCCGCGGAAACTGCGAGCCGATTTCACAGCTTCGAGAAGGGTTTCTTGTAGGAGGTCCTCGGCCACGGGCTGGGCCCCGCCCACGCGGGCGAACACGAACCCGTACACGACGGGGGCGACCTCGTCCAGGAGCCACCTCACTGCCTCGGGTACGCCAGCCGCAGCCGCAAGCAAGAGCTCGCGCTCAGTAGCGAGATCGGTCTCGCGCGGGATCACGCCGAGCTGTCCGAGAAGGGCACCCAGGCCACCAGTGCGAGCGTGCTCCCGGCGCTCACCATGAGCCCTTTCTGAGACACGCTATAGACGTCGGCCCCAAGTACCACGGCCCGCTCGATCTGGGCGCTCCCGGGTTGTTGGAGCTGGCCCACGAGGCTGAGCTCGCCGCCCTGGCCAACCGACCAAACATCGAGCGGGCCAAAGGGGCCCTGGCTCACCGGGCCCTCGACCGGGAAAGCAATCACGCCAGCTTCAGGGGACCACAAAAAGGCCTGAGGGTCGCCCAAGGCGAGAGACGTCGCGCCGGCGCCGAGCGCTTTGCTCGACACGAGGTCGGGGCTGGCAGGGGACGAGACCCCGAACATGTCCAGCACGAGGCTTTCGCCCGAGGAGGCCCCCGGGACCGTGCCGTTCGTTGTGCTCCCGCTCGCTGTGCTCTGAGCTGCTTCGCCAAGCCCTGCTACGAGGCCATTGCCGAGCGGCTCGAGGAGTGACAGGTAATCGCCGGTTATCACTTTCCCGGCGAGAGCAGGAGCAGAGGGTGAGCTCAGGTCGAGCAGAGAGAGCGCGCCGTACGAGGCGACGTAGCCGTAGGGGCCCTCGAAGCTCACAGCGTAGATAGGCGCGCCGTCCGCAAACCCTCTGAGCGAACCGGCTTCAACAAAAGCGCCCTTCTCGGGCTTCAAGGTCGTCACGACGCTTTCCGCGAGCGGGATGGCGACCCGCTGCGCCACTGGGCCCGGCATTGACGACCGCACCGTGGTCACGACCCGCAAGTAGCCGTCATACTCGGACATGCTGGCCTCGCCCACCAGTGTGCCGGCGACCTCGGCGCTGCCCAAGTAGTGCGGGCTTGCAGGGGCCGAGACATCAAAGCCATAGATCGCCGTCTCCGGAGTGGGCGTACGGCCGACTATCGCCGGCGTGCGCATCGGGCAAGCGACCCCCGGGCCCTGGGCGCAGCAGGCAACGATCGCCGCCCGCGCCATCGCGAACGGCGAGCATGGCCAATCCAAGGGGCTGGTGCCGGCGGCGTACACGATGGTGGCGCTCGCATAGACGTACGTAGCGTCCCCCCGGACCGTCACCTCCGCAGCGGGCGCAACGCTCGTCGGGTCAAGCGACGCGAGCGTGATCGTGCCGAGAGCGGGCAAGAGGTTGGGCCCAGTCGTCGCACTGCACGCCCGCTCCGAGGCGGTGCCGTTTGCGTACAGGGCCGCCGGCCACGATGTCAGGACCATCACGACCCTGCCACCTATCAAGCGCGCTCCCTCAAGGGCACCGCGGAACGAAGACGTCCTGAGAACGCTCGGCTGCGTGGGGACCACAAGGCTCACTACCACAACGTTGGTCGTCTCGTAGCCACCGGCCACCGGCACGACAGAGCCGGCGCGAGGTGGTAGGCCGGTCCCAAGTACCACGGCATCATGGCCGACCAAGAAGAGGCCATAGGGGGAGCCGAGGTCGGGTAAGGCGACAAAGCCGTCGAGTTGGGGCGGGCTGGCGCCGACATCGACCACCTGGAGCCCGGCAGGCTGGTCGCGAACTATGGCCATGACCTGGCCGTCTGTCTCTACGACATCGGGCTCTGCGGGGCCACCAAGCTGGCTGGCCATGGGTGAGCCGGACGGGGTCGCAGCGGCGCGAGAGGGTCTCGCAGCGCCGCGAGAGGGCGTCGCGCAACCCGGCCGGCTCGGGAGCACTCGCTCTGGCGCCGCTCCCGAGGAACTGTGTGAATAGAAGGGATCGCTTGCCACCGCAGGCCCAGACGCGGCCCCCAGCAGCGCGACAGCCAGCAGGCACCCGGACGCGAAGACCAAGGCTCGTCGCGCCGCACCGCTTTGGTCACCACCCCGCTGCATGCTCCCCTCCCTGGTCACGATCACACGCTTTCCAACTACGCCTTGAACAGTGAGTGGCAGGGCCCGGGTCGGATCAACCGTTGGACTGGCCCCGTCAACCTTCCAACGCGCCCATTTTGGACGGGCTCTCCGCTGGCAGCCGGGCCGAGTAGATCGAGTAGCCATCCACGTAGCGGGCGACCGCTGTCGCGATCGCGGTAGCTGCGATCATCGGCACGAGCAGTTGGAAACCGGTCTGGGTGAGCTCGAGGACGAGCACGACACCTGATAAGGGGGCTTGCATTGCGGCGCCGATCATCGCTGCCGCGCCCACCATCGCGTAGGCCCCAGCAGGAGAACCTGGCCAAAGCTGCGACCACACCAAGCCCAAGAAGCCCCCGAGAACGGCTCCTGTACTCAGCGTCGGGGTGAAAACCCCGCCCGCGGCACCACTTTTCAAGCATCCTGCAGTTACAAGCGGCTTGAGCATCGCCAGCGCGAGCAGCAACCATACCCCTCCTTGGCTGAGGAAGACGTCGTGGGCCATGTCTTTGCCGTTGCCGAAGAGCTGGGGGTACGCGAAACCAATAAGCCCGAGAGCGCCAAAGGCGAAGATCATCGCCGGGACGGCCCGCCAACGTGTCGCCCGGGTGTAAGAAACCCACCCGATAAGGCGGATGTACCCAACCGCGAACAAGCCGACGACAGGGCCCGCGAGGCAGGCCCAAACCATGAGCGCCGATGTGAGGGCGTAGCTGGGCACGTCCAGGTACGTGGCGTGGGAAGGCAGGTACACCCAGGCGGCTAGGGTCGCGGTGAAGGAACAGACGATGGCCGGGAGCACTACCGGGAGCACGCTTGCGCCGAGGAGCACCTCGACCGTGAACAGCGCCCCGCCCAATGGCACGTTGTAAACGGCCCCCAGTCCCGAACCGGCGCCACAGGCCACCAGCAGCCTTCGTTGCCCCTTGGTCAACTTCAACCAGTCGGCGACCACGCTGCCCGATGCCGCCCCCATCAGTTTGGGTGCCTGCTCGCGGCCGATCGAAGCGCCCATCCCGATGACTAGTTCCGAGATGACGCTCGTGCCAAAACAACGGCGAAAAGACAGCTTGGCGTCCCCGGTCCAGATGGCGTCGTCAACGTCCGAACGTTCACCTGCTGTCACACGGCGCAAAAAGTACCAGGCGACACCACCCGCAAGGCCGGCCACGAGGAGGGTGCCCAGGCGGCGCGTATCACTAACTCTTTTGACAGCATCCTCAAAAGCTCCTGAGCTATAGCCATAAACAACGTGTTCCACGCCAAATAGCAATGACATCATGAGGGCGCCGAGAAGCCCCGCGGCCACTCCTGTTGCCACCAAGGCGAGCCAGAAACGCATGTTGAGCGCGGCGTCCCCATCTCCGGTCGCGTTCGGTTGCTCGGTGGCGCCGCGCCCCGAGGGCAAGCGCCACCTGAGCAGAGGGAGCGGCGCCCTTAGCCGGGCGGCACGTCGCAAGTTGGTCGGCATGCCCATATTTTGGGGCTATGTCAGCACCCGCGCCCAGCCAAGTTGCCCGGCAGCTCTTTGCCGGCCTCGGCCCCCGCTACGACGTACTTGCCGAAGTGCTTTCTTTTGGTCAGAACCGCCGCTGGCGCCGAGCGATGGTGGACGCTGTCATCCCGTCGCTCCCCGGGCGCGTGCTGGACGTAGCGACCGGGACGGCAGGCGTAGCACTGCAGATAGCGGCTCGCTCTGGCGCCCGCGTGACAGGGGTCGACCTGAGCACCGACATGCTACGAACGGGAGCCGCGAGGGCGTCGCAAAGTGAGCAAGCGGACCGCGTGAACCTCCTGGCTGGCAGCGCCGAAGCGCTCCCGTTCCCTGACGAGAGCTTCGACGCGCTCAGTTTTACCTACCTATTGCGCTACGTGCCCGACCCGGCGGCGACATTGCGGGAACTCCTACGCGTGCTGAAACCGGGCGGAGTGATCGCGAACCTCGAGTTTGCCCTCCCGGAGAGCCGCATTTGGCGGCCTGCTTGGGCCCTTTACACACGCCTTGGGCTCCCTCTCGCAGGCTTGGCTTTGGGGAGCCGCGAGTGGTACGAAGTGGGGAAGTTCCTGGGGCCGTCTATCAGCTCGTTTTACCGCCGGTACCCTCTCGCCTGGCAAGTCAACGCCTGGCGGGAAGCCGGTGCCCGGGACCTGCACACGAGGGTGATGAGCTTGGGAGGCGGGCTTGTTATTTGGGGGCGGAAGGCAAGAAGGCCCGAAGATGGGCGCTCTTGAGCCTGCCTGGTACGCCGCCGGCCCGGGCAAGCTACGCGATTGGCTGAGCCTTTTGCACCCGCCGTACACGGCTTGGCACCTGAGCTATGTCCTCATTGGTGCCTCCCTCGCGCCCAGGTTCCACCTGGGGCGCCTGCTGGCCACCCTCGCCGCGTTCGCGCTCGCCGTTGGCGTCGGCGCGCACGGGCTCGACGAGCTGAAAGGGCGGCCGCTTCGGACTGCCATCCCTGCTCCTTTGTTGGCCGCAGTCTCATTGGTCTCGATAAGCGCTGCGGTCGCTCTAGGGGTCATCGGGATATACCGGGTGGGTTGGGGATTAGCGGCTTTCATCCTGGTGGGCCTGGTACTGGTCGTCGGTTACAACTTGGAGATCTGGCACGGCCGCCTCCATGGCGGCGTCGTGTTCGCTCTCGGCTGGGGCTCTTTCCCTCTGCTTACCGCCTACTACGCGCAAGCTTCTTCGCTCCGGGCTTCGGCAGTCCTGGGGGCTGTCTTCGCCTACTTCTTCTCGCGCGCACAGCGGGCCCTGAGCACAGAAGCACGGGACCTGCGCCGCCGAGTGGTCTCGGTCGCAGGCGAGCGCGTCTACGAGACCGGCACCCGGGTCGAGCTCACAAGGGATGCGCTCCTCAGGCCGCTAGAGCAGGCGCTAGTGGCGCTGTCCTGGTGCACCTGCGTCCTCGGCGCTGCCCTCGTCGTGGCCCGGACAGGCTACTAGGCGACGGCCTCGCCCGACGCGCGCAAGACTCTTGGCCGTGGCCATGAACGGCTCTTCCGCGGAGTGGGTGCGGGTGCGTGCGCCCGTACGAGTGTTCGATGCCGGAGGCTGGACGGACACTTGGTTCGCCGAACAGGGCGTCGTTTGCCACCTTTGCGTAAGCCCGGGCGCAGAGGCTTATGTGCGGGCGCAGCCATGCCGTGCACCCGAGCAGGCCCAGGTCCACCTCAAAGTGCCGGACTATGCGGACGACTACAGCTTCAGCACCACCGCTCCGCCGCACCGGCACCCTCTCCTGGAGGCGACGCTGCGCCGGTGGGCGCCACCTCGATGCGACCTCGATGTGGAGGTTTCCTGCGCCGTGCCAGCTGGGTCAAGCCTCGGGACATCTGCCTCCGTCGTCGTCGCCCTCATGACCGCGCTCCGTGCTTTGAGCGGCGAAATCGTAGAGCCGGCAATGGTCGCCCGAGCTGCTCACGACATCGAGACCATTGACCTGGGCCGCCAGAGCGGCGTGCAAGACCAGGTCGCGGCGGCCTTTGGCGGGGTCAATTTGGTCCGCATAGCTCCGTACCCGCACTTCGAAGTCAGCCAGCTCTCTGTGAGCGACGAGGTGGTCGGGTCCCTGGCGGACCGCTTGGTGACTGTTTACCTCGGCGCTCACGACTCGAGCGACGTCCATCTCGAGGTGATAGCGCACCTGACGAGGGGCGAGGGGCCCGGCAGGAAAGCGCTCGAGGCACTGCGGGCTGCCGCCACCAGCGCAGGCGACGCCCTCGTGTGCGGTGACCTCGCTGCCTACGGGCAGGCAATGACCGCGGCTACCGAAGCGCAAGCATTGCTGGGCCCGACGCTTGTCAACCCGACGGCACGCGAGCTGATCGAAGTGGCGGCCAAGCACGGGGCGATCGGGTGGAAGGTGAACGGTGCGGGTGGACCAGGCGGTTCGCTCTCCATCCTCTGCGAGGATGACCCTGGGGCACTGCTCACAGCGCTCGCCGCTGTCGCCGAGGCGCCCGTGCTCCCTGTCCGCCCCTGCGCCTCGGGGGCGTGCCTGATCGACACGTCGCGCTAAGCGCACCGGCCGGCTGGTGACCGGGGCAGGGGCCCCTCTAAACTCTCGCCCCAATGCGAAGCGCAGACATACCTGGTCAGTCAGGCCGTCAGTTGAACACGCCGGCATGTTCGGACTGTTACCACAAAACCATCACACTCCTGCGCCACGGGCCCTCTGGTTCGCAGCAGGCATGTGTGTACGAAAGGAGACGCATGTACAAATCTCTCCCCAAGAGAGCCGTCGCAGTGGCTGCCGCCGTTGCTGCCTCAGCGTTGTCGCTGGGCGCCACCGCAGCACCGGCTACAGCAGCCAGCAAACCGACCTTCACCATCGCATTCGAGGGCCCGCTCTCGGGTGGCAACCAGCAGCTCGGAGAAAACGTCGAGTACGCAGTCGAGCTCGCCGTCGACCAAGCAAATGCCGGCACAACCTTCGGGAACCTGCCATTCACGCTCAAGTGGTTGGCCAAAGACGACCAAGGCTCGGCCACAATTTCGCCCACCGACGCCCAGGAGCTCGTCTCCAACCCGTCCGTCATAGCCGTCGTCGGGCCCATGTTCTCAGGCGCCACCAAGGCCGCTGAGCCGACCTTCAGCGCCCACAACCTTGCAACGGTGAGCCCGTCGGCCACCAACCCTGCGCTCGCAACCTCGGGCTGGCACAACTTCTTCAGGGATGTTGCCGGTGACAACATCCAGGGCCCGACTGACGCCAACTACGTGGTCAAGACGATGCACGACACCAACCTCATGGTCGTGAGCGATGCCAGCACTTACGGCGCCGGCTTAGCTGATGCTTTTGCCGCCCAGGCGAAAGCGGACGGCGCCAAGGTGACCACGGGCACTTTCCCTGGCACCTCGCAGTGCAGTGACGGCACCGCGAGCCCCACCCAGTACCCCGACGACGCGGCCACGGTTGTAAGCGCCAAGCCGCAGCTGTTGTTCTACGGGGGCTATTACTGCGACCTCGGGCTCTTGCTGGGTGCCCTCCACAAAGCGGGCTACACGGGCAAAGTAATGAGCGGTGACGGCAGCGAGAGCAACGCGCTCGTGTCGGGCACCAACCCACCGAGCGCGGCCAATGGCGTTTACGCCAGCTGCCCGTGCGCCGTCGTTGGCAGCACGCCAACGGACAAGGCCTTCTCCGCCGGCTTCACGAAACTGGCTCACTTCGCGCCCGCCATCTACTCGCCGGAGGGTTATGACGCCACGAACGTCATCATCGACGCGATGAAGATCTTGGCGTCCGGCAAGTCCGGGACGATGGCCATCGACCGGGTCAACCTCGTCAACCAACTTCACAAGACCAGCTATGCGGGCATCACGAAGACAGTGTCCTTCTTGTCCAACGGCAACATCAACGGGTCCGACATCTACGTGTACCGGGTCGAAAACGGCAAGTTCGTCCAACTGGGCCTCGAATAGCGGCCATCTCTAGCTGACAAGGTGCCGGGCGCTCCACACTGCGGGTGCCCGGCCCTTTCCCTAATGGGGCCCGACTTCTAATCGCTCAATCTGGCGCCCAAGGCCCCAGGAAGCGGTCTTGATCGTATGCATTGCCCGTCGTTCCTCGTTCACAACAACATCTGGGTTTCGCTCATAGTTGGCGGCATCGCCAACGGGTTCCTATACGCGCTCCTTGCGCTTGGTTACACGCTCGTGTACGGCGTGCTGCGGCTGATCAACTTCGCTCACTCCGAAGTCATGATGTCCGGTGGGTTCGGCGGGTTGTTCGCCATGCGGGCAGTCCTCGGGTCGTCGAGCCCGGGGGGTTTCTGGGCGATCTGGAGCATGCTGATCGGCATCGTCGCCGGCGCCTGCGCTGGCGGGGCCGCCGCCTTCCTCTTGGAACGGGTGGCTTACCGACCGCTGCGCAAACGCAATGCGCCGCGGCTCACCTACCTCATCAGCGCGATCGGCGCGTCCTACTTCCTTTTCAACCTGGCGGGGAAGGAGTTCGGGCGCTACACCGCGTTCATCCCGACCCCGACGGTGGTAAGCGGCGATTCGTTCTATCTCTGTGGCGTCGGCGTCCAGTCTGACTGGGTCCTCACCATGGTGGTGGCCGTGATCCTGCTCGTGGTCCTCGACCTGGTGGTTGGGCGCACGAAGCTTGGGATGGGGATCCGTGCGGTCGCCCAAGACGCCGAGACGGCCAGCCTCATGGGTGTCCACATCGATAGGACCATCTCGCTCACGTTCGTCCTCGGCGGGCTCATGGGTGGTGTCGCCGGGTTCCTGTTCGGGGTCCAGTTCGGCGTCATCTACACCATGGGCTTTGTACCCGGGCTGAAAGCGTTCACCGCGGCCGTCCTCGGCGGCATCGGCAACATCCGCGGGGCGATGGTGGGGGGCCTCCTGCTTGGCATCTTCGAGAGCATCCCGCTGCGCTGGATGTCCGCCGAATGGCAAGACGTGGTCGCTTTCGGCGTCCTTGTAACGCTATTGCTGTTCCGTCCCACGGGCCTACTTGGTGAAAGGCTGGGGAGGGAGGCGTGACCCTCTCCGCACCAAGCAGCACGGGCACATTGGAGGGGAGCCCTCCAGCGAGCCCGTCGCGAAAGTCGCCCTCGGCCCAACTCGGCAGTTTGGCTGCCAACGCGGTGGTACGGCGGCTCGGCTTGTGCGTGGTCGGTTGCCTCGTCTTGGCGATCATGACCGGGCCGGAGGGGACCAATAGTGCCCCGACTTCTGGGTTCACCGGCTCGTTGCAGTTCCCGCGGCTGTTTTGGTTCCTTGGGGTTGGCCTTGTGCTGTTCGCCGCCGTATGGATCTGGCACTCGTTCGGCAAGGCGCTCACAGCCGTCGCCGGGCGTCTGCGCGAGTGGGTCATCACGGCGACGGCCCAGCGTTGGGTGCGCCTGTCATCGGCGGCCGCCATCGTCGCCGCCGGTTTTGTCTGGGTGTCGTGGATCTCGCCAAGCGACACTTGGAAAGGTGGCGTCTGCATCCAGGTGGGCTGCGTGCTGGCAGCTATGGAGCTTGTTACTTACATTTTCCAATCGAGGTCACTGAGATCCGCCCGGTTATGCGGCTACGCCTTCCTCGCTTGCTACGGAGCACTCGCGTGGGTGCACAACAGCATCTCGAGGTACCTCAACTCGATCGGGGCCATACCCCACGACCGGACCTTAGGGCGGGCAGTGCTCTGGGTCGCGCTGAGCCTGTTTGTGCTCGAGGCCCTCCTCTTTGCCCTTACTGTCGCCCGAAAGGTGACCGTCCCACGGCGTAAACGGGGCTTCACCGCTTCCGCGGCTGCAGTGCTGGTCGTCTACGGGTGGCTGATGTGGACGACCTGGTCCATGTGGCGCACATCTACACCGCATTCGTTGGCTCATTGGCTGGCCTCCATCCATGTTCTCCCCCACAACGGGCCGGCCGGGATCACCGTGATGTCGATCGGCGGCGCCCTAGCTCTGTTCTCCCTCGTGTGGACAGGGTCGGATATCGCCGCGGCTCTCCGGGGCTCACTCCCGCCACATGCTCGCTTCCAGTTCACCGGGATCACAAAACAGGCCAAGTTCCCTTATGGCAAGGCCGCCTTTACGATGGCCGCCCTCCTCGTGGCGGTCGAGTGGCCCTTGCACATGAACCCCGGCGTCCAATCGATCCTCACTACACAAGTAGCCATTTACATACTGCTCTCAATGGGCCTCAACGTGGTCGTCGGCTTCGCGGGCTTGCTCGACCTCGGGTACATCGCCTTCTGGGCCATCGGGGCGTACACGACTGCCTATTTCACAGGGGCTTTGCCCGTCCAACCCCCCTTCCTCCTCAACCCTTTCTGGGTCATTCCCTTCGCCATCGTCGCTGCCATGCTTACCGGTGTACTGCTCGGCACTCCAACTCTTCGCCTCCGAGGTGACTACCTGGCAATTGTCACGCTCGGCTTCGGCGAGATCATCGAGATCGTCGCCAATAACCTCAACAGGGTGACGGGTGGCCCCGAAGGCACGCCCGGCTTCATCCCCCAGTTCTCGTTCCACGTCTTCTCGGTGAAGTACCACTGGAAGGGGACGGTCCTGCCCTACTACTACCTGATCCTCGCCGTCGCGGTCGTTTTCATGGTGGCGTTCCGCTTCCTCGAACATTCCCGTGTCGGCCGGTCCTGGACCGCAATTCGTGAGGACGAGGTCGCAGCGGACTCATTAGGGATCAATGCCTTGAAGTACAAGGTCATGGCTTTCGCGATCGGCGCCTCCACTTCTGGCTTCGCCGGGGTCTTTTTCGCCAGCCAGGTGCAAAGCCTTGTGCCCTACGACTTCACCGTCCAGACGTCCATATTGATCCTCGTATTCGTGATCTTCGGAGGGATGGGCTCTATTGCGGGCGCCGTGGTCGGAGCATTTGTCATCCAATGGTTGCCTCAGTACCTCAATTACCGCCAGTTCTCGGGCTACAACCAGCAGGACGAGTTCATCTATTTGGGCGCCCTGCTGATCCTGCTCATGATCTTCCGCCCTCAAGGCATCATCCCCTCACGGAGGCGGCGCCGGGAGATCCTGCTCACCGAAGAAGGCATTGGCCACCCCGAGGCTCCGGGCGGACCGGTGCGCCTTGTTTCCATGGGCGAGGAGCTGCCCTCGTCCTATGGGAAGTTGTCCCTCGACGAGCCCGGCTATGTCGGCCCGGAAACGGAATGAGCAACTGAGATGAGCGCCGCAGAAACCCCCGTCGCCGCGCCCGACGCCAGCGACGTCCTGTTCTTGGTCGAGCACGTGACGCTGCGCTTTGGCGGTGTCACAAGCCTGCGAGACGTGTCGCTGCAACTGCACCGGGGAGAGATCCTGTCCGTCATAGGGCCCAATGGCGCCGGGAAAACTTCCTTGTTCAACTGCCTAACTGGCGTCTACCACCCCCAAGAAGGGTCGATCCGGTTCAGCCCAAAACAGGGCCGGGTCGTCAACGTTATCGGGCTACCGCCTTACAAGGTCAGCCGCCTCGGGGTCGCGCGGACGTTCCAAACGTCCCGCATGTTCGGCGCACTGACAACCTTTGAGAACGTGAAGATCGGTGTCGAGGCCAGGCAGCACACCGGACCGGCGGGGGCCATGCTCCGCTTGCCGCGAGCGCGGAGGGAAGAACATGAGGGTGACCTCAAGACGCTCGAGCTCTTGCGCTTCGTTGGCTTGAGCAGATGGGCCAACCACCTCTCGAGCGCATTGCCGTACGGTGGTCGCCGGCGCCTCGAGATCGCCCGCGCCCTCGCCACCGCACCAGCCGTCCTACTGCTCGATGAGCCCGCCGCGGGCACAAACCCCGCCGAGAAACTCGAACTGGCCGAGCTGGTGCGCAAGGTCGTTGGCGAGCTCGGCGTCACGGTATTGCTGATCGAGCACGACATGAAGCTCGTGATGTCGGTGGCGAACCGGATACTCGTGCTCAACTTCGGCGAGGTGATCGCCGAAGGGCACCCGCTCGAGATCCAGAAGAACCCCGTAGTTATCAGCGCTTACCTGGGTTCAGAAGCGACGGGCGACGAAGAGGCTAACGGTCAGTAATGACAATGCTCGAAGTCTCACGCGTGCAGGTCCGCTATGGTGCGGTGCCCGCGATCCACGAATTGACGATCTCGGTGGACCAAGGCGAGATCGTAACCCTTCTCGGGGCAAATGGCGCGGGCAAAACGACAACGTTGCGCATGATTTCGGGGCTGCACCACGCCGTCTCGGGCACGGTGCGCTTCGATGGCTCCGACATCTCGCGCATGCCGGCCCACTCCATCGTCGAGCTCGGCATCAGCCACGTGCCCGAGGGGAGGCGCATCTTCCCCCAGATGACTGTTCTCGAAAACCTCGAGATCGGGTCCTTTCACAAGCCTCACGCCATGGGCGAGAGGTTGGAACGCGCTTACGAGCTGTTCCCCATCCTCAAGGCGCGGCGCAAGCAGCAAGGTGGCAACCTCTCGGGCGGGGAGCAGCAAATGTTGGCCATCGCCCGCGCACTAATGGCCGAACCTCGCCTCTTGCTACTGGACGAGCCCTCCATGGGGCTCGCACCCCTTGTCGCCCAAGTCATCTTCGACATCCTGCGCACAGTCCGTGCGCAGGGAGTCACGGTATTACTTGTCGAGCAGAACGCTGCCAAAGCTCTCGAACTGGCGGACAGGGGTTACGTCCTGGAAACGGGGCGTATCGTGCTCCAGGACAATGCCGACGTCTTGCTGCGTGACGACCGCGTGCGCATGGCCTATCTCGGGGAAGATATCGTGCCGGGCCCTGTGGCTCACAGCGACAACGGCGACACCTTGGCAGAGCCATGACCGGCCCCGGCGCCGCTTGAGCGGAGGCATGGCTATGGAGGCAACATTGGCAGCCGAGCTCGTCCTCCCGGACGCCATCGGCCTTCTCGGGGAAGCGATCGAGCTCCGACGCTCCCTGCATGCGCAGCCGGAACTGGGCCTCTCGCTCCCGCATACCCAACAGCTCGTCCTTGAGGCTCTCCAAGGCCTCGGCCTACAGCTTTGGACCGGTACGCCCACGACATGGGTGCTCGCCTTGCTCGAAGGTGCCCTCCCGGGCCCCACCACGCTGTTGCGGGCCGACATGGACGCTCTCCCGATGCCTGAGGACACGGGGCTCCCTTACGCCTCCAAGGTCGACGGCGTTATGCATGCTTGTGGCCACGACGCCCACGTGGCAATGCTGGCCGGCGCGGCCAAATTATTGGCCCGCCACAGGGAACAAGTGCCAGGGCGCGTCATTTTCATGTTCCAACCGGGAGAAGAGGGCCATGGCGGGGCGAAGGTGATGCTGGACGAAGGGCTCCTCGAGCGTCACGGCCACGTCGACCGCGCCTTCGCCGTGCACATATCGTCCGTACTCCCTTCGGGGTCGATATTTGCTCGAGGAGGCACGCTCATGGCTTCGGCGGACGAGTTCCGCATAGTCGTAACAGGCCGCGGCGGGCACGCCTCCATGCCCCACGATGCCATCGACCCGATGCCCGTTGCCTGTGAGATAGTAACCAGCTTGCAGGCAATGCTGACAAGGCGCGTGCCCGCCTTTGACCCAGCGGTGCTCACCATTGCCCACATCTCAGGCGGGACAACCTTCAATGTGATCCCCGAAACGGTGACTCTCGAAGGCACTGCCCGCGCTGTCACACCGGGTACCCGAGAACTGGTCCTGGAGCGGCTGAGGGAAGTTGCCGAGCACATCGCTGCCGCGCACCTCTGCACGGCTGAAGTTTCCAAGGTCCTGGACGGCTACCCAGTCACCGTAAACGACCCCGGTGAGGCGCAAAAGGCGCTCGAAACAGCCGCCAAGCTCTTTGGTGCCGAGCGCTCGGTCGTCATGCCGGCCCCGCTCATGGGTGCAGAGGACTGGTCTTACGTGCTTGCCCGGGTCCCAGGGTGCATGGCCTTCCTCGGTGCGATGCCGCCCGGCACAGAGAGACCGGCACCAAACCATTCCAACCGCTTCATCATCGACGAAGAGGCAATGGCAGCCGGGATCGCGATGTACGCCGCGATGGGCCTCGGCTGAGCTAAGGCCCCTGCTCGACTGGCCGATATAGCCATGGTCGACGAGCAGGAGTCGCTGAGCAGGAGAGGTGATGGTGGACGCTGAGCTCCACCCGGGTCGGTCGACGGAGAGCTCAAATCGGCACGACCTGAGGCTCATTTGCATGTACAACTTGATGACCAACGGCGACGCCGCGGAGAAGGTGTACTTCAAGGACCGCCTCAGCCGGTTCCTATTCGTGAGCAAGGGGTGGCTCGAGGCGGCGGCCCCCGGTCGCACCGAGGACGAAGTCGTCGGGAAGACAGACTTCGATTTTTTCAGCGAGGAACATGCCGCGGCGGCCTTCGACGACGAGCAGTACATCATTCGCACCGGGGAGCCGATCGTCGGGAAGCTCGAGAGGGAGACCTTCAACGACCGGGTTGGCGCCTGGGTATCTACCACCAAGATGCCTCTCCGAGACCATCTCGGCGAAGTCATCGGGACGTTCGGGATCAGCCGTGACGTGACGGCGCAGGTCCGTGCGGAAACCGCTCTCGCCTACCAGGCCATGCATGACCCGGTGACCGGCCTGGCCAACCGGGCCGCGTTCATGGACCGTTTGTCCCAGGCCCTGGTCGCCATCGGGCGTCAGCCCGGCCGGCTGGCCGTCATCTACGTCGACCTCGACCATTTCAAAGAGATAAACGACAGCTTCGGTCATGACGCCGGCGACCAAGTGCTAGCGGAGGCCGGGCGCCGGCTCTCGGTCTTGTGCCGCCATGGCGACAGCGTGGCCCGCCTGGGCGGCGACGAGCTCGTCGTGCTGTGCGGGGCGCTCGGCGACGACGACGACGTCGGCCGGATTGCCCACCGCATCGTACGGGGGATAGCTGCCCCATACCTGGAGGACGGCCGGGACCTGTCCGTCACTGCCAGCGCCGGTGTGGTCGTCACTGTGGACCCCCTGGCCGAGCCTGAACAGCTCGTCCGCGAAGCCGACGAGGCTATGTACCAAGCCAAGAGGGCAGGCCGCAACCGCTACCACGTACGCGACGCTCCCAATGGAACGACAAACGGGAGGGGCCACCTGCAGGCCGAGCTCTCCCACGCCATCGATGCCTCGGAACTGTTCCTCGCCTATCAGCCCTTGTTCTCCTTGGAAGACCACTCATTGAGCGGTGTCGAGGCCCTTGTGCGCTGGCGGCGCCCCGAGCGGGGGCTCGTCGTGCCCAACGATTTCGTCCCCTTCGCCGAAGAGCACGGGCTGATAGCGAGGATTGGCGCGTTCGTATTGGACGAGGCCTGCCGCCAGCTTGCCGAATGGATGGCGCGGCCTGGCTGGCCAGAGCACTTCACCATGGCGGTCAACGTGTCCGGGCGGGAGTTGGGCGGCCTCGAGCTGGCGGAGCGCGTGGCGGACGTTGTTCGCCGTTACGGTATCGAACCGACCCGGCTATGCCTGGAGATCACCGAGACTGCCCTGGTCGGCGAGTGGGGCGACGTCCAAGGGACTCTGGCGGCGCTGTCGCGGCTCGGTGTGCGCCTAGCGCTCGATGACTTTGGGACCGGTTATTCGACTCTTGCCCACCTCCAGCGGTTGAAGGTTGACGTCTTGAAGATCGACCGCAGTTTCGTCGCCCAGATGGGCAGGGAACCTCGTGACCGAGAGATCGTCGCCGCCGTGACGGCGATGGCGCACGCCCTGGGGATGACGGTGGTCGCCGAAGGCATCGAGACGAACCACCAGCTCGAGGCTCTTACCGGGCTGGACTGCAACCAGGGCCAAGGCTTCCTCTTCGCCCCCCCGCTGTCGCCCGAGGGAGTCGTCGCTTTGGTCGGCTGAGCCCGGTGGGCCGGGGGGACCACCTTGACCTAACCAAGTACCAAGCGGCAAGCTGGTCGAAACAGATGGGGCCGCCAAGGCACGACCCTCCGCAGTGTCGAGCTCTCTAGGCACTGGCCGCCCCGCTGCCGCAGGCGTTCCCCTGCGAAACCGCACCCCATCGCTCTGCCCGCGTCCGGTCAGGATGGCCCGCGGTCCCCCGGCTCGAGGGGCAGACCCCTGCGGTGGGCCGCTGGTGGGCGCCCGGCGTCTGCCGGCCGGGCCCCGACGTTGACCACCCGCCATCGGCCGGTGTGGACGGTTTGAACGCGCCGAGCGAGCCGGTGGCCGGCGATGCGGATGATGAGGTGGCGCACCGGCCCGACCATAAGGACAAGGCCGAGGGCGTCGCCGATGAACCCCGGCACGCAGATCATGACCCCACCAATGAGGATGACCACCCCGTCGAGGAGCTCCCGGGTGGGCAGCTCCGCGCGCCTCAGCCTCTCCTGAGTGTGCGCCAGCACACCCAAGCCGACCTGCCGGACGACGAAGGGGCCGAGGGCGCTGACAACGATGAGGAGCGCCAACGACCAGAGGAAGCCGATCTGGTGGGCGACGACCACGAAGGCAACGATCTCGGCCGCAATAAAAACAAGCGCGCACAAAAAGATCACACCGAAGGCTAACGGCCGGCGTCGCTGGTCCGTGAGCGAGCACGTCCAGCGAGCACCTCCAGCCGGCCCACATGCCTGTTAAGCCCCTCTTGAGGGGCATGCGTGATAATCGCCACGTGACCAATCGCGGACCGCTCAAGACCGCGCTCGCCGGCCTCGCCGTCATTGGGGCCGCCCTCTCCTCGCCGCCTGCGGGGGCCACCGACAAAGGGAGTGGCCAGCCTCCGTACCGCCGCCCCGACCACCGCCTCGACCACCGCCCAATCGAGCGCGCCTGCCATCACCGGTGGCGGAGGGGGAGCCCCCGGCGGCGCAACTAGTGGTGGGCCCATGGTCATGTCCGGCGGCAACTACGCCGACATGCTCAAGTTCGCCCGGTGCATGCAGCTATCGGGGCCCTTTGCGCCTGAGGCGACGACGGCTCCCAGCCACTCTTGCGCACAAACCAGCACATAAGATCAGTGCCAAGGGTTCGCTGAGTGCGTGCCGGCCCGCCACGCCATATCGACGCCATATCGACGCCATATCCACGATGGAGCTCCCCGAACGGAGTTAGTCACGTGCCAGGAAAGCACTGCAACCAGGAGCAGGCCGCGCGACATCAGAGCTGGCGGTGGAGCATGGGCGTTCCCCGCTCTGGCGCCACCGCTCTTGCGACCGCTGGACTTGCCGGCGCCCTGGCATTTGCCGGCACGGGCGTTACCTCAGACATGGCCGCAGCAACCAGCCTCGCGCCGCTTGCCAAAGCCAACGAGCCGACTGGCAACCTGGTCATGGAGCGGTCCGGCCGGGACGTCAGCTTCACGTTCTCGTTCAGCATCCCTGTCAATGGCATCGCGCTGAACTTCTACAGCGGGTCGATTGCCGACAAGCGTATTCCCGCCAGCTATGGAGGGACAGTGCTGGTGCCGGACGTGACGTCCAAATGGTTCGACGGTTCGGTCGGCTACTGCAATTTCGGCGGTGGCGTGAAGAGCGACCTGTCGTGCGCGGTCAACAACCAACCCATCCCCGCTCACACTCACATCAACGGGACCATTGGCTTCGCTCAGCTCGGCCCCAAGGCCTGCGCCGTTGGCTACGGCTCACCCGTGAACAACTTCGCGCAGCCCGTTCAGACCCGCAGCGTCTGTGCAAGGGCCGGCTAAGCCGCCGCATGTCCCCCGACTGGGAGATGTCCCGGCAGCCTCGTCCACGAACGACACTGACCTCCTCCATAGTGCCACGAAGACTTTTTTCGGCCGATCGCTCATCAGCACGTCGTGCTCGACTGGCCTTGTCACCTT
>Ga0335074_10002879_pt1 | contig 23458 bp, 30 predicted proteins | sample Lox_Sample_23_FD_206715 | JGI IMG/M metagenome (GOLD analysis project Ga0335074, IMG submission 206715) | Soil microbial communities from Loxahatchee National Wildlife Refuge, Florida, United States - Lox_Sample_2.3 | ecosystem: Environmental > Terrestrial > Soil > Wetlands | place: USA...
CGATGTGATCCGCGAGCGCCGCACCCGCTCTAGGCGGCCGCCTCAAGATCACCACGACGCTCTCTGTTGCTGCCCGCGCCCACATGGAATCTCTGGAACCTGCTTCTTTCTCACGCACGTACCAAAACCCCACTGACTTGATCGCGGTCCTCCCCGAAGTCCTACCGTCGGGATAGGAAATTGGCCTATCTCCCAGAATTAGATGAAATGATGTTCCATCAGACCGGGAGATAACCGGGTAGCTTTCGTTGCGCAGCCCGAGGAGGAAGGGACCGCCGGTCTTTTCGCAGTGCGGGCAAACTTTGAAATTCCGATAGAGCGGCATTGCACGCGCGGAGGTCTCCTCGGAATGGTCGAGACTGAGAAGCCGTGAAAACAGATGTAGGCGGAACGCGGAGATTCCCATAGGTCCTCCAGATTCGAAGAAGGTGTCCTCGACACCGGCTCAGCGCCTACCGCCCTCGGAGGCTTTTCGAGCGAGAGAACACCCCTTCGAGAGGGTTCTATATATCCTGACAGATATAATGTCAAGACAATAATTATTGGCCAGAGTTCATAAGAATTACTATAAAACTCTTTATATCTCAGCGCGGCCGAAGCAGATGTGAGCTGAGGGGAATGCTTGTTTGTCCCTGGTTCAGGAGGCGAGATGTTGTACGGACTCTGCAGGAAGTCCCGGTGTGGCTAGACCGTCCAGCTCCAAGACGCCAAGCGGCGGCGTTTCATCCCAACTCCGGATGCGTGCCCCCAGTGCGAGTCCGAGGCGGTCACCGCCCGTCCGAGTAGCGGTTTCCCGCTAGTGGTGGTGCCCGGCTCGTCCAGTTGCCCCGTGTGCGCGGCGTACCTGAAGGCATTTTTCGTACAGCTTCAAGCAGACGCTTGGCGCGGTACCCGTGAGCGTAAGTCTCCAGGTGAACGGACAGCGCTAAAGCCGGAGAATCTTCACTGATCCTCCATTGAGTGCTTCCAAAATGAATAGACGAGCCCGCACACCACTCGAACATTATTTTGGCCTCGCACCGCAGCATTTGAATTGAAGTAGCCGGTGCGCAAATAGTCGCTTGAAAGCTGGACGGCGAGTGACCGCGTGGCCTGAAAGCGGGCCCCGCCGCCCAACGCCCAAGACAGCCTGTTGGTGTAGCCAAACAAATAGGCGTCGTCGCCCGTCAGCACGGGGCCCGTGACCCGCGCGCCGCCGGCGAGCACGTGAAGGAATGTGCTGATGCGACCGGCTCTGGCGGGGTAGAGGACAGGCCCGGCGAGGTAACTTAGGACATCGGCGTGACGCACCGTGTCGAAGACATTTGGGGCCCTGGCATACGTGAAGTCCGCAGTCACACCCATGCGCGGCAAAATATCAGCCGTGACCGCGGTGTTGACACCCGCCAAGTTGACTCGCCCAGACGAGGGCACGTCGAGATTTATATATGCGTACCCGGCGCTGGCCTCAAGGCGTAAGCCCCTCGCCGCCGCGACTGGGGATTTCGGTTTCTTCAACTGCTCGCCCGTGGACACGGAGCCCTGGCCCGAACCTCCCTGGGATTGTCCCGCGGCAAGAGCAGGTAGGAGCAGCAGGCAGGCGGCGACCTTCCAGGCTAGAATCATTGGACTGTTCCTTTCGATTGAGTAGTGCTGTTGGCCTCCTTGCGAATCATGGTTCGAGTGCTGGCATACTCTTAATCTGCAGGCGCACACGTACGGCATTGGCGGGCGTTCCTTCCCCGATTCGCAGGAAGTTTCGATCTGCGGTCGCCGCCGCGATAGGAATCAACTCCGCGTCCAGGACGGCATTGCGGCTAATCCATGAGGCAAAGTCGACGCGGCCCATCCTGTTGTAAGCAATGCGGTCAGGTTTTCCGTACCGACCGCCGAGGGCCGGAAGCAAATCATCTATTAACGTGCCCGCGAGCGTATAGCTCAGCTCAACCAGTCTCTTCTTACGAAAGGAAGCGAAGGTGCCCAACGGCGCTCTGGGATTGGTCTCCGCTAGAAGCCTCGTACCTACGAAAGGGCTTGTACTTTCAAGGCTGCAATCAATCCACAACAACCAATTCTTCCTGAAGCTTCGATCATCAGACCACGGCATCGGCCGCGCGGTACAAACCGTGTTTTTGTGAAGCGAGCGGAACCTCTTCAGCGACTCACCGAGTTGATCGTCGCTCAGCCGAGGGATGGCACCACGGCGTGCGTCTTGCCCTCGCGGGCTGGCCGACATAAGCTCCGAGCACGCCAGGATGACAGCCAGCGCAAACTTGCGTCTAGCGGCCGTGGCCGCGTCTGGGTAAGAGCGCGGCATCTCACTTTTCTTTTTCCAGCCTTTGCTCGATTTTTTCCGGGTTCATCACGAACTTGATCGGGGGACCGAATTGCAATTCGGCCATCCGCCCGGTCTTATGCCAATAGACGAATGGGCGGATGTCCCTAAAGCCCGCGTTGATTGCCATCTCGGAAATTTCCGTGATCGCGGAGAGCGCAACCCGGTCATCGAGCACCTCGATGATCTGGCAATCCCCACCCTCATGGAGCTTGAGGTCGGCCAGAAAAAAGTTGGCATCGACTTTCTTATACTCGGCCCCTCTGTAGATGCCGGACTCGAGATCAAATCGAAGACCTCCCTTTGTGTCATATACCAAAACAACGATCTGCCGGTGGTTTCTCGAAGTGGAAGGCGTATTTCTCTGATCGGACGGCGGGATGCCGGCAGCAAGAAGTAAACCCAAGAGTGGGATCAAAAGCAATTTCGCCTCAACGGTCATTCGAGTAGCCTCCGTGTATTCTTTCGGGTCCAAATGGCGGACAGCCGCCGCTTTCAAAACCTGAGGGCAATGCTGAATCCCTTTCCGTCGTTTTCGTTTGCTGAGGGCCCATGTGTGGCCGACATGAAACCCTCCGCTGCGAAGTAGAGGTGCATCCCGGTGCCGGCTGACAGGACGGCGATGGCGAAGTTCCCATCGCCTTTCTTCTTCATGTAGTCGGCCCAGACGAAGCTTCCAAGGACAATCGGCATAGCGATGGAATACGACCGGAGTCGGCTCGGATCGTGGGAGAAGAAAATGGGGTTCGCTTCCTGACAGGTATGCGCATGTAAGCACGCCTGTGTGCCCTCAGCGTCCGCCACCGTAGCGAGGAGATTGATCGCTTCGAAAGTTATCATGGCTGGATTCCTGGCGGCTTTTGCCCAGGTTAGGTCGTGTTCGGTCATGTGAAATGGGTCAGAAAAGTAAGCACGGCCCCCCAATAGAGCGCACGACTTTCCATCCCCTCCGGGGCAGGGGGCCGGCCCGTCTTCAAGGCTAGGCAGCACCGGTATCGGATCGTCGGGCAAAATTCGATCTGATTCTAGCGACGGAGATGGCAGCGGTATCAGCATGACTCGGATAGATTCGATGCGTGTCAGCGGAAGCGTGGGAACCAATTCCAATTGAGCCCGCGGCATCGATGCGGAGAGACTTGCCGCGGCAAGGGCGGTCAGAATCCTGTTCATAAATCCTCGGGCAGTAGCAGTCTGAAGCCGGGTTGCCGGTTCGACTCCGCGAAAGTGAGAGCAAGTGACGGACCACCAGCCCCTTAGAACTGAACAGTAAATCTCCCTTGGAATGAATACGCGATGGAGCTGGCAAATGTCGGTGAGACACCGTGCATTGGAAAATTCCCATTTTTGGACCACAGGCTGGGAAACACGTTCCCAAATGGAACTCCCGAAAGGCGTTAGCCTGAAGCTCGTCGGGCCGATCTTCGGAGAGGTTTTCCACAACTCTTAGAAAATACTAAGCCTTCCCGCAGCGAGCCTCCTGTGTCAGCCAAGTTTGAACAGCGGAATAAAAAATGCTTCGCTGACTGAGGCGAGGCCAAGAGAAATGATAAGATCCTTCCGCGTTTCAGCCTTATTTACTCTCGTGATATCGGCGTTCATGGGAACCAATGTGCGTGCTCAAGGCGGAGATATTGTCCCGACTCCGTACGCCCATCTTCAAGACGGAGATACGGCTGAAATTAAAAAGTTTGTGCGCAGCAAGACCGGATGGTGGAACAGTTTTAGGATTGGCTTTGGCGGCGATGGATATTTCTTAACAATCTGGCCAGATGACTCTCAGCTTCTTCCAAAACGTTTGAGATTGAACGACCTGTTCTTTTCTCGCGATATTATTGTGTCCACGGACGACAGATACGCGATGTTTGCGCAGCACCCGGAGGCTAGCTCACGCGGGTTTGGCGGCTTTCCCTGCTTTGAGGTCTACTACGGCGCAGGCAATTTCATCTTGCGCAAGCCGGGCGGCGATATCCACGCTCGTCCGTACGTCATCCTCGCCACGCTCGATGGCATCGTCCGTTCTCTTCTATTTGACACCGTAGGGACTTTTGGCTACGACCTTCTCGCCACCACGGAATTGGGATCCGTGTATCGGATCGACCATAGCGGAAAAACCACAAAGATAGCGAACGTTAATGACGACGACAAGGCAGCGGACATCGTGCCGCTCGGGGCAGAATATGGCCCCTACGCTGGGCAGCTGCTCCTCGTTTCACGATTCTTCGGTAAGTTCCGGTCCGTCGACGGCTCTGGAAACGTCTCGGAGATTGATGCGGGCCGAGAGTTTCCCGGTGCGGAGGCGCTAGTCATACTGCCAGGGAGGGACGAACATGAGGAGACAAACGAGGCAGGCTCCTACATCCTGCATTGGCGCATTCTGGTCCAACACCCTTATGTCGTAAATCCTCTCACAATTGACGCTTATGCGCTGCTTGCCGTCATACGCCGGAACCGCAGTGAAATATGGGCCTTGCGGCAAAATGATTCTGGTTTCAAAGCCGACTACCTGTTCGATCTACCCGCCCAGGTTGATGAGATTACATTCTTAACGCCTGCCCACCTTCCCTCGGGGGGAACCTGCCCGGCTAAACCTACTGAATGAACAGGTGCACAGCGCGAGTTTTATGTTTGTTCGCAGTGTGTCTTAGGAGGACTGAGATTCATAAAACTCTTCGTTCAGGCTCGGACAACTTCAGCAGTACTTTCCAACCGCTGCCCGCACGCATTTCGGTTACTCTGCGCGGGCGCCAATACTTGCAGGCTCACAGGACTTTGGAAAGGTGGGGGGAACTTCACTAGGGCAGCGAGAGCCATGGGTATCAGTCGCGCGGCCCTCGGTTGCTACCTCGACTGCCCTGATCTGCCCAGAATGAAAAACTAACCTCGTCGAACTTTCGGCCCCGCTCTGATGGGCGACGCCACGGTAATGGGACTGTGGCCTGCGCCCTCTTCTGGGGTGAACGCGACCCCAGGGCAGAATTCCGTATCGGAACATCGACGCGGAATCGTTCTCAGAATGGCTCCAAGGCTGTGAACAGCCCCTGGGCACGGCCACCTCGATTTTGATTCATTCTCTCATAAATAACTCATTTCGTTACCTTACGAATCAGGACCGCAGGACCAAAACAGGTCCTCGCCATGGCAGCAGAATTGCAACCACACTTGTGTACTTGGCGCTGCGAACAAATGCTGGGCGGCGCAACAGCATTCCCACATCAACGCAGAACTTCGATCCTTCCACCCCTCTCGGGAACTTCGAAACGTTGACGTGACAAAGAAACTGCTCGTTCGAGGGGGAAGAGATGAATAAATCGTGGAGTTTCGCGGCCTCACTTCTGTTCCTGACAGGCTCCGCATATGCACAAAGTGCTCCGCAGCAGAACGCTCAGACCGGCGTGGAAACGAAATCCGCCGCCACAACTTCGGCCGGGCCCAAGAATGTGTTCGAAGCGACGCCGGGGATGATGCGGCCCTCGCCGAAAGGCAAGACCAATCCGGCCTGCGGCGTCGCGGCCCCCCCCAATACGAATCCCTGCGCCGAGGCCCAGAAGCGAGCACTGACGCCGCTAAACGCCCAACCTCAAGACCTCACCGCCAGCGGGAGCCAGTTGAACAGCACAAGCACCCCAGTGGATCAGAGTTCGCTTGATCCGCCTGCGGCCGCGCCATTTGCCTTCAGCCCCGTGAATCCTGACACGTCTCTCATCCTCCTAAACGGGGTGCAGACAGCGACTAGGAAAGCGTCGGTGGGTCCTGTAAGACTATCTACCAGCTCCACGTCCAGCGCACCTTCGATCACAAACGTCTCCCCGGACTTTGGTAACCCCGGTACCGTGGTGACCATCACGGGCACGGGGTTCGGCTCGCCCGAGTCGAATAGCTACGTGGATGTTTTTTCGACCCAGACCTTCGAATACACGAATTGGCCCGTGCAGGAGTGGACTGACACACAGATTGTCGCGACGGTGCCCAGCATGCCATCCGGCAAAGTGTACTTTGAGATTTACGTGGCGGGGACAGTCGTTCAAGGCACCAGCACGTTCACAGTGGGAATTCCTCCCGCCATCTCAACCTATTCTCCGGCTTTCGGTCTTCCTGGGACGGCCATCACGATAAACGGTTCGGGATTCGGGCAGAGCTCGAGCAGCAACTACGTATCGGTAATTTCTGCGGTGACTGGCCAAACGTCTTACTGGCCTGCTACAAGTTGGACTGATACTGAAATTCAGGTGCAGGTTCCGGCTAGTTTTGCGCAGGGAAAGGTATACCTATACGTTACGGTCGCTGGCCTAGAAACGATCGGGACGTTTCCTTTCACGGTCGGCACCCCACCGGTCATTGACTGTTACAGCCCCGGCTTTGGCCCGCCGGGAACCCTGGTCACAATCAACGGCTCGGGGTTCGGGGCCACAAAAGGAAACAGCTATGTTGAAGTGCTCTCGAAGACAGAGAACACATGGATGGGCTGGCCGGTGTCCACCTGGAGCGACACTCAGATCACAGTTCCTATCCCAGCGAACACACCAATTGGACTTTACTACATCACGGTGAACGCGAACGGCCTACAGAGCATCGAAACTGACCCCATCGAGGTCGGATTCCCACCCGTCATTGCCGACTACTCGCCTGGTTATGGTGACCCAGGGACCCAAATAACGATCAACGGTTCCGGGTTTGGCCAAACACAGGGGACCAGCGTTATCCAGGCCCTTTCTGCGGTCACGAACACATGGACGAATCTGCCCGTCAGCAGCTGGAGTGACTCGCAGGCGGTCGTCACGATACCGGCTACGATGCCGCTGGGCAAAGTCTACCTATATGTAGTTGTAGGGCCGCTTGAGAGCATCGGGACTTTTCCGTTCACCGTGGGTATACCGCCTTCGATCACCAGCTATTCCCCGAGCACGGGTCCAGCGGGAACCGTGATTACGATCAACGGGACCGGATTTGGGTCGGCACAGGGCGGCAGCTACCTCACGCTTCAATCGGTAACAAACATCTACACCGGGTTGACCGTGATCAGTTGGAGTGACACCCAGGTTACGGTCTCGATCCCTAAATTGGCTCCCACGTGTTTGAGCTACCTCTCGATCACAGTCGATGGACTACAGAGTATCGGAACCTTCCCGTTCCAGGTGACCAGCCAGTAGGCTCGCGAGGCGCCCGAACTCGGTCCTCGAACATGCGAACAACGACTAAGATTGGCGAGGTCGCTCATTGAAAGGGACAAGATCCAGCATTTCTGAGAAAGTTTTCTGTCCGCTGACGATTAGGGGACTCGTGCTGGCCACCTTGGTCAGCCTGTGCCCGATTGTGTGCGTGGCTCAATACCCCAAACAAATTACCCTGACGGTCACCAAGATAACGAGAACCAGCGAGTTCTTTTCAGATTGCCTCAATTGTATCCATATCACAACCGTCGAGGCTCACACCGCGACGGCACAATTCCTCCTAATCTGCAAAGCATATACATATCCGTCGAAGCCAAAACGCAACTCGGTCTGCGCAAAGTTCGAGACCGGGACTTACGTGGCCAAAATGTGGGAACCTGACGAGGTTTCTTTCTGGCCGGACAACTCGTACGGCGGACCAGGAGAGTACCACAACGATTATGCCGTCCTCCTCGAACAGGCGCGAGACAAGAGTCAATGATGATCGATTGTTTTCGTTTGCGCGTACCTCCCAAACGCGGAGTCTCGCTCATCCAGCATCAGGAAATAGTTGTCGAATTCGCTTGCTATCCGTGGCTGTGCGCCCATACTCGAACTAGCTACTGTGGCTAGTCTTTTCCCCAAATAACTCCAGAAGCCTAACTGCTCCAGACTCGAATATTCGGATCGCTCTTGACGCTGAGTCTATTTGTCCAAGCGCCTCAAGAACCTAAAAGGAGCAACGTGGTCAAAATCTTCATGAGAGGCCGATGCAAAAATATCCAAGTGGCTCCGAACAACGGGGAACCCACACGTTGCATCGTTCAGATCGAACTCGACCATCATGTTTCGCTGCAATACCGTCGATACGACATTCAACTCTTAGTTCCGACTGAATTTGCAACGTTGTTGGAGGCGGGGCTGCCAGTCAGCCTCATCCTTGAGCAAAATGGAGATGAGCACTAAGGGGACGACCTCCGACCTTGCAACTGGATCTACTCAATCCGATTTGCTTCGGGCCGTCAGCGGCAATTTCCGGCAAGCCATCATACGCGGTGATCTTTCCCGTGACGCAAATCTTCTTATTTTTGTACTCCTCTTCCGGAGCTTTACATCACCGTGCCGACAATTCAATACGGAGGACACTCTCTGCTGACATCTTTGATGAACAAGAGCAGCGGATGCATGGAAAATCCATTGCGGCAGAATTTCTTTCGCGCAGGACATGCCCATGCAGGTGTGACGGTGATTCTTTAATGATTACGGGCTATGACAACGGACCTCGTTTTTTTCCGGCCTGCACGCCGTTTCTTATCTGCCCAGACCCCAGTTGCGAATGATTCCCTGGTTGAGCGACTCCTCAGTCCTCGATTGCCTCAACACCAAGCTTTTTAAGTCGCTCGAGACTATCTTTCATGGCTCTGAGTTCTTCGGCGGAGTGCCCCTGCCAATTCACGACCTCGCCTATGACACGAAGCGGATCCTTAGAGCGGTATGAAAGCGTAGGGTTACCCGGGTGCTTCTTGTCAGTCAGATTGGGGTCGTCTTCAAAAGGGCCAGTCGCCTCCACCACGTAGATTCTCCCGGGGCTCTCACCAAGGGCGAGCTCGGCTCCCCAGATAGCTGCATTCAAAGTGCCGGCCAAATAAATGTAGGCCGCCTTCTTCCTCTTACCGTAGTTAGAATTGTAGCCGGGCTTAATGAGATCCCCCGGTTTTAGGTCTACTTTGGTACCGTGGAAGAAACTTCGGCTAGGCAGTTGAGGTTTGATCACGCTTAAATCTCCTGTCGACAGGTCGATGGCGAGCAAGCCCTCGCCGCTTCGGTCGCGAAATTTCCAACCCACAACCCAACCCACAGAATACTGTGTCTTGTGGAACTTGTAACAACTTAGGCGGCCCTTGGCAGTCCCCGCGGTCTTGTACGTTGTTGTAAAACCTTTCAGGGGACTGCTGTCACGGCAGCGGTCTAAAGGATTGTATGAATCAGTACCGCTAAACGCGCTGCTGTTCAGGAGATTGAGGACATGATCATGCTTTTCGCCGCGGCGAATGGAGGCCGCTCACCATGGCGAGAAGCAGACGTAAACGCATAACTAAGACCGTCCTCAAACTACCCGATCTAGAACAATCGAAATCGGCCGTCCTGAACAGCCTGACCTCGGCGAGCTCAAAACGCTCTTATGAGCATGCTATCCGAGAGTTCATCGAGTGGTATTGCTCGGAGCCCAGGCTTGCCTTAAACAGGACTGTAGTCACACGATACAGAATCGCGTTCGAACAACATCCGTATCCGGAACACGCCATGCCCAAGAGCTGAGTTGGCGGTGCTTTGACTGCTCTTTCTCGTGCGCGGGCCTGCGGCGCAACCGTTTATCGGGCAATTTGCTTCTGGAATTGCCGTGGCGGCATGCCGGTAAGTCTCCGAAACGTTCTGGTGAAATGGCTTTGGTCGGAAAATCCGCAGGCAAGCGCAATCTCCGCAAGATCCAATTCCGAGGAAGTGAGGAGTGACTGGGCCCGCTCGACACGGAGTCGCCGGACGTATTCGCCAATCGTGCATTGGAATCGACGGTGAAATTGCCGGCAAACCTGGACCGGGTGCCGGCCAGCGCAGCGCGCCAACTCTGCGAGGGTAATGCGGCTGGCCGATTCTTCGTGGAGCATCTCCCGAGTGCGCCGCAGCCACGCGGCGATTGGCGCTCCGGGCCACATGGGTTCCTTTGCGCCAGCCAGCAAGAGTTGGAGCGACAAGCCGTCCACCGATAACGCCGAAAGGTCGTCGTTCTCGTGCAATTCGCGATGAAGGAGTTCGCACAACATGGCTGCTGCAGACGTGGCCAGCTCTCCCGGCATGCGAGGCAACGCGCCGTACTCCCGGGCGCGTTCAAGGAGGGGGTCTCGAAGCTTCACAAGAAGACATCGGGACCGTGCAGGAAAGTAATTTTCGTGTGGCTCTCCTGCGGGAAGAAAACGCACTGTGCCGGGGCGGCAGACATGACCTCCATGGCCGTGTGACGACCAATGGACGCCTTCAACGGTGCAGGCAAGAAAAGGGAAGGCCTGAGAATGCCGCGCCAAGCAGAGTCCGGCGGCATACTCGACTTCCTCGATCTTGATTGTGTGCGCTTCGAGTTTTCCGAGGACGCGGCGCAAGTTGCGGGGATACGGAGCGCTCAACGGCGAAGGGCGTGCGTTTCCGGAAGAGTTCACAAGATTCGCCGAGGCGTTCAAACAGCCCCAATCTCCCTACTTCCAATAGACGCGGCAGCTTAACCCCCGTTTCCTGCCTTCAGGCCTTTCCTTGCAGCAGAGGCTCAATAAGGCGAGGAGGACGCTAATTCTGGACAAGAATCGGGGATGCCGATTGTGGCAACCTCCAGCAATTGTGAGTGCACCGAGGATGATTCTGTTTCCGGTGCGAATTAGGAGGCCCCCGTGACTAACAATATGGATTTCAGCCTGTCCGCAGGCGGATCACCAAAGCTAAGCGTTCTGTTCATGTTGATTTGTGCCGCCGCTCCGAATGTCGGCTCTTTATCGGCGCAGACCACGGGCAAATTGCCTACGGCCAACGAAGTGCTTGAGCGCTACGTGGAAGTCACGGGCGGCAGAGATGCTCTTCTGCGTCACAAATCCATGACGGTTCACGGACGATTGGAAGTTCCTTCTCGCAACCTGGAACGCGAAGGAGTCCTTTATACGAAAGACGGAAAAATGCTTCAAAAAATTCTCTCGCCTGACGGAAAGGAAAACGCATCGGGCTATGACGGCCAGACCGCTTGGGACTTGGGCCCGGATGGGAAGGCCGTCATCCACGAGGGCGACGAAGTGAAGACCGTTGCGCGCGACGCGGACATGTATTACCACCTGCAGGTGCTGAAATACTTCAAGTCGATGGAAGTAATCGACGTGAAGGAATTCAACGGCCGTGCTTGTTATCACCTGAAAGGCATCAACAATTGGGGCAAGGTCAACGAGCAATTCTACGACAAGGAAAATGGACTGCTGGTGGGTTACGCGTTCAACACGGCGTGGCGCGGGGGGGACGGCGACGCGACGGAGACTTTCGAGGAATATAAGGATTTTGGAGGCGTCCGCATACCCACCGTGAATACCCATCGCGAAGGCGGCGAAGTCTCGATTTTTCGGATTACTTCAGTTACGTACGATGACGTAGCCGACGAAGTGTTCGCGCTCCCGGAAGCGGTGAAAAGCGCTCTTGCGGCCAAGAAGGCCGGCGGCAAGTGATGGTCGCACGCCGCCAGACGTTCGTCGGCTGCCTGGATTTGCTGCCCAACTGGTTAGTCGCATGACCGGAGATGCGCTATAAAAGGGAATGTCATAGAGATATTCCTCCCCGTCGGCTCGGTGCCGACGCTTTTTTGTCTCGGCATTCAGCCCAACCGGTTGAACGCGCACTCGTGAGCGAGTGGTCTTGCTCAGGCAACGTAGGTTCGTGCTTCGTTTCCTCACTCGAAACAGTGAGATCCTTCTTCGTCCCTGAGGAACGGGAGCAGCTTTCCAACGAAGTCGCCAACCAAGATCGCCAAACCATAAATCATGTGACCTCCCACGACCATCGCAAAGCCAGAACCTAGCTTGACGGTCAGAATAACAGTCGAGCTGCGGGCATAACGCGAGCACCCATTTCCGTCAAGTGCCGATCGCTCGTATAGACAAAGTCGCCGTTGGCTTGCTCAAGAACCTGGATGTAGTCCGCATCTTCGGGGTCCACATAATCTCTTACCGCCGTTCCCTCTGAGAAGCAGCGTCGAGGCCGTTCTTCCCATCTCCAAGCAGATTAGAACTGCCAAGTTAGCTTCACGTAGGCACTTCGCCTGATCTGGCTCGACTGCATGCTTCCAAAAAAATCCTCAAACTCTACGTGATCGTTTCTTAAAAGATTCTGCCCGACCACGGCCAACGACCAGCGTTGGAGCAGCTTCCAGGTCAGTCCGGTGTCCAGGCGCGTATAGCCAGGGATTCGTACCTCTCCCGAAAATCCTTGATTCCTAAGGGGGTCCACATAGTAAGCGCTCGCGTCCCACGACCATCTCTTTTGCAAATCCATATGCGATCTCAGTTGCGCCATACGGGTGGGATTGTTGCCTTGCACAAAGGGCACTGTCTGTTCATCCTGGCTTTGCGGATCCGTGTGCAGATGTAGCTCCTCGAAGGCGAAACCCGGGCTGAGTTGCCAGCGGTCCGTGATTTTCCAGCTTGCCACTGCCTCGAATCCGTGGGACTCCCCATACATCAAGTTTCCGTACGTTAAGGCGTCCACTTCGTGCGGCGGTGCAGGTGTGGATTCCAAGAAGGAGCCGCTGGGTTCCGTCGTCTGCAAGTTGTCGTAGTCGTTGTAATAAGCGGCCAAATCGAAGCTCAAGCGATTCGTTAAGGTCGCCCGATAGCCCGCCTCGTAGGCGGTCAGCCGTTCATTCTGGAAGTTCTGATTACCAACAAATCTGGCGACCACCGGCACCCCGTTCGCCACGCCGATTTCTCCCAGATTCACCACGAGATCGTCGTCGTTCGGCGTTGGCGTGCGCACCGCGCGCGATACCGCCGCCCACAACATCTGTTGTCCGCTGAGTTCCCAGGCCGCTCGCACGCTCGGCAGGAAATCGAACCCGGTAAAGCCGTTGTGTTCGAGCTTCGTTCCCGCTGTGAGATACAACCGGTCCGGCACTACCGCAATTTCGTCCTGCACGAACGCGTTGGCCACGTTCTGCAGTTTGCTTGGCGGGTTGAAAAACACAGTTAGAGTGCCGTTTATCTGCCCATCCGTATAAAAATCTCCGATTCCCCAAATGATGTCCTCTCGATCGCCTAATGCGAAATGGTGCTGGAAATCGAAATAGGCTGTGCTGCGCTCCTCTGCCTCCAGCGGATCGTCGCGCGTGTAATGCGTAAAAGAAACCTGCAGTTCCGAATCGGACCGATCGCTGTATTGATGCTTCCAATTCCCTTGGATGAATCCTCCGGCGGAGGTGATCTCATCGGGCAGCGTCGTCAATCCGGGAGCTGTGATGGACGGCAGAAAATAGGCCAGCTCCCCCTCTCGCTCCGTATAGAGGTTTCCCTCCAGCGTCAAGGCATCTTGCGAGGAGACCGCGCTGTCGGAACGAAATCCTCCCTGCAGCATATGCCAGCCGTCGTCCCCGGTTTGCCCGTTCAGGTCGTACATTGCTCCTTCATTGGTATACTTTGTGAACACCCGAAAATCCGTGTCCTTGCCGATTTTGTCTCCGTACTCCGCCGTTCCCGCGCCCTGCACGAGCGTCCCGCCCGTCGCTTCCAGCAATCCCCCGCGCGTGTCCGCCGCGCGCTTGGTGAAGATGCTGATCACTCCATTCACCGCATTCGCGCCCCAAATCGATCCCCCCGGTCCGCGGATGACTTCGATCCGGTCGATATCTTCCAGCGGAAGATCCACCGTGTCCCAATAAACCCCTCCGAAGGCTTCCGTGTACACGATCCGCCCGTCCACCATCACGAGGAGTTTGTTGCTAAGCTGCTCGTTGAAGCCGCGTGCGCCAATCGCCCACGTGCTGCCGTTGATCTGTCCCACATCGAGTCCCGGCACCATGCGGAACAAGTCCTCGAGGTTCGTGGCGCCAGAGCGCCGAATGTCTTCCTGCGTAATCACAAAGATTGCCGCCGCCACCCGCGACAACTTCTGCTCCTTCTTCGAAGCCGAAGTCACTTGGATATCCATCAGGTCTTCGAGACTGACCTTGGTTAGGTCTTTTTGCGGCTGTTCCTTGGTCCGCGAGACTTGTGCGTCCGTCTCCGGCCGCGGTGTTTGTGGGTAGGCGAAAAGAGGGTAAGACCCGAAGAGCAAGCAAGCTTTCCAGGCGGCCGAGATGGCACGGCGCGCTCGAATCTTGGCTTTTGATACTTCCCCGAACACGGCTATCCCTCGGCAAGCGAAATGCACGAGCGGTACCGAATCACCCCTTGATGAGTCGTGATAAAGCTATTAGTCCCAGTAGGTTAGTGGTGGTGTTGCTTTTCGGACTTTCCCGGATTGGTGTACCGCGCCCGGGCCGATGCCATATCGGCGCACTTCCCACGAGACAAGTGTAATCAAACGGTCCAAAGCAACGCAATGCAACTCCTGGCGGGTATCGCCTCATTCGAGCCACTAAATACTTCGACCTAGGGCGGGACCAAGACAGCCAGCTCCTCGGGAGTCGGGAAACCGATAACTGGGCTCCCAGTACTTGACTTGGGCGGTAACGGCGTTAATCAGGCGCTACGACGGGGAGTTGTGATTTGCTGCGCGTGACTTGGCAATCCAGGATTTCACTGCCTTCAAGCGCTCTTCGGTGAATGCAACGGGCGCGAGGCACTTGAAGCCCGCGCTCTGGAAGCAATAGACAATCACCTTTCCGTGCAATGTAAATGGCGGCGACGGCAGTGGTTCCCCCGTGCAGTTGATATACCCCGCGCGTACCCTTGGTTCGGGCGGGTCACCCAGGAGAATCTCTGAAACTCTGAAATCAATATTTTGGTTAACGGGCTGTTTGCAAACGCCCTGGAAAACGACGCCCAATGCAATGATTTCCCCAACGAATACCATGCGGTTGTAGTCGTGCCTGGAATCGTAACCTGGAGTACTTAGCCGCTTGTGAATATCAGAGGAGTCGTCCTGGGCGATTACACGGGGAACCCCAAGTGTACAAGTTAGCGTGAAGAGTAGAGGGGCGAAATTGGTCTTCATCGCTGGACCTGAGTGAAATTATATATCAGGTCTCCGCGCAGAAGTGTATGTGAATTTCGCCGTAGTCTTTCAGGCTCGGTTTGCCGGATAGAGCTGTGGTTCGCCAAAACTTCAGCCGGGACCAAAAAAAGGGCGGTTCTTGGTAGAGTAGGCCTGAATACGATTATCGCTCGATACGGCCTGAAGACTAAGACTCTAAAGAGCACGAACCCGAGTGCGCGCGGAGCGCACATATATATAAAGGACCGGCGGAAAGTCGGTCCGGACTAGGCGGCTCGATCGTAACGATGGTGCAGCCCGCCAATTCGCTCCTGGGAAAGAATCCAACCTGAAGCCACGGAAGGAATCCTGCCCTCAGGTGTCCCCTTCTCAAGTCCGAGATGCGCACGGTCCTCATGATGGTAACGAACATACTCCGAGAGCAATCGCTTCAGATGGCGTTCATTCAGCGCAACCATGTGGTCCAGCAGGTCTCGTCTGCAGTTTCCCACCCAGCGCTCCGCGATGCCATTCTGCCATGGACTCCGGAAGGAAGTTCGCTTGAAAATGATCCTTGTGGCTTTCACCTCTGCGATGACCTCGAACCCAAACTTCTGATCCCCATCAAAGATCAGGTATTTGTGAGAGGCTTCAAATGGAAACGTCTCCCGCAACTGCTGGATAATCCAAGCGCTCCTCGGATGCTTCGTGAAGTTGACGTGCAGGATTCGTCGACGGTCGTGGCTGATGACGAAAAAGCAGTAGGGCAGGCCGAACGTGATCGTTGGCACAGTGAAGAAGTCCATCGCCGCAATGGCCTTGCGATGGTTTCGAAGGAAGGCCAGCCAGTGCTTAGCTCGGTGAGGGTCTTTCGGTGCTCGTTTCATCCAACGGGAGATGGTTCTCTCGGAATGGTCAAAGCCGAGCATGAGGAGTTCGCCATGAATCCGCGGCGCTTCCCAAGTTGGGTTCTCAGCGACCGTCCGAAAGATCGACTCCCGAACCTCCCTCGGCGTCTGTTTCCTTCCAACCTGCCTCCGGACTCTGGAAATTAACCGCCAGTACATACGAAAACCACTCCGGTGCCAGCGGACGACCGTTTCCGGCGTCACAATGATGAGGGACTGTTTCCAAGCCGACCAGACCCGCCGAGCAACCACCCAGAAAAGCTTATCGGGGAGGCCGAGGCTCGGGCGAGGATGTCGACGCTTCAGCGCGACGAGTTGTTGACGCAAAGCAAGATTCTCGAGAGGGAGACTTTGCCATCCGCGAAAGAGGTGTACCAGCATTCCGAATAAGAGCCAGACAAAGCGAAACATGATCAGGATCTATAACAAATCGGTGTTGAGTTGGCAGCAGCTATGTTATTGATTTCACCGTGGGCTGGAGTTTTGGCGAAGGACAGCACTCGGCCGGGAACGCCGCTGGCGCTCGAAGATGCACGGTGCCTAGTAGAGGGTTATGTGGAGCATTACAACAACGTTCGCCTGAACAGTGCCATCGGCTACATCACTCCAATGGACATGCTCGCCGGGAACCAGCAGGAGATTCAAGCCGAGCGGGATCGGAAGTTGGACGCGGCGAAGGAACAGCGGAAGAATCACCGCCAGGGGGCGGCGTGATGGATGAAACGGATTGCTCCCGTTAGCCGACAATGCAGAATTAACACAGCGGCAAAGCCAAGCATATAGTCAACGAAGCGAATCGCCGCGCTTCCGTGAGGAGTCCCTGCATCTCGGTATGCGCGCGGCGGTGGACCAGGTCCTCTAGCCTTCGGCAACGCGCGGCTCACTGATAGGCGCGCCGACCGGCGATGGTTGTTTTGCCGGGAGGAGTGCAAGCAGCGTGACTCCAATCACGCCAAAAATCACAATGTCCTGGGGGCTATCCTTCCTGTGCATCCCGTGCGCCATGGCCTGTGCCGACATGATTGTCATCGTGAACCCATGGGCAAGGCTTGACCACGCCGCATAGGCGATCATCAAGCGATGCTTGGCCGGCTGATTAACGGCCACCAACAGACAGACCCCAAGCGCCGTGTTAAGGCTCAGGAACATCGGCGTGACGTCACTATGCCCGCTAAGCCACCTAGAGTGCCACAGATCGTCGAACAGGAGATAGCCCCAAAAGCAATAAAACAAGCCCACCAACACCAACACTACCTGTAAGGCGCGCTCACGTTTCATACCGTCCTCCGTTTTGTGCCATGCAAGGTTATTACCACCTTTTTTGCTTCAGATTGTGCGATTGTCAGCTGTGATGCGTCCAATACTGGAACCCTGCGAGCATCCGCAGTGTGAGCAGAATCCTTCTCCCCCTCGAATAGGCTTGCCACAGGAACTGCAAGGCCCAAGGAGAGGACCTCGGAACACAAAATAAAGGATGAATCCAATTAAATTGGGTATGAGGAAAGCGGCAATCACCCAGGCCCAAGCAGGCATTTGACGCCTTTTTGCGTCCCCATAAATATATCCGAGGGCAAGGAAAAAAGCCGCGGTGAAGGCGCCAAACGTCAAGCCAAACCAAAGCGCTTCTGGCATGGTACTGAGAAATCCTTTGGAAGCAAGTAAGGAACGGCCCTGGCTGGAAGCAAAATAGACTACCCAAATCGGGATCGCCAGTGCTGCGATGACCATTGCAGACCTGGGTAGAACATTCCGTCTTGCGGTTCCCAACAAGACAGCCGCAACTACAAGCCCGGCCAAGAACGCTATCAAGAGCACCGCCGATTGCTGTGTCATGCAATACCTCTATTCTCGCCAGGCGCCGCGAGCAGACGTAAGGCCGAGCAAAAAGATGGCAGCAGCCAAAAGACGAGCACGCCTGCCTGGACTTGAGCAGTGTCGAAATGCATTGGGACCGTCAGGAGCTTGGCCACCTGGTAGACAAGTGCCGATCCCACAATTGACATCGAGAGCGCCACAGCAAATGCAGCCCAGACCTTGAATTGCACGTTGTGCTGGCGCATTGTCTGGGTATGATGCGCAAGAATCTGACGGACCTGGGCATTCGAATCTGGTTCACTCGTAAAGGTGAATTCCCGCAACCCCCGAATCGTACGCGCAGTTAGCTCGAGGTAGCGCTTGCAGCCATCACAGTCGCGGATGTGGTCATGGATGAGCTGCCTTTCGCCCTCTGAAACCTCTTCTACGAAAGACCTGTCGATAAGCTCGCGAAATCTCTTGTCACCCTCCATGCGAATCACCCTCCTCAAATGCGGATCTCAGCGCTGCAAGACCGCGATAGATTCTGGACGTCACCGTTGTAGTAGGGGCGCCCAAGACCTGAGCCATCTCCGCAAGAGACAGGTCTTCTTGAAACCTAAGCAGCAAAGCCTCGCGATACAGCGGTGGCAGAATCTGCAGCCGGCCGGCCAGACCCATTGCGTCTTCGCTTCGGGCCGCGGCTTCGAATGGGGAAGGATCGGAAGAGGATAACAGCAGCATTGCATCGCGATCATTTGGCAAGGATACTGTTGCCACCGCTTTTCGTTTTTTCCGGAGGTAATCTATTGCCAAATTGCGTGCGATCGCGAATAGCCATGGATCAAACCGCTGCCGCCCGTTGTACTGGCGGCCCCGTTGCAGCACACGAATCCAGGTCTCCTGCGCAAGGTCCTCCGCATACTCTCGCCTCCCGGTGAGGTATAGCAAGTAGCGCACCAGTCGATGCTGACAGCGCTCCACCAGGTCCGCAAGAAGCTCCATATCCCTCTCACGTAAGCCTCGCGCAATCTTTGCCGTTTCGGTCTCGGCTGTCGTATTCAATGTCATGGGAAGAGCCGACATATATCCTGTATACGACCAAACCCCGGCGGATTACTCAACTTTTGACCGAAAAATCACGCTAAGATTTGCCTCGGAGGGATATCGGATCAATGGGCGGCAAGGGCCTGACGTATGCAACTCGTTTATTGGCAGACCCCAAATAGCGTAGATAGTTGTCGAAACCAGGCGATCACAACTCACGATTCGGGTCTGGCCGGTCTGGGTTCCGGCCGAGTCACGGGCAAACCGGATGTTGAGAAACGGCAGCTCGTTGCGGAGTTACAATGATTTTGCCGGGCGAAACGGAAGCGGGCACTGCGGGGACGCAACCACGCCGATGGATATCCCGGTGGGCTCATCGAGACGATGAACGGGGCCTGAGAGCTCGTTCTTGCGCCGCCCAACCTCCATCGAATCGAAAGAGCCCATGCCTTGAAAATCCCCGCCCGAAGGGCGGAATACTCACTAACGGAGAACGTCGCTTCTCCATTTCAGGCTGAACCAAGACAGGCGTTAAACCGCGATTCATTTCCGACAACGGGCCGCAATTCATCGCCAAGGACTTCAAGGAGTTCATTCGCATCTCGGGCATGATGCACGTCAGGACTTCGCCGTATTACCCGCAATCGAATGGCAAAATCGAACACTGGCACAAGTGATGTCCGCCACTATAACGTCGGGACTGACTGACAGCTTCGGAAAAGGGGCCTTGGCGAATTTTGCTGTTGAAGCAGACTGGGCTTGCGCCAGGGCCTGCGGCGCGGCCAGCAAAGAACCGTACGAGAGAACCAGTACACCGAATATGAGGCAAGCTCTTTCAAGCATTTCTCAAACATAACATGTAGCGATATGGCCGTGAGTACTGCACGCACCGGTGTAGCCTGTCTGTAAATGCTGACTCGCGGCCTCCCAGTCTGATAACGCCATGCCCGGACAAGTGAGCATGGCTGACTTCCTGGAAGCTCTGTTCCGGGGGTTGCGAGATTGCGAGCGGATGACGGTCAAGCCCGAAGTAATCCTGGCAGAGCCGATTCGCGGCATTACTTCCGCTCAGAGTCCAGATGCGCGCTGCTAGGGTGAGTGGAAAACTTCACGTTAGGCTATGATTTTTTACGGTCGCTCAAAGATCGAAGCCCTGAGGTCGGATCATGAATACAGCGTACGTTCTCCTGCGGTCCGGCTACGCCGATTGGGAAGCTGCTTCGGCTCTAGCTGAGTTGCGACGGACGTTTGGATTCTTCGTGAAGACTGTAGGCCTGGCGGCAGAAACGGTCGTCAGCATGGGCGGCCTCAAAGTGATGCCGGACCTCCCTCTGTCGGCCTTTGTGCCTGAATCAGCAGACATTCTCATTCTCCCCGGTGGTGAGTCCTGGACGGAAGGAGAAGTGCCTCAGGTTTCCGAAGCGGTGCGGGCCATGGTGACTCTAAAGCGGCCTGTTGCGGCGATTTGTGCTGCGACTCTGGCTCTGGCTCACGGTGGGCTACTCAACGATCGTCTGCATACGAGCAATGGCAAGAACTTCATCGGGAAGTATGTCCACGAGTATCGCGGGGAACAATTTTATCGGCCGTCGCCAGCGGTGCATGATCGATGTGTTATCACAGCAAATGGTCTGGCTCCTTTTGCATTCGCGGCTGAGATATTCCGGGTATTGGCACCTGGACGAGAACACGATATCGAGACCTACGAGAAGCTCTACGCGCGTGGGTTGCTTGATTGACCGAGCATTGCACTAGAGGCCTCATACGTGCGTGAGAGCTGGACGCGAGATGAGCGCTTTCGACCATTCCTGGCGGATGACGGGCAATCCGGAAGTTCAGACCAATGGACATGTGGGGCCACAATGAGCTTGCCCGAAAGGGCGGATTACTCACTTACGGAGAGCGCCCTAGCTCCATTTCAGGCTGAACCCCACTTCAAGCAGGACAAAGTCCTTTCCAAGCTCGACCCGCTCGGCTTCTTCGCGTGCATTCGCCGTCAAAATCTCGTAGTGCGTGCCATCTCGCCCTTTGAACACGTTACTACCGCTCACGCGCGTCACGGGATTGATAGCGACTACGACATATCGCGCTCGTCCCATCGCCCACGGCTGCGAGTCCGCGTGTAGTTCAAGATCAGCCAGACGCTCAATGACCTTTCCCGTTAATCACTCTTTGCGTTCTTGGTGAGCGCAGCGTTCCACGGTTCCTTCGTTTTGTATGCCTCGCCGACCGAATTCAGCTCATCCTCAGAGTCAAACACGTTGAACCACCAGACTTCATTCTGCGTAGCGGATAGCGGTTGCAGCGCGAGGTACGGATGCGGACACCCCATCTCCTGCGCCAGTATTGCAATTTGCGACTCGATGCGGTCGTACTCTGCTTCCGCACCAGGATTCAGCGGCTCGCGGGCGATCAGGAGGATTTTTGGCGAAGCCTGCGCCATCGCGAGAACATTCATAATAAACAGTTCAATGGTTGCCAGTATGGCCACGTCCTTCAAGGTTCTACGCATTTCGCTCGATTGACCTTCGACGGCGAAACAATATGAATCGCCACCTATCTGCACACGAACTGCGTCACTGGGGCGCGACACCTTCGACAATAAATAGGCGGGTGTTCGCTGCGCGCTGCCTGATCGGCCTGATCGCCGCATAGGCTGGGGAGTCGTACCAGCCTCGCGCCTTCTCGATACTATCGAAAGCGATTACCACAATGAACTTGGGTGGCTCGCCCTCAAGAGCCTGAGTCTTTCCACCCGCAACGACAGTGTGGCCATGGAAAGGCACTAGCGTTTCCGGGACCTTTTCCGAATATTCCTTTATGGCAATGGGGTCCGTTACTTGGACTTCCGCCATGACGTAGGCAGGTGGCATCTTGACTTGCTGTCCATGAATCGCACCGGCGCCACCAATGCCGATCAAGACCCCAGCGAGTACTGCCAGCGCCAGCTTGTGGTTTGTTTTCATACGTTCACTCTCCCCTGTGCTTTGCACGGCAACCAACTACGCCAATCCACCGCTATCAGTGATTCAGATAAAGTCGAAGTTTACAAGAGCGGAAACCACGTCAATATACTTCGTCAGATAGCTAACCTAGGATCGGCAGTACCAAACTGACGCAGCCGTCCGCTAAAGAAAACGTCCTGGCCGAGAATGCGTCTGCTGTGCGATTCGAGTCCTGTTTAAGACTGCCTTACTTCATCGGTGAAAAATCTGTCGGCCGCATGTACAACACCTCTATTTTGTCCACGAGTTTGGTAGCCGGATCGGAATTCTTTCTAACGATCTCTTGAAAATCTGGGTCGGCCCGCATAGCGTCCCAGTTCTTTGTCGCTTCCTCCTGGCTGGAATGAGCCACGATGAACATGAAGGTGTTGTCCCAGGCGGGTGTATTCTCCACCACCCAGTAACCCACAATCTTCAGATCATGCTTGGCGAGTAGCTTTGAAGTCGTGTTGCGAAACTGTGACTCAAATGCCGGTAATTTACCTGGCAAGGCGTGGTAGATGTGCATCTCAAAAAGGCGATTGCTATCGGCCTGCACGTGGTTAATGTGAGCCAGACGGGCAGCAACAAGAGATCCAACGGCAAACGAAAGTAAAATTGTAGCGCAAACCGCCCTTCGCGTAGTTTTCCAGCTTTTGAGGTTCCAGTGGTCGAATGTCATTAGAGGCTCCTTATTCTCTTAGGTTGTTGAATCATTGCGCACTCCTGTCGCGCCCATTGCGAGAATCTACTGAAAAAAGATTTGTGCTGCGAACGATTTGGGACCGAAAGGACACTCTTACTGACGAACCGGCTCTTGCTAGGGATGAACGGACACTCAGGAGAAACTACACGAGGGACTAGAAGCTATTCGAAACTAGACGACGCAACGTTTCGTGGAAGGTCCTCCCGGAGCGCAGCTGCTCTCCACTGGCCATCGTCACGAGATATTCGCCGTGAAACTGCGGCTGAACGCTGCGGATGCGCTTGACGTTAACGATCAACGAGCGATGAATACGCACGAAGGTAGCCGGATTGAGTCGGCTAGCTAGCCTACTCATAGTGACCTGTATCAGATGCCGCGTATTGCCGGAGTGAAGTTCCACATAATTCTCTGCTGCCGAAATCCAGTCCACTGTTCCGACTTCCAGAAATGTTGTCGAGTCTCCCGATTTTACGGCTAGACGCGTTATGTATTCCGACCCCTGTGCCATTTGCTGGAGTACAGCGAGAACCCTCGCGTCCAGGCGGCTATGCTCGCTCATCACCACGAACTTGGCGCGTTGGATCGCCCGGCCCAGACGCGCCAGCGTGTAGGGTTTAAGGACATAGTCGACAGCTTGCACCTCGAAGGCTTCAATTGCGTACTTGTCGTAGGCAGTTACGAAAACAACAACCGGGAGCCGCGCCATATTCGCATTCTGCAGAGTCTCGAATCCGCTCATCTCGGGCATCTGGACATCCATGAAGACCACGTCTGGTTTGTGGGCGCGCAAGGATTGCAAAGCCTGTTTCCCGTCTTTCGCTTCGTGCACAAAGCTGATATCGGGGTCCTTT
>Ga0335074_10002880_pt1 | contig 23458 bp, 17 predicted proteins | sample Lox_Sample_23_FD_206715 | JGI IMG/M metagenome (GOLD analysis project Ga0335074, IMG submission 206715) | Soil microbial communities from Loxahatchee National Wildlife Refuge, Florida, United States - Lox_Sample_2.3 | ecosystem: Environmental > Terrestrial > Soil > Wetlands | place: USA...
TGGCCGAGTAGCGGTCCTCGACCACGACGGCGGCCCGGGGCAGCGCCGCGAGCTCGGCCAGCGCGTAGCGGAGCCTGCCGCTGGTCAGGCTCGTGGCCAGGTCGGCAAGGGACTTGCGTTCCACCGACGCGACCAGGCGCCCGCCGAAGGCGAGGCCGTAGTCGCCGCACGGGAGGGCCCGGCGCACCACGCTGACCTGCTGGCCGGCGAACCGGTATGGATACCGTTCATGGCTGTCGGCCACGATCTCCAGGTCGCTGATTCCTGCGGCTCGGGCCGTGGGTGTGCGGACGTTCGGGCGGGCCTGCTTGCGGGTGCGCGGTGACTGCCAGAAAACGACGTCCCGGCCCCGGGCCTTGGTGAACACGATCTGGGACCGGTTCTCCCGGCCGCGGTCAAGCACGAGGTCGATCGCTGCGCCCCGGCGGGCGCACGAGCGCAGCGGCACCCGCTCGACGATCTCGGGCTCTGCGGGCCAGTCGTCCGCTGCGACCGGGTGACAGTAGAGCGCAGAGGTCCGCGGCCACGTCCCCGAGGTCCGGAACACCATTCCGCCGGCCAGCGGGAGCCGCATGAGGTACTTCAGGCTCGACTCCGGGTCGGGGTTGACCGCGATCAGCAGCTCCACGGGATGTCAGCATGCCACGGCAGAGGAGAATCGGTGGCGTGAGTGCCGGGCCGCGGATCGCCTTCGGTCGAGTGGGAGAAGCGGTGCATCCAAAGAGGTCGAGGAGCCGCAGCACCTTAGGCTGCTGGAGTCGTGGCTCCGCGATCTTCAGGAGGCAGCGTGAAGGAGAACGGGTTCGGGATTGTGGGGGCCGGCGTGATCGGCGCGCTGCACGCCGAGGCGATCGGCCTGGTTCCCGGAGCCCGGCTGGTCGCGATCACCGATGTGGTGCCCGCGAGCGCCAAGGAACTCGCCGGCCGGTACGGCTGCGCGGCAGAGCCGGACCTGGACGCGCTGCTCGCCCGCGCGGACATCGACGTCGTGTCGGTCTGCGTGCCGAGCGGATTGCACGCCGAGGTCGGCACGAAGGCGGCGGCGGCTGGCAAGCACCTCGTCATCGAGAAGCCGATCGACGTCACGCTCGAGGCCGCGGACCGGCTCATCGCCGCCGCGGACGCTGGCGGGGTGACGTTGACGGTGATCTCGCAGCACCGGTTCGACACCGGGCTGGACGAACTGCGCCGCCTGCTGGACAGCGGGGCCCTGGGCACCCTGCTGCTCGGCGAGGCGAGCACGAAGTGGTACCGGACCCAGGGCTACTACGACAGCGCGCAGTGGCGCGGCACGTGGGCGATGGACGGCGGGTCCCTCATGAACCAGGGCGTCCACTACGTCGACCTGCTCCGCTGGTGCATGGGACCCGTGAGCGAGGTGACGGCGGTCTGCGCGACCCAGGCACACCAGGTCGAGGTCGAGGACACCGCGCTCGCGATCGTGCGGTTCGCCTCGGGGGCCCTGGCAACGATCGTGTCCAGCACGTCGGTCTATCCCGGGTTCTCCCAGCGCCTGGAGATCACCGGGACCGAGGGCACGGTGATCGTTGAGGACGGCCGGATCGTGCTGCGGGCGCTGCGGTCCGGGCCGCCGGGGCCGGGCCAGCCGGGCGGGCTACCGGAGCAGGCCGCGGCGGCAGCCGATGCGGCGGCGCAGCCCGGGGGGCTCGACCCAGCCAGCCACGCCGCGCAGATCGCCGACCTGCTCGAGGCGATAGACCAGGGGCGGCAGCCGTCGGTCACCCCGCAGAGCGCTCGCGACACCCTGAAGGTCGTCCTCGCGGTGTACGAATCGGCGCGTTCCGGCCGGACCGTGGTGCTTTCGGCATGACGTTCGTGCTGAGCGGGTTCGCGGACGAGATCTCGCAGGACCTCAGCGAGCAGCTGGCTGTGCTCGCCGCCGAGGGCATGTCGCACCTCGAGCTGCGCAGCGTGTGGTCGGCCAACGTCGCCGACCTTGACGACGCCCAGGTGGCCCGGCTGCGCCGGGAGCTGAACGCCGCGGGGGTGCGGGTATCCGCGATCGGCTCGCCGGTGGGCAAGATCGCGGTCGACGCGCCGCTCGGACCCGAGCTGGAGCGGCTGCGCCGGGTCTGCGGCGTGGCCGAAAGCCTGGGCGCCACGATCGTCCGCGTGTTCTCGTTCTTCATCCCGAAGGGCGAGCCGCCGGAACGCTACGCCGAGCAGGTCACCGACCGCATGCGAGCCCTGGCTGCGCTGGCCGAGGAGCGCGGCCTGGTCCTGGCGCACGAGAACGAGAAAGAGATCTACGGCGACCGCCCGGAGCGGTGTGCTGCCCTCATCGAGGCCGTGGGCACGCCGGCTCTGAGGGCGACCTTCGACGCGGCGAACTTCGTGCAGTGCGGGGTGCGCCCCCACGACGAGGCCTACGCCCTGATCCGGCCCTACCTGGTCTACCTGCAGATGAAAGACGCATTGGCGGCGACCGGAGAGGTCGTGCCGGCCGGGCAGGGTGATGGGCAGGTCCGCGAGACCCTGGCCGCCCTGCGGGATGACGGTTTCGAGGGATACGTCTCGCTCGAACCACATTTGGCCGCGGCCGGGCGCTTCGGCGGCTACAGCGGGCCGGACGGGTTCCGCCGCGCCGCCGGAGCGCTCAGGGAACTCCTGGGCGAGTTGTCGATCCCTTGGCAGTAGGGGCTTGCGGCCCAATGCGCGCCTTCCGGTAGAAGGCCCGGGTGGCCAGGTCAGACACCGGCAGTTAAGCTCGGAAATGGTGATCGCAGGGCCAGCGGTCTGGTCGGCGACCATGTTCACCGCTGCCGGCCAGCCCGGGTTATGTATCGGTTTGAACGACATTCAAGGTTCTGGGCAGACATCGTCTTAGGCTGTGACAACGAGCCCAGAGCAGGCCCGCGGCCATCGCCGGAAAGCCGCCGACCGGCGGGTCTGGATGTCAAGGCTGGAGCAGTGCCCGTGGAGTCTTACACGGTCAGGAACGGCGAGAACGGGCTGCCGCGTCGACGCGAGCCCGACCTCGCCGACCTTGCCATGTTCATCCTCGACTCCGATGGCCGCATCACCACCTGGTCAGTGACGGCCACGCGGCTGTTCGGGCGCTCGGCGGACGAAGTCACCGGCAAGGACGTCTGCGACGTGCTGCTGACCGGGCCCGGCCAGCGCGACCTGGTCACCCGGGCGATGGCCGAGGTCGCGACCGGGCAGGTGCACTCCGCGACGGTGGCCGGCGGCTCGCTGGGCGAGGGGCGGTTCGCGGTCCGCTGGGAGCCGCTGGACGGGAAGGGCGGCGGCGCGGTGGTGATCGTCCAGCGCGCCTGGCCGCAGCCTGCCCCAAGCTGGCTCCGGGACGCCGCCACCAAGATCGGCAGCAGCCTGGATATGACCGAGACCGCGACCGAAGTCGCCGACGCCGCCATACCCGGGTTCGCCGACCTGGTCATCGTCTACGCGGCCGAACGGCTGCTGGCCGCGGGTGAGCTCACCCCGGACCGGGCCGCGCACGGAGCGGCGGTGCGCCGGCTGACCGGCCGCAAGGCCGGGCAGGACGCCAGCTTGTCGGAGAAGCTTTCGCGCCCCAGCGAGGTGCTGGTCCTCGGCCCGGAGACCCCCGGCGCCCGGGCGATGGCGACCGGGGGCGTGGTCCTGTTCGACCGCCTGGATCGTGAGACCGCCGACCGTCTCGCCCGCCAGCCGGGCGCCCTGGAGATGGCGACGGGCTACACCTCCTACATGGCGATGCCGCTGATCGCCCGCGGCGTCGTCGTGGGCTGCGCGATCTTCGGCCGGATGCCCGCCAGCCCTCCGTTCAACGAGGGCGACATCGCGCTGGCGAGCCAGCTCGCGTCGCAGGCGGCGGTGTGCCTGGACAACGCCCGGCTGTATGAGCGGGAGCGGCGAACGGTGCAAGCGCTGCAACTGGGACTGCGGCCCGGCCGGGCTCAGGTGCCGGACGGCATGGAGATCGCGCACCGCTACCTGCCGGTGCGGGAAAGCGTCGTGGGCGGCGACTGGCACGACATCACCCCGCTGCCGGGCGGCAGGGCGGCTGTGATCGTCGGCGACGCCATGGGCCACGGCCCGGAGGCGGCAGCGGTGATGGTGCAGCTCCGCACGGCGGCGCACACCCTGGCCGACATGGACCTGCCGCCGGAACAGGTGCTGCACAGGCTCGACACGATGGCCGCCGGCATGGCCGTCGCCCCGTTCGTGGCCACCTGCGTCTACGCGGTCATCAACCCGCGGAGCGCGTCCGGCGCGATAGCTCAGGCCGGTCACCAGCCGCCGGTTCTGGTGCACCCGGGCGGCGCGACCGAGGTGCTTGACCTGCCCCCCGGCCTTCCCCTCGGCATCGGTGAGGGGTTCTTCGAGGCCACCCGCGTCGGCCTGACGCCAGGCACCGTCCTCGCCCTGTATACCGACGGGCTGGTGGAAAGCCGCCTTCGGCCCCTCGACGTCGGCATGGCCGCTCTCCGGGACGCGCTCGGCACCGCGCTGGCCGATCCGGCCGCACCGCTGGACGACGCCTGCCAGACGATCACCCAGATGCTGCGCGAGCATAGCGAGGACGACATGACGCTCGTTCTCGCCCGCATCCGCCCCTGACGGTCCGACGCGTCGCTGCGGCCGCCTGACCGTCGTGACGAATGTGCCGAGCACACGTTCCCCGACGCGCCCGGGCAGGCATCCCGCGCTCGCTGAGTGGCCAGCGGGTGCTGCTCCTCGACGACACCCTGACGACAGGAGCACGCCTGCAGAGCGCCGCTTCCGCTCTCAGCATGAGCGGCGCCTCGGCGGTGACCGCTGTCGTGGTCGGCCGCGTCATTGATCCGGACTGGAACGACAACTGCCGCTCCATATGGCATCAGGCGCGGGAAAGCCAGTTCAGCTTCGACCGGTGCTGCCTGTGCCGGGTCTAGAGCGCATCAGGCGGGCACCTGGCCGCCGGCCGGCAGGGCCGGGACGGCGTTGGCGCGGACGACGTTGGCGTAGAAGCGGGAACTCGCCTTGGGGATGCGGCGCTGGGTGCCGAAGTCGACGAACACGATCCCGAAGCGCTTCTGGTACCCGTAGCCCCACTCGAAGTTGTCCAGCAGGGACCAGAGGTAGTAGCCGGCCAGGTTCGCGCCGTCCCTGATCGCACGGGCGGCCGCCTCCAGGTGCAGGTGCAGGTACCTGATCCGCTCGACGTCGTTGACGTCGCCGTCCGGGTTCACGTAATCCTCGGCGGCGCAGCCGTTCTCGGTGATGTACAGGGGCAGCCCGGGGGCGTCGTTGGACAGGCGCACGAGGAGCTCGTACAGCCCTTCGGGGTCGACCAGCCACCCCATCGGGGTCCGCTCGAGGCCGGCCGGGGCGTACTCGACGACGCCCGGCAGGTCCCCGCCGCCCACCCTTCTCTCGCCGTGCCGCAGGTCTGCGGGATCACCGGCGCGCAGGAAGACCGGCGCGTAGTAGTTGACCCCGAGGAAGTCGATCGGCTGGGCGATGACGTCCAGGTCGCCCGGGGCCACCACCGAGTCCGGCGGCAGCAGCGTCTCCCTCGCCTGCGCCGGGTACCGGCCGTGCAGCACCGGCTCCAGGTAGAGGCGGTTCAGCTCTGCGTCCCGGATTCGCGACGCCTGCTCGACCGCCTCCGAGTCTGGCCCGCCCGGCAGGCGCACCGGGTGCATGTCCAGCGTTATCCCGATGGGCACGCCGCGCGGCAGCCCTGACCGCAGCGCCTGCACGGCCAGCCCGTGACCGAGGAGCAGGTGGTGCGTGGCTGCCCGCGAGGCGTCTGGGTCGCGCACGCCTGGAGCGTGCTCGCCGGTGCGGTAGCCGTGGCTGGCCACCACCTGCGGCTCGTTCAGCGTGATCCACCGCTCGACCCGGTCGCCGAGCGCCCCGGCGACGACCGCCGCGTAGTCTGCGAACCGCGCTGCGGTGTCCCGGGCAGCCCAGCCGCCCGCGTCCTGGAGTTGCTGCGGCAGGTCCCAGTGGAAGAGCGTGGCCGCGGCGGAGATGCCACGCTGGCCAAGCTCGTCCAGCAGTGCCTTGTAGTAGTCGAGGCCCTTCTGGTTCACCGCGCCCCGGCCGCCCGGGAGGATCCGGGGCCACGCGATTGAGAACCGGTAGGCGTTCAGGCCCAGCGACGCCATCAGCGCGACATCCTCGCGGTACCGGTGATAGGAGTCACAGGCGATGTCGCCGGTGTCCCCGCCGTGCACGTTGCCCGGCGCCCGGCTGAACGTGTCCCACACCGACAGGCCCCGGCCGTCCGCGCTGGCTGCCCCCTCGATCTGGTAGGAGGCCGTCGCCGTCCCCCAGGCGAACCCCTCGGGGAAGGTCAGGGCTCCATTGGCGCTGGCCCGCACTGTCGTCATCGGTGCCTCCTCGGCGCTGCCTCGAGCGCTTTTGCCGGGATACGGAGCCTTGACCCCCTCCTAGCCGAGGTTTATTGTAAGCGCTTAGATCCACAAATGTAAGCGCTTAGATCGATGCAGGCGCCTTGCAACCCCTCGCCGGATAGGGGACCGCGATGACGCGAAGTGCCAGCCCAGGCGGCCACGGGATCGCGGCATGAACACGCTGCAGCCCGCGCCCGGCGAAGCCGGCGGGGCCCGCGAGGCCGGCGACACGGGCAGCCCGGTGACGCTGTATGACGTCGCCCGCCTGGCGAAGGTCTCCATCGCCACTGTGTCGCGGGTCGTGCACGGTCAGGACCTGGTCCGGGACTCCACCCGGGCCCGCGTGCTCGCGGTCATCGAGCAGCTGGGCTACGTACCCGACGGCGCCGCGCAGAGCCTGTCCCGCCGGCGCAAGGACGTGATCGGCCTGGTCTGCGTGGAGACCAGGGCAAAGAAGCAGTACGACGTGGAGAGCATGGCGCTGCTGTTCTACGACGAGGTTCTGCGGGGCGTCGAGTCGCTGATCCGCACCGAGCACAAGTCGGTGCTGATCACATACGTTCAGGACACCGCCCCTGACCTGCCCAGGCTGCTGTCGCTGTCCGGCAAGGTCGACGGGCTGCTCTTCGGGGAGGGCGTCGTCCCGTCGTCTTTCATCGCCCGCCTGGCCAAGCGGCTGCCCATCGTGATCATCGCGGGCAGCCCGGCCGAGCGGGCAGCGGACGTGGTGACCGCGGACAACCGCTCCGGCTCGATCGCGCTCGTCAACCACCTCGTCGAGGACCACGGCCGGCGCAGGCTCTACCAGGTCAAGGGCCCGCCGACGGCCCCCGACGCCGAGGAACGGAGCCTCGCGCTCACGCACGTACTCGACAGCCATCCGGGCTGCCAGCTCGTCGGCACGTTTCACGGATCATTCGGCGTCCAGAGCGGCGAGGAAGCGGGCGAGACGCTGCTCGCCATGCCGGCCGGCGCCCGGCCGGACGCGGTGGTCTGCGCGAACGACCAGTCGGCGATCGGCGTCCTGCAGGCCTTCGCCCGGGCCGGCGTCCGCGTGCCCGAGGACGTGGCGGTGGTCGGCTTCGACGACATCTTCCCCGCCAGCCTGTTCCACCCCGCGCTCACCACCGTCCATCAGCCGATGCGGCTGCTCGGGGAGCGGGCCTGTGCGCGGCTGCTCGACCGCATCACCGACCCCGGCCTGCAGCAGTCCATCGAGCTGCTGCCGACCGAACTGGTGATCCGCTCGAGCTGCGGCTGCCCGCCCGGCACCGAGATCCGGCGCGTGGTCGCGGGCCCGGCCATGGAACCCGATGCCACAGATCCCGCCGCGAGCTAGGAGTCGCCGTGAAGTTCATCCTGCGCCGCCTGGCCTTCTACATCGTCGCGGCCTGGGCGGCGCTGACCCTGAACTTCTTCATTCCGCGGGCGGTACCGGGAAACGCCGTGCAGTCGATCATGGCCAAGTTCCCGACCCTGCAGCCGTCGGCCTACCGGGCGCTCGAGGCGATGCTCGGCGTCGGTCACCCTGGGCCGCTGTGGCACCAGTACTGGGCCTACCTCGATGACGTGTTTCACCTCAACTTCGGCACCGACCTGATCGAGTACCCGGCCCAGGTCTCGACGCTGCTCGCACAGACGATCCCGTGGACGCTCACCCTGGTCGGCACGGCCACGGTGATTGCGTTCTTCCTGGGAACCGGGCTCGGCATCGTCGCCGGCTGGCGGCACGGAGGCTGGCTCGACCGGGGCCTGCCCGCGCTGATGTTCCTGCAAGCCATGCCCTACTTCTTCCTGGCCTTAATCCTGATCGAGCTGCTCGCGATCCGGGCGCACCTGTTCCCGATAGCCCAGGGGTACGCCGGGGGCCTGGTGCCCGGATGGCACTGGGCATTCATCGGCAGCGCGATCTACCACGCGCTGCTGCCCGCCATCACGATCGTGATCACGTCGGTCGCGGGCTGGATGCTGCAGATGCGCAACGTGATGATCACCACGATCGGCGAGGACTACGTGGTGGCGGCGCAGGCCAAGGGGCTGCCGAACCGCCGGGTGGTGTTCACGTACGCCGCCAGGAACGCGCTGCTGCCCCAGCTGCAGGGGTTCGGGCTCGCCTTAGGCTTCGTGGTCTCGGGCGCGCTGGTCATGGAGATCGTGTTCTCCTACCCCGGCATCGGCCTGCTGCTGCTCAGCGCGGTGACCTCGAACGACTACCCGCTGATGCAGGCGATCTTCCTGGTGATCACGTTCGCGGTGCTGCTCGCCAACCTGATCGTGGACCTGCTGCTGGTGGCGTTCGATCCGCGCGTCCGGGCAAGAGAGGCGGCCCGATGACCGCGGCGCCGCCGATCATCGCCGAGCCGCCCGCCGCGCTGCCGGCCCCGGGTGTCAGGGCCCAGCGGCTCGGCCAGTGGCGCCGCCTGCCGCTGAAGGCCAAGGCCGGCGCGATCCTGCTCGGCTTCTTCGTGCTCGCCGCGATCATCGGCCCGGAGGTTGCCCCGTACGACCCGGGGTACCAGAACCCCGCGCCCAGCCTGGTCATGCACCCACCGGACGCGGCACACCTGCTCGGCACCACCCAGACCGGCCAGGACGTGCTGTCGCAGCTGCTGACCGGCATCCGGCTGACCCTGGAGCTGGCGCTGATCGTCGGCGTGGTGGCCACCGCGCTCGCGGTGATCGTGGGGGTGGCCGCGGCGTACCTCGGTGGCCTGTGGGACGAAGTGCTGTCTCTGGTCAGCAACGTGTTCCTGGTCATCCCGTCGCTGCCGCTGCTGATCCTGCTGCTCGGCTACCAGCCGAGCAGGGGCCAGGAGGCCACGATCGTCGTGCTCAGCGCGCTCGGCTGGCCCTGGGGAGCGCGGGTGATCCGTGCCCAGACCCTGGCCATCCGCGGCCGCGACTTCGTGGCCGCGGCCAGGGAAACCGGCGAGAGCACCTGGCGGATCCTCGCCATCGAGATCATCCCCAACGAGGTCAGCCTCATCGCGGCGAACTTCGTGAACACGGTTCTGTACGCGATCGGGGCCTCGGTGGCGCTGGCCTTCATCGGCCTCGCCGACCTGTCCTCCTGGAGCCTGGGCACGATGCTCTACTGGGCGCAGAGCCAGCAAGCGCTGCAGCTCGGCGCGTGGTGGTGGTTCGTGCCGCCTGGCCTCGCGGTCGCTCTCATGGGCACCGCGCTGGTTCTCCTGAACACCGGCATCGACGAGCTCGGCAACCCCCGGCTGCGCGACGCGAACCGTGCGGCCAGGATCGGGGGCCGGCGGCAGTGGCCGGCCGACCCGACCCCGGTGCTGCTGGACGAGGGGCGCGAGGCCGGATGGCCGTCGGCGCGACGGGGGGAAGGGGCATGAACCCGCGCGTCCCCACCGCGCCCGTCCTCGACATCAGCGATCTCTCGGTCGTCTACCGCACTCCGGGCGGCGACGTCCGCGCGGTCAGCGACGTGAGCCTGGCGCTGCACGCGGGCGAGGTCGTCGGCCTGGCCGGGGAGAGCGGCTCCGGCAAGTCCACCCTCGCCTACGCCGCGTGCCGCCTGCTGCGCGCGCCCGCGCTGATCACCGGCGGCAGGGTGATCTACTCCGGACGCCGCGCCGCCGCGTCAGCTGACGTGCTGCAGCTCAGCGGCCACGAGCTGCAGCAGCTTCGCTGGCGGGAGATCGCAATCGTGTTCCAGAGCGCGATGAACGCGCTCAACCCGGTGCTGAACGTCCGCGACCAGATCACCGACGTCATCCACGCTCACCTGCGGATGTCACGCAAAGACGCGGTGGAGAAGGCGGGATCCCTGCTCGACCTGGTCGGCATCCCGCGGAGCCGGCTGCGCAGCTACCCGCACGAGCTGTCCGGCGGCATGCGCCAGCGGGTCATGATCGCGATGGCGCTCGCCACCGACCCGGAAATTGTGATCATGGACGAGCCGACGACCGCGCTCGACGTCGTGGTGCAGCGCGACATACTGTCCCAGATCGTCGAGCTGCAGGAGCAGCTCGGCTTCGCGATCCTGTTCATCACCCACGACCTGTCCCTGCTGCTCGAGCTCGCCGACCAGATCGCGGTGATGTACGCCGGTCAGCTGATGGAGGCCGGCACCGCGGCGGAGATTCAGCACCGGCCCGCGCACCCGTATACCCGGGGCCTGCTCTCCTCGTTCCCCTCGCTGCACGGGCCGCGCCGCGACCTGGCCGGCATCCCGGGCACCCCACCGGACCTGCGCCATCCGCCCGCAGGCTGCCCGTTCCTGCCGCGCTGCGGCTACGGCACCGACGCCTGCCGCACGGTGGACATGCGCCTTGAACGGGTCGCGGGCCCAGCTGGCCTGGAGCACCTCACTGCGTGCCCGTTCGTGCACCCGGAAACGCCGGCGCAGCCGCCGGTCGCAGGCGCAGAGCAGGAGCTGCGGGCATGAGCGGGGAGCTGGCCATGGAGGCCGTGTCGATCAGCAAGGACTTCCGGCTCGGCCGCGGCGCGGTGGTGCACGCGGTGCGCAGCGTGTCGCTCGCGCTGTACCGGGGCGCAGTGGTGTCGCTGGTCGGCGAGAGCGGGTCCGGCAAGTCGACCGTGGCCCGGCTGCTCGCCGGGCAGGAGCGGCCCACCTCGGGCGAGATCCGGCTGGACGGGAAACCGGTCGACCCGTCGAGCCGGGGGTCGTTCCGGCGGTACAAGAGCGAGGTCCAGCTGGTCTTCCAGGACCCGTTCTCGTCGCTGAACCCGGTGCACACGGTGCGCCACCACCTGGAGCGCCCGGTGCGCCTGCACCAGGGGCACAAGTCGCGGGACGAGGTGGCTCGCGACGTCGACGCGCTGCTGCAGCAGGTGCGGCTGATCCCGGCCGACCAGTTCACCGGGAAGTACCCGCACGAGCTGTCCGGAGGCCAGCGCCAGCGGGTGTCGTTTGCCCGCGCGCTCGCCGCCAAGCCGGCCGTGCTGCTGGCCGACGAGCCGGTGTCCATGCTCGACGTCTCGATCCGGCTGGAAATGCTCAGCCTGCTCGACGATCTGCGGCGACGGTTCCAGCTGGCGCTGCTGTACATCACGCACGACATCGCGTCCGCGCGCTACTTCGCGGACGAAGTACTGGTCATGTACGCGGGGCAGATCGTCGAGCGCGGCCCGGCCGAGGAACTGACCCAGCACCCGGCGCACCCGTACACGCAGCTGCTCGTGGCGTCCGCGCCCGATCCCGACAATCTCGGCGGCGGGTTGCGCAGCCCTCGCCGGCACGGCAGCGGCGCCGGTGCCGCCGCGGCAGACCAGGGCTGCCCGTTCAACCCGAAGTGCCCGTTCGCCGTCGGCCGCTGCCGCGAGGAGGCCCCGGCCCTGCTGCCGGTCTCCGCGACGCGCGCCGCGGCCTGCTGGCGCCTTGATGTCGCAGCTCCCGAGCTGCTGGCCGGAGGAGAAGCAGGTGGGGGATAAGAAAAGGAGGAAGGCATGGAGACACTGCTGAGGCGCAGAAGCCTGGTGGCCATCGCGGCTGCCGCCCTCATCTGCGGGACGGTAGCCGCGTGCTCGTCGAGCTCGAGCCCGGCTGCAGGCGGCAAGTCCTCGTCGGGGGCGTCGACGACCTTAACGATGGAGAGCTCGCCGGAGACCACGATCACCCAGGCGTTCAACCCGTACGACCCCACCCAGGCGGCCTACGGCATGGGCGCGACCGGGCTGATCTACGAGCCGCTGATCCAGTTCGACCTGGCCAGCCCGACGATCTCGTATCCCTGGCTGGCCACGTCCTACACGTGGGGCAGCGGCGGCAAGCAGATCACGTTCACGATCCGGTCCGGCGTGAAGTGGAACGACGGCAGGCCGCTGACGCCCGCAGACGTCGCCTTCACGTTCAACCTGATCAAGAAGTACGCCGCGATCAACCTGGGCGGGCTGAAGCTCTCCAGCGTGTCGACGTCGGGCAACACGGTCACGCTCACGTTCCCCACATCCCAGTACACGAACCTGGAGCAGATCGCCGGCACCGCGATCTTGCCGCAGGCGATCTGGAGCAAGGCCGGCAACCCGGCGACCTACACGGACGCCAACCCGGTCGGGACCGGCCCGTACATGCTGAGCAGCTTCACCCCGCAGGGGTTCACGCTGAAAAAGAACCCGTACTACTGGCAGCCGTCGAAGGTCAAGGTCTCGCAGGTCTACTTCCCGGTGTACACGTCGAACACCGGCGCGACCGACGCGCTGTTCTCCGGCCAGATCACCTGGACCGGGAACTACATCCCCGGCCTGCAGAAGGACTTTGTCGACAAGTCGCCCGCCTACCACCACTACTGGGAGGCCGCGGGCGGCACGAACTCGCTCATGCCGAACCTGAACAAGTGGCCCACCAACCAGCTCGCGGTGCGGCAGGCGATCAGCCTGGCGCTGAACCGCTCGGTGATCGCCTCCGAGGGCGAGGGCGGCCTGGAGGACCCGGCGCTGAACGCGGGCGGCCTGACCCTGCCGACGTTCAAGGCGTGGAGCTCGCCGGCCGCGTCGACGACGACCGCCTCCACCGCGAACGCCGCGGCCGCCGAGAAGGTGCTGGAAAACGCCGGGTTCACCAAGGGCAGCAACGGGTTCTTCGAGAAGGGCGGCAAGCCCGTCTCGCTGACGCTCGCTGACCCGTCGGCGTACACCGACTACGCCGAGGATGATGCGATCATCGCGCAGGAACTACGGGCAGCCGGCATCGACGCGACGTTCCAGGGCCAGGCGGTTACCGCGTGGCTGGCCAACGTCGCAGACGGCGACTTCCAGCTCACCCTGCACTGGGCGAACGGCGGCATCACGCCGTACAACATGTACGACGGATGGCTGGACAGCTCGCTGGCCACCGGAAGCACCGCGACCGGCGATTACGAGCGGCTCAACGACTCCACCGTCGAATCCGACCTGGCCACGCTCAGCTCCGCCAACACCGTGGCGCAGCAGGCGGCCGATCTGGTCCCGCTGGAGAAGTATGTCGCCGCCAACCTGCCGGTCATCCCGACGACGACCGCTGCCGACTGGTTCGAGTACAACTCGCAGAACTTCGTCGGCTGGCCCACGCAGTCGAACCCCTATGACAGCGGGCAGCCGTCGGGCACCAACAACGGCCCCGGCTCCGGCACCGACGAGGTGGTGCTCCTGCACCTGAGCCCGCGGAGCTGACCGCCCGCGGCACCAAGCTCGCCCGCCCCCGGAACCCCCCACCTCCGGGGGCGGGCGACCACCCGCACCACCCCCGACCGGGGCGAACGCGTCCCTCAGCGTGGCCACGACGTGCCATGGTTCCTCGGAATCGGCAATGAAGTGGAGCACGCAGTTGAGCAGCAGGCCGGCCGGCTGGGCGAAGTCGATCAAGCCGCGAACCGTGTCGCTGGCCAGGATCTTCTCGGGGTCCCGCTGGTCGGCTTCTATGACCGCGGCGTCCGGGTTGCCCGTCAGGATGGCCCGGCTGTGCGCGACAGGAACCGCGCCACGTGGGCCCGCGCTGTGCCGACGCCGGGTGGCGCCCAGCTCAGGTCCTCAGTCATCGGCGGCAACCGACGCCGACGAGCGCCCAGGATCTGCTGCCATCGGCGGGCACGTCGGCGGGCGAGTCGGGCCGCCAGCGCGGAATGTAGACCAGCCCGGGGTCCACGAGGTCGAACCCGTCGAAGAACGCCAGGATGTCCGAACGCGGCCGCACGTGGATGTTTGTGGCGACGCCTCGGTTGTAGACCTTCTCGGCAGCATGCGCCACCGTGGGCTTGTTCTCATCGGTGAGATGACCGAGCACCAGGTAGCTGCCGGGCGGCAGCGCATCTCGCAGCGTGGCCACGATGTGCCAGGGGTCCTCGGGATCGTCAATGAAGTGCAGCACCATGTTGAGCAGCAGCCCGACCGGCTGGGTGAAGTCGATCAGCTCGCGGACCGTCTCGCTGGAGAGGATCTCCCCTGGTTCGCGCAGGTCGGCTTCGATGACCGCGGCATCGGTGCGGCCTTCAAGAATGGCGCTGCTGTGGGCGACGGCGACCCGGTCGTTGTCCGCGTAGACCACCCGGGCGCCGGTGGTGGCCTGCCCGACGATCTCGTGCACGTTGCCCTCGGTCGGGATGCCCGAGCCGATGTCAAGGAACTGCCGGATCCCGCTGGCGGCCAGGAACCGGACCGCGCGCCCGAGGAAGGCCCGGTTGTCCCGGGCGGCCTCGCGGGCGGCCGGAACGACCGCGACGATCGCGCGCGCCAGGTCCTGGTCGGCCAGGAAGTTGTGGCTGCCGCCCAGCCAGTAGTCGTACACCCGCGCCACGTTGGCCCGCGCCGTGTCGACCCCCGGCGGCACCCAGCTCAGATCATCGCTCATCGGAGGAGTTTCGTCGGTCAGTAGACAGTATCGTCACTGGCCAGACAGTTTTGTCCTGGTGCAACACGCGTTTTTTCAATTGCACGGTTTTCGATGATACGGCCAATCAGTCAACATATTCTATGGGGGCAGGACAAAAGGCCCACGGCCATTGAAACGGTGGCCGCGCCCGGTGGTTCCCTTTGTCAAGGTCGGTGCGGGTAACAGTGGTGTCGGAGACGGCGAGGAACGCCCCGTCTGCGCTGCCGCGACGCCACGAACCCGACCTGGCCGACCTCGCCGCGTTCACCCTGGACTCCGGCGGCCGGATCACGTCCTGGCCGGCGACGGCCAGCCGGATGTTCGGCCATCACGCGGGCGACGTCGCCGGGAGACACATATGTGACGTGCTGATGACCGGGCCGGGCCAGCGCGACCTGGTGAACCGGGCCATGGCCGAGGTCGCGGCCGGGCGCGTGCACACCGCCACGGTGGCCGGCGGATCATTGGGCCCCGGCCGGTTCGCTGTCCGCCTGGAGCCCCTGGACGGGCTCAGCGGCGGCGCGCTCGTGCTCACGCAGCGCGCCTGGCCGCAGCCGACGCCGAGCTGGCTTCGGGATGCGGCGGCCCGGCTCGGCAGCAGCCTGGATCTCGTGGAGACGGCGACCGAGATCGTCGACGCCGCCGTTCCCGGGTTCGCCGACGTCGCGGTCATCTTCGTTGCGGAGCGCCTCGCGGCCGTCGGCGAGCTCGCCTCGTCCGCGATCACGCAGGGAGCGGTGGTGCGGCGGCTGGCGGGCCGCCACGCACGCGAGACCACTGCCGAAGCCAAAAAGCTGTGGCGGCCCGGCGAGGTGATTGTGTTCGGTCCTGACACTCCTGGCTGCCGGGCAATGGCCAGCGGCGCCCCGGTCCTGTTTGACGAGCTCGACACGGAGACCGCGCAGCGGCTCACCCGCTATCCGGGCGCCGCCCAGATGGCCGCTGGCTACACGTATCACCTGGCCATCCCGCTGATCGCCCGGGGCATCGTGGTGGGGTGCGCGATCTTCGGACGTGCGCCGGCCAGCCCGCCGTTCAACCAGGGCGACATCGGGCTGGCCGGTGAGCTCGCTTCCCGGGCCGCGGTGTGCCTCGACAACGCCCGGCTGTACGACCGGGAACGGCGCACGGCGCAGGCCCTGCAGCAGGGCCTGCGGCCCGGGCGGGCCCGGATCCCCGAGGGCCTTGAGGTCGCGCGGCGTTACCGGCCGGTCGGCAACAACGTCGTGGGCGGCGACTGGCACGACATCGTGCAGCTGCCGTCCGGCCGGGCCGCGCTGATCGTCGGGGACGCGATGGGCCACGGGCCCGAGGCTGCCGCGGTCATGGTGCAGCTGCGCACGGCGGCCCACACCCTGGCCGATCTGGATCTGCCGCCCGAGCTGATGCTGAGCAAGCTGGACGCGATGGCCGCCGGCCTGGCCGGCACGCCGTTCGCTGCCACCTGCGTCTACGCGGTCATCGACCCGTCGAGCCGCTCGTGCGTGATCGCGCAGGCCGGCCACCAGCCGCCGGTGATCGTGTCCGGCGACGGCACGACGCAGGTGCTGAACCTGCCCCCCGGTCTCCCGCTCGGCCTGGGTGAGGAGAGCTTCGAGGCCACCCGCGTCGACCTGCCGGCCGGAGCCGTGCTCGCCCTGTACACCGACGGGCTGGTCGAGGGCCGCACCCGCACGCTCGACGCCGGGCTAGCCACGCTGCGCAGCTCGCTCGTCGCGGCGCTGGGCGAGCCGTCCGTCTCGTTGCGCAGCGCCTGCCAGAAGGTCACCGATCTGCCGAACGAGGACGTCGAGGACGACCTGACCCTGGTGCTCGCGCGCATCCGCCCCTGACCCGAAATGGCGCCCCGCCGCGAGAACGCGGCAATCCGGCCTGGCCCCAAAGCCAAATGCGAGGAGCCGAAAAGGCGTGCATGGCCGAAACCCTGGCGCGCACCCCTCCAGGGCCCCCACATATAGGGCATTCTGGGCACGTAACGTCGACGGTCAACGCAGAGCAGTAGTGTCGTCGGCCCGCCGCTGTCGCTAGAGAAGCAGCGCCGGCACTTTGCTGCTGTTGGCGCCCGCGGCGAGGCCGAAGGCCGGGCGGGGATTAGGCGGGGGCGGGGATTAGGCAGGGGCGGGGATTAGGCAGGGGCGGGGATTAGGCAGGGGCGGGGATTAGGCAGGGGCGGGGATTAGGCGGGGGCGGGAGCCTCGGCCAGGTTGGCGCGGACGGCGTCGAGCGCGAGCTGGATGTTCTCGACCGAGTTCGCGTAGGAGAACCGCATGTAGCCCTCGCCGTACTTCCCGAACGCGGTGCCGGACAGCGCGGCGACCCCGGCGTCCTGCAGCAGCCGGCCCGCCAGCTCCGACGAGGTCAGCCCGGTGCCGGTGACGTTCGGGAACACGTAGAACGCGCCCTGCGGCTGCACGCAGGTTATGCCGGGAATGGCGTTCAGGCCGGAGACGATCACGTCCCGCCGCCGCCGGAACTCCGCCACCATGTCCTCAACCGGAGCCCACGGCCCACCCAGCGCCGCGATGGCCGCGAACTGGCTGAACGCCGACGTGCACGACACCGAGTTGATCACCAGCCGGGTGATCGGCTCGACCAGGGCGGGCGGGAACACCCCGAAGCCCAGCCGCCAGCCGGTCATCGCGTAGGTCTTGGACCACCCGTCCAGCAGGATCGTCCGGTCGGCCATCCCGTCGACGGACAGCACGCTCGCGTGCGGGCCGGCGCCGTACCGGATCGCCCAGTACACCTCGTCGGTCAGCACGATCAGGTCACGGCGCATGGCGATGTCCGCGATCGCCTCGCAGTCTTCCTGGGTCAGCGACGAGCCGCACGGGTTGTGCGGCGAGTTGATGATCAGCAGCTTCGTCCGCTCGGTGACCAGCGACTCGAGCTCGGCCGTGTCGATGCGGAACTCGTTCTCCTCGCGGAGCGGGATCGGCACGCCCCTCGCGCCGGAGAACGCGGTGATCGACTCGTACATCGGGAAGCTCGGGTCCGGGTACAGCACCTCGTCGCCCTCGCCGCAGAGCGCCATGATCGTGAAGAACATGATCGGCTTGGCTCCCGGCGTCACGATCACACGGTCCGGCGAGACCCGCATCCGGTCGTTGCGTTCGAGGAAGGCGGCCACGGCCTCACGCAGCGGCGGGATGCCCGGTGCCGGGACGTAGTGCGTCTGCCCGGCCTGCAGCGCCTCGCACGCCGCGTCGATGATGTGCTGGGCGGTCGGGAAGTCCGGCTCCCCGATCTCCAGGTGGATCACGCTCTTGCCGGTCGCCTCCATGGCCCGGGCCCTGGCCAGAACCTCGAAGGCGGATTCGGTTCCGAGCCTGTTCATGCGGTCTGCCAGCGTCATTGCCGTCATGGCCCCGATGATACGGCTGCGAATGATCAGTGGTAAGACCAGAGTTCCATAGTGTGACCAGGTTTCGGCCGACCCCTTGCTCCGGGCCCGGCTACACGTCAGCCTTAGAATCCGTGAGGCACGGCAGGTGAGGGGGTAGGAGTGACTTCCGAGAGGTCGACGCCGATCGCTCGGTCCGGCAGCGAACTCGACGCCAGGCGGCTGTTCGCCGCGGCCGAGCCGGACTTCGCTCGCTACGAGATCGTCAAGGACCTCGTCGATGAGTGCATCGACCTGGCGCTGAACTACCGGCAGAGCGGGCACCCGGGCGGCTCCCGGTCCAAGGTGCACATGATGCTGTCGCTGCTGCTGTCCGGCGCGATGCGCTGGGACGTGCTGCGGCCCTGGCGCCGGTTCGGCGACCGGTTCGTGCTGTCGGCCGGGCACACGGTGCCGCTGGTCTACGCGACGCTCGCGGTGCTCAACGAGGCCATGCGGGCCCGCCACAACCGCGACGGTGACCCGCAGTTCGCGTTCCCCGACGACGGCCGCTGGGCCCTGACCTGGGAATGGCTGCTGAAGCTGCGCCGGCACGGCGGCCTGCCCGGGCACGCGGAAATGGAAGGCCGGAGCTTGTTCCTGAAGTTCAACACCGGCCCGTCCGGGCACGGCATGCCGCCGGCCACCGGCGAGGCGCTCAGCCTGAAGCTCGCCGGGGCCGGTGAGGTGAAGGTGTTCGTGTTCGAGGGCGAGGGCGGGCTCACACCCGGCTCCGCGCACGAGGTCAAGAACACAGCCTGGGGCCTGGGCCTGGACAACCTGGTGTTCATGGTCGACTGGAACGACTTCGGCATCGACCCCCGGCCGAACTCGAGCGTGGTCGCGGGCACCCCGGTCGACTGGTTCGCGCCCTACGGCTGGCGGGTCACCGGCACCGAGGACGGCATGGACTGGGGCCCGGTCACCCAGACAGTGCTGGACGCGGCCTGCGGCCCCAACCCCGGCAACGTACCGACCATGGCCTGGTTCCGGACCCAGAAGGGCCGCGGCTACGGCAAGGTCGATGCGGCGAGCCACGGCACCGCGTGGCCGATGAACGCGGAGCAATTCTGGACCGTGCGCAAGCGGTTCATGGAGCGCTACGGCGTTCAGTACGAAGGCGTTGACGAGCCCGCGCCGGCCGATCACCAGGCCGTGCAGGCGCAGGCCGAGGCAAACCTGCGGACCGCAATAAGCGTGCTTGAACGCGACGCCGACCTCGTGACCTGGCTATCCGACCGGCTGGTCGCGGTCGCGGGCTCCGTGCCGGAGGACGTCGGCGACTTCCGGCTCGGCGAGCACTCCGCCGAGGTATTCAGCGACCGGCGGATCTTCGACGTCACGCAGTACCCGGACGGCATGTGGAAGAAGCCGGGCGAGAAGGCGCCGAACCGGGCCGGCCTGGCGGCGTGGGGCTCGTATGTGAACTCGCTCGCGCTGCGCGACTACGGCAGGCCGCTGTTCATCGCGGCCTCGGCCGACCTGGCCGAGTCCACCAACATCGCCGGGTTCGGGCAGGACTTCGACGGCTCGCCGGGCACCGGCTGGTACGAGCGGAATGAGAACCCGCACGGCGCGCTGCTGCCGACGGAGATCACCGAGTTCACCAACTCGGGGCTGGTGTGCGGCCTGGCCACGGTCAACATGGCCGCCGACCCGTTCACGGACTTCGACGGGTTCTGGGGCGCGTGCTCGACGTACGGGTCGTTCTCCTACCTCAAATACGGCGAGATGCGCCTGTTCAGCCAGCTGGCCCAGGACTGCGAGCTCAAGGTCGGCAAGGTGCTGTGGATCGCGGGCCACTCCGGCCCGGAGACGGCCGAGGACTCACGCACCCACTTCGGCATCTTCTCGATCGGCGTGACCCAGCTGTTCCCGAACGGGCACGTGATCGACCTGCATCCGTGGGAGTACAACGAGGTGCCGGTGCTGCTCGGCGCCGCGTTCTCCACGGACGTGCCGATCGTTGCGCTGCACCTGACCCGGCCGCCGGTCGAGATACCCGACCGGGAGGCTCTCGGCATCCCGTCCCACTTCGAGGCGGCGCGTGGTGCGTACGTGATGCGGCCGTACCGGCCGGACCAGCCGCGCGGCGGGACCGTGTACGTGCGCGGCACCATGCCGACCCGCAACCTGGTCAGCCTGCTGCCGGAACTCGACGCCCGCGGCATCAACGTGAAGATCATTGCTGCGGTCAGCCCGCAGCTTTTCGCCCGCCAGCCCGAGGAGTACCAGCGGTCCGTGGCCGGCCCGGCCGGGCGGCTGGACGCCATGGTGATCACCAACGGCGCGTTCAAGCTGATGCAGGACTGGGCGGACGGCCCGCTGGTCCGGGAGTACTCGCTGTCGTCGGACTGGGACGACCGGTGGCGCACCGGCGGCTCGGTCGACGAGGTCATCGAGGAGGCGCACCTCGACAAGGCGCACATCCTGGCCGCGCTGGAGCGGTTCGCGGGCGAGCGCCCAGAGCGCTTGCGTGCCCTCCGGGAGCGCCTCGACTCGGTGGGGTGATAGCACCCCGTCCCGGCGTGGGGCTTTGGCCCTAGCCGGGTTGGGGTGGCTGGGCCATCGATATCAGGCTGGCCGCGAACCAGGCTTGGACCCGAATTTCCACACGCGGAAGGACGGGTCTGATGGCTCAGCATGATTCGGGCGGGAACGGGCCTGCCCTGCAAACCGACCGGCTCGGCCGGCGTTACGGCCGGGTCTGGGGGCTGCGCGACTGCACGCTCGAGATTCCGGCCGGCGCGGTCGCCGGCCTCGTCGGCCCGAACGGCGCGGGCAAGACCACCCTGCTGGAAATGATCATCGGGCTGCTCGAGCCCACCGAGGGCGAGGTCTCGATCTTCGGTGAGGCTTCGCACGCCTACCACGCGGCGACGCTGGCGCGGGTTGGCTATGTCGCGCAGGACCACCCGCTGTACCGCGACTTCACCGTCGGGGACATGTTCCACCTGGGCCGGTCGATGAACCCCGGCTGGGATCAGGGGCTTGCGGACGCGCGGATGGGGGCGCTCGGCATTCCCGTCAAGCGCAAGGTCAAGCAGCTGTCCGGCGGACAGCGGGCCCAGGTCTCGCTGACCATGGCGCTGGCCAAGCGGGCGCCACTGCTCGTGCTCGACGAGCCGGTCTCCAGCCTGGACCCGGTCGCCCGGCAGGAGTTCATGCGGGAGGTTACGTCGGCTGCGGCTGAAACCGGCCTCACCGTCATCATCTCCTCGCACGTGGTGTCCGAGCTGGAGCGGCTGTGCGACTGGCTGATCGTCCTGGCCGGCGGGCACGTGCAGGTCGCCGGGCCGGCCGACGACCTGATCGCTCAGCACCGGATGGGCTTCGAGGAGCTCGTCATGAGCTACCTGTCAGAAGAGGCGGTGACGAGATGATCTGGGTCAGCTGGCGGCAGCACCGCAGCGAGGCGCTCGGCTGCCTGGCCGTGCTCATCGGCTTGGCGATCTACGCGGTCATGGTCGGCACGTCGATGCGCACGGCGTTTGGCCACGACGGCCTGGCCTCGTGCCTGGCCAGCGGCAAGGGCGCGGCCGGATGCCCGAACGCGGTCATGACCTTCACCAACGACTTCGGCTCCGAGGTCAACATCGCGTTCTGGTCCGTGGCCCTGATCGTGCCGGGCCTGATCGGGGTCCTGGTCGGCGCGCCGCTGATCGCAAGGGAACTCGAATTCGGCACCTGGCGGCTGGCCTGGAGCCAGTCCGTCCCCCGGGCCCGGTGGCTGGCCGTCAAGCTGGTCCTGGTCTCCGGCGGCCTGGTGATCGTCGGCGCGGCGATGACCGCGGTGATCACTTGGTACCGCGCGCCAATGGACCAGCTCACTGGCCGGTTCCAGCACAACATCTACGATTTCGAGGGCCTGGTCCCCACCGCTTACATCCTGTGCGCGTTCGGGTTCGCCGTGCTGGCCGGGCTGCTCATACGGCGCAGCATCCCGGCGATGATCGCCGCGTTCATCCCCTGGCTGGCCATCCGGCTCGTCATCGAGTTCCTGTTCCGCCCGCACTTCCTGGCGCCCCTCACGTTCACATGCGGCGCGAACAACTGCAACGGCACCAACGGCGGCTACGGCATCAGCGCCATACCGCCGGCAACCGGCCACATCGGCGACTGGGTAGTCAGCCAGACACGGAGCGGTTTCCTTTACCAGCCAGCGGACCGGTTCTGGACCTTTCAGTTCATCGAGGCCGGCATCTTCGTCGCGCTCGCGGCGGCCGCGCTCGGCGCCGCGGTCTGGCTGCTGCACCGGCGCGCCGCGTAGCTGCCGGCTGGCATGAGGACCGTTCAGGGAGGGTGCCGCGATAATGAGAGTTCTCTCATCGCGGCGTAGGTCTTTGCCCACGTGGAAGAGGGTTTGAACCGGGGCCTCTCCGGACCGCCGTCCAATGGGGGGGCGGAGGGGCCCCGGCCGTTCGTTCGCCCGCCCTTCCCCGCCTTTGCCCGCGCTGCCCGACTTTCCCCTCACCCTTCCTTTGCCGGACCAGTTGACTGTGATGCGAACCGTGGTGGACATTTTCCCAAAGCAAACGGGTCGTGCGGTGCCGGAGAGGAAGGGGCGGCCACGGATCCCTCGGGTACGGGTGCGAGTGCCGCCGCCCGGCTGGCTCTTCAGCAGCAGGCAATGGTTATGGGCCTGCGGCCGGAATCCGATGCCCGCACCGACGGTCATCCGGCCGGCGCCGACCGGGGCAAGGCCGCGGGCTCACCGGACGAGGCGCCACGGCACCGGCGACGCCTCTACGGCCGGCTGGCCGCCCTGTTCTTCGCCGGCTCCGGTGTGCTGGGCCTGATCGCGCTGCCGCTGCCCGCCCCGGGGTCCAACACCGCGGCCATGGCCGGGGTGTTTGCGGCCGCGCTGGTTACCGGCATCGCGGTCTGGCTCGCGCCCTGGGGGGAATGGCCGCGGTGGGCGAGCCTGTCCGTGATCCCGCCCGCGTTCGCGCTGATCGCGCTCGGCAACGCGTTCGGGGGCCACGATCACCTGGCGTACGGGGTGTTCTTTGTCGTCACGTTCGTGTGGATCGGGATGGCGCAGCCGCCGCGCACGTCTATCGCCGTTGCCCCGCTGGCGGCCGCGGCGTACATTCTGCCGCTGCTCACCATGCGCGACGGCCTCCTCAACGGGCTGTCGTCCTTCGCGATCACGATCCCGATCTGCGTGCTCGTGGGCGAAGGCATCGCCTGGGGGGTGGGCAGGCACGATCAGATCGAGCTGGCGCTGCAGCGCGAGCGTGACCTGGCGGGTCAGCTCCGCGAACTGGACGAGATGAAGGACGCGTTCCTGTCGGCCGTCTCGCACGAGCTGCGCACCCCGATCACGATCTGCCGCGGGCATCTCGAGGTGCTCGAGGACGGCGCCGGCGAGCTGGA
>Ga0335074_10002881_pt1 | contig 23455 bp, 22 predicted proteins | sample Lox_Sample_23_FD_206715 | JGI IMG/M metagenome (GOLD analysis project Ga0335074, IMG submission 206715) | Soil microbial communities from Loxahatchee National Wildlife Refuge, Florida, United States - Lox_Sample_2.3 | ecosystem: Environmental > Terrestrial > Soil > Wetlands | place: USA...
AAACCGACTTCTCATGGCGCTTCTCCTCTCGCGGTCTTATACCCGGAGAAGCTAAGTTTTGGCTGGACTAAATTTCGGGGGGCAGGTCACCGGCCTCGAACTCTTGCTCTTGTCGCTCTACTATCTTTCGCTGTCCTGGTGGCAACTTGGCCAACCGCTCAGCCTCGGCTTTCTCTGCTTTTTTCTCTTCTTCCTGCTTCAGCTCCTCCGCACGAGAAGTGAGTTCTTTTTCCCCGGGAGGGCTCACGTACACTGCTGGCGGGTATAGGCCGATTTGTATTTGTATAGCTCCGAGGGGTAAGGTTTTTTCATCGTGGATTATTTTGCCTTGGGCATCCCTTGGCGCCCCGACCGCCGCTTGCCAGTTATACGAGTGTAGGAAATCCACCAGTTTTTCCGCCGCGCCACTTGCGCGCAAGTACAGCATCTCGCCCTTCGCAGACTCTGTAAGCACAGGGAGAGATGGTTGTACCGAGACACCGTCTGCAAGCCCATCTACGACTTTCAGCGGCCGTACGCTCCATTGTGCATCGGCCAGCGCTCGAGCGAGATTGAGCGCCGCAGGGCGGGCTTCAGCATCTGGAACAAATTCGATAAAGACTGTTTGTCCAGCCATGGGCCGTAACGAATCAACATACGATTTGGTCCCCGAGGGGTCGCTCATTGACCATTGGGTTATAACCCTAGGCGCGTTACAGACGGCGAGATTAATTAGGTCAGATTTTGTCTTTTGTGCTTCCCCTTCTAGCTGCGTAAGCTGACTGGCGGCGTTGCCGACTTCTTGGTGGACGGAATCTACCTCTCGATGCGCGGTTTGTGCCAATTTCGTTGCACCCGAAGCCTCGTCCTTTGCGCGTTGCGCTGCATCCGCCGCCTCAGTGGCGGATGCCTTCGCGTCGCCAGCCTCCATCGTTGCTTCTCTAACCTTTGCGTCGCTACATTCCTGTATATTCGCGTCGAAATTCTTGACTCTAATCCCTGCGTACTCTTCTCCGACGACTCCCACGACAATAAAAATCCAACCAAGGAATGCCACGACCTTTACCCAACCCGGGGCTTCGTACTTTAAAGACTCGATGGGTAACTTCCTCAATTTGGCAAGGATTTTTCGGACTATGGGTATCAAATCATAGACAAGCTCTGGGCCCTCCAAGATAAGGGCAGCAACTACGAGCCCGGTCGCACCAGATAGGATGAGAAACCACCAATCCCTCTTGCCTACGAAATCGGTGTTCGCGCATTCGTTCAGTTTAGCTACTACGTCAGGGGGCAACATAGGACCTTATTCCCAAAGTGATGCGAGACGCGCTCGCATTATTCATTATCTCTCCACGTTTTTGGTGTTCGCGGTTTTGTTGTTTGTAATCGTTTCCGCGCTATCTGTCTGGAAGTTTACCATAGGCATTACAAAAAGCATTAACAACCTCACAAGAGGCTAAATAGTGCTTTACACTTGCCCCGCCGGGTATGCCCGAGTCGTTCCCTGCGTAACCAACATGGGTGAGTTCCGCATATTTTTCACGTCGGCATTCAAATGGCGAGGAGTCTTGGTAAAATCAGGAGTTGGGGCAGAAGGAAAATCTCGGATCAATGAAACCAGCCATAGTTGCGGGTCTTGCATGTGTTCTCGCAGTTGGACTTAGCGTAATCGGATGCAGCAGCAAATCGACACAAACCGAAACGGCGCAGCAGGCGCCACAACCGACGTTGACGGTGGATCCGGCAACGGCGGGTTCGGTGACGGGCACGGTGAAGCTCGACGGCGAGCCGCCGAAGTTCAAGGCGCTCAATATGTCCGCGGAGCCGACGTGCGTGGGGGACAATCCCGAGCCGGTGTATCCGCCGATCGTGGTGACCGGGACGCACGGAGCGCTGGCGAACGTGGTGGTCTATGTGAAGGGGAACATGGACGAATACAAGTTCGATACGCCGACGGCGCCGGCGGTGCTCGACCAGAAAAACTGCATGTACGAGCCGCACGTGCTGGCGTTGATGGTGAACCAAGATTTTCAGGTGATCAATAGCGACGCGACGCTGCACAACATTCATCCCTTGCCGCGCGAGAATCAAGAGTGGAATCAGTCACAGCCGGCCGGGGCGCCGCCGATCAATCGTAAATTCACGATTCCGGAGCTTGCGATTCGCGTGAACTGCAACGTGCATCCGTGGATGCGCGGCTATTTGTTCGTCTTCCGGCATCCGTTTTTCGCAGTGACGACGAAGAACGGAGAGTTCACGCTGACGGGATTGCCACCGGGGAATTACACGATCGAGGCCTGGCAGGAACATTACGGCGTGCAGGATCAGGTGGTGACGATCGGGCCGAAAGAGACGAAGAGGATTGCGTTTACGTACCATGCGGCGCCGCCGAGCGGGAGCTGATTAGGGTCGCTCTGGTGTGAAGCGGGTTACTAGCCGGGAGCATCGAAACACCAAGCACGCGAATTTAGTAAAATGCTTAAAGAGGCTTGAGAAGCATGTCTACGCAGGCGGAAGTGGATTACTACGAAGTGTTGAGCGTGGCGCGCGATGCGACGGGCGATCAGATCAAGTCCGCCTACCGGAAGGCGGCGCTCAAGTGGCACCCGGACCGCAATCCTGACAACAAAAAGGAGGCGGAGGAAAAATTCCGGCAGTGTTCGGATGCGTACAGCGTGCTTTCCGATCCACAGAAGCGCGCGGTTTACGACCGCTATGGGCACGCGGGCCTGAACAGCCGGGGATTCGAAACGGGCGGGTTCAACTCGACGATCTTCGAGGAGTTTCAGGACATTCTGGGGGATTTCTTCGGCTTCGAAGGAGCGTTTGGCGGAGCGGGAGCAAGACGAGGCCGGACGCAAAGAGGGCAGCGCGGAGCGGACCTGCGTTATGACCTGACGCTGACGTTTGAAGAGGCGGCGGCGGGGGTCACGTCGACGATCAAACTGGATCGATTCGAGAATTGCGAGGCTTGCCAGGGGACTGGCGCGAAGCCAGGGTCGGGGATGGTCTCGTGCAGGACTTGCGGCGGGCGCGGACAGATGACGTACCAGCAAGGATTCTTTGCCATCACGCGGACGTGTCCGGCGTGCCAGGGAACAGGACAGACGATACGCGAAGCTTGCGAAAAGTGCCGGGGACAAGGGCGGTTGCAACGCGAACGGAAGCTGGAAGTAGGCGTGCCGGCGGGGGTTGATTCCGGGACGCGGTTGCGGATGGCGGGGCAGGGCGAGCCGGGTGTGAATGGCGGACCGCCGGGCGATCTGTATATTTTCCTCGAGGTTAAGGAGCACCCGCTCTTCGAGCGGCGCGGCGCGGACCTCTATTGCACTGTTCCGGTGAGTTTTCCGCAGGCGGCGTTGGGCGCGAAGATCAAGATTCCAACGCTGCACGGCGAAGAGGACTTGGAGATTCCTGAGGGCACGCAATCGGGCCAGCTTTTCCGGAAGAAGGCAAAGGGCTTGCCGAACCCGCACGGTGGGAAGGGCGACCTTTACGTGAATTTAAGGGTGGTGGTGCCGGGCAAGTTGACGCGGGAGCAGAAGCGGGCGCTCGAGCAACTTGGGCAGACGCTGAAGGTGGATAACAAGCCCGCGGAGCGGTCGAGCAGCTTTTTCGACAAGGTGAAGGATATATTTGGATAAGCGGTGAGCAGTAAGGCGATTGCGGGTGCGGTGATTCCGCAACTGCCGTGGTTGCAACAGCTTGGCCCGTGGCTGTGAGGCGGGATGCAACGCGGGCAGTACTAAGGAGCTATCTTCCCTTGACCTTGAAATCTGGTAACATTCGGTTGCGGTCGGTGTCTAACGGGTTAGCGGGACAGAGCGCAATCCGGGGCGGGGAGTGCCGCACACCATGTCCGAGCTAGCGCAGAGTTTTCCGTGGGTAAGAGACGAAGCGGAGTTCGTGAACGAACTCCAGGCGGGCTCTGAAGCTGCGTTCGACAGCCTCGTTACGCATTACCACGCCAGCGTGTATAACCTCGCCTACGGAATCCTTTCCGACCCCGCCGATGCCGCCGATGTGACGCAGGAGGTTTTTCTTTGCGCTTTCAGGGGAATTCGCGGATTCCGGCGCGGCAGCTCGCTGAAAACGTGGCTTTATCGAATTTCCGTGAGGCAGGCGCTGAATCACCGGCGGTGGTGCTGGCGGCATCACCGGGATCAGGTTTCGATCGACGCGGGCCCGGACGAGAACGACCTCTCGATGCACCTGACGGATGCGGAGCCGAACCCGTTTGAACAGCTGGCGGCGCGGGAAACACAGGCGGTGGTACGCAAGGGGCTGGCCACGGTGCCGCCACTCTTTCGCAGCGCGGTGATCCTGCGCGATCTGGAAGGGCTCTCTTACGAAGAAATCTCAGAAATTATGGAAGTTTCCGTCGGAACGGTGAAATCGCGGATTCTGCGCGGGAGGCGCCTGCTGAAAGAGGCTTTGGCGCCGTTGCTTCACCAGACACAAGAGGCGATTGCGCGGGCGCATCGTTCCGGCGAAACGACGGATAATGAAATTGCTGCGAGAGAAAGCGGGCTCGCGCCCAGCGACGTGTTGGCTACCAACTCCCTTATCGGCGGGCTGCAGGCAGCGATCGGAGGTCGGCGATGAACTGCCATGAAGCCGCGCGCCATTTGCCCGGTTATCTGGACGGCGGGGTTGAAGCGCAAACGCAGCATCGTTTGTGGGAACATCTGGATTCGTGCCACGCATGCCGCGGCGACGCGGAGCAGTATCGGTTGATGTCGCGGGCGGTGGCGAATCTTGAGGCAGTGGCGCCGCCGACGGATCTAGCGCTGCGCATTCGCATCGAGGCGTCCAAAGAGCCGTGGCGGATGCTGGCGCATCGCTGGAAGACGCGGCTGGCGCTGGTCTTCGGAAATATTCTTGCTCCGCTGGCGATCCCCGCGACCGGCGGCGTATTAACCGCGCTGTGTGTTTTCGTGCTGATCCTGCAAAGCATGCTGGTCGGCGTTCCGATGGGTGGGGTTGTGGCCAACGATCAGCCGTTGAATTTTATTCAGCCGGCATTTCTCGAGAACTTCGGGCCCATGCCCGCGCCTTCGTTTGACGACGGGCTCACGCTCGAGGCGACGGTGAACGCACAAGGCCAGGAAGTGAATTACCGGATTCTCTCCGGGCCGTCGAACTCGCTGGTGACGCGGCAACTCGATCAGATCCTGCTGGTTTCGCGGTTCCGTCCGCGCTTGACGAACGGGTTGCCGACCGATGGCGGGCACGTGGTGCTGAATTTCCGTTCGGTTCGCGTCCGCGGCTAAGCGAAGACAGCGGAATTTTCTCACGGCAATTTCCTGAAAATAATCCTGAGAGAAGCGTTAGGACCTGGAATCGACTCTGAGATTTAGTTCTTTCCTGCCAACGCTTTTTGGACGGCGACGATCAGTGGGCGCGGGCTATCCATTCCATCTTCCCTGAAGACGATCTTGCCATTGCGATCGATCACGAGAGTAGTGGGGTACGCATCCACGTAATACTGGGACGTTACGCGCGGTTCGCCGCCGACCAGCAGCGGAAACGTGTAATTATTCGTTTTTGCGAAATCGGCGACCGTTTGCGCATCTTCGCCGCCATCGAGACCGAGGACTATGGCGCCTCGGTCTGCGTATCCCTGGCTTATCTGCTGCAGATAGGGCATCGAGGCGCGGCAAGGCGGGCACCAACTCGCCCAGAAATCGATGACGACCACTTTGCCGCGCAGATCAGCGAGGTGATAGGAGTGACCGCCGGCATCGGAGAGGGCGAAATCGGGCGCGTCTGTGCCGAGGACGGAAGCGGTTGCGGCGGGGCTTGAATCGAGAGAGGCGACTTCCTCGGCGCCCGCGGGCGGCGAAAAAGTGAAGAGACTTGCGGCGGCCGTTTGATTTTGCTGCGTGAGAGAATAGCGGACGATTTGCGTCGGGCCGTTGTCGTAGATCGTGGCGCCGTTCGTATAGGTATTGATGCCGTAAATTTCGAGGGTTTGTTCGTCGATGCGCACGGTGGAATCCTGGGCGAATCGAGGGGCGTCGGCGGGCCAGCGATCGCGGACAACTTCCAGGATCAGGACTTTTCTCTTTTCATTGCCAAGGCTATATAGATCCTCGCGGAGAATCTCAGCGCCTTTCACGTTTTTGTCGACGTTGGCCAAGTCGCTGATCAGTGAAGGCGGGGCATCGGCTGCCGGGGATCTGGAGTAGCGATCCGTCTTGCGGTCGAGAGTCCATTCGGTGCTGCCGTTGTTGACGCGAAGCAAGCCTTGCGGATTGTCATCGGCGCAGCGGAATGCCGAGCCCGCCCCGGTTTCCGTGAAGCGGCGATCTGATGTTTTCGTGCCTTGGATCGTATCGACGGTGATTTGGGCCTGATAGCTTTTGAGCGCGCGGTATTTGTCGGCGGCCTGCGTCAAGATTTGGCGAGCTTGGGCGTCGTCCTGAGCGCACGAAACAGGCGAAAAGACCAGAAAAAAGCAAAACGCAATGCCGCTCACAAACGCGATACCGGCGTGTTTGCTCGAGGATAGAGTCATTTGAACGAAAAAATGCCACATTCAGACCGCTCTTGGCAATAGGACCAGCGGTGTCGCGGTTACTTCGTACCGTCCACAGCAGCTTTGACAGCGGCCAGGAAGCCACCGGGATTTTCCGTGCCCGTCGATTTGAAGATGATGCGGCCGTGGCGATCGACCACGTAAGTCGTCGGGTAGTCGCCGACGAAATATTTTGCCGTGACGTCCGGCTCGGCGCCGACGAGTAAAGGAAAGGTGAAGGCGGCATTTAAGCCGAATTCGTTTACCTGCTTGGCGTCTTCGCCGATGTCGAGGCCGAAGACTTCGAGGTCTTTGGGCGGATACGCGTCATTTTCCTGCTGGAGATATGGCATCTGGGCGAGGCAGGGCGGACACCAACTGCCGACGAAATCGATGACCACGGCCTTTCCCTCAAATTCATGGAGGCTGAAGGTCTTGCCGGCGCCATTTTCCAGCGAAAAATCAGGCGCTTGCATGCCGATGATGGATTTATAGGCGAAGCTTTCACCCGGAAGAAAATTGACTTGCGTGGCTGAAGCAGGGGGCGTGAAAGAGAAGATGTTGTCTGAGACGGGCTGGTCGCGCTGCGTAAGCGAATAGAGAGCCACTTGCGTAGCCGCGTTGGTATAGGTGATGGATTTATAGACTTCGAATGTGGCTTCATCGATGGTGTAAGTGACGGATTGCGCTCCGGCGGGTGCCGACTGAGGCCAGGAAGTGCGCGTGACTTCAACGATGTAGACTTTCGTGGGCGCGCCATTCGGCCAGTAGAGTTCCTCGTCGTCGACGGAGGCGTCTTTGATGTTGTCGTCGATGTGCGCCAGTTGGCCAAAGAAGGATTGGTTCGCGCCGGAGGCGTCAGACCTGGCATATTCGCTTGCGCCGCGATGCGTCACCCATAGGGTGTGGCCGTCGGAGACACGGAGAAGACCCTGGGGATCAGTTTCCTCGCAACGGAAAGAATCGCCTGAGCCTGTTTCGACAAACTGCTTCTGGGCGACGTTGTTGCCATCGATGGATTGGACCGTGATGTGGGCCTGGTAGCTTTTGAGCGCCTGGTATGACGCGGCGGCGCGCTTCAGAATTGTGGCCGCGTCAGGAGCGCCAGCGGCAAATGCGGGTATTGACCAGGCGCACATGAAGATCGCGAGGGCGATGCAGCTTTTTCCGATCAGCCTAAGAGGGTGCCTAGCCGGAAAGTGCGGTTGGGAAGAAACGGTTTGTACGGACTGCCTGAGACTTTCGCTTAGCAAATTTTTCATTGGAAAAGAGATTACACAGGCAGACCCCTTGCTGGCAACCCGTTCGATGCCTGAGCGAATCTTGGAGGCGAGAACTGTGACTTTCGGGCGGAGGGCGAATTCTTGACTATGGGTGTGCCGGTCGTTAGAGTGTGCGAAGCAGATTATTCGGCCAAGGTTGGCAGCGTGGCGATCAAGAGCTGCCCTGGAAAATCGGGAAAGGGACCCATTCGAAGGAAATTGCAAGGATTTCCGTGGCGGGGTGCGGTGGGTATGGCCTGTGCCCTGGTTCTGGCGCTTGGGTTGGCGCCGGGATCGCCCGCCCAAGATGCTTATAGTGCGCCTACGGGCATCAGCGTGCAGCAGAGCGAGCAGATATTCGACACGCTATGCGCGCTGGATGCTGCGGGGTTCCAGTCGGATCAGAGTACACTGGGCGACCTGCCTGAACGGCTCGCGCTCGAGGGCGACCTGCTGAAACTGCAGGGCCCTGCGACTCTCGCGGTCCGCACGTATTATCGAGGGCATCCGGAAGCTGATCCGGATGCCTTACTTTCGCGGTATGTGACGTTTGCGCTGACCGTTGGGCCGCCGCCGGATTTCTCGTTTGAGTTGAGCGAAGACGAGCTACCTCCCGAAGCACTATCCCTTGAAGATTTCCAGCCTTTGCTTTCGGCGTTTTACAAGGAAGCGGATCTGGCTGCCCGCTGGAAGCAGGTGGCGCCGGAATACGAACCGCTGGCTGCCCAGTACCGATCGATTGTGCGGGCTGTGGTGGTTAAGACGAGCGCGTACCTGCGCGAGGTGGTGGGGCCGCAGAACGGGCGCGCCTTCACTGTGTACGTGGAGCCGCTGGTGGGGAGCCATACGGATTTTCGCAACCTGGGAGACCAATACGCCGTCGTAGTAGGTGCGAGGCCGTCTGATTCCGCACAGCTCATTCAGCACGCGTATATACATTACATGGTTGACCCGATGGTGCTGAAGGACCGCGACGCCCTGCTCTCAAAGGCTCCGATTCTTAACATCGCGGCGCGGGCTCCGCAGCTGCCCGAAGAAGATAAGGACGACTTGGTTTCCTTCGTGGATGAATGCGTGGTGAAGGCGATTGAGTTGCGGTTGCGCGATCTGCCGGCGGCAGAGGAGGAATCGGTTCTGAAACAGGACGACGAAATGGGATTCGTGATGGTGCGGCCTTTGGTGGCGGGGCTCGACAAGTTTGAAAAGGACAATCCGTCGATGACGTATTATTTCCCGGATCTGATAGCCGGGGTGAATGTTGCTGCCGAACAAAAGAGACTGCAGGGCATTCAATTTGCGGCAGTACAGCCGGCGCCGACGGCGGCGAGTGCGACTCCGGCTCAAGCGGCTACTTCGCAGAAGGAAGCCCTGCTGGCCGAGGGCGACCGCGAGATCGCACTGCGCGACGGAACTGCCGCAGCAGCGATATTCCAAAAGGTTTTGGACGCGTACCCGAACGAACCGCACGCTCTATATGGGCTGGCGGTGGCGGCAGTGCTCACGGGGCACGCGGACGAAAGCAAGGAGTTGTTTCAGAAGGTTGTGGCAGGTTCGGCCTCGACCAGCGGAGGCGCGAATTCAAGCAAAGATGCCGCCGATCCGACCGTTCTCTCATGGTCACATATTTATTTGGGGCGCATCGACGATCTGGAGGGCAACCGCGATCTCGCCGTGACAGAGTACCGGGCGGCTTTGGCGGTGGCAGGGGCGCCGGAATCGGCGCGAATGGCTGCACAACGCGGAGTGGACCAGGCCTATGCTCCGCCAACACCGAGCGGTGGGGGCAATTCCCAGTAATCGCCCTTGAAGTAAGCATCGTAAGCGTGAACGAACTTAATTAAGGCGAGGGATTTTATGAAAATCAGAAGCTTGAATTCGGGTCTAGGTATTGTTGCGCTCGCCGCGGCGGCTGGGCTTTTTGGGGCCGCGACGCTGGCGCAAGGGCAAGCGGCACCGTCGCTCAAGGACGGGCAAAGCGGCCAAGCGCAACAGTCAGGCGGGAACGGCCAGGCGCAATCAGGCCAAGGAGCGCAAGGACGCGGACCTGCGATCGATCCGGCGGAAGAGGCGGCGATCAAAGCGTTTAACGCAGCGCCCGACGACAATTCGAAGATTCAGGCCGGCGAGGATTTCGAGCAGAAGTATCCGAACAGCCGGTATATCGAGGCCGTGCAAGGTACGCTTGTGACCCTCTATTACAGCAAGCAGGATTGGCCGAAGTTCTATGCGGAAGCCGATAGGACGCTCGCGAAGGATCCGGACAACGTTCCGGTGTTGACGCTGGTTGGCTGGGTGATTCCGCGGGTCTACAACGCGAGCGATCCCTCCGAGCCGGCGAAGCTGGACGAGTCCGAGAAGGACGAGAAGCATGCGCTGGAGCTGATCTCGTCGATGCAAAAACCGGCAGGCCTGACCGATGACCAGTTTAATCAGGCCAAGGCCGGCGCCGCCTCGCAGGCTCACAGCGGACTTGGAATGACGTATTTCCGCAAGAACGATTTCCAGAATTCCGCGACGGAACTCGAATCGGCAACGACCGAGACTACTGACATCGACCCAGCCGACTTGTACGTTCTGGGGCTCGATTACCAGAAGCTGAACCGCAACACCGACGCGGCGCAGGCCTTTACGAAGTGCAGCCAGATCCCTGGAAGCCTGGCGGATACGTGCAAGCAGAAGGCGTCGTCTTTGCAGGGTTCCGCACTGAGTCCGAGCAAGTAACCCGGGTCCGACTTGGCGATAACGGCCGATGAGCGCGGAACAATCGAAGGTCTTCTCGGTTATCACTTTCGGGAGCCTGACCGGCTGGACGAAGCGCTGACTCATCGGTCGTTTCGACAAGGAATGGAAGGACCGGACAACGAGCGGCTGGAGTTTCTAGGGGATCGCGTTTTAGGCCTGGTGGTAAGCGAAAGGCTTTGCTATCTCTACCCGCAGTGGGAAGCGGGGCAGCTGTCGAAGGGCCTGGCCCGGCTGGTAAATGCAGCGACGATTCAAATAGCGGCAAAAAGGCTGAACTTGGGAGAGCATCTTCGGCTTGGCCCCGGCGAGGAAAAGACCGGAGGGCGCGACAAGAAGCGCTTGCTTTCCGATGCGTATGAGGCGGTGCTGGGCGCAATTTATTTGGATGGCGGCCTGGCGCCGGCTGCCGAATTTGCAGAGCGAACACTGTTGGGCCCGGCGATGAGAACTGAAGTCGACGCGCTGGAGCGCTCCGACCACAAATCGGCGCTGCAGGAATGGCTGCAGGAGCGAGGGTTGGATGTGGTGGAGTACCGGCTGGCGGATGCAGCGGGGCCGGATCACGACAAGACGTTTGAAATAGAAGTTTGGCACGAAGGAAAGCAGCTCTCGCTGGCAACGGGCCGCACGAAAAAAGAAGCGGAGCAGGCTGCGGCGAAGCTGGCGCTCGAAGTCCTCCTGGCAAGTTGACCTTCCTTCGGGGTAATCGAATGGAACACGTCGACGCCCGAGTCCCCCAAATGGCAGAGAGCGAGGCCGCTGCGGACTCCGCGAACGCGGAGCGCAAAAGGTCCGAGGTCAATTTGATCCCGGTGGCGCAATTATTGGAATCGCTGCTGGTAACCGTTCTGCTGGCGCTCTTTGTAACCACATTTGTCGTTCAAGCCTATAAGATCCCTTCGGATTCGATGGAGCCGACGCTGCTGGTGGGCGATCACGTATTGGTGAATAAATTCGTTTTCGAGGGTGACGGAGCCTGGTACGACAAGCTGCTGCCGTACCGTTCGATTCGGCGCGGAGACATGATCATCTTCAAGTATGCGTACGAAGACCACCCTGACTATGTGAAACGCGTAATCGGGCTGCCGGGAGATCATCTGCATATTCTTAATGGGCACGTTTACGTAGATGGCAAGCCGCTCGATGAGCCGTACGCGGTGCACGGAGAGCCAGACGATCCCTCGAGCCAAGAATATTTTCCGCCGCTGGATCCGTATTCAGCGCGAACGCAGCTATTGCCCGAGTGGGCGCACGATGTTTCAAACTATGTTCAGGATGATGAGCTGGTTGTTCCTCCCGGTCGCTATTTCGTGATGGGGGATAATCGCGACGATAGTCTGGATAGCCGCTATTGGGGATTTGTCGATCGCAGTGCCGTGATGGGAAAGCCCATTTTAATTTATTGGTCGGTGGACGCGACTTCGGACGACTATGCGGACCGGAGCGTGCTGGGCACTATTGAAGCCATTGGGGATACGCTCGTTCATTTGCCGAGCCGGACGCGGTGGCATCGGCTGCTACGCGAGGTTCATTAGTGGCGACGGGATTCAAGTCGACCCTTTTCCCTGTGAGCGCTGGGACTGAGGTGGCGGAGCGACCGGCGGAAGCGGGTGGGCACAAGCGCGGGCCGTCCGCGTGGCGGCGCTGGCTGAAGTGGCCGGCGATCTTGCTGGCGTTGGTGTTTGCGATCGACGGGGCAGGATCGTTGCTTGTCCGGCGCCCGAACGTGAGGAAAAGATTAGACGCGCGGTTGCAGGCGGCCTTTGGCCGTCCCGTGAGGGTCGATAGTTACTCTTTCAGCGTGTGGGATGGGCCGACGTTGGAAGCGGATGGAGTGCGCGTAGGAGAAGACCCGCGCTTCGGTTACGAATATTTTTTGCGCGCCGATTCGATTGCCGTGCGCCTGAGATGGCTCAGCTTATTGCGCGGGCGATTTGAGCTGGAATCGCTGTCGCTCAGTGGCCCCACGGTGAACATCGTGAACGATGCCGCCGGCGATTGGAATTTGGCCGAGTGGCTGGGGCATCCGGCTGCGCCCTCGGCGGCGCACGTGGGACCGATGCGCGTGCCGTTCGTGCCGCGATTCCGGGAGATCGATGTCGATGAGGGGCGGATCAATTTCAAGCGAGGCGACGAAAAGCTTCCGTTTGCGTTCGTCGATGTAGAAGGCGCGATTTACAGCGATGGACCGCAGCGCTGGCGCCTGGATCTGGAAGCAACGCCGTGGCGCGCGGCGGAGCTTTTGCAACAGGCGGGCACGATTCATGTGGCGGGGAGCGTCGGCGGAACTTCGTCGGCCTTGCGGCCGGCCAGCCTGGAATTGAGTTGGACCGATGCTTCGGCGCCGGACTTCCTGCGCTTGATGACCGGCGACGACTCGGGAATTCGCGGATCGCTTGCGATTGGCGTGAACGCGCAAACGAGTGGGGATGGCTGGACGCTGCAAGGACAAGCGGAGCTTGGGCAGGTTCATCGCTGGGATTTGACTGAACGGCCGGATTCGCCATCTTTGAATATCGCGGCGCACATGTTCCTCAATATTCCCCAATCGACCCTGCAAATTACCGATGCGACGATTGAAGGGCCGAGTTCGAACCTGCAAGGCTCCGGCGAGATTTCGTGGGCGGCTAGAAAGCCGGGTACGAACGGAACCAAGACTCCGGTTACATTCGAAGTAAAATCCGCCGGAATCGACTTTGCCGATTTGCTGGCGTGGGCGCGCGCATTTCGTCAGAACGTTCCCGACAGCCTGATGGTGAAAGGATTTGCCGAAGCGCGGGGGGATATCTCGGGGTGGCCGGCGCGCGTCACGGATCTTACGGTTCGGACTTATGGCGCCGAGGTTTCCGGCGCCGGCCTGCGAGAGCCCCTTCGGCTTGGCGAGACCGAGGTTAATTACGATAAGGGTCTGTTTAAGTTGCCGCCGACGACGCTCACCCTGGGAGGAGGGAACGCAGCGGCCGTCGGGTCGTTCCGCATCGAGCTGGCCGCCCCGGCCAAGCGCACGGGCGCGAAAGCAAGCACTGGGCTTCAGGTTGCGGGCAGTGCCGCGGATGCAGACGACGTGATCGCTGCAGCAAATGCGTTCGGCTGGAATTTGGCCCACGGCTGGCAGATTACGGGACCGTTTCATTGCGACCTTCACTGGCCGGCTGGGGAGTGGCCGTGGACGAACCGCCCGCTGGGAACGCTAAGCGTTGGAGGGACGGACGGCGAAGGGGCCTCGCTGCGCGCGCCATTTTTAAATTTGCCCGTAAGCGGCCTCGATGCTCGTATGGACTTAAAGCCGGGGTCAAGACACGTGACGCTTACGGCGGCGCAGGCCTTTGGGGCGCGATGGACGGGAACTCTGGACCGAAGCGATTCCGCCCCGGAATGGGAGTTCGCGGTTTCGGCGGACCGGCTGGCGTCGGCCGAACTGGACCGATGGCTGAACCCGCGCTGGCGCGAGAGCTTCATCGATCGCATGCTGCCGTTTCTGAATGCGGGCTCGCCAGCCGGGGCCGTGCCGGATGACCTGAAGGGGTCGGGCCGGATCAGCGTGGCTGAATTCTCGGCGTCGCCATTTGTTTTCCGAAATATCGAGGGAGAGCTGGCAATTGACGGCCGAAGAGTGGTGCTCGGCAAAGCGACCGCGCAATTGTTCAGCGGCAGGGCCAGCGGAGAATTCGACGCCAGGCTCTTTGCAACCCCGGGCTATCATGCACACGCGACTTTTTCGGGTGTAGATCTGGCTGCTTTTTCCGGAGGCACGGAAGCGAGCACGGGGAGATTTGAGGGTGCAGCGTCGGGTGAGGCAGACTTTTCAATGCTGGGAACCGCGCGCAGCGATTTCGCGGAATCGCTTGCGTGCAAGGGCGCGCTGGATATTCGCAACGCAGCTTGGCGGGGAATAAATCTAATCGATTCAGTGCAAGCCGCGGCACTTACGCCGGGCGAGAGCACGTTCGGCGAGGCTTCGGCGCAATTCTCGTGCCTGAACGGGGTCCTCATGCTAAGGGATGTTGTGCTCGCGAATGCACACACGGAGTTGGACGCCTCCGGAACGATCGACTTCACGAGGCAGCTTGCTTTGCAGCTGCGAATCGCCAAGGCCGCGACTGCCGAAGCCGCGGCAGCTTCCCGGGACGCGGTTATTGTTACCGGTACGCTCTCGACTCCCGAATTCAGCAAGGTGACGGCCGTGCGCCGCACGCGATAGGTTTTTCCAGTGAGATTTATCTTCTTATTACTCCGGAAAACGGGATTGGGTGCCGCTGCGTGTATGCTGATCGCGCTCGCTTTCGCCGCTGTAGTATTGGCGAAGGACGCGCGCGTGAAGCTGATTCCGAAATTTGCGCCCGGCGAGCGCCTTGTTTACGAAATTGAGATTGAAACCGTTACGGCCGGCAAGACGGTTTCGCCCATCATGAACACTGAAGGCGCGACGCAATCCTCGTTGAATATCGGGATGCGCGCTAGGCTGGATGTCTTGAGCGTGGACCCAGAGCCTGCGGGCGAATCGGTGGAATTCCGGATTACGTGGGTGGACTCGCACGCGGATGCGACGAGCGATGCGCTCGATCCAACCAGGACTGATCCGGCTTCCTCGTTTAATAAGCTGCAAGGCCACTCTGTTGAATTCACGCTCGGGGCCAACGGGGGCCTATCGGGCTTCAAGGGGCTTGAGGATGTCGTGCCGGGTGGCATCCCTCCCGCTGAATCAGTAGCGTGGATTGCGTCGCTCACTGCCGCGGGGCAATTTCCACCGGGTGGATTGGAGCCCGGCCAAAAATGGCAAGCAGAACGGCCAATCAATGGCGCCCCGCTTGCCGGATTATATTGGCAGACACAATCGATCTACGATCATAACGAGCCTTGCGCGCCCGTCGGCCAGGATGAGTCAAGCAGCGCTGGTAAGGCTGCGAAGGCTGCGCCGGACCCCGGTGCCACAAGAGAGTGCGCCGTAATCTTGAGCCAGCTCACGATTGCCAGGCATGGAAGAAGCTCGGATCAAACGCCGGAAGATTACGTGCGCAATGGACTGCGAACATCCGGCACGTGGACGGGGGAAGGCGAAGAGATGGGCTCGATCGCTATTGAAAACGGCCTATTGATGAGCGCGACCGAGACCAGCACACAGAACATGGACTACGAGATCACGAGTGCCAGCAGCGGCTCAACCGTCTATTACACCGCAAAATCGCAGACCCAGACAGGAATTACGCTGCTTGCCGATTCTCACGGCGGTGTGAGTGGCTCCGAATGACAGGTCTTCGATGATAAAATCGCTCGTCAAACGCAAAAAGTGAGATCGCGCTGAATTCCGCATCGCCATCGCTGGAGAAAATTGTCCGGCTGTGCCCGCTCTGTTCGGCTGCGGAGCGCAGACTGCTTTCCACGCGCGATGGCTGGGATATCGTGCAATGCGCCAACTGTGCGATGGTCTTTCTTGGCCATGAGCTTACTTACGAAGCTCAGCAGGAAAATCATGATTGGCTCGAGGAATATTACAAGGAGGGAGCGCGCCGCAAAGAGCGGCATCCAATCCTCGTGTTTCTCTCGCAGCTGACGCGGCCGTTCAAGCCAAAAACGAACCACAGGCTTCTGGCGCAAACGCTGAAATGGTGCCCGGGAGGAAAACTCGTCGATTTCGGCTGTGGCAACGGCACGTTCCTGGCGCTTGCCCGCAAGAAATTCGATGCGATTGGGATCGAGATGAGCCCGCGTTCTGCCGCGCTGGCGCGGGAGTGCAATCCCGCTGAGCGAATTCTCGAAGGCCCTCTGACTCAAGTGGCGGATCATTCGCTCGCGGAAAAAAGCTTCGACATCGTCACGCAATTCGGTTACATCGAGCATGAATGGAACCCGCGTGCCGCAGTGGTCGCGGCATTTCGCGTGCTAAAACCTGGCGGGATTACTTTGCTCAAGACGCCCAATTTCGATTCGTGGAATCGCCGCATCATGGGCGCGGATTGGGTGGGCTATCACATTCCAGCGCACTGCAATTATTTCACGGCCGCGACGTTGGGCCGAATGCTAAGGGGCTCCGGTCTCGAGCCGTTGCCGCGTCCGCTCGCGGATCAGCTGCCGACAAGCGATTCGCTCTGGATGGCGGCGCGTCGTCCATAACGCATTGGCTCGCCCGTCTCGCGTCAAGCCGGCAGTTCGCCAGTCTTTGCTATGCCGCGCCCGCGTTTGCGCTTCCACTCATAATCCTTGCGCAGCTTCTGCTGATGTTTTTTCACCTGTGCTTCGAGTTCCGCGAGAGCGCCTTTCGTGCACTTTCGGGCATCCGCGGCCGTACTCGCAGCGTGCAGGTTGCCGGTGGGAAGGGCAAGGCTCAGCGCGAAGCTGAATTGCGCGGTGCGCTCGATTTTCTCCATCGAGCTGTGGAGATGAACCAGATCGGGATCGTATTTTTTCAGAAGCTTTTCCAATTTTTGAATCCCACGACCGAGGTCCGCTTCGACCTCTTTGCGGAAATGCGTTTCCATGTGGCTGTACGTTACTTTCATGTTCGCACCTGGGGAAGTTTACGTTCTGAGGAGAGATCGGCATCACTACGAAAAAAGAATAGCGCCGCGTTTTGGCGCGCGCAAGCCTTTGGCGCGCCATTGTTCTTACAAGTTCCGTTCCCCAAGAGGACGAGTAAAATGCCGCGTGTCGAGGTTTTCCACAGCTTGCATCCGTGATCTGGCTGCCGGCGATCCATACTTTTCCCTTGCGCCGTTACCGGTGACTCGATACAGTTAGGCTACTCGATTGCCGAGCGGCGCGTCCAATCCGATGCTCGGCCTGAGGTGTAGCGGGAACTGAGGACATACGAGTGGCCTGCATCCTTGCGGTTGCCAACCAAAAAGGCGGCGTCGGAAAAACCACCACTTCCATCAACCTTGCTGCCGCACTCGCCCTGAGAAAGAAAAAGACGCTTCTCGTCGACCTCGATCCGCAAGCCAACGCGACCATCGCTTTCTTCAATCCTGACGAAATCCCAAACACCATTTATGACGTTTTCGCGGATCGCCCCGCCGAGATGGGGCAAATCATCAGGCCCACAAAAGACGAGAACCTTTTCGTAGCGCCGTCGCGCCTGGCGTTGGCGCGGCTCGAACAGCAGCTGGCCGGGCAGTTCGACGCCCCCTTTAAGCTTAAGGATGCGCTCACGCCCATCGCGAAAGATTACGATTTCATCGTGATCGATAATCCTCCGGCTTTGGGTATCCTTACCGTGAACTCGCTCGTGGCTGCCACGCATTTGCTGGTGCCTATTCAGGCCGCTTATTTTGCGATCGAAGGAACGGACGATCTGCTCGAAACGTACGGCCGCATTCGCTCGCGGCCCAACCCGGATTTGAAAATCGTGGGCGTGGTCATCACGCTTTTCGACAAACGCACCAATATTTCTCGCGATACGCACGAACAGATGCGTGCCACATTCGGCGACGCACTTTTCAAAACACGCATCACCAAAAACGTGCGTCTCGAGGAAAGTCCGGCCTACAAGGAAACAATCTTCAGCTACGCGCCGAAATCTTCCGGCGCAGAAGAATACAGGAAACTGGCTCAGGAGGTTTTGCAACGTGTCCAAGAGGATCGGGTTACCCGTCACTCTCAAGATGCGGCATGACGCGCATTATGTCGAGACGCTGACGAGCTTCAGCGGCGCGTCGGTCGGCCGCATGATTCCCATCGATAAGATTCGCCCCAATCCGGATCAGCCGCGCAAGCACATCGGCGATGTGCGCGAACTGGCCGATTCGATCCGCGAAAAGGGCGTGCTGGAACCGCTGCTGGTGCGCTACGTCCCGCGCGAAGACACCTATTACATCATTTCCGGTGAACGCCGCTATCATGCGTCGCAAGCCGCGGGCTTGCACGAATTGCCGTGCATCGAAAAGGTTGCCGATGATGCCGAAACGCTGGAACTTGCTCTGATCGAAAATCTCCAGCGTAAAGACCTGACGCCCTTCGAAGAGGCGGATGGATTGCAGCGTCTCGCCGAGCAGTTCGACTACACACATGACGATATCGCCCGCAAGATTGGTCGCGCTCGATCGTCCGTTACGGAAATCATGTCGCTGCGTCTGATTCCCGAAGAGGTCCGCAAGGAGTGCATCGCCAACAGCGTCACGTCGAAATCGGTGCTTCTCCAAATCGCGCGGCAACCCACCGAAAAGAAAATGCGCGAAATGGTTGGCCGCATCACTCAGGAGGGATTGAAGCGCGACGAGGTGCGTCGCGTCCGCAAGGCCGAAACGGAATCTGCGCCGCGTCCGGAATCTTATTCGTTCAACTTCGAAGCCGCCGATGGCTCATTCCAAATGCGCATCGAGTTTCGCAAGAGCGAAGTGAGCAGGGAAGAATTGGCCGCTGCGGTACGCGCGATTCTGCGCCAATTGGAATCGGGCGCCGTTTCGTCTTCAGCCGCATAACGCAGGATGAAGTCAGCTTCAGCCTGCGTCACACTCGAGTCATACAGCTCCTTAGTCCCCTGTATTAACCGCACAGACAACCTTTGCGCTGTTTCAATTTCGAAATAGCGCGCCGCATGGTAGCGTTAAATTTCGGTAGCCAGAGCCGAAATGCAGACCCGGTGCCCCCATTGCGGTGCGTCGCTCCACCGGAGCGGCGATCAGGAACCTCTCACAAAATGCTGGATGTGTACCGCGCCCCTTGAAGGGGTACCCGTTCGGACCAAGGTAAATAACCCGACCATCATGATGCGGGTGCCCCGCGATTTGGGCCGGAGACCTGGCGCGCTCCGCCTGGATGAAACAGCTTCGCCAACTCAGACGCTCATTCTTCCGCAGAACGCAGTTATAAAGATTGCCGTAATTCAGGGCGCGCGGCCAGGAGCCGAACACGAGCTTTCAAGGCCCCTGATGACGATCGGAAGGCTCGGCGGCGGCGCCGACATCGAAATCGAGGACCCAGAAGTGTCGCGTCTCCACTGCTCGATTGAAGTGAGGCGCGACGCGATTCTGCTTCAGGATCTCCACTCGAAGAACGGCACGTTCATTGATGACGCACGAGTTTTCGCCTCGCGCATCGACGAATCTAAGCCTTTTCGTGTCGGATCGACGCTTCTCAAGATCAACCGCATCCCTATCTGAAGCTACTTCACTGCGTGCGATTTGAAACCGTTCGCAGCGAGCCGCGCCTCGGCGGATTCCCGCGCATCCAGCGTCCTGAAGGGACCGACCTCCACGAGATACGACTGCATCCAGAGATGGCTCTTGTGGACGGCAAATGCAGTAAATCCGAGGTGCGAAAGCTGGTTCACGGCGTCATCCGCCCATGCGGAGTCATTGAAGGAGCCGACCTCGAGATAAGCCTCGGAAAGCGCCGGTTCTGGCTGCGTGCTGGTGTTTGGCGGCGCGGGCGCTTTGGCCGGCCGAAGCGCGAGGAGCTCAGCTGACGGTACGGCGCGATCGTCCAGGGGAATCGAAACAGCTGAAGGGATCGCCAAGACGCTCGAGTCGTTTAGGGCGGCGTGAGGCGTCGGCGAACTCAGCGACAATTGCGTGTTGAAAGGTCGAGGCAGCGGCTTGGATTTTTCGACGGCGGAAGTGAATGCGGCACGCGTCAACCTGGCATTTGATTTCGAATCAACCGCGGAGCCGGGCCGCGGCGAGACTGCCGCGCCTGGGTCTGCTGATGTAACTGTGTCGGCCGAAGCGTCTGCAGGCGTCGTATCGAATTCGAACTCCCGTTCGGCGAAGGGTGTAGGCGGTTGCGTAGCCAAATGTGTCGCCGAGCTTTGCGGAACAGGCACAGGCGCGATAAGCGGCTGGCGCGGAGTCCCTGATGTCTGTTCGGCGTGTGTTTCCTGGCGCATCATAAAGCCGAAGACGAGGGCAGTTCCGAGCAACATTGCGCCGAACGCGATTGCTTGTGCCTTGCGGCTTGGGCCAGAACGCCAGTGACACTTGCGGAGCGCGACGAACCATTCAGTGACCTTTTGACGGGTCGTTTCCGAAGCTCGCTTGGCGCTGCGGTGCAGGATATCGCTAAGCAGATTCAGATCGGCAAGCGCGGCATGACCGACTGTTCGCGCTGCAACCCTTACAGGCTCGAGCTTTGTAAAATCGATGGAGGGCGGGCCGGGGGGCGTTGCCGGCCCGGCCGCTTTCTCCAATGCGGCGCTCAAGTCATCGACGGAGGCAAAGCGCTTCGTTGGATCCTTTTCCAGGCACTTTAATATTGCCGCGTCGAGCTTCGTTGGAATTGTGGGAATTATCTCAGACGGCGGCTTGGGGAGTTCGCGAATCTGTTGCAGGGCGAGCGCAATCGCATTTTCGCCGGAGAAAGCGCGCGCTCCGCTCACCATCTCATAGAGAACGAGCCCGAGCGCGTAGATGTCCGTGGCTGAAGTCGCCGGTTTCATCTCGAGTTGTTCGGGGGACATGTAGGCCGGCGTCCCTTCCAGCGTACCGGTCGTCTGATCGGCCTCGCGGGTGCGGCGCGCTACGCCGAAATCCATGATCTTGACCGTTCGATCCTGCGCGATGATGATGTTTGCCGGCTTCAAATCGCGGTGAACGATGCCTTGCGCATGAGCCTCGCGCAGACCCGCGCAAATTTGCTGCGCGATCTCAATCGCATCCGCGACAGCCAGCGCACCGCGCCTTCGCAATCTTGAAAGCAGGCTCTCGCCGTCCACATACTCCATCGAAATGCAGGCGGTGGTTTCGGTGCGAGTAAATTCATGGATTCGGCAAACGTTCTTGTGGGTCACTTTCCGCGCCAGGCACACTTCTTTACGCAGGCTCTCCCGCATGGCGGGATCGCCGGCAACACCGGGCTTCAGAATCTTGATCGCGACGATTTCGCAGGTCTCGACGTCGCGCACTTTGTAAACGATGCCCATTCCGCCGCGGCCCAGCTCATCGATGACCTCATAACGCGCCGGCATGGCCAATCTAGCCTGGAGCCCGTCTAGCGACTCTTTCAGGCTCCCGCCACCGCTCAGTCCCAGGCATTCGGGAAGAGAGCCTACGGACGCGACGATGGTTGTGTCGCCGTCAGCCGATGGCAAAGTTAGAGAATTCAAGTTCGTCATGGACTCTATCGCCCAAAGGGTTCGCTTTTCGTGGAACCGGTAAGTGCTCCCCTTTTTATGCAGCCCGCGATCCCTATTTGAACTGGGGAGACGCAACGCAACAATGGACGGTCAGTCCCATAAACTCTTAGTACGTAAGAGCGACACTATTTGTCACTTTTGATTGGCCGGAACTCGGCACTCGTGCGGACACCTCCCGGAGGTCGCTTAAGCGCAACAAAACACTGACGTTTCTCGCGCCCAAGCCGATAGAGATATTGAACAGTGAAAAATGGGGAAGCGATGAATGGCGTGAGCATTGAGCCTACGGAAATATCCGCAGCAGGAATCCGACGCAGTGGGCGTATATCGAAGGAGATTCCGATCGTATTTTCGGGGGCGGATGTTGGGGGACGCGCGTTTTCGGAGGAGACGAAGACGCTCGTCCTCAGCCTCCACGGCGCCAGCGTGATCTGCCACCACAAACTGATTCCAGAGCAAGAGGCTTATCTTCGCGTGATCGCGAATAACCGGGAGATTGAGGTGCGGATCTGCGGGCAGATAGGGGAGCGCGAGGACGGGTACATCTATGGGGTGGCTTTCGCGGACCCGGATGTGGACTTCTGGAAAATCGAGTTTCCCCCGGCCGAAGCCCTGCCGAAAGACCTCGTTCCGGTAACGCTCGAATGCTCAGGCTGCCATCGCCAGGTCGATCTGCAGTTCGACGCGACGGAGATGGACGTATACACGGTCAACGAGGGCGCGCTGCGCTATTGCTCGCAGTGCGGCGTTTCGACGATGTGGAGGATTGCGGCGAAGCGGATCGCGGCTAAAGTGCAGCCTGCTTCTACGAAAATGGGATCCGCATCTCAAGTGACACCTGGCCCGGCACCAGGCGAAAGACAGCTGGCGCTAGAACCAGTGGCGCCGATTTCTGCACCTTCGCCACCAAATCGGCGGAGCGAGCGCCGTACAAAGGTGAAGTTCAACGCCTGCATTCGAGTATCCGGCCGGAGCGACGATGTGGCGCCTTGCGAGGATATGTCGCGCGGGGGCTTCAGCTTTCACAGCAGCCGCGAATATTCGGTTGAAACCCTGATCGAGGCCGCGGTCCCGTATACGCCGGGTGGAATGAGCATCTTCGTGCCGGCGCAGATCGCCAACGTCACGCGACTGCAGAACGGCAGGCTTTTCCGCTACGGGGTGGCATACATTCGCTCGCCCAAGAAGTGACTCCTGACGGCTACAGCTCTCTCCCGGTTGAGTTTGCAGGCCCTTCCGCTTATGATCGACCAGTCCCAGCCGGGAGACGCTATGCTCTCGGACGTTACGATTTCGTTCGCCGACCACACATTCACCTTTCCCGGCTTGTATCTTCTGATCGGGTGCCTGATCGCGCTTGGGCTGGCAGGTTTCATTGTTGCCATCGTGAGCGCACGCCGAATCGGACGCAAAACAACGGAAGCCACCGACATCTTAGTAGTGCAGCTTGAGCGCATCGGAGATGCGCTTGACCGGCTGGTGGCGCAAGGCGCGACTCCCCGGCCGATGGAGGAGCCCGCACGCCAGAGGGACCGGTTCGTTCCCGAATGGCCTATTCATGGGCGCGCCCCGACTGCGCCGGCGCGGGTGATTCCTGAAGGCAGCGCCATCGAGCGCATGGCACAGAAATCCGCCTCCGATTCCTCCGCCGTGCCGCAGCCCGTGGCGGCGGCTGCAAAGGAAAAGCCGACGGAAGAGCAGCTGGTGGAGAGCAGTCTGAGCGAGCCCGCCCGATCAATCCTATTTTCCATGCTTGGCCACTAGTGTTATGTAACTGAAATAAGTGAAAGAAATAGCGCGGGCTGTGCGTATTGCTCTATAAGGAGGGAGCATGCGCACGGGACGACCGAAGGCGACGCTGAAATTGACTGCAGATGAGGAACGCGA
>Ga0335074_10002882_pt1 | contig 23454 bp, 22 predicted proteins | sample Lox_Sample_23_FD_206715 | JGI IMG/M metagenome (GOLD analysis project Ga0335074, IMG submission 206715) | Soil microbial communities from Loxahatchee National Wildlife Refuge, Florida, United States - Lox_Sample_2.3 | ecosystem: Environmental > Terrestrial > Soil > Wetlands | place: USA...
TGCGCTGAATGCTGTAGACCCGATCCGTTTGAATCATCAATTGCTCACGCATGGGACACCTCGGTTAGAAAGGAACATCCTCCTTGCCCACACCCGCGCCCACCGGCTCACCTTCGGGTTGCCGCGCCGGGCGGCTGTTCTTGGCATTCGTGCGGCGTTTGCCGCGTCCGTTGCGTTCGGCTGGCTGTCCGGTGGTCGGCTTGCGGTCCACAAACCGAAATTGCTCGACAACCGCGCGAATCTTGCTGCGCCGCTGGCCGTCCTCCTGTTCCCACTGCTCGAATTTGAGACGGCCTTCGATGTGGATCGGTCGGCCCTTCGTCAAGCTCTCGCCGATGGTCTGTCCGGTCTTACCGAACGCGGCGCAGTCGATGAATAAGACTTCCTCGCGGTCGTTGCCGCTGGCGTCTTTCCATCGCCGGTTCACTGCCAAAGCAAAATCACACACTTGCGTATCCGAGTTGGGCAGCGTCTTTAACTCTGGATCGCGGGTCAGGTGTCCCATGAGGATCACCTTGTTGTAGCTGGCCATGATGAATCTCCTTTCGATTGAAATGGCCACTTGTGAATGCGGCGTCACGTTGACAACCGCTCCCCAGCCCGCCCCGGCGGCTACGCCGTGGCTCCCGGCGAAACACTACCGGGGCAGGTTCGGGGAGGGGTCGCCTACAGAACACCCGCCAGTTCCAGCGCTCCGCGATACGCGGCCTGTTTGAGTTGATGGGATTGGCCGAACCAAACCGAGTCCAATTGCCGATCCAGCTTGTCGGCGGATGAAGCGCCGCGGTACTTCCGCTGATGGTCGGCCCATTCGCTCACCGCGTTGTACGCGCCCCATGCGGTGTGCTTCACGCCGGGCAAGGTGTTCCGCTCGTTATCGAAGTTGTCGAGCATCTGCCCCAAAACCTTCTCACGGGTTTTCTTCTGCCGATCCGTGCCGTGGGGCAGGTCCGCCCCGGTCAATCCCCGGAAGTATCCGCCCGCCTCGGTGACAGTCAGTTCCTTGGCAAGCATCGCGTGTAACTCGTCGTCAAACTTGTCGAACCTTGCCGCGATGATGCCCAACTTCGCCCGCGCCTCGGCAATCCGGCTCTCCAACCGGGGATGGTGGGAAATGGTCAACCCCTCAACGCCCGCTTCCCGCAGGGCCAGATTCAAAGTGTTCTGACAGACCACGCGCACCGTCGTCGGAATCATCCGAAGCGCCTGGCTTCCATCGTGCGTGTTGGTCAAGAGAACGTAAGGCTTAATCAGGTCGTCCGGTCCGGCCCGATACTCTTTGGGAATGCTGGCCATCATCCACACGCGCTTGCCGCCGTGCAGACTGCCCGCCGTTTCGTACATGGCCAGTTTGTCCCCTACCAGTCCATCCATGAAGTCGAAAGCTTCATGGTTCTGGAATACCCGATAGCGCCGCCCAACCACACCCAACACCGCCTTGGTATCGGTGCGGACATTCGCCACCGTGTCGGGGATTCCCACCTCTGTCGTGTTGTTGTCCGGGTCGAAAGCCCGGACCGGCCATTGCTCGACGCGCCAATCCAGCCCCGCGAGGCCGATAGCCTCGGCGCTGGTGGTCGCCTGCTCAATCACCGTGCCCAAGCGATGCCAAGCTGGTTCGCCGGTCACAAAAACTGCCGCTCGTCCCGTTGTCTGGTCGATCTCGTGTGCCACAAAGCACCTCCCGAAAAGGAAGAAAACTCCAAACCGGGATGGCTTAGGCCCACAAAGGCCCAAGCAATTTTTTGACCTCCCGGCTTCGGAAGAAGCACGCCGGGAGGTCTAAAAAGAGAAATCCTTCCTGCTGGCGACGGGAACGTGAGCGCAGCGGAAGAACGCCATGCCACGCGCAGGCCCGCAGGGGAAATCCGTCTCTATACCTGTTTCAGCTTCACCGTCGGATTTCCCCGAGGAGGCGAGCATGGCAAGGCCGTACTCGGCTGGTGGCGTTTCGATAGCGCAGTCGAACCCAACATGCCGTAGGCCCGCTGCCCCCTGGCCGCGTGCGGCCTTTCAACAACGGCGGGCCTACTTTCCCCCCGTGTTCCCGGCGCCATCTTTATTGTTTCCGACAGTCAATTACACCGGATTTAGGACGGGAGAGAAGGTGCGGAAGAGAGGGCCGGTCCTGTAGGCCCTCTCTTCTGCATTGCATTTTCGGCATTTGCAGCGCGCACCAAGAACGGTGCATCACTGATTGTCAAAGGAAAGCGATTTGAATCCCCGATCTGTTTTGCCCAACAGCCAGGAATTATCGATGGGGTGAGAGAGTAAAGCGTCAATCCCATCACGGTCAGGATGATCCACGAACAGTTTGCTCCACCATCCTCCAGCGGGCGCAGGCTCATTCCAGATTTCCGCGGTTCGCGTATCTTCAAACTCGTGCCTCTTTTGGGAGTCGTTTGGAAAATGGCGGAGTGCGTCATCGCGTATTTGACGCCGCTGATCCTCGGGCAACGTGCATGGCGTTTTCCCAATGATTCGCGCCCAGACGACACTATCGTAAAACGCAACGACGTTTTGCAGCGGAACCCGAAGCGCCCATTCGACCATTTGGCGCGATGTTTCTCGAAACTCCGCCTGTCGGGTGTAACACCAAATGATCTGATCGGTGCCAAGTCGGGATTTGAGTTCCGCATACGCCGCCACAATCTGAGGTTCGTCACGATAACCAGATAGTTCGGGCTTTACTCGACCGTCGAGAAGGGAGAAGCCTGGCGGATGAAACGACCAGAGGGGGATTTGCTTAGCGATCTGCACCGATTCTTTATCGTCGCCTTTATTAACGATGTTCACGATTGGAAAGCTGAGACGCGACAGCATTTACGGAAGTTCATGGAAACTGGTCATTCACGACGGCGGGAGCAAGGCCTCATCCGCGTTGACGGCAAACACCCTCACGTCGGGCACGCCGTCAATCAATCCGCACAATGGACAGATTTCGGCCGCGCCCGGAATGATCGGCGGGATTGACCAGAATTGTGTGTGAATCTCCATCGCGTCTCGCCAATGAGCGGTTGACTCATCCTTGTTCGACAAGAACGCCTCTGCAATCCATATGTCGTCGGTGAGCTTCGCCGACACCACTTCCAACAAACGAATCGCCGCGAGCGTCACCATTGCCCCCGATTGAACGTACCATCGCCGTGCATTTTCAAAGTCGCCCCGTGGCGTGGGGTTGCCGCGTGCCGTATGCGCCCGTGACAACGGGGCTTCGATGACGAGCAACGGCCGCGCATCCAGTGCGAGCGCAGCGTTGAGCTGCGCTGTCGCAAGCTCGATTGCGCGGTAGAACTGGCAACTGTTCGGTACCGTCGCGCCGTCATGCCATACGCCACACGATTGATCGGATTCTGAATCGCCGATGTCGATGACGACCAGCGGCGGCCGCGCCGTCGGCGAAGAATTGTTCCATGCGATGAACTTTGGCATGCCGTCTCCGATTCATTCGTCATGGTCGTAGCACTCGTCGCTAGCGAAAAGCACTTCCAACCATTCGTCGGTCACAACGTCGCCAAGCCGCTCCGCCTGCTCGATGTTGAGCGCCGGCAGGTTGTCGGGCCGCGGCTTGCCAAAACACTTTTCCCACTTGAGCAATGAGAATGTTTCGGCGGTGATTGCAGCGGCGGCGCTTTGGTGAGCGTGATTCGTGCCCACGTCCGGCCAACATGCGTTCAAGATGTCCTTCATGGCCTTGGGCCGTTTCTTGTGTCGATCGTCCGTTCCGATCCGCCGGTAGCGGCACAGCATGTTGGCGGACTTGTACAGCGCTTGAAGATCAGGTCGCTTGTTCCAGGTTACCCGCGAATCGTGCAATTTCTTCGGCGGATTATTTGTCCAACTGCGCACCAATTGCCAGAAGCGGCAGTACAGGCAAACCGTCATGCCGCCGTAAACCATGCCTTGAAAGAATTTACAGCCCGCATTCATTCGGTCCCGAACATCGTTGCTCCAATTCAAATCGGTGCGCAGCGGGAATTGGATCGGGTTGCCATTGTCATCGCAGGCGATGAGCTGGTATTCGCCCGGCGATTTCGGAATCTCCGCGCGCGTCCACTGACCGGGCGGCTTGCCGTTGGTCGGAACCCAGACATTGACGGGCTTGCCGCTTACTGACTCAATGTGCTTTGCCATAGGGTAGGGAATTCTACCGCGCATCCGTACAATGCCGCTATGTCTTGGACTGAAGATGGTCGCATTGAACACTCTTGCCCCTGTGGGCAAGGGACGTGGGTTGAAGTGAGCGAAAGCGACGACTGGAATCGCTCGCGGAATTACGCGGAAATTAACTGCGCAGCATGCCGCGTGACGCACCGCATTGAAGAAATTCACGGCAACCGGAAGGGCATGGCAACCATCGCCTATCGAATTGTGCCGCGCGAGGGCAAGTCGGATGCGCCGCGCCGGATGTAGTCATGGCTTCGTTACCGATCGGCTCGGGCGCATAAGAAGAGGCCCGGCCGAGAACGGACTGCCCGGCCGGGCCTGCGACGTTGACGGCTACGTGGTTTGCTCCGAATGCCGCTGCTGGCTGAGTGCGACGATCCGGCCGTGGGCCTGATCGGCGACTTTCGCCAGCACCAGCAAGTCGTCGCGGCCGAAGCTGTCGGTGCTCCGCCAGCCTTTCTCCTCATCGCGGTAGATCCGCTGGAACGTGACATTGAAACGCGGGCCGCCTTCGGTGTCGTTCTTCCAGATGGCGGCTTTGACGCTGCCGATCCGAACTTCCTCGACGGGCTTGTTGGTGGATTTCTGCTTCGCCAGAAAAAGCTCCTCTCTTAAAAAGGGTTTGGTTGTTCCGTTCGCAAGGCGATTGACGGACAAACGAACCCTTGGAGGAGCTGGCCGCCGGGGCGCAGTGGAGCGCCGGAAGCGACGGGCCAAAGGCCAAAGCGACAGTGAATGACACGCGGATCGCGGTCCGCGCAGCGGCGATGCAATCGAGCGATCGGCGTGGCGTGAGCGTCGCACAGGAGCGACCAGAGCAGAGCGAAGTACCGGAGGGTTTGACGAAAAGGGGAAATCCACACACACGCGACGAAATCAGGAATCGGCTGCTCGCCGCCCTGGAGGAATCGAATAAATGGGGCGCTTTGATGTCACGGGCCAGCAACGCCGCGATGCCAGCGAACGGAGCACTGATGCTCGGATTTGAGAGAATGGATGGGTGCTGGCTGATCGCCGATGACTGTACAGAGTCGGTGAATCACTTCGCAGCGGCAGCCATAGGATCCGTGAAAAACAGTCATCATCGCGGGACCGGGAACAAACGTGTTCCATCGAGCCGTGCGTGGATTGAGGGCGCGATACGCGTCAATGTTAATCGAGGATCACCGTATTCGGCGAAGGGGCTTTAGCCGTAGTGATGATTTGCTCCAAACGGTCGTGGTATGAGGAGGCCGAGGCGGTACAGGGTGGATTGATCGCGGCGAAGTATCTTGCTCTGCCGGCTTACGGTTGCGCCAGCCGCAACTCTGCCCAGGCGAGGGGATGATCGGAGGCGTGTTCTTCAATATATCCGCTGTTCACTGCGACGAATCCTCGCGCGAAGATGCGGTCGTATGCTTTTCCGATTGGATCGATAACGCCGGGGGCGCTCGCGAGCGCTGCCACATCGGGATCGTTGTCGTGGTGGTTTTGATCTTCGATAAGATTGAAATCACCGATCAAAATCGCCGGCGCTTCGAGCGACAAGAACAAATTCGCAACCTCGCGGATTTCTGTGGCATGATCCTGCTTGCGGTCGATGTGGGTGATCAGTACGTTCAAGGGGCGGCCCCCAAACGTAGCTTGCAGGAGGATGACATTGCGATTGGAATCAGAATCGTTGCTGGAAATCGGAATTCGTTGCCAATGGATCACCGGCAAATCCGTGACCGCCGCGTTGCCGAACGATTTGAACCACCATTGAGTTTCGACCGGCGCGTAGATGTAGGACTGGTGGAGACTTTGCGCGAGGAAATCAGTCTGGTCGAGTCCGTGGACTTCCTGGAGGCCGGCCAGATCAAAGCCGTTCAGGGCGTGGGCAACGCGATCGATTCCTTCCGCGCCGCCATCGATGTTGAAGGTTGCGATTCGCAGCGTGGCGCCGTTGGGCTGCGTCGCCGGCAGTGCGCCTTGCAGCGCGCTCCCTTCGGTCGGGCCGGCGGGAATCTTCTTCTGTGCTTGCCAGACGACGACACAGACGAGGATAAGCATAAATATTGCGATTCGGAGCGCGGCAAATCGGCGGCGATGTTTCATTAGGAGACCTCAGATTCGAGTTTACGGTCAGATTCAACCATCACATTTCCCAATGAAATCTGACCGAGAAGACCGACACCGGCCCTCGGTCGTGATTGAACGCCGGATGGTCGATAAATTGATAGTCGGGGGAAATAAATACGCCCTCTGTGATTTTGCAACTGTAATATGTTTCCAAAATCTCCTCCGGCGCGTAGCTCAGTTGCCCGTCACCCGCGAGGATTCCCAACCCACCGGCCTGAAAAAACTCCTGCTCTACATGTGAAGCACCGTTGATCAGTCCCGCGATGCCCAACGTATCGTCGGGCCGGTGCCATGCCGCCCCCTTGATACTCAATCCCAATGATCCGGTATAGGCCACGTCACTGAACATCCACCCTTGTTCTTGGGCATCATTCCAGCCGACGCGCGAGAAAATGCCGATGTTGTCCGCAATTTCCTGTTCCCAATTCAAGCCGAAGCCGTATTTGCAGCGAAAGGCGGTCGCCGCGGAAATGTCAGCTCCGGGGCCACTGGCCTTAAGAATTGCAGTGGCCGCCGAATAGCTGGCCATATTTGCTCGATTAACATACGCCAGAAATCGAATCGTCCCTGGATGGGTACCGGCGCTATAGCGACGTTCCAGTTCCATCACCATTCCCCATGCTTCCGATAGTGGCCCGTCGTTTGCTGGCCCCTCTGTCGGAGAATTGTATGGCCAAGTGAGAAACCTATCTTCCGCATTTAAGCCATTCTGGACGCTTGGTACTTGAAAAAACCCGTATCGCAAAGTCCAGTTGGGCTGATTCAATTCGATGGCCAGTCCAGTGTCGTATCCGATGGAATCGGCTGGATAATCCCAAGCCTCGTTGTTCACGAGCCCCCAGTTCATGAATTGCGTGCGCGGATCATTGGCATAAGCGTTGGTGTCGAAAATGTCTGCGGCGGATAACCGTCCGAGCGTGAACGTGAGGCGCGAAACATCCTGTTTTCCAGCGAGCGTGAGTGGGCCATCAGTCACATCCTCCTCGTCGCCGCCGAGGCCGATGGTCTGCCGAATGAACAGGCGTGCGATCGTTCCATTGGGAACTTGGGTGCCGAGGCGGTAGGCTTCGCCACTGGGAAAGCCTTCCGCGCCGAGTGTGTTGCCAATGCCGTATCCCTGCCACATAAGGCCGTCTATGTGGGCTTCTGCGCCAGACCACAGGCGAAGTCCGCCCATCACATCGACCGAAACTGTTTCGCGCGTTTCACCGCCGTCGGGCAGGCTGTTGTGCCCGGAATAATTGGCGGGGAACGCGGGATAACCTTGAACGATCGCGGTGCTTTGAAAATGCAAATTCCAAAGCTGTTCTGTCCCGGTTGCCGCGTTCTGTGTGGCAATTGATGTGGGTTGCGTTGTCGGAATCGTCACGGAGCCTGCCGTCACTGTCGAGGTGGCGACGGTGGTTGGACCGGGATCAGCGGCAAGAACCACTTGGCCGCAGCCAAAAAGGCTGGCGATCACAACAATCCCAACGTGCCAAAGAGATTGAAAACTCCGCTGCCGGGAGATGCCATGAAGATCATTCAATTTTAATGCCTTCTGCAAAGTATCGGCCGATGCGCCAGCATCCGTCTGTGTTGCAAGTTTCATTATTCGGTGACTCCGAGGTGCTTGAGCGTTTGTGATCCAGAGATTTCGTCTGCCTTCAACAGTAGCTCTCGAAAGGGCGATGGCGGCTTGTCGTTCTGGAGAATGGCGTAGGCAACGTGACTGTAGTGGCTGTTAATCCGCCGAAGGTTGCCGATCGATTCCAGGTAAATTGCGGTGGTTTCGTGCGACTCGACCAACTCACGATTTAGTCGTCTGAAGTGCTCATCGCGGAGTTCGTCCGCACATCGGTTGACCGCGTCCTTGTGACGGAGTAGCTTCTGGGCAAGCACTGGGTCGCGTGTATTAAATGCCGTTTCGGCAATTATCATGTTCTCGGCGACCAGCCTCTGGAACACCTCTAACTTGCGCCAACTTTCCTTCGAGAATGTGGTGGCCGTCTTGATCTTCTTGGAAACCAGCTCGCACAGGTTTCGCTCGATGACATCGCCCACCGTTTCCAACTCCGAGAGGAACCGAAGTTGGCGCATTTGCTCCGCAGCCTGATCGGTGTCGAGGTTCTCGGCACCAACGCGACTGAGAAACTTCTGGATTTCCCGGTCGAGGAGGTCGATATGGTCATCGCGAGCCGCGACTTCCCTGGCGAGCAGTTCCATGTTGTTCTCGAACGCCCGCCACCAGTCATTGCACATCGCTCGGACGATCTCTGAAACACGCAGCACTTCCCGCAAGGATTGCCCCAGCGCAAGGCTGCCGCCCTCGATCGGTCCGTCGCTGATATATCGGGGGCCGAATACTTCCTTCTGACCGGCAGGCGGCAGCGGAACGATTAAGTCGGCGAGTTTGCTCAAAGAGCCTACAAGCGGCAGGACGATCAACGCCTTCAGTACGTTAAACCCCGTATGAACATTCGCGACGTGTCGTGCGATCGTGCCGGGGCTATGTTCGAGCAATCTCGCGGCCCATGGCAACAGAATTAGCATCAGCGCGGCAGTCAATCCCTTGGCCATGAGGTTGGCAACGGCCATTCGGCGCGAGCTGATCTGGCCCCAGCCCAAGAACAGTGTTGTGAGCGCCACACCGACATTGGCCCCGACGACGCCTGCCACCATGACCGGCGTGGGGAGGGCGACAGTGCTGCTGCCAGCCAAACCGATAAAGAGCCCGACGGTAGCCGTGCTCGACTGGAAGACAACGGCAAGTATCGCGGCGAGAATCGCCATCCGGATTGGATTGTGCCCGGCGATTTCCAGCAGTTGAACGATGTCGCCGTGGGGATCGAAAGCGGCGGCGGCCGACTGAATGATGCCGATTCCCAGAAACAATAGTCCGAAGCTAAGCAGAATTTGGCCTACTCCACGCGACTTCGTTGCCGTGGTGTACTGGTAGAGGAAGACTCCGGCAAGCAGTAGCAACGGGGCACATGCTTCGACGTGTAAGGCCAGCAATTGAGAAATCACTGTCAGGCCAACGTCGGCCCCAAGTAGAATGCCGAGCATCTGTCGCGGAAGGACATAGCCCGATTGGACGGTCTGCACAGCCAGAGAAGACAATCCTGTGCTGGACGGCACAAGCAGGGAAATCCCTAGGCCACTGAAAACCGTTCTGCCCGGATAGCGCGCAATGTTCTGAAGGACCGGGCCGATTTGAGAGCCGAACAGTCGGTCCGTGCCTTTGCGCAGGGTGCGGACGCCGAACTGAATGAGCGCGACGCCACCGAGAATAGTGAGCAAAATGAACATTAGTTTTGGCCAGGTGACAAGCCTAGTGACTGAAATGCTGAAACACACCCGCCAAGTCCAGGCCGCGATAGAACACGAGAAGCAGCATGACGATCAGATAGGCCCTCAACACGATCAGCGACCACCTCCTACTGCCGCTCATGTGCATCAGACCCAGTTTCAGTCTCGTTGGGCAAAGCTTCTCCTCGGGTACGTCGTCCAGCGGATGCACAATATGAAAGAGGTTCGCCAAACCATATTCTTGTTTTTCGACCGTTGTTTCGTCGAGCGTTGTCATGAGACTACTCCTTAGTTAAAGAAACTCATTTTGCTTATGCGGCTAGAGAAGACCGCATCTACGATTGCGGGAACAATTTGGGGACCAACACCTGCATTGCCAGGATCAGCGACAAGATGAACAGGACGATAATGATGATCCAGTTGATCCAGTTGTTCCATTTCTTGTTGACCCATTGGTCTCCCAGCAACTCGTGATCGTTGAGAAGCAACTGGAGGAAGATGATTGCCGAAGGAAGGATCACGCCGGCCAATACCTGCACACCCAGCACCACGAGCCCCTGTTTATCTTCTGGAATGAGCAGCGTGACGCCTGCGGCCGCCATCGTGCAAAGGGCGTATACAGTGTAAAAGCCCTTGGCCTTGCTTGCGGGCAACTCAAGACTGTGAGGCCAACCTTTTACCTCCGCCCAAGCCCATGCGCTTGACAGAGAGATTGCCGTAGTTCCCAGCACTGCCGCGTTGCAGAACATGATCAGAATGCCGGTTCGGATAAACCCGCTGTTGAAGAACTGGCGGATGTCGTCGGCGTATTGAGCTGGGTCGAAGTTGTCGTATTGCAGATTGTGGCGGACAGCCAGAGCGCCGACCACGATCATCGCCCCGGCCACCAATACGGTGAAGCACGCCCCGATGAACGTGTCGAGACGAGCCATATTCAGGTCTTTGAATCGCAGTTTCTTGTCGGCCACGCAACTCTGCTGAAAGAATAGCTGCCACGGCGCGATGGTCGTTCCGACGATTCCGATGACCAGAAAAACCAACGGCGATGATGGCAAGCCGCTCGGCAACACCCCGGCAGGTGGGATATGAGGCAGGATCGTGTTGCGAATTATTTCTCCTCCTGCCGGATGAGTCAGATACGCCATCACAAACCAGATGCAATCCATTATGCATAGAAACACCGTAATTCTTTCCCATCGCCGATAACTGCCGCTCATGACATGGATAATTAAAAGAACTGCGAAAATGGGAACCGTCACGTAGGGTACCCATGGGGCGTTGTTGCAAATATGCCGAGTGGCCAGCGACACGGCAATGAACTCGGTAATGAGGGTGAGAAAGTTGACCAGCAGCAGGTCGCCCAAGGAAAAAACCCCCCACCATTTTCCGAAACGCTGAAAAATCATGGCGGCATGGCCCTGCCCCGTGGCGATCCCCAGCCGGGCAACCATTTCCTGGACGAAGTAACAAACCGGCAGCAATAAGAGCATCAACCAAAGCAGGTGGAAACCATACTGGGCGCCGGCCTGCATGTACGTCTGCACCGCGCCAGCATCGTTATCAGCTTCCATCACGATAAGCCCGGGGCCGAAAACGACCAGGAACATAAGCACGCGGGCGACCCATGGTCTACGAACGGTCCACCCTTTTGGGGGAGATTCGGAACTCGTCGGGCCGACGCTGTTGTCTGCTAATATCTTCAGGTTAGATACGCCATCCATTCCACACCTCATTTGGCGCCTAAGCGCGGTAATTGCCCATTCTCGATTTCCCTAACGATTCACTCGGCGATTTTCACCGCGCTGGTTACAACCAAGACTTAAACCAACGCATGTATTGGACCTTTACAATCTGGGTTAGGACGCAGTAACAAAGCAATGTCCCGAATAGCCACGGGAAGTACGACCAAGGGAGCGCTTGAAGTCCTAACGCACGGCTAAACGGCGAGAAAGGAACCCAAACACCGAATGCCATAATTGCCGACGTCAGCAACACCACTGGTGCCGTGGCTACACTCTGGATGAAAGGAATTTTCTGCGTGCGGATCATGTGGACGATCAACGTCTGGCTGAGCAGGCCCTCGATGAACCAGCCGGACTGGAAGAATGATTGACGAGCGTCAGAATTGGCTTTGAACACGTGCCACAGCAGGAGGAACGTCGTGATGTCAAAGATGGAGCTGATCGGCCCAATGAAAATCATGAAGTTCCGCAAGCTCGAAGCATCCCACTTACGCGGCTTGACCAGAAATTCCTCATCCATCCGATCCCAGGGAATAGAAAGCTGAGACAGGTCATATAAAAGATTCTGCACGAGCAGTTGAATCGCCAGCATCGGCAGGAACGGCAGGAACGCGCTGGCAATCAGCACACTGAACACGTTGCCGAAGTTGCTGCTGGCAGTCATCTTGATGTACTTCACGATGTTGCCGAAAGTCGTACGCCCTTCGATTACACCCCTTTCCAACACCAACAGGCTCTTTTCCAGCAGAATGATGTCGGCCGACTCCTTTGCTATGTCCACGGCGTTGTCCACGGAAATACCCACGTCCGCGTCGCGCAGCGCCGGCGCGTCGTTGATCCCATCGCCCATGTAACCGACCGTGTGGCCTCGGCTTTTGAGAGCGCGGATGACGCGCGCTTTTTGTATTGGGTTGAGCTTGGCAAAAACGGTGGTGCGCTCGGCTAAGTCAGCCAACTCTCCCTCGGAGAGATTCTCAATGTCCGCTCCAAGCGCCGCATTCTCAATTGTAAGGTCCACGTCCTTGCAGATTTTGCGGGTCACCACCTCGTTGTCGCCGGTGAGAACTTTTACCGCGACACCGTGGCGATGCAGTGCCTTGATCGCCTCGGCCGCAGATTCCTTTGGAGGGTCCAGGAAACCGATATATCCAGCGAGGATCAACTCCCGCTCGTCGCTAACTGAATAGTTCGTCTTTTCAGGTGGCAGTTCCTTGTACGCCACAGCGACGACCCGCATCCCGTCCTCGTTCATCTCCTTGGTCACACGGATGACGTGCGTGCGAATCTGTTCATTGATGGAACCGATTTCCGATCCGATCTTTACTTGAGAACATTCGCGGAAGATTTCATCGACCGCGCCTTTGCATACTAGGAGATGTTTTCCCTCATTGGTTTCGACAACAACCGACATTCGGCGGCGCATGAAGTCGAAGGGGACTTCATCCACTTTGCGGTACTGGGTGAGCCGGTCTTCCTCCGGGTGCATTTCGGCATGGTGAAGCACCGCGCGGTCCAGCAGGTTCTTCAAACCCGTCTGGTGATAGCTGTTGAGAAATGCCAGTTGCAACGTCGCGTGCGACTCTCGGCCAACCACGTCCACATGGTGCTCCATAATCACCTTGTCCTGCGTGAGCGTGCCAGTTTTGTCGGTGCAGAGTACGTCCATTGCCCCAAAGTTCTGGATGGCGTTGAGCCGCTTAACGATCACCTTTTGGCGCGACATGGCGATCGCCCCGCGGGCTAGATTCGCGGTGACGATCAGGGGCAACATTTCCGGAGTGAGGCCAACGGCCACCGATAGTGCAAAGAAGAAAGCATCCTTCCAGTTGTGCTTAGTGAAGCCATTGATGAGCAGCACCACGGGCACCATCACGACTATGAAGCGGATCAGCAACCACGTCACCTTGTTGACGCCCTTGTCGAAACTCGTCATCGGGCGCTGACCAAGGATGCCCCTGGAAAGCGAGCCAAAATAGGTGTCGCTCCCGGTCGCCAGCACCAGGGCGGTGCCGCTACCGCTGACGACATTGGTGCCCATGAAGCAGACGTTTGGCAGGTCGAACATTCCGGCGGGCTTGTCGATCGCTGCCATGGCTCGTTTTTCGACCACGCCCGCCATGGTGTCGTATTTCTCGACGGGCATGGATTCGCCGGTGAGCACGGCTTGACTGACGAATAAATCCTTGCTGGTGAGCAGACGCACATCGGCTGGGATCATGTCTCCGGCGGCGAGGACGACGATGTCGCCGGGCACCAGTTCGCGCAGCGGCACTTCACGCTTCTGAGGTACAGTCTTTCGAAGATTCACGCCGATCATCTCGGCGGTAAGTGAGGAGATTCCGTCTTCGGGCGGCAGACGACGGATCACCGACGCCTTCGTGCTGACCATTGCCTTGAGCTTCTCCGCTGCCTGCGTCGAGCGAAACTCCTGCCAAAATCGGATCACAACACTAACAGCGATCATCACGCCGATAATGGTCGGACCAGTCAGATCATTCGGCGACGTGATGAGCGAGACGATTACGAGAATGACCAGCACGATGATGAATGGGTTCTTAAAGGCCGAGAAGAATTGGACGTACCACTTCGGCGGCCTCTCGTGGGCGACTTCATTGGGACCGTACCTGACGAGCCGATCATGGGCTTCGTCTTCGGTCAAACCCGCGCGCGTCGTTTTGAGTGCGATCAGCTTCGCCTCAATATCGTTGTTCGCCTCTTCGAGCAGTCGCCGGGAACGGGTTACCAGTTCGGCGTTCACTTCGATGGCTTTGCCGCCTCGGCCGCGCAGAAAGCGGAAAGGTGTCGGTGGGCATGAATTGGCTTTCCAAAGGCTTCGTGGATTGCACTTATTTCATAAAAAAGTGGAATAGCCTGCTCACGGCCCAGTACGTCAACAGAAAACCGGCGATCACTCCGATCTGATAAACCAACGAAATGAGAAACGGCAGCAGGTACGTGGCGATCAATATGTTCCATTGCTGCCAGTCCCATGGCTTCTGGTGGGATTCTCGCAGGCGGGGTTTCCGGTCTTCAGTTTCTTCCGGCGTCAATAAGAAGGTCGCGCGTCTACGCACAATGCGCCCTCCAATCGGGCGATCTTCCATGATCGGGTAAGCTGCCATCACCGCATCTCCATCAGGCCATTGAGGGGCATTCATATACTCGAATGAAGCGAGACGACCTGCGGTGCCGAAGGGCGCGTTTGAATGAGGTTCGTTTCGCCGCTTTGCGTGGGACTGGCGGGCCGAAACTGGTTGATTCCTCGGTCCAATAAGCGACCGGATGGCGACCACCTTCGAGTCTCCACTTCATCACCAACATTGAACACCTGCCTTCCGGCGATGGCATTGCAGCCCACCGGTAAAGCCCATGTGCTGAACGGTGCGAACGACCACGCAATCTGATCGAAACGCCTAGTTGTCACCCGGCAGGGTCAAAGCAATCTTGGTGCCAACGCCGTTGTCGCCAGCGTCGCACCAGATGTTCCCCCCGTGGGCCTCGATGATGTGCTTACACAGATACAGGCCGATTCCTGTGCCCCGCAGTTCTTTTCCTTCGGACTTCCGATAATGCTCCACGCGGAAAAATTTTTCGAACACGCGCTCGCGGAACTCCGTCGGAATACCCGGCCCGGTGTCCGTCGCGGCGATTTGCAGGGACGGCCCGTACTTTACTCCCGCGTTTTGCATGGACGACACGCGCACCGTGACCCTGCCGCCAGCGGGTGTGTACTTCAAGGCGTTGGCCAGCAGATTACTCAATACCATATTGAGGCGAGCGGCATCGCCGCGGCAGATAGCCTCTGTAACCTGCTTCTCCACGCGCAATTCAATTCCCGCTTCCTCGAAACGCGGACGGAATGTACGCGCCGCTTCCTCTGCTAGAACGCACAGGTCCACTCGATCGAGCGTCAGGCGCAAAGTACCTGCATCGGCGCGAGTCAAGTCCAATAATTCGTCGATGGTCTTTCCAAGTTCATCGCAGCCGAGCATGGCATTGGCCAGCATTTCTTGCTGGCGCGGCGGCATCTCGTTCGCCGTCTCCCGCAAGAGCAAAATGTTCATCCGCAACGTCGTGAGCGGGTTCTTAAGCTCATGGGACGCAACCGCGATCAGTTCCATTCGCAGTTCGTCCAGCTTGGCGAAATCGGTCACGTCGTACAGGGCCAGAACCGCCCCAAATGTCTCGTTCTGGAGTTGGCGGACCGGCATGACGAGAGGAAGCAGTTTTACGGGATGACCATCGAGGGTTGATAAAATGACTTCCTTCAAATCTGCGCGCGCCGCCGGCGTCGTCTTGCCAGCCAGTGCATCCCGCACCGCCTTCATACTGCTGGCCGGAATCGACAGCGCCGACAAGCTGGTTCCGGGAACCTTGCCGTTTCCACCCAGGAGTTCGCGCGCCGTTCGATTCATCGACAGGACACGCTCCGACGAATCCACCAGGATCACCGCATCGGGAAGTGCTTCGAGCGTTGCTTCGAGCGTCCATTTGCTCTCCAAAAGCTGCGAGAGATTGAACCGTTGAAGTTCCGACAGTGCTTCGGCCATGCGGTTAAAGCCCATCGCAAGTCGTCCAAGTTCATCAGATGATGTTAATTCAACCCGGCGGCTGAAATCGCCAAAGCGAATGGAATCGGCGAACTGAGTTAACAGGTTGATCGGGCCGACCACCCGGCGGGTGAGGTAGACTGAAATTGCCGCCGATAGCAGCAACGCGGCGAGCGATACACCCGCCACTACCCAGGTTGCGCGCCTCGCAGAATCACGGAGATTGGTTCCTGCCTGAGCCAAGGAGCGAAAGTGCATATCGCGTAAGCGGCCGCAATCGTCGACGGCGCGGCGAAGCGCTGGATTGACGCTGAGACGGTATTGCTCCAGTGTCGCAGAACCGCTGGTTGCGGACGCTACAAGATCATCTCCCGCCCGCCTAAAGGCATCCACGTTCAAGCGGAGGGAGCGTCCGACAGTCGTTTCGTCAGGCTCGCTCAGAAGCGATTGGAGATGTTCCATCGCCGCATTCCCAGCGGCGCGCTCTGTTTGCAAGGACTCCTTTGCCTCGTCAAGCTTGCCTCCAACGGCGAGCAAGACCGCATCATCCTCTCGCTCAAGGGCGTGCGAGAGAGATGAAATCGCATCCACTGTTTGCTCGCTATCCTGTAGCGTAAAACCGATCGTCTTGCTCATTTGCAGCAGTCGGTCGGCGCTCCAAATGCCGCATGCCACGGTTGTCAAGACGAGCAGACATCCGCAAAGGATGAACCGGGTTTGGAGCTTTCGGATGGCCATAATCGCCAAATTGGATCACGTCAGTCCATAACGCTTGCGCTTCCGCTGAAGCGTCGTGGGATCAATTCGCAAAAGTTTGGCGGCAGCTTCGAGGGATGGCGAACGGGCGATCACACGCGCGATGTGCTCTCGTTCGATCTCCTCCGCAGAAAAGTCACCGCCCAATACGGTATCCTTCAGTGGACCTCTAAGAATGCCATCTGCGCCGCCCTCGATTGCGGGAATACTAAGATCAACCGGTTCCAGTTTGGCCGCCGGTGCCAGGATCACCGCTCGCTCGACAGCGTTCCTAAGTTCCCGGAGATTACCGGGCCACGGGTAGGCCACAATCGCGCGGGCGCATTCCTCCGAAAGGCTCATCTCGCGCCGCGCCTGGCGCTGCGAGAAAAACTCAAGGTAGTGTTGGGCCAAGGGCAAGATGTCCTCTCGACGCTCCCGGAGCGGCGGGATCACCACAGTCACCACGTTCAAACGGAAAAATAAATCTTCCCGAAACTTTCCTGTCTTAATCTCATCCTCAAGGGAACGATTGGTAGCCGCAATGATTCGCACGTCGGCCTTTCGTTCCTTGGTATCTCCCAGACGCTCGTATGTGCGATCATTCAGGAATCGCAACAGCCGCGATTGGGCGTCGGTCGTGAGGTCGGCGATTTCATCAAGAAAAAGAGTGCCGTGCTCGGCCTCTTCGACTTTTCCCGCCGAATCGGCGACCGCACCTGTGAATGCTCCTCGGCGATGACCAAACAGAGCGCTGGTCATCAGGTCACCTGATAGCATCGGACAATGCACCGTGACAAATGGCTGGCTGCGCCGGTTACCGTGGGCGCGCAGCCAACGCGCCATCACATTTTTACCCGTCCCGCTCTCACCTCGGAGTAATACAACAGCGTCGGAAGCGGCGACTTTCATAGCAGTGTCAAGAAAATTGCGGTATGCAGGACTTTGAGTTTCAAAGAATCCATCGGCCTCGCTTTCCTCCACGCGAGATTGCAGTTCCGCAACTTGATGTTTGAGCTGATGGGTCGATACGGCTCGTTTTGCCGTGAGGCGTACCTGGTCGGGCGAAAACGGTTTGGGCAAGTAGTCGGCCGCTCCTAGCCGCATCGCCTCAACTGCCGTGTCAATTGAGGCGAACGCGGTAATCACTATCACGCTGACGCCGGGCTGTCGGCGGAGAATTTCTGGAAGCGCAGTCAGCCCGGACTCCGAGCCGATCCACAAGTCGAGGAACACCACCTCGAACCGCCCCCGATCGAGCGCTTCCAGTGCTGCCGCGGGGGTCCCCACGCCCAACACACGCGCGCCCTCCGGTTCTAGGCAAAGGCGGATCGATTGGCGGATGCCGGAATCGTCATCAATGACCAGAGCAGACCAGTTCATCCATTCTCCACAGCGAGCGGTTGACTACGTTCCAGGAACGACCGTCGATTTTCAATAATGATACGCGCTAATGCCGGCCTAGTGCATCCGACGCCGCCCGGGGACTACTCGCCGTCGCGCCTCGCCATCGGGCAACTTGCATAAGCCGCTGCGTTACGTGGCAATGTGAAAAAGAACTCCCACCCCTGCGGTGACGGCCATCGCGAGTGCACCCCAAAACGCCACGCGCGTCGCGCCGATCCAGGCCGGCGCGCCACCGACCTTTGCTGCCACTGCTCCCAGCACCGTGAGTTCGCAAAGTGTCGCAACGAACACGCCCGGGATTGCGTAAGCTACAGGACACAACCAGACCACTAGCAGCGGCACGGCGGCACCGATAGTAAAACTTGCCGCCGACGCTAATGCTGCCTGAACAGGACGTGCTGCCATTTCCTCGGTGATTCCCAATTCATCACGGGCGTGCGCGCCTAATGCATCACGCTCCATCAGTTGAACCGCGACCTGAGCAGCCAGATCGGGTGTAAGCCCGCGCGCCACGTAAATGTTGGCAAGTTCTTTCCGCTCTAACTCCACATCATCGGATAGTTCTCGCCGCTCTTGCGTCAAATCCGCCCGCTCTGTGTCGGCCTGAGAACTTACCGAGACGTACTCGCCTGCCGCCATCGCCATGGCTCCGGCTGCCAAGCCAGCCAGTCCCGCGACCAGGATACTCTGCCCTGTGGCTTTCGCAGCGGCGACGCCCACGACCAAGCTAGCAGTCGAAATTGCTCCGTCGTTTGCTCCCAGAACCGCGGCGCGCAGCCAACCGATTTGATGGCTTCTATGGCGTTCACGATGGGGGCTGATGGGAGTCTTGGTGTTCATAAGTTGGCCATTTATAAGCGGTCCCGGAATAAATTTTAATGCTCAAAGAGACGATCATTCGTCGTCGCACCCTTTCGGGGTCTCGTCAGCGTAATGTATCTCGCTACGTCAGTCTTACCAAAGACCTCGCTTCCCACCGAGGGGCAACTGAGGCTACCGCCATCGAAGATGGACCGCCGCAGTGTTACCAATTTAGCAATAGGTCGCGGACGCATTCGATTTGGCGTCTTGTGATCGGTCCATAACAACGGCTATCGAAACTGTTGGGAATGCGATTCGAGAAAACAAAGAATTCGTCGTTGCGAAGCACGCGGCGGTCGCGCCAGACAGGAAGCGGACGGCCGCTGCTGTCTGTTGGCGGTGGCATCGGCGCCATCCGTCGGCCATTGACGATGAGCCATTCGCCAGTTGTGTCAACGTGGTCACCGGGTCCGGCGATTATGGGTTTTAGAATGTACCAGTTCTCGCCGCTTTCCCCGGTGCGCCCGAAGATGTATGGCCGGGCCGCCGGTGGAATGCAAAAATCGACAAGCTTTCCGACGGCTGGTTCTTCCGAAGAGCGCAGATACAGACCGGGTGCCACGCTCGGCGACGTGTTGATGACCAGAATTCGATGAGCGCCCAGTTCCGGAATAATTGCAATCAGCAGCAGGATGGCCGCGAGGCGCAACAAGATGCGACGGCGGCGCGCAGTGCCGACGGCAGCACACCCGCCATGAGGCGTCAGGCGCGGCATACCATGCTCTCCATGTCAAACAATTCCAAGGGCATTTGGCAGAGGAGCAATTCCTGGGCGGCGTCGATCCAGAAAGTAGCGGGCATTTGCGCGGGGTTGTGTTTCCGGCGTTTTAACTCCTCGATGAAGTCGATCAATTGATCCACCGCCTCATCTTGTCCGGCTGGACCATGCTGACGGACAACAACATGCACCACGACGCCGGGACTGATGCCAGGAAGGACACGACCGCTCTTTCCTGGTGGTAGCGCTTCAATAATTGCCAAGGTGCGGTGCTGGCGGTCCCCCGGATATCGCCGCGACCAGACGACGGCAAATATCTGTCCGGGGCGGAAGTGGTATTCGGCACGGCCGTTTCGATCCACTTGACGACTGGCCGGATCGCCAAAACCCAGGCAATCGTTTATTGAGCCGGCCACACGCTCGGCAACAAATCGAGTAAGATGGTCTGAACGCACGCGCCGCCTCCTTCATTTTGCACTTGCTTTTTGGTTATGCGAACATTACCCTAACTATGGGAAGGGAGTCAAGAATAATTCGTCCATTTTGAATTCAATTTGGACGGACGGTGACTTGAAGGAGTAGCGGCTTCTGGAAAGGATTGTTGAGGCTGTCATGCAAGACGAGACGCGCACAGTGAGAATTTCTGGTGAGCGTTTGGCTGAGGTGTGGCGCGAGGTGGCGATGTCTAAAGAGACTTTCGCGCAGGCAATCGGTCTGAAAAGGTCCGGGACGTTTCGGTTGATGCGGCCCGGCACCCACGCAATGTTTACGGACAACTTCCGCCGCATGGCGACGGCGCTGAACACGACGCCTGATGAACTGAAACGAAGAATCGGCGTCAGCGAGTCGGACGACGACGCGGACGCGATGAGCGGCGTCGCCGGCGATGCGCAACCGCTTGTCGAAATTGCGAGCTTCCACAGCGTCAGCGCAGGCGTGCGCAGTGAACGGCTTGGAATCGAAACCGGCACAGTAAGAGTCCCGCCAAATCTCGGCGATTTTTGCGTGCGCATCGACGGTGATTCGATGATGCCAGAGTATCCGAATCGGGCGATGGCTGTGTTCAAATCGGTCGAGGGCCAGCAGTTCATCTACGGGCAGGATTACATCATCTGGTTCACCAACGACGAGTGTTATTTCAGCCGAGTATTTGAAAGCGATAACGACCGCGACGTGTTGCTGTTACAAAAGATAAATCCGGATCGGGAACGGTTTCCCGACCGAACCGTGCATCGTCGGGAGATAGCGCGCGTCGCCCATTGCACGGCTGTAACGGTCCGCAAAACATAATGGTTCCTAACAAGGAAAAACGATGTCGAGGCTTATTGAATGGCTCGACCATCGCAAGGAAGTGGTGGGATTTGAAAAGTGGAAGGATCTGGCAGACTACTCCGGCTTGCCTCTGCAATCGCTCCGCGATGCGCGAGCGCGCCAAACACTGAACGTGTTAAATCGTTCCGAGCGGCGTGTGTTCGCCGGCGCACTTCGCGTGTCGCTTCGCAAGCTGGAACAGCTCAACGACCGCGACATTGACTGGATCGAAGATACGCACGTTTTCGATCCCGACGTTCGCGGCCGCGCGCTTCCGTGGCAAGAGGACGATCCCGCGTATTGGATGCCGAGAGAGACCCGACCGGAAGACCGGGGGACGCCGCTTTTGGGCCGCATCAAGTCGAGCGGGACGGCCGAAGCGGATGAGGATTGGCAAGAGGAATGGGGGCGGCATCTGCCCGCGCAGTTCGGCAAGGGTTACGACATCTATGCTCTGGAAATCGAAGGTGTTGGCCAATCCATCGTGTTCCGAAACATTCCGCCTTGGGAATTTCGCGAAGGACCGGCAGCGGTCTATTGCTGGAATGGATGGGAAGCGCGGGGGTGGTTCGGTCGGGTTCAATTGACGCCGCTGAAAGCGGTCGTCGTAACTTCCGATGGACAGCGGCATGAGCTAGACCCGGTGAACATCGTCCGCATCGGAAAGATCATTGGGCGATGGCCTGCCGAAGCTGCCACCTCCTGAAGCAACGGCGCTCTCGCTGTGCTTTTGGTATTGAACATACCGTTGACTTTTTTGGGTCCGATGCTAACATATACCGAACACGCATGGATTGTGGCTGGTCGTACGCACGGTGAAGCCATGAAAACAATTGAATTGCACGCTCCGGCGGTCTCGCCGTATGTGTCGCCCAAAGAGCTTCAGGAACGGTGGCGCTGCTCCCGTTCAAGCGTTGACCGAATTGTTCGCCGCGCCGGCCTGACTCGTCTTTGCCTTGGCGAAGGGCGCAACGGGATTGTGCGGTACAACCGAAAGGAGGTGGAAGAATTTGAAATTAAACGGCAGGGGTAGAACCTGTCTTCCCAAATCGGTTTCTCGATACGGCCGTTCCGGTGATGCAAGTCCGCCGGAGCGGCCGTTCGCTTTTCTATGTCCGAGCAATCGCCGACTATGCCGATTCGCCGCGGGATTGAGCGACAAGGGTCGGCTGATGCGGCCGAAATTCCACCGCGTCACCCATTTCCTCCGGAATCAGCGCCGCGTAATGTCGGCGGCAGATTTCTGGCGAGTTGCCCATCATCTTGCTGATTTTATAAAGGCTCTCACCCTTCATCGCGAGTTGGCTGCCGAAGGTGTGACGATAGTGGAGGCAAGTCCAGTGAAGCTCCTTGTTCTCGTTGAAGGCCCGCAAGTCTGAGCTGAAGTTATCCGGGTCGTAACGCCCGTTGGCGGAATTTGGGAAAAGCCAAACACTCTTACCGCTTTTGAGCTTCCATTTGTCGAGATAGTGGCGCAAAGACGAACTGATCGGCACGGCGCGGTTGACCTTCGTCTTTGGCTGCCAGGACTCATCGCCAATCGTTTTGGCCCGCACGCGGATCAAACCAAACGTGCCAGCGGACCAGTCGATGTCGTCGGGCGTAAGCCATAGCAATTCTTCGCGGCGGAGGCCGGCATAAATCAGCGTCGCAACCATCGCCTGGAGCTTCACCTGATCGGCCAGCGCATCAAGTTGTTCCTCGATTTGCTTGAGCGTGAGGAAGTGGATCGTCGGTGCCGGCTCCTTGTATCGCTCGACCTTCGCCGCAGGATTCTTGTCATTCGGCATGCGAAGGTTTTTCTGCTCCATTGCCCAGTTGAACAGCCGCATCAAGATTTCGCGATAGCGGTTGGCGGTTTTGGGCGCCAGCCCACGACGCGAAACTTGCGCGGAAATGAACGTAGTGATGTCATTGGTGCGGACCGCTTCCATGCAGTCCGCCTCGATCACCGGCGCTTTGGTCCGCGCGTTTACGCCCGCCTTCACCGGCTTCTTCTTCGCCTTCGCGGATGGCTTGCGGCTGTTGATTTTCAACTCATCGCAGACGGGGCCGAACATGTCGCGCAGATAATAGATGTCGGTCTGCGCGCTCTTGGCCGTCTTGACCTGACGGATGTGCTGGACGTAAGCGGCGACGATATCGGGAATGGGCGTGCGCGTCGGAAGCGGTAGATCGTCGCCCGCCGCCTGGGCGGCATCGAAGCGGCGGAGCTTTTCCTTGGCGATCTGAAAGTTGTCCGATGCGCGAATGCGGCGCTGCTGATTGCCCACGTAATACTGGATGTACCACGCGGGTCCGTTCTTCCATGTGCGTTTGATAAGACTTGCCACGGCGATCTCCTGAGAAGGAGAACAAATCGATCCGGCAAGTCGCTTTGATGTTGGTAGTGTACGCGCCAGTGTACGCGCTGGCAAACGGACACCAAACAGAAAAGGACTTGCGTGACCGCAAGTCCTTTTCTCACATTAAGTAGCGGGGGGAGGATTCGAACCTCCGACCTCCGGGTTATGAGCCCGACGAGCTACCAGGCTGCTCTACCCCGCGATCTAATACATCATTCTAGACCACC
>Ga0335074_10002883_pt1 | contig 23453 bp, 20 predicted proteins | sample Lox_Sample_23_FD_206715 | JGI IMG/M metagenome (GOLD analysis project Ga0335074, IMG submission 206715) | Soil microbial communities from Loxahatchee National Wildlife Refuge, Florida, United States - Lox_Sample_2.3 | ecosystem: Environmental > Terrestrial > Soil > Wetlands | place: USA...
GCACCCCGGTGATCCCTACCCCGAATTCATCGCCGGGCCCCCCTTCCTGGAAGCCGAGGATATCGGCCACCCGTTGATTCCCCCCGGTCGCCTGGTGAGCAACGACGTCAGCCTGGGCGGCGCCGAGGGCCCTCGCGTGTTGGTGGTGAGCGGCTCCAATATGTCCGGCAAGAGCACCCTCTTGCGCACCTTGGGCGTGAATTGCGTGCTGGCGCAGGCGGGGGCGCCGGTCCGCGCGCGGCGGCTGCGGCTTTCGCCGCTCTCGGTGGGAGCCTCGATTCGCCTGGTCGATTCGCTCCAGGAAGGGGTCTCCCGCTTCTACGCCGAGATCCTGCGGCTGCGCCAGATCCTGGATCTGACCGAGGGCGGGCGCCCCGTGCTGTTCCTCATCGACGAAGTCCTGCACGGGACCAATTCGCACGACCGTCGCATCGGCGCCGAGGCCCTGGTGCGCGGCCTGGTGGAGCGCGGCGCTATCGGGCTGATCACCACTCACGACCTCGCCCTGGCCGAGATCACCGGCGTGCTGGGCGCGCGCGCCGCCAACGTCCACTTCGAGGACCAGATCGAAAACGGGCAGATCCACTTCGATTACCGCATGCGCCCCGGCGTGGTGCGGAAGAGCAATGCCATCGAGTTGATGCGGCAGGTGGGGCTGGAGATTTGACGGCCCCGCAACTGACCTCCGAAACCGTCCGCCAGCTTGCGCGGGAGTGCGGTTTCGAGCTGGCCGGCGTGGCGCGCGCGGAGCCCGCCGCCGATCGCGAACGCTACCGCCGATGGGTGGAGGCCGGTTACGCCGGCGAAATGCGGTACCTCACAGACCGGCGCGCGGCCGTGCGGGACGATCCACGCGCGTTGCTGCCCTCGGCGCGCTCGGTAATTTCCGTCGGCCGTCTGTACCACACCCCGTGGCCCTATTCCACCCAATTCGATGAGCCGGGACGCGGTTGGATCTCGCGCTACGCCTGGGGCAGCGACTACCACGCCGAGATGCGCCGCGGCTTGCAGCGCCTGGAGCAGTCCCTGCGTGAACGGGCCGGCGGCGCCCTGGAGGCCCGCATCCTGGTGGATACCGCCCCGCTGCTGGAGCGGACCTATGCGCGCCTGGCCGGATTGGGCTGGATTGGCAAAAACACCTGCCTCATCAACCAGCAGCGCGGCTCGTGGTTCTTCCTGGGCGAACTGCTGGTGTCCCTGGCCATCGAGCCGGGACCCGGGGACGCTCCGCCGCCCGGCCGCTGCGGCACCTGCACGCGCTGTATCGACGCCTGCCCCACGGCAGCCCTGGTGCCTTCGGGCGATGGATACACGCTCGATGCCCGCCTGTGCATTTCCTACTTCACCATCGAGCTGCGCGGCGCCATCCCGGAGGAGCACCGTGCGGGAATGGGGGCGCACGTGTTCGGGTGCGATATCTGCCAGGACGTCTGTCCGTGGAACCGCCGCGCGCCCGTGACTGCCGAGCCCGCCTTCTCCCCGCGCTGGTTCGCTCCGCCACTGGAGCGGATGGCCGAAATCTCCGAGGCCGATTTTCGCCGCATGTTCGGTGGAACCCCCGTCACCCGCGCCCGCTACTCCGGATTCCTGCGCAACGTGGCCATCGCCATGGGCAACCAGCGCCATCCCGAGTTCCGTCCCGCCCTGGAGCGCCTGGCCGCCTCGCCCGACCCCCTGGTGGCGGAACATGCGGCCTGGGCCCTCAGGCAGCTACCATAGAAGCGTGGGCGCCAAAGAATTGACCACGGGCATTGTGGCCCACCCTCCCCGGAGTTTCCTGCCGGCTCCCTGGCGTTTCCTGCTGGCCGCGGCCTTGCTCGTGCCGCCACTTTCGGCCCAGGCCGACCTGGTCGCTCAAGGCTACGACCATTTCTATAACCTCGAATATCCCGAAGCGATCGCCGATTTCCAACGGGCCATCGCCCTCCATCCGAAGGACCCGGAACTGCACAACCACCTGGCGCAGGCCATCGTGTTTCAGGAGATGTACCGCAACGGGGCGCTCGAAAGCGAGCTGGTCTCGGGCAACAATTCCTTCCTCCGGCGGCCCAAGCTGAACCCCGCGCCAGCCACCGAGGAGCGTTTCCTGGGAGAAGTGTCCACGGCCATCGCCCTCTGTGACGCCCGCCTCAAAACCAACCCCAACGATACCGCCGCCCTGTACGCCGAGGGCATCTCGTACGGCCTGCGGTCCGATTATTACTGGGTGGTGAAGAAGTCCTGGCGCGATTCGCTCCGTGATGCCACTGCCGCGCGCCGGCTGCACAACCGCGTCAGCGCGCTCGACCCCCAGAACGTGGACGCCCGGCTGGTGCAGGGGCTACACGATTACATTGTCGGAAGCCTTCCCTGGGGCTATCGCATGCTGGGTTTCCTGGTGGGCATCCACGGCGACAAAGCCGAGGGCATCCGCACCGTGCAGGACGTGGCCACCCACGGCCGCGACAACCGCCTGGACGCCACCATCTTTCTATGCGCCCTCTACCGCCGCGAGAACCACACCCGCCTGGCGGTGCCGCTGGTCGAGGAACTGATCCAGAACTTTCCGCGGAACTACATCCTGCGCCTGGAACTCTCGCAGATGTACAGCATGGCGGGCGACAAGGCCCATGCCCTGGAAGCCGTGGAAAAGGTGGCGGAATTGAAGAACAGCCACAGCCCCGGTTACGACCGTGTGCCGTGGGAGAAGATTTATTTCCAGGAAGGCATCGTTGAATTCTGGTACAACGACCTGGACCGGGCCCTGGAGAACATGAAGAAGGTGGCGGCTGCCTCGGCGTCCGATGAAATGGACCTCAATACCGGGGTCTCGGCGTGGATGCGAATCGGCCAGATCTACGATATGGAGCACCACCGCGCCGAAGCGCTGGCGGCCTACAAGAAAGCCATCGCCTACGCCCCCCAGGCCGAGGCGGCCCAGGAATCCAGAAAATATCTCTCCGAACCGTACCGCAGAATGTGACCGCGCGCGGCTGCCACGCAACCCAATCTCAGGCTTGCGCCCCAGGCACTCAGGCAACAGATGGCCCAGCCCGCCTTGGTCCCGGGTCGTCCGGTTACGGCTCCATTCGGAGCAGAGCCGCGCGCATCCGGGAAGGGGCAGCCAAATGGGGCGGCCACCCCGATCCATCCTCTTTTATTGCTACTGCTGCGACGGTGGCTCTCCAATCGATACCCTCACCGGCTGCTCAATATATTTGGCATCCTTCCCTACGGTCAGTACCATCAAAATCAACCGGCCGTTCGCGATCTTGGCTGGGATCTTGAATTTAATTGTCGTGGCGGTCTGTTCCACGATTTCCACCGGGGTGTCGGTTTTTTCATCGGTCAGAAAGAGCTTAGCGACATTCTCCTTCTGCAAATTCTCTCCGGTGACGACGATGACATCCCCCGGCTTGCCGTTGTCCGGCGCTACCGAGGCCATGCGAGGCATCGCCTGTTGTCCGTAGCACGCGAAACTCGCGGCTACCAGGAACGCAGTTACAAAAGACAGTTTCATCTGAAAATCCCGCCTTCGCCTTCAATGCTATGTCTATTAAGCCCCAAACACAAGGGTACCGAGGGGGGAGTGGCGTTCCCATTCGGGGGTAAGCCTCCGAAACAGTGCCCAAAAAGTGAGGAATGCTGCCGGATGATATGGGGGTTAACCCTACACGGCCCACATTAAATTTTCCTAACCTGTTGTGCTTGGATGTCCGGTTGTGGGAAAGTTGGTCAGTTTGCCTTGAAACGGATGCTCTATCCTGGTACGTCGGATAAACTGACCGTGAGGACCTGCTTGCTCCTGGGTTGGATGCTGGCACTGCCGTTGGCGGCTCAAATCGCACCGGCAACCGCGGTGGAGGTTCGTCTCCTCACTCCGGTCTCCTCCTACAGCTCCAAATCCGGCTCCCATCTCACCGCGCTCATGGCCACCGGGGTTTGCTTCACCGATGGAACCACCCTGCCGGATGGTGTCACCCTGCACGGCACCTTGCAGCGGGTGCACAAGGTCGGACTGGGAATCGTCCACGAAACCGCCGGGATGACCTTCCTCTTCAACGAGCTTCAGATGCCCGATGGCCGCGTGTTTCCGGTCGCGGCGCGTCTGCGCTCTATCGACAATGCCCGCGAGCGCGTGGACTCCCACGGCGTCATTCACGGCATTCGGGCCACTGCCACCCTCTCCAACCGCGCCGGCGAGCGCCTGGCCTTCCTGGTGATGGGCCACCCCGCCTTCATGCTGCCGCTGTTCGTCGTGGAAACCGCCTTTTTCCGCTTTCCCGATCCGGAAATTGAATATGGCCTGGGCACCGAGCTGCACGTGGACCTGACCTTGCCTCCCGAACTGGGGGATGTCAGGCGCTGTCCCGATGCTAAGCCTCCCGCCAGCGAACGGGTTTCGCTCAACGACCTGGTGGCCGGTATCCCGGCGTGGAGCTACTCCAAGCGCCAGCACCAGCCCATGGACATGGTGAACCTGGTCTTCGTGGGATCGGAAGAACAGCTTTCGAACGCCTTCCGTTACGCCGGCTGGATCGGGTCGCGGCGCAATTCGGTCGGTTCGGGCTTCGGCGCCATCCGCGCCATCGCCGAGCGGAACAGCGACGCGGATGCCCCCATGCGCACTCTGCTGCTGGATGGCGCCGAACCGGATTTCGGCCTCCAAAAGTCTCTCAACACCTTTGAGAAGCGCCACCACCTGCGCATCTGGAAGCGATCGCCCGAATTTGGCGGCCACGCGGTGTGGGCGTCCGCCGCCACCCGCGACCTGGGGGCCACCTTCTCGGTGCACCCCTTCGGATTCACCCACCAGATCCAGGACGCCGTGGACCTGGAGCGCGACAAGGTGGTGAGCGACCTGCGCTTCACCGGCTGCATGGATATGGTGTACTATGTGCCGCGGCCGAACCTGGCGGAGGCTTTCGAGGGCGACTACCGCCGCGGCGTCCGCACCGACGGGCGGGTGGCCGTGGTGATGCTGAACGACTGCTGGTCGCCGCGTATCGATCTCGACGCCACGGCGCCTCTGCCAACGCCGCCGTTTGCGGTCCGCGCCATCCGCCGGGTCATGCTTACCGCGCGCAATCATTTTCTGCGCGACAACTGGTACTGGCGCAGCGCGGACGGCGCGCGCATGGCCTTTTTGGCGGTGCGCGGCTGGGCCCGCGAGCGCAAGAACGACCGGCTGGCCCGCGAGGAGCGCGCCGGGATCCTGGCTAAAGCCGCCGCGCTGGCTCTGCCGGTGGAACCACCCGCCGGGCTATTGCCGGCCATTGCGCCCCTGCCGTCTGACGATTTTTGGCTGATGGGCGGGCCGGCGCTATCCATCGCCCAGGTGAATTCCAGCGATCCCGATGAGCCTGTTGAGGTTACGCCGCCCGCGACGCTGGCGGAGTTCGTGGGGCCCATGGCCCCCGTCGATCTCGCACCCCCCGCAGCCCCCGTTCAGCTGAGTGGCCGGGCGGCTCCAGGCGGGCCCGATGATTCCTGGCCCGACGGCGGGCGCTGACCGGCCGCGAGCTTTCAGGGACGGCACGATTACAGGCCGGAGTGGGGCGCTGGGGGCACTCCGCAGTTGTCAATGCTGGCTGGAACGGGACGCTAACTAACGGCCGGTGTGCAGGTTGTTGTGGATGGCGTAGAGCGCCAGTTCCAGACGATCGGAGACGCCCAACTTGTCGAAGATGTTGTGCAGATGATTCTTCACCGTCTGCTCGCTGATGAACATCTTCTCAGCCATTTCCTTGTTCTTGAATCCCTGGGCTACCAGCGCGACGATCTCCCGTTCGCGCTGGCTCAGCGGAGAGCGCTCCCGCTCGCGTGAGGGCTGAGGGATAGGCGGCGCCGGAGGCTCTTCGGCGGCCACGAACTGGCGGATCACCGCCGCGGTGGTGTGGGAGTCCAGCCAGATCTCGCCGGCGTGCACCTTGCGGATGCTCTTGATGAGCAATTCGGTGGCGGTCTGCTTCAGAACGATTCCCGAAGTGCCCAGTTTCATGGCCTGCACAAATTCGTTTTTGTCGTCGGAAGCGGTCAGCACGATGACCCGGGTTTTGTTCCGCGACTGCTGCAGGCGCTGCAAAGTGGCCAACCCATCCAGCCCGGGCATCTTCAGGTCCAGCAGCAGGATATCGGGTTCGCACTGCTGTAGAATCTCAAGCACCTCGCGGCCGTCCTGGGCCTGCGCGATGACCTCGAAATCTTCCTCCAGCGCCAGCAGTTTGCACAGACCGTCCCGGAAGATCGGATGGTCGTCCGCCACGACGATGCGAATTTTGGATTTGGCAGACGAACCCGAGCCGGGCACGGGGCCGTTCACGGTCGTATTGTTGTCAGCCATACACTCCCGTTACGTTTAATTGTAGAGTCCTAACAGTACCAAGTCAAATCTGCACTTAAGTACGCCAACGGAAGTACCATCGCCTTTTGGCGCGGCAACCTGTTCGTTTGACCCTCGTACGTCGGGCCTATTATATGCCATTCCCCGCCCGGCGTCGGGGCTATTTGGGCCGCGGGACAAAATAACGCCCCGGTGCGGGGCGGATGCCGGCCCGCATGGGGTGGCGAAACCGCGCCGTTCCGCAAGGCTGACGCGATTTTCGCGGCCCTCACCCAAAACATTTGCGCCACGCTCTAAAGCTTTTCCGGCCTTCTGCCGATGGTCTACGCATGATGGCGGACGACTTGGTTCAACTGGAGCTGATGCGGAACCGCTTCCGAAGACTGATGGCGGAGCTGATCCGCGGCACGCTGCGGCGCAATGAATTTGAGCCGTGGGAAATCGCGATACTGTTGGATTTCGAGACATGTGCTCTGGATCCCCGGCACCGGCTGAAAATTTTACGAGCCTATCAGAAAGCGGTGGAACACCAGATGGAGACCGGTCCCGGGCCGCCCATGAAGCTCTCCGAATATCTTCAGCGCAAAATGACGCGGCAGCCGGCCACTTCGTAGGCTCCCGCCAGCACAATGCGGATGGCCTCCGAATAAATGCGGTGCTCTTCGGCCAGAATACGGGCCGACAGAGTTTCCACGGTATCGGTGTCCATCACCGGAATGGCGGCCTGCAGAAGGATTGGGCCGGAATCCAGTTGTTCATCCACGAAATGCACCGTGCAGCCGGTAATCTTGACGCCGTGTTCAAGCGCCTGGCGCTGGGCGTCCAGCCCCGGAAAGGCCGGCAGAAGGGACGGATGAATGTTGAGAATGCGCTCGGGGAAATGGCGGATGAACCGGGCGCTGAGCAGCCGCATGAAGCCGGCCAGGCAGACCAGGTCGATGCCGTAGCGATCCAGTTCGTCGATCACCATCCGGTCGTAGACCTCGCGGTCGAGGCCTTTGGAAGGGATGGCCACCGAGTGCACACCCAGCCTGCGGGCGGTTGCCAGTCCGGCCGCCTCCGGGCGATTGGAGACGACCACCGCGATTTCGGCGGGGATGATTCCGTGCGCCACGTTGGCGGCGATGGCCTCGAAATTCGAGCCGCGGCCCGAAATCAGGATGGCCAGCCGCTTCACCGGTACTCCACCCGCGGATGGCCGCGCCGGTGCGCGATCACCGAGCCGATCCGGAACGGCGTTTCCCCGATCCGGCGGAGCGTAGTCTCGGCCCTTGTCGCCTGACGGCCGGGGACGGCGAGGATCAGGCCTACGCCGAGGTTGAAGGTGCGGCGGTAGTCGTCTTGAGGAATATTGCCCAGGCGGCGCAGGAGTTCGAACAGCGGCGGCACTTGCCAGGAAGCCGTGTCGATCGCCGCCGCCAGCCCCCGGGGTAACATGCGAGGCGTATTTTCGGTGATACCGCCGCCGGTGATGTGGGCCGCGCCGCGCACCAGGCCGGCTGCGGCCAAAGCGCGGATGGGCTTCAAATAGCTGCGGTGCACCGCCAGCAGCGCGTCAGATACGGTGGCCCCGACCTCCGGCAACCGCGAACGGGCCGTGTAGCCTGCCACTTCGAACAGCAGTTTGCGCGCCAGCGAGTAACCATTGGTGTGCAGTCCGGTGGAAGGAAGCGCCAGCAGCATGTCGCCCTGGCGGATGCGCGTGCCGGTAAGTAGATCGCCGCGTTCCGCCGCGCCCACAATGAAGCCTGCCAGGTCGTATTCGCCGGGCTGATACATGCCCGGCATTTCCGCGGTTTCGCCGCCGATCAAGGCGCAGCCATTTTGCCGGCATCCCCGCGCCATGCCGGAAACCACGGCTGCTGCTACCTTCGCACGTAGTTTGCCGACCGCGAAGTAATCCAGAAAGAACAAAGGCACGGCGCCTTGCACGGAGATATCATTCACGCAATGGTTGACCAGGTCCTCGCCCACGGTGTCATGACGGCCGGTGAGAAAGGCAACCTTCAATTTGGTGCCCACGCCATCGGCGGAGCTGACCAGCACTGGCTTGCGAAATCGCGAAAGGGCATAGGCCGCGCCGAACGATCCGATGTCCGTTAACACGGAAGCCGTGAAAGTCCGGCGCGCATAGGTTTGAATGGCCTTGACGGCGCGATCGGCCTCGTCGATATCGACGCCCGCGTCGCGGTAGCGTACCTGCTTGCGAGGGGTGGACAAATTTCAGTATAAAGGAGGTTTGCCGATTGACAATCAATTGACAATAAGCACTGGTAACCTCACCGCGCTCCGCCGCGCCATATAACACCAGCCCGCCTTGCCGCGGGCTCACATCATAGCCATCCGCCATATGACCAGAAAACTTGTATCAGGTCTGCTTCTCGTTTGTGCGTCTGCCGTGGCGCAGTCTCCCGAAGCCGTGGCGATTGTCAACGCGAAAATCGTCACCGTAAGCGGACCCACCATCGCGAGGGGCACGGTGGTGGTGCGCAACGGGTTGATTGAAGCGGTTGGGGAGAATGTGACAGTCCCCTCCGACGCGTGGGTGGTAGCAGGAGAAGGCCTCACGGTGTACCCGGGGTTGATCGATCCTTTGAGCACCGTGGGGATCGCCGGCGCCGCGGTAGCCACCACCGGCACCGGCCGCGGAGGACGCGGCGCGGCGGTTGCCACAGGGGCGCCGGCGGCACAAGCCGCACCGGTGGAGCGTGCGCGCGGCCCTGAGGACCGGCCCGCCACTACCAGTTGGCTGTTGGCTGCGGACGAATTACAGCCCACCGACCGCCGCATTGAGACGGTTCGCAGCGCCGGCTTCACCACCACGGCGACCTTTCCCACGCGCGGCATCTTCGCCGGCCAGGGGTCGCTGATCGACCTGGTCAGTGGCGAGAAGTCCGGCGACATGGTGGTGGTCCCCTCGCTGGGCCAGTACATCTCGCTCTCGCGCGGCGGCGGCTTCGGGGGCGGATTTCCCAGCGCGCTGATGGGAGTGATTGCTTACATCCGGCAGATCTACCTGGATGCCGCGCACTACCAATTGGTCAAAGACGCTTATGCCCGGGATCCGCGCGGCATGGAGCGGCCGGTCTATGATCGCGCGCTCGAAGGCGTGCTGGCATCCAAACGAATCCTCTTCCCGGCCAACCGGCTGGTGGAGATGGACCGGATGCTGCGCTTCGCCGCCGAACTCAAACAGCCGGTGATTCTCTACGGCGCGCGCGAGGCGTACCGCCCCGAAGCCGTCGAGCTTTTGAAGAAAGCCGGCGCTCCGGTGCTGTTGAGCATGCGCTGGCCGGAGGCCCCCCGCGACGCCAATCCCGATGACACCGACTCGCTGCGCGTCCTGGAGCAGCGCGATAAGGCGCCCAGCGCTCCGGGGCTTCTGGAAAAAGCCGGGGTGCATTTCGCCTTGTACACCGATGGCTTGGAGCAGCCCCGCGATATCCAGCGGGCGGTGAAGAAGGCCATCGATGCAGGACTGAGCCGCGCGGATGCCGTGCGCGCCCTGACGCTTTCTCCCGCCGAAATCTACGGCGTGGCGGACCGCATGGGCAGTATCGACAAAGGCAAAATCGCCAATCTGCTGGTGACCAGGGGCGAAATCTTCGATGACCGCACTTCGATCCAGATGATTTTCGTGGATGGAAGGAATTACACGCCCGCAGCTGAGAGCACTGGCGGCGGCCGCGGAATGATGGCCACTGAGCCGGGAGGAAATCGATGACAAGGCTGTTGCTGGGGCTTCTGGTTGCGCTGGCGCCGCTGGGCGCGGAAACCATCGTGATCCAGAACGCCAACGTAATGACCGTCACCAAGGGCACCTTCAAGGGATCGATTGTCATCACGGACGGAAAAATCGTGGAGGCGGGCGAGAAAGTCACGGTGCCGGAGGGCGCCATCAAAATCGACGCCGCCAACCAATACGTGATTCCCGGAATCATCGACTGCCACTCGCATATCGCGATCGACGGCGGCGTCAATGAGGGCAGCGTATCGGATTCGTCGATGGTCAACATCCGCGATGTGCTGGACCCGGAAGATATCGCCATTTACCGCGCTTTGGCGGGTGGCGTGACGACGGCTAATATCCTGCACGGATCGGCCAACCCCATTGGCGGCTGCACGCTGCCGATCAAGCTGCGGTGGGGCAAGGATGCGCAGGAAATGATTTTCAAAGGCGCCACTCCGGGCATTAAGTTCGCCCTGGGCGAGAACCCCAAGAGCGCCGGAAACCCGCAGGGCGGGCGCGGCGGAGGCACGGTACAGGCGCGTTATCCGGCCACCCGCATGGGCGTGGAGGACGTGATTCGCGAGTCCTTCAATGAGGCCAAGGCTTACAAGGCGGAATGGGACGATTACAACGCCAAGGTGGCCCGCGGGGAGCACGGGCTGATTCCGCCGCGCACCGATTTGCGCCTGGAGCCGCTGAAAGAGGTGCTGGAAGGTAAGCGCTATGTGCACGCGCATTGCTACCGCGCCGATGAGATCCTGATGCTGCTCCGGATTGCCGACGATTACGGCTTCAAGATCCGTACCCTGCAACACGCGCTGGAGGGCTACAAGGTGGCCGATGAGATCGCCGCCCACGGCGCTGGCGCCTCCACCTTCAGCGACTGGTGGTCTTACAAGGTGGAAGCCTTTGACGCCATCCCCTATAACGCCGCCATGATGGTCAAGAGGGGCATCGTGGTGAGCGTCAACAGCGACGACGCGGAGTTGATGCGGCACCTCAATACCGAGGCCGCCAAAGCCATGAAGTACGGCGGCCTGACCGAGAACGAGGCCCTGTCGCTGGTGACCATCAATCCCGCCAAGCAACTGGGTATCGATAACCGCGTGGGATCGATCGAGCCGGGCAAAGATGCCGACCTGGTAATTTACGATAAGGACCCCATGTCGGATTACGCCAAGGTGCAGAAGGTGCTGATTGACGGCACCGTGTACTTCGACCGCGATACGGACGTCAGCAACCGCGCCGCCAAGGCAGCCGAAAAGCAAAAACTGCTCGAGAAAGAGCGGCAGAACCAGCCTCGCGGCGGCCGCGGCGCGCGTGGCGGGCAAGGGGGGCAGGCACTATGAGACTGGCGGCGATTCTGCTGGTTAGCGCGGCAGCCGCGGGCGCGGCGTCCAAAGAAGTCATCCTGATTCATAATGCCGACGTTTACCCGGTAACCGGAGCCCCGATGAAAGGCGTGTCGGTGTTGATCCAGGACGGCAAGATCGCCGATATTGGCGCTAAGATCGCACCGGTGAAAGGCGAGCGCATTGTAGAAGCCAAGGGCCTGCGGGTCTATCCGGGAATGCTGGATTCCGGCACCGAGCTGGGCTTATCGGAAATTTCGGGCGTCCGCGTGACCGTGGATACCGGCGAGCTGGGCGAGTTCATGCCGCAGCTTAAAGCCATTATTGCGGTAAATCCGGATAGTGAGCACTTCGGCGTGGTGCGCGTGAATGGGATTACCAGCGTGATGACCTTTCCCTCGTCCGGTGGTGGCGGAGGCGGAGGTGGCGGCCGGTTCGGCGGCGGCCAGCGCCAGATCATCGCCGGCCAGGCGGCCTTGATTCACACCGACGGCTGGACCTGGGAAGAAATGGAGATCAACCGCAGCGCCGCCATGCACCTGATTTTCCCGGCGATTGCGGGACGCGGCGGGCGCGGCGGTAACCTGGACTTTGGACCGGACTTGATTCCGGGGGCCGCGGGAGGCAGTTACACGCAAGCCCGGCGGACCTACGAGCAGCAGATCGCCCAGCTCACGGCGTTCTTCGACGATGCCCGGAAATATCGGAAGGCGCGGGCGGCCAATATTCCCGGCTTTGTGCGCGATCTGAAATTTGAGGCCATGCTCCCGGTGTTGGACAGAAAAATGCCGGTGGCGATCTCCGCCAGCCGGGCTTCGTCCATTCACGATGCCATTGCCTTTGCCGAGAAACAGAATATCCGGATCGTGATTTTGCAGCCGCGGGAAGTGGGTAAGGTGGCGGCCGAGTTGAAGGCTAAGAATATTCCGGTGATTCTGGGGCGCGTGCTGGCTTTGCCGGAAACCGAAGACAGTCCCTATGATGAAGCTTTTACGCTGCCATCGGAGGTTTATAAGGCGGGGATCAAGTTCGCCTTCGGCACATTCGACAACGAGTTTGTGCGAAACCTGCCTTACCAGGCGGCTACGGCGGTAGCGTTCGGTCTGCCGTATGACGAAGCGCTCAAGGCCATCACCATCAATCCAGCGGAAATCTGGGGCGCCAGCGACAAGATCGGATCGGTGGAGAAGGGCAAAGTGGCGGACCTGATGGTGACCGATGGGGACCCGCTGGCCATCCAGACGCAAGTCAAACACCTCTACGTCCGGGGAGACGAAGTGCCGCTGACCAACAAGCAAACGCGCCTGTATGAGAGGTACAACACCCGTCAGTAAATGAGTTGCCGTGGGCCGCCGGCCCCCGTAGTCCCCGGGATGCTCATGCGGGACCGGTAACCACCCAAATCGCCGCCAGACGCCTCTCGATTTGTGCGAGGGTGCCATACAGGATCGTTCGCATGCCTTCCCATGCGGGACAAGGCGGCGCACGTTAGCTGCGGCGCTTACCTCTTACCTGCCCATTTGTGCAAGGGTGGCAAACATTACCTGTGGTCGTGCCTGCCCATTTCAGGCGGGGTGGTACCCATTTCCTGCGGTGCGCGCACCTTGCGATTGGCGGTGAGCCGGTACCCCTTTGTCGCCGGCGCTTACCTTCCCATAGGTGCGGGGGTGGCATACCCTGATGGCGCGTACCTCCCGCTTTGCGGAGGGGGTGGTACACATTGTCCGCGGCGCACATTATCTTTTATACACACCTATGTTCGAATGTGTCTCAGCGCCCTTCAGTCGGTTGTCCAACGAGTCCTGGCCCCGCGATTCCTGGTCTCCCGGCACGATGGGTGCGGCGCGAAACGGTTTACCCGCCGGTACCTGACGGCGGGCAGGCAAGCCTCACTTATGGGTTACGCGGCGGCCGGTTGTCTCCAGGGGAATCGATCACCAGGGTGACGGGACCGTCATTCACCAGGAATACTTGCATCGACGCCTGAAAAACGCCGGTCTCCACGGGCAAGCCGCTGCGCCGCGCTGCGGAGACAAAATAGTTATAAAGGGCTAGAGCCTGTTCCAGCGGGGCAGCCTGATCGAAACTAGGACGCCGCCCCCTGTGGCAATTCGCCAGGAGGGTAAATTGCGACACGATCAGGATAGCTCCGCCGGCTTCCTGCAAATTTCGGTTCATCTTTCCGGCATCGTCCGGAAAGATGCGCACTTCCAGCACTTTCTTCAGTAAATAGTCGGCGTCGGCGGGTGTGTCGTTTTTCGAAATTCCCAGCAGAACCAGTAGACCCGATTGTATAGAGCCTACAGTACATTCCCGAACATTCACGCGAGCTTCCGCGACCCTTTGTAGCACTAATCGCATGGTTCTCACTTAATTATTCTGTGTGTTGCTACTTCCATATGATATAGTGTGCGAAGGTGAAACCCATGGCAAGATCCAAAAGCGTAGGCGACCTAAGCACACTCCAGATGGCGCTGGTCGGCTATCAGATAGAACAGAAGAAAATCGAAGAGAAGATCCGCGAAATTCAAGCTCAACTAAAGGGTCGTGCTTCGTCCTCCGCGACAGCGTCCGCCGAGAAACCGGCGCGGACCAAGCGAGTACTTAGCCCGGCTGCGCGAAAGCGAATCGCTGCCGCGCAGAAGAAGCGTTGGGCCGAACATCGCAAGCGTTTAGCTCAAACCGCCAAGGCCGAAGGATAACGGCTCGCTGGCGTAATCGGCAGGCTTTGGCAGGGGGCTTCCAAATATCTGAACGGCGGGCCGGGGAGCCTTCTGCCTTTGGCTTGAATTATCTATCTGGCGGGCCGTAGTTTTCGTCCAGTAACCGGTTAAATTAACTCCGGTTTTTCCCGGTGTTTAACTCCGCGATAGTTCCGCAAGGATCGCCTCACGGCGGCGATGAGCGGTATTTACTGCCGATTCCATGGCGATTCCGTACAGTACCCCACCGATGATCGCGGCAATCGAAAGTACCAGGACGAAAGCCAACTGGCTGTCAAATGCGTAACGTGCCAGATAGGCCATAAACACAGGCAGCAGGGTAATCGGATAGAGCAGGAAGATCAGCCCCTGGAAGCGCGCGCCGCCGCGGGCCCCCTGGGTAGCTCGCTCAGCCACCAGCGCCCTCGGATAATTCACGGAACTGAGGTTACCCAGCGCCAGCATGTAGAGTGAGCAGACTCCTATCACCACCAGCATCTCCACAATCCCGGGCCAGCCGGGAATAACCCGCAGAATTGCCGTGACAACTGTGAGGATCAGCACTTCCAGATAGATAAACAGCAGCGCCGCTATGTTCTTACCCAGCAGCGTCTGCCGGATAGGTTGGGGCGCCACAAAGTAGAGCGCCGAGGCACTGCGGTCGAAACCGAAGCAGTTCCAGTAGGTCACCTGACCCATCAGGGTCAGGGCGTACAGGCAGACCGTGGGCAGAAAGTAAGGCGAGGGAGCGGACTGGTAACCGTGGTGGCCAATCATGCTGGGAAACCAAACCATCAGGCCAAATGTGAAGCCCATAATAAAGACCATCCGGAATCGCGGCGTGCGGGCCAGCGACCGCAGTTCCTTCTCCGCAATTCCCGCCAGCGGGTCGCGGAGAAACAGGCCTGGAAGACGGTAAAACTGTTCGGCCAGCGACGCCCACGCCGAGGGCCGCACGGTCAATGGAGTAGCCTGCATCGCCGTGGCGTCATAACGCAGCGTGCGGTCAAACTGCCGGCGTGCAAACACCAGCGCGGCCACAACCCAGAGGGCCAGCCAGAGCATCGGAAGCCAGGATAGGCCTAAGGTAGTCTGTGCGGCCGCGGTCCAGGGAAACCCCACCCGCTGCAACCCGGAGGCGGGACCGTTCCATGACTTGACCGCCGAGCCGGTCCGCAGATAGATCCGCGGCAGCCCCCACATCAGCGCCAGAATCACGGCCGCCATCTCCCGCACCTTGCGCCGCGCCATGATCCGTTCCAGCAGGCTGCGCATGCCCGAAGCCGTGAGGACATTGAAAAGCACGAATAGCAGCTGCGGAGAAACAATCCGTGGAACCGCCGCCGGCCCGCCGTAACTCCGGTTGGCGAGCAGACCGATCGAACCGCCCAAAAGCACCAGAACCATTTCAGTGCCGCTGGCGAGCCGCAGCAACAGCTCGATAAGAAACAGGTCGCCGTGCGGCAATGGATAGGCCAGTAACCGGCGTAAGTCCAGGCCGGCCCCCATGCTGGCCGAAAACACCGGAACAATCTGCCAGTAAGAACACACCAGCAGCATTCCCAGAGGGACCGCGGAGAGTACCGTGGAGCCGCTCGCGTGACTCAGAAAAACTCCCGCCGCCACGGCCCCGGCGGCCCACAGGCCGTACCAGAGGACTGCCGTAATGGCGCCAAACACCGCCCCGCGCCCCGCCCCGGGCCGCGTGGAAAGCCACTGTGCGCGCAGAATCGCCGCGATCATAACCAGTCCAGCAACTCGCCCTGGCGCTCGGCTCCCACCACCCGCACAAAGGCGTCTTCCAGGGATTCCCCGCCTGACCGTAGCTCCGCCAGCGTGCCGCAGGTGACAATCTTGCCGTTGTGGATGATGGCCGCGCGGTCGCACAGGCGTTCCACCACTTCCAGCACATGGCTGGTCAGAAAGATGGTGGCGCCGCGAGCCACCTGGTCCAGCAGGATATCCTTCATCAGCCGCGCGCCCACGGCGTCCACGCCCTCGAATGGTTCATCCATGAGGAATAACTCGGGGTGATGGATGAGCGAGGCGGCCATGGCGACGCGCTTGCGCATGCCCTTGGAGTATTCGCCGATCAGTTTGCGACCCGCCTGCACCTCGAAAAGCTCCAGCAGCCGGCCTGCCCGCGCGATGGCGGTGGGCCGGCCCAGCCCGTACATGCGGCCGACGAATTCCAAAAACTCGGCGCCCGTCAGGCGGTCGAACAGCAGTGACTCGTCGGGCACCAGGCCGATGCGCCGCTTGATTTCCAACTCGTCCTTGGGCAGGTGGAATCCCAGAATCTCGATGGAGCCGCTATCGGCGGGGACCAGGCCGGTCAACATCCGGATGGTGGTGGATTTGCCGGCGCCGTTGGGACCGAGGAAGCCGAAGAAGGATCCGCGCGGCACCTCCAGGTCAACGCCGTCTACAGCCGCCTTCGCACCGTAGACCTTCTTCAGGTCGCGGACCAGAATGGCGGGGGAAGGCATCACCCCAGTTTACGGCACCGCGCGGTACCGGGTCCGGTATTCCCCTGGAAGGCGACACCCAAAGCCTGACAACAGGAAGGCCAGGAGATGACGAAATGTCATCTCCGCGAATTTCTCTGCGCCTCTGCGCCTCCGCGTCAAGGTTTGCCGCCCACTCCCAGCAGCCGCGCCGCGTTGCCTCCCGAGATGGCAGCGCGCGCTTCGGCCGGAACATTCAGGCGGCTCAGCGTCTCCACCATCTTCGGCACGCTGCCGATCTGGTGCGGGTAGTCGCTGCCGGCCAGCAGGTGGTCTGCGCCCGCAAAATCCAGTGCCAGTTGCAGGGCACGCAGGTCGAAGTTCACGGTGTCGTAATAGAAGCGCTTGAGGTAATGGCTGGGCGGGCACGGGATGTTCGCCCGGCACTCGCTGAAGGCTTCGAAGCCGCGGTCCAGGCGCTCGGCCAGGTACGGGATGGCGCCGCCCAGGTGGCAGAGGGACCACTGGATGCGCGGGAATCGCTCGGGCACACCGGCGAACACCAGCTTGGCGGCGGCCAGGGTGGTATCCATCAGGAATCCGACCAGCGGCATGAGCCAGTAATCCGTCATGGCCTCGACGCCCACCGGGTGCGTGGGGTGGATGTAGAGCACCGCGCCGAGCTCATCGGCGGCTTCGTAGAGCGGCCAGAAGCGCCGGTCGTCCAGGCCGGTGCCGTTGACGTTGCTGAAGAGCATGGCGCCGCGAAACCCCAGGTCCGCGCAGGCGCGGCGCAGCTCCCGCACGGAGGCCGCTGGATCGTTGAGCGGCAGGGTAGCCAGGGCGGTGAAGCGGCCGCGTTTGGTGCTGGCGATTTCAGCAAAAGCATCGTTGACCAGGGCGGCCAAGCGCACGGCGGTGGCGGGCGCTTCCACGTGCGTGCCAGGGGTGGTCAGGGTGAGCACCTGGGTAGCGATGCCCTGCTCGATGAGCACCTGCTCGCGGTAGTCGATATCGCGGTGGCCGGGCACGGCGATGTTGTAATCGCCGGGATAGAAGATGCGCGGATTGCCCTCGTCGTCGATGGTGACCTCGACGACGCTGGAACCCGAGCGCAGGGCGTCGAGGTAAGCCGGGGGATAGAAATGGTTGTGGAAGTCGATGATCATCGCGGGCGCATCCAGAGATAGTAGACAGGCAATCCTAACACGACGATGGCGAGGCCGGCGGCGGCCTGCAGGGGGTCGGCGGCGATCTGGATGCCGGCCACCACCAGCGCCGCCACGCCGAACGCGAGTGGAACCAGCGGATAGCCCCAGATGGGCCAGGCCGGCTTGTAGGCGGGCCCCGATTGCACCCCAACGGGCACGCCGCGCCGCATGCGGAAGAGGCCCCAGGTCATCAGCGCGAAAAACAGCCACTCGGTGTACACCACCCGCGTGAAGAGCACGCGGTAAGTGCCGGTGGCCACCAGCACCGCCGACCATACTCCCTGCGCCACGATCGCGCGGTAGGGAGTGCGGAAGCGCCGGTGGATGGCCGCCACCCAGCGCGGCGCAAGGCCCTCGGCGGCCATTTCGTAGTAGGCGCGCGGGCCGGCCAGAATCACGCCGTTCAAGACTCCGCTGGCCGAGAGGATCACCAGGGCCGAGATGATGGCCGCGCCGTAGCGGCCCGCCACTGCCTGGGCGGCATCCGCGGCCACGCGCTGGGATGCCGTCACGCGGTCGATCGGCAGCAGATAGAGGTATGCCGCGTTCAACGCGATGTAGCAGGCCACGACAATCAGCGAGCCGAGCAGCAGCGCGCGGGGGATGGTCTGGCGCGGATCGCGGGTCTCTCCGGCCGGGTAAGTCACCATGTGCCAGCCGCCGAAAGCGAACAGCGCGGCGCTGACCCCGAGCACGAACTCACGGAAGGAAATCGCCGCGGCCGCTGGAGCCGGGTGGCCGCCGGGCACGGAAGCGTGCGTGGGGCTGCCCAACGCGAAGGCAATGACCAGCAGCACCAGGATGGCGGCAAGCTTGCTGGCGGTGATCCAGGTTTGCAGTCCGCTGCCCCGGCGCACGCCCGCATAGTTGACCAGCGAAAGCGCCAGAATGGCGGCGATGGCGACGGCGCGGATGCCGAAATCGCCGAGCGGCACGAAAAACGCCACGTAGCGCGCCAGCACCACGGAGCTGGCAGCGATGATGCCGGAGTGGGCGCTCCAGAACATGGCCCATCCCCAGAGAAAGCCCCACGCCGGAGACAGCGTGCGCTTCAGATAGACGTATACGCCGCCGGTTTCGGGAAAGGCCGAGGAAAGTTCCGCGCAGACCAGCGCGCCGAACAGGGACAGGATACCGCCCACCGCCCAGACCGCCAGCACTCCCAGGATGGTGGGCACGTGGCGGTTCACTTCGGAAGGCTGCACGAAGATGGACGCGCCGATAATGATGCCCACAACCATGGCGGTGGCCTGCGGCAGGCGGATGGGACGGTCGAGGGCGGGGCGGGCTTCGGGAGCGGCCGGGGAAGGGGTCAAGCTGGGAAGTGTATCACGTGCTATGCTTTCGGCCAATGAGAGGCAAAGCGAAGCAGGCGAAGTCGGCGCGGCAGTGGCTGATTCGCGGGCGCGTACAAGGCGTGGGCTTCCGTTATTTCGCGCAGCACGAGGCGACGGCGCTGGGCCTCGCGGGATATACGCGCAATCTCGACGACGGAAGGGTGGAGGTCTACGCCACCGGCCCCGCGAGCCGGCTCGACGATCTGGCCGGCCGCCTGCACCAGGGGCCGCGTTGGGCCGATGTCCGAGGCGTGGAAGAACGCGAGGCGCCCGTGGAGGAGTACGGTTCGTTCGAGATCGAGCCGTGATGGGGGAACCGCCGCGGCCGGAACCGGGGGCGGATTTTTGGGCCACCGAACCGCCGGAGCCTCCGTGCTTCGACCGCCCACGCAACAGTTGGATTCTGAGCCGCTATCGGGATGTGGCCACGGCGCTTCGCGATCCCCGGCTGGTTCCGGTGTCGCCGCTTTCTACGGCAGCGGCGGTGCCCCTCGATGGCGGCCTTCACGCCGAGTTCCGCGCGGAGGGCCTGCGCCTCGTGGCGCCCGCCCGGTTGCGGCAATGGGAGGGGCAATTCGCGCTGCTGGCGCATCGGATGGCCGCCGCGCTCCCGGCAGCCCGGGAGGTGGATCTGGTGGCGGAATATGCCAAACCGTGGTCTCGCCAGGTGGCCGGAATGGCCGCCGGGGTACCGGGGGACCAACTGGAGCGACTGGACGGCCTGGCGGGGTCGATCTTCGACGCAGCTTGCCAGGCGTACGACGTGGCGCTCGAAGCGAAGTCCCGCAACGCTGTCCAGGAGCTGGCCCGGTTTTTTCAAGGCGCGCCTCAGTTGCATATGCAAATGTTCATCGCCCTGGCGCACTCGCTCCCGGCCTTTCTGGGCAACGCGTGGCTGGCGCTCGCGGAGCATCCTGCCCAGTGGGTACGCCTGCGGCAGGAGGCGGCTTTATTGCCCAAAGCCATCGACGAGCTATTGCGATTCGCGGGGCCGGCCAAGGCGCAATTTCGCCAGGCCGTCGCGAAGGTGGCCCTGGACGGCGGCACCGTTTCGCCGCAGGAACGCGTGATTTTGAGGCTCGACCGCGCCAACCGCGACCCGGAACGATTCCCCGACCCGCAGGAACTGCGCATCGACGGCCGAACCGGCGACCATGTGGCGTTGGGTGGCGGCGTGCACGCGTGCATCGGCGGAATGCTCATCCGGGCGGCGGCCGCCGTAGCCACCCGGGCACTCCTGGATTCCTGCGGCCTTCCCGCGCGCTACACCGCTGTAACGGCCGATGGCTTTGCGATGCATTACGTGAAATCGCTGCGGGTGGCTCGGGACGCGCCTGCTCCCCTGAAATGAAAATCGCCCTTGCGGCCATCTCTGGCGCAAGGGCGATTGGAATCTACCGTGAGTTTGGAGTTAGTTGCCGCCGCCGCCGTCGCCGGTATCGCGGCGCTTCAACGTGGGCCGATCGTCGGTATCGGTGTTGGTCGAGCCAGTGCTGTTGCCATTGTCATCCACCGTTCCACCGCTGCCCGGAGCGCGCCGCAACCGCGGACGGTTGGGATCGTCGCCATTCACGCTGCGGCGGTTGTGCAGCATCGCCAGACGCGCCTTCACATCCATGAATTCAGAAGTATTCACCACGTATTCGGGCCTGGGCGGCAGAATCGTCTGAATCTCGTTCTGGGCCGCCTTGATCCGGTCGTCGGTCATGGGGTGAGTCGAAAACACCTTGGAGATGGAGCCGGGCTTCTTGCGTTCCAACGTCTCGATCTTTTCGAAAAAGTCCACAAAGGCTGTTGGATCATACCCCGCTTTGTACATGTACTGCAGCCCGAAGTAGTCCGCCTGCCGCTCAGCGGCGCGCGAGAAGGTCAGGTAGCCCATGGGGATGGCCAAGCCGGCGCCCTGACGGATGGCGTAGCCCGTCCAGCCGCCCATGGCGATCGAGCCGACAATTGCGGCGATTTCCATCAACTCCACGCGGGTAGCCTGCTTCGTGCCGTGCCGGCAGGCAACGTGAGCGATTTCGTGAGCCATGACGCCGGCCAGCTCGGCTTCGCTATCCGCCTTCAGGATCAGGCCGGAGTTGACGAAGAAGAACCCGCCCGGCAGGGCGAACGCATTGACTTCTTCGGAATCCAAAACCTTGATGGTGAAGGGTACCTTGGCATCCGAGTTCCGCACCAGGTTCTGGCCCAGGCGGCTGACGTACTCCGCGATGATGGGGTCGTCCACCACCTTGGCCTGTCGTTCCACTTCCTGCGCCAGTTGCTTGCCGAGCGCGATCTCCTTCTCCAGCGAGTAGAAGTTGACGCCCTTGCCGACGTCCCGGTCGCCAATGGCGTTAGGGTCGTTGTTTTTATTTTGCGCGTAACCGACTGCCGTGAGGCTCAATCCAACCAGAAGCGCCACGGGAACCCTGCATCGATATTTCATCGGCTCAGAACTCCTGACATACACTATAACGCCTGTGCCGGGCGTCTGGTGAGTCATTGTGTTAAACGCGGCCCACCTTGGGCCGGTTTCTCAACATGTGTGAAAAAATGTTGGTCTTTTGTCGTGCGTTTTCCGGCCGGGGCGTTTTGCCGCCGGGGCAATCCATCAATAGAGTCCTAAGCTAATTACCTTACCCGAGGGGTCCACCAGAACGTCGAGTTTCTTGTCCATGTAGGAGTAGAATCTTCGGCCTTTGTTCGCCAGCGTAGCGCTGACTTTGCCGCCCCAGAGGTGCCGGCAATCATTCCAGGTCAGGTTGCGGGGATAGACGAATACGGTCCGCAGACGTCCATTTTCGCGGTCAAAATCGAGTTCCAATTGGCGGTAGCGGCCGGTCGGGTCGGCGAAGGCCAGGATTTGGCCGTTTTGGACGCTGTTTTCATCCAGGGAAGGACGGCGGCCGGTGGGTTCGCCGAGGATCTCGCGCGCGTCGGATTCCCGCCACTCGCCGATGCGCCTCTGGCAGAACATGCCGCTATCGGTCTGCATTTCTTCCGGAATCGGCGGTTTGACCGTGGCAGCCGCGGCTGGCGCGGGTGCCACGACGGAGCCCGCCGCCCCCGGAGGTGCGGAGGCGGTGGGCGGCACTGCCGGCGACGCGGGCGTTGGGTCCGCCAGCGCCGGCGCGGAGGCGGTTCCCGCCGCCGCCGGCAGTTCGGGGACAGGAGCCGGTTTCGTGGCGGGCGCGGACGCCGTGTCGGAGGCCGCTGCCGGAGGTGCGGAAGACGATTCAGGAGCTGTAGGAGCCGTGGCTGCGACGGCCGCAGGTGGAGCGGCGGGCGGAGCCGCTTCGGCCGAGGGTGGCGCCGCAGGTTCAGCGGGCGCGGGCGGAGCCGTCTCGGCCGGCGCCGGTGGAGTTACAGGAGGCGCAGTTGCGCTGGCCGCGGGTGGCGCGGCGGATTCAGCGGGCGCTGGCGGAGTTGGCGGAGCCGTCTCGGCTGGCGCCGGAGGAGCCGCGGCTGCGCCAGTCGCTGGTGCAGCGGTTGTCTCAGCCGGAACGCTGGAGGGTGGAGGCGCCGTTTCGGTTGCTGCCGGAGGCGTTGCAGGCGCCGTGGCGGCTTCTGCCGGGGCTGTCGATGTCGGAGGAGCCGCTGGATCCGCTGCGGCCGCGGGTGCCGAACCCGCGGTGGGTGCGCTGGCCCATCCCGAGACGAGCGCCGGCGCGGCGGGCGCGGAAGCCGCTTCCCCGGCCACTGCTGTGGGGGCAGGGGCTGGGGCGGCGGCGTCCACCTTGGCGGCCGGCGCTGCCTTCGGTTCGGGCGCGGAAGCTTGCTCGGCTTTGGCCGGCTTTGCCGGTCCACCGGGCAGGGTAACTACCACACTGTCTTCAACTTCCTGATTTTGGAGCACGGGAGGCACAGGCGCCGGGGTGGGAGTCTTGGCGCTTTTGTCGTCCCCAGCCGCCATTGCCGCGTACAGTACCGTCAGTACTAGCAATCCGGACCACTTCATAATAGCCCCAACTTTACTCCTATCCTTCGCCACCGATTGTGTTGTTTTTGGACAGTAAGGCACCGGTTGACTGAGGTTAAGGGCGCAACCGGCGGGCGGTCCGGGTAGAACGGCGGAGTAGAATAAGGTTGATGAATGAAGCTGACAGCCTGGCCCTGCCGCCGGCTACCTTTACCTTTCTGGTTCTGTCGCTGCGGGCGCAGACCGAAATCCATCTGGGATTGATGCAGGTCGGAGAAGGGGATGAGGACGAAAAGCCTCAGCCGGACCTGCCCACCGCGCGCCACAGCATCGACCTGCTGGCCATGCTCCTCGAAAAGACCAAAGGCAACCTGACCCTGGAAGAGCGGCGGCTGTTGGAGAATTCGCTTACCGAGTTGCGCTTCCGGTTCGTGCAGATCTCGGA
>Ga0335074_10002884_pt1 | contig 23452 bp, 14 predicted proteins | sample Lox_Sample_23_FD_206715 | JGI IMG/M metagenome (GOLD analysis project Ga0335074, IMG submission 206715) | Soil microbial communities from Loxahatchee National Wildlife Refuge, Florida, United States - Lox_Sample_2.3 | ecosystem: Environmental > Terrestrial > Soil > Wetlands | place: USA...
TCAATCAGCTCGATGGGGATTTCCCTGGGCCGGCCGCTCTCATTTTCGGCGGCGGGCACCGGGCCAACGTGTGCGCGTGGAAGCAGAGAGTCAAGCCCTTTGCCCAGTGCACGTCTTTTAGTGTCGATAGCTGCGGTGGTCATTGAATCTATTCCTCGAAAAGGCCGCCCAAATGCGGTGAATGAATCTTATTCTCTTTTTGATCGGGGTTCTCGATCTGCGGGAGCAAACCGGGCCGGAAGGCTATCCGGATGCTCCTATGAGTAGGGCCAAAAGCGAACCTCGGCTGCCGGCTTGACTGGGGTTGCAGTCTTTCGGTCCCGGCTACGGGGATTTTCAATGCCGTTTCGCGCCATAAACTCGCCTGCAAGTTCGAAATAGGCCTCGGTCCCGCGGGACCGGCCATCGTAGAGTGCGACCGGTTTGCCGTGGCTTGGGGCTTCTGCCAACCGGATGTTGCGCGGAATCACGGTTCGGTAAAGTCGTTCGCGGAAGTGCTGGCGGAGCGTCTCGGTCACCTGTTGCGCCAGGTTGGTGCGGTCGTCATACATAGTAAGAAGGACGCCTTCGATCGACAGCGAGGGATTGAAGGCTGCGCGCACCCGTTCGAGAGTCGAAATCAGCTCCGATACGCCCTCGAGAGCAAAATACTCGGCCTGCATCGGGACCATCAGGATCTCGGCCGCGCATAGAACGTTCAGGGTCAACAGATCGAGGGCCGGCGGGCAGTCGAGAATCATCAGGTCGTAATTGTCGCGGATAGGTTGCAAGGCTTCGCGTAACCGGGTGGCGCGATCTTCCTGCCCGGCGAGCTCAATATTGGCTCCAGTCAGGTTCTTTGAGCCGGGAAGAAGCGAAAGATGGTCTACATCGGTAGGCAGAATCACCTGTTCGGCAGGGCTGTTGCCCACCAGTACGTCGTACATCGAGTGGCGATTATCGTCGCGCTGGAAGCCTAGACCCGAAGAGGCGTTGGCCTGGGGATCGCAGTCTGCGAGCAGCACATTCAGGCCCTCGATCGCCAGGCACGCCGACAGATTGATCGCGGTCGTGGTCTTGCCTACTCCGCCTTTTTGATTGACCACGCCGAGAATCCTGCCCATGGCAATCAAGACTAACGGGAGCGCGGGTTCGAAGGTAGTCGAATCCGCTGTGGAGAACTCGGACGAGCTGTGGAAAGCCGCCGAGCATTTTTGCTCGGCTTGGTTTGCAAAGGTTTGTAGCACAGAGGGTTGCGGAGGCAACAGCTTTCTTGAAGAGGGTCATGCTGGGATCCGGCGGAAAGTGGAAAACTCGGGTGTTTTCCTGGATTCTTTGCAGCGGACGACGGAGGCGCCAAATCGATTTTTTGAGTTGCGCGCATCAGGCTTGATCGGGGGTCGCGTTCCACGTGGAACATGAGAGTGCTCGCAGTCCCGTTTTCGACTCTGTTCCACGTGGAACAATCGCTATCGATTGCGCCGCCCGCCATCACATTCCCATTCAGCTCCCAGGCGCTATCATCTTCACGTCAGCCAGGAGGGTCGCAGCCATGAACGTGTCCACCTTAATCATCGAGTGCATAGGCACCATCACGATGAACCACCGGCGCGTCAATCCGCTCAGCCGCGTCCTCCTCACCGACATCTCGGCCGCATTTGACGAATTAGCAAACGCCGACGTTCGGGCCGTAGTCTTGCGGGCTCCCAAGGGCGCCCGGGTATTCTCGGCCGGCCATGACGTTAACGAGCTGCCCACCAATGGCCGGGACCCTCTGACCTATAACGATCCCATCCGCCAGCTCGTTCGCAAGATCGAAACGCTGCCCACGCCCGTAATCGCGATGGTTGAAGGCTCAGTTTGGGGAGGCGCATGCGAACTCGTCTTCGGCTGCGATCTCATCATTGCCGCCTCCAATTCCACCTTTGCCATTACCCCGGCCAAGCTTGGCGTGCCCTACAACCTCTACGGGACTCTCAACCTCGTCAAAGTGGCGGGAATCCACCTCCTCAAAGAGATGCTCTTCACCGCTGAGCCGGTTTCCGTCAACCGGCTCGAAGCCACGGGCGTTGTCAACCACGTTGTGCCGGCGGAAGAACTGGAATCCTTCACGATGGACTTGGCCGCAAAGATTGCCCAATCGTCGCCGCTCGTCGTGCGCGTCCTCAAAGAGGAGATGCGCGTACTGGCGAACGCCCATCCGCTGAATCCCGAAACCTATGAGCGCCTGCAGGCCCTGCGCCGCGAGGTTTACGACAGCAGCGACTATCAGGAGGGAATCCGCGCCTTCCTCGAAAAACGCAAGCCCCAGTTTGCGGGCAATTAAACCAGGCCTCTTACTCCATCCAAGCGGTTGGCGCACTGTGGACAGTCTTATCCAGGTTTTAACCCCAGAGCGAGCAAACGCCGCTCGCCGCCATGAAGCTTTACGGCATCAGACCACTCAAACACGGGGCTGGTAACCGCCTTCAGCTTCTCTAGGGCGCTGTCGGTTGTCATCAGCGCCAGCCACCCGCCCGGCGCTACCAACCCTTCCGCAGACCTCACTGCCGCAGTCATCTTGTCCACGGCGCGCAAGGTCACGCAATCAAATTTCGACTTCAGCTCTTCCGCCCGGCCTGAATGGACCTTCGCGCTGAGACCCAGAACCCGAACAGCCTCCATGAGAAATGCAGCTTTCTTGTTGTGGGATTCGGCCAGCGTCACATGAATCTCGGGCCGGCAAATTGCGATCGGGATTCCCGGCAGACCGGCACCCGACCCATAATCAAGCAGGGTACGAACGAAACCAGGTAATCGAGAGTTAACATAAATCGATTCAACAAGATGACGAGAGATTATCGCGTCTTCCGTGCGGATTGCAGTCAGATTGACACGAGCGTTCCAGCGAAGAATAAGCGAAACATAGACCCCCAACTGCCCGATCGCATTCTCATTCAGGGGCTCCAGTCCAGCCGCCGCAAGCGCGTTCCTGATTGCGTTCCCGGTCGCTGTGCTCATTTGCGCCGTCTCGTTCATTTCGCCATCACTGAATCCTCTATGAGCGGGGGTTGCCACGCCGCAGCTGCCTCAACGAAGGTCTTGAAAATCGACCTTGAGACCGCGCTCTCTGAACATGTGCGTTCGGGGTGCCACTGAACAGCCAGCACAAAATGATCGGGCGAATCCAGCTCTACCGCCTCAATCACGCCATCATGCGGCGAAACCGCGGTAACGCGCAGGTTGTCGCCGGGCACGCTAATCGCCTGGTGGTGACTCGAGTTCACCGCCGTTTCCAGGACGCCACTGTCGGGCAGCAGCGCGGCCAGCCGCGAGCCCTGAGCCACTTTTACCGGGTGTGCATCAACAACGGTGCGGCCCGGGCGGTGATTCACTTCAGTCTTGAGATCCTGGATCAGCGAACCGTTTCGCCACACGTTCAGGGTCTGCGTGCCGTGGCAGATGGCGAGGATGGGCTTCCTCAGATTGAAAGCATCCTGCAGCAGCAGCTCGTCTACGGCAGTACGGGCGTCGTCGGCCTCGCCGCACTCGGGCGTGCGGGTTTCGCCGTAACGCTCCGGATCTACATCGAAGCGGCTGCCGGGCAACAGAATTCCCTGAACGCCGGCAAGCAGCTTTGCCACCTTCTGTTGCGCCTGAATGAGGTCGACCACCACCACCGAGGCGCCGGCTGCCTCGAGCGCCTCGACATACGGCGGCAACGAACGACCGTTGTATTCGACGTCGCTGCTGGGAACCGGGATGGCAATCCGCACATTCATAAGCAATTCCAGTCTACGGCGGAGGGGAGCCGGACTGCCTCTTCGGGCGGCAAAAAGCGCGTCAAAAAAAGCGCCCCAGGGCCAATTCACTTGGAGATAACAACGCACAACACAAATTCTTGCAGGGAGGACTGAATACAGGCATAGCTGCCAGTGAGTGCATTGGAACCCTGCCAGGGAAATTCCAGTGCATTGAGCAGCATCATCCACGCTGAAGGCGCGAGGGGATGCTTATCGAGTGATGATTTTCGGATAGACGCTGACCCGCAATGCGCCGGGGTAGACTGCTTCTTGTCCTTGCCGGTTGTGGGCATGTAAGAAAAGGGACGGCTTTAGAACACCGCGAAATTACTAGAGCGACCCTAATTATCGGCCTGCAGAAATGTCAATGAACCGTCACCATACTCAGAATCCATATAACACTGACTACACCAAAGAACAGGTGCAAGGATGCATACAGATTCTTTTTCCAACCAACACGCGTGGTGACGTCCTTGGTAGTGCGATACTTCGCACCAACTTCAGAAGCGTTATATTTCTTTTCGGCAAAATTCATTTCCGGAAGCCATAGGGTGCCTAGAGACGCCAGAATCTGAATGCTGACGAGTAACAGTAACAAGTATCCAAGCCAAGGCCAATGCCAGGCCCCAGGGAGGGACGGTGCATTGAAAGAAAAGTGGAGTATTCTGCCGCGAGTGGAGAGACCGAGTACTGTCATTATCAATCCCCACAACTGAATGCCGCCGACAATTGCGTGCAGGTGGGAGCCAAAGAATTTTACAGCAAACACAGTAAGGACTTGGAGAAATGGGTTTGTTACTTTTTTCATAGTTTCCCCTCATGGTTGTCGGCATAACTCTCGGGGGAGAATCGTGGTCAGAAGTTTCGTTTTGGATTCAAAATGCAAAAAGCACTATACACCCATCGGCCCTAGAGCGGTTCCAGAATTCATGCGCCCCGTTGAGATTAGTGAGAGGTGCCATTTTCTTGAGGAAGATGCCATTCAGCAGCCACAGTGGTTCCTGGGTTAAACAATTCTGGAGCCGCACAAGTCCTTCATGTCTTTGCGTAGATCGGACACTCCACCCACTTTTGCGGATCAGATCGAGTGTCGCTTTTTCAACCGGTCAAAAAAGGATAACTGCATCCCTGGTCAAAAGCGATTCATTTGGTGGTCCGACAGATTGAATATCAGAGTTCCGGCCGGGTCCTCGCCCACCGGTTAGCAGCCCTTCGGTGCACATTTTGGACCGGCAGAGTCCATTACTCTGGGCAATCAGCAATCTGAAAGACGCAAGCGGAACTGGAGGCGACAGCAAAACAGTGTACCGAGTGGCGGCAAGCCATTGTCGTCAGCAGTGGAAGGGGGTCGGTAGTCCCCCAGCTCTCAGAATGGTGCGCGTGCGTCACTGCCAGTGGATCAATTCTTCGGTGTCGTCGACCAGCACCACGTCGTAGACCTCGATCATGGGCATGAGGAGCTGCTCGAGCTCCTGTTTCCATAATTCGCCCTCGTAAAATTTGGCTTTCATCGGCTCACGCGATTCAAGATCGGGGAAGCCGCGCATGAAGAAGAAGGTGTTGGGGTCTTCGATCGAAAGCCAGGGGCCGAGGATCTTCATCCCGATCTCAGCGTGGGCCGGCACGGATTTGCTGCGGAAAACAGCAAGGAACTCGTCGCGCCTGCCTGGCTTCAATTTGTAGGTGCGCATCTCGATGATCATGTGAAGGACCCTCCTTGTAAGCTCGTCCGCCTGGATTACGAGGTTGGGGAAAACTGCCTTTTAAAGCCCACGCAAAATTCACCGCGGAACCATCAAACCGCCAGCGATTCGGTCTCAACGCGTTCGCCGGCCTCAAGCATCGCTTCAATTGCCGAGCGCAGTTTCCCGGTGAGCTCGTCGGTCTGGCGCACCGTCATTCCTTTGGTCTCGATCGGCACGCCTACGCTCAGTGTGAGCTCACTCGGGAAGAAGTGGTGCGTGTGAATGGGCAGCAAATCGTAAACGCCGCTCAGCGCCACTGGAATGAGCGGCACCTGGGCGCGAATGGCGAGGAACGCGGCACCGGAGAGGAACGGCTGAAGCTGCCCATCGGGAGTCCGCGCACCCTCGGGAAAGACGAAGAGCGGCATGCCCGCGCGCAGCGCCTTGACGCCGGCGCCAAGACTGGCGAACCCGGAATGGGCGCCGCCGCCCACATCAATCGGGATCTGGCCCGAACGATTCAGGTACCATCCGATGAATGCAATCTTCCAAAGCTCCTTCTTGGCCAGAATCCTGAACTGGAAGGGCAGAGAAGAAAAGACTACCGGGGTATCCATGTACGAAGTGTGATTCGAAGCGTAGACGGCGACGGGGCACTTGCGCAGATTCTGTGCGCCGCGCACGTTGACACGCGGTCCCGCGATCCATACGCACATGCGCGCCCACTTTTGGGCAATGCGGTGTTGAATGCGGCCGCTTTTCTCAAACAGCGAAACCAGCAGGGCAAGCGATCCCCACAGGCCGGTCACGATACTTAAAGCCGGGGTCTGCACCAGGTTCGTCCGCCAGCGGTAAAACCACGGCACGGGATTGGGCCGGCGCGCTTTCATGATTTCTGCCTCGCACCGATGAGCAGGGCCCGCGCCTCGCCCACCAGGTATACCGAGCCGGAAACAACGACCGGGCCGCCGGCCGCGAGCTCTTCCGCTCTCTGGAGTGCGTCGCTTACGCTTTCGGTTGCAACGGCCTTGGTTCCCGTGGCGCGAGCGGCCGCAAGAAGATCGTCGATGCTGGCGGCGCGGCTGGAGTGAATCGGTGACAGAACCACGTGTTCGAAAAGCGGAAACAGAATCTGTGCCATTTCCGCAATGGGCTTGTCGCGCAGGCAACCAAAGATGAGCACCTTTAGCGGTTGATCGCCAAGCAGGCTGCGCAGCCCCGCGCGCAGCGCCCAGGCTCCGGCAGGATTGTGGGCTACATCCAGAATCCAATCGAGGCCACGCGCGGTCACTCGCTCCAGCCGGCCCGGCCAACGGGTGAGGCTGATGCCCTCGGCAATCGCCTGCGGGGTTACCTGAAATGCGTGTTGCTCAGCCAATTCAACCGCGGCGGCAATCGCCAGCGCCAGATTGCGATGCTGATGCGCACCCTTTAGCGGCGAATTGACTTCAACCTGCGTGCCGAGAGCCTCAATTGTGTAGGGGCCAGACACGTCGCTGAGGGCGGGCATGTAGCGCGCGGCATTCACGCCACGCACATTCAGCTCGGCGGCTACTTCGCCCAGCACGTGGTTCGCTTCAGGATGCTGAGGCAGCGTGACGAGCGTGCCGTTGGGGCGCATGATTCCCGCTTTCTCGCGGGCGATAGCACCAATGGTCGGGCCCAGCCACTCCATGTGGTCGAGCGAGATGTCGGTGATGACCGAGAACAGGGGATCGACGATATTGGTGGCATCGAGCCGGCCACCCATGCCGACCTCAAGCACGGCGATCTCAGCGCGTGATTCGGCAAAATAAAGGAACGTCAGTGCAGTCAGAATCTCAAAGTAGCTGGGCAGTTGCGGCAGCCGCCTGGCAAGCATAAGCTCCTGGGCAACGTCATGGACGCGGAAAAACAGCCGCGCAAAATCGTCGTCCCCGATCTCAGCCCGGTCGATTCGGATGCGCTCATTGGCACGCTCGAGGTGCGGCGAGGTGTAGAGGCCGGTGCGCACCCCTGCAGCGCTCAAGATCGACGCGAGCGTGGCTGCCGTCGAACCCTTTCCGTTGGTTCCGGCAATCAGAATTGACGGGAATTTCAATTGCGGGTTGCCCAACTCGGCCAGCAGGATTCTGACCTCGTCGAGCGAGAATTTCCTACGCGGCTGCCCGGCTCTGGCATAGAGCTCAGGCGTCATGGCATTCAGTTGTTCAATAGCCGCGGCGTAAGACATGGAAGCTTAAGTATAAGAAACGTGGCCACACAGGCGCGGCATTGCCGCGTGTGCTCTGTCACTTCCTGACCTGCCGGGCGCCAATTAACTGTCCTAATTTGCCGATGGCGGTTCGGCGTGGTCGATTACCAGGGCCTGCACGCTGCCGCGCGTGGCTTCAAGTTCGAGCCCAAGTTGCTCTTTGATGGCCGTGAAGAACGGCGGGGCTTGGGCGTCGGCGGACGCAACCGGAACTTCGCCTCCGAACTGCGTTTCATCCGGCGCCCAGTCAAGATCGAAGTCATATCTCCCGGTCAGTCCGGTGCTGTCGACTACCGGCCGATCGAGCAGCGCCCGCTGCAGCAGGGAGGCAAAATCCCCCATGGTTGCATTTCGCGCGGGCAAATGGATATGTTGCGGATAAACCGTGGAGATCAATTGTGCAGGGTCATCCGGCGCCGCAGTGCTTTCTTTCAGTTTCGATCCCGCCTTGGCCACCTCGAGCCTGTAGATTGAAAAGTCTTTTGCCTCACGGTGGAAGCTCAGCTTAAAGCGCTCGCTCAGCAGTGTGCGCAACATCGCCATCTGCTCATCATGACTCGGCCGCGTTTCGCCTGGCGTGAGCGCAAGGATGTCAAAATGTCCTGACTCAACCCAGTCAGGCCCGCCTGAAATCACCTTCGGGCTGAGGTTGTAGGCTGCGGCGACCAGCAGTTTAAGCGTGTAGTACTTCACCACAAAGCGGTTCGTTCCCTGCATGGTGATGTATCGGCCCTTCTGGTCCAGCGAAGCCGGCTTGATTGTGGCCACTTCAAAAGACTGCGTGGCGCTAGGGGTCTCTGCCGGAGCCTGCGCAACAGCGGCCGATGCACAAAGGACCACCATTGAAACAAAAGTCAGTTTTGACAACGCAACCTCCAAAAGATGCACGCGACATCCTCGGTTCGTGGGTCGTTACATTGGGCTTCTGGGCCCGAAGGCCACGGCTTCCTACATCCGCATTCAGGGGCATGAATGCTCCCGCTTCCTCCGGGTCGGTTGTTGGTCATTTTCCGTACCGATTCAACCAGCGTCCGGCACCCCTGCTTACGCATAATCCTGCCACTCCGCACACCAAATTGCATCTTCGCCGGCTCTTCGTAAAACGCCTCAACCTGTGAATCCCGCGCTCCCTTCAACCCGTTCTCCCCAAGAGTGTTGGACGGCCGATTCACACAATCCTCTCAAAATCCACACCACTCTTTGCATGTCCTGTGGGAGTCGTGGGAAACAAAGCCCGCTACTCACCCGCTTTTGCCCACTTTTACAATTCTCCTCTTTTCCTCAACCACGATTTAGAAAAGCTACCCACTACGCATCCAGCAGGGCCACATACACTTTGCTCGAAATCCTACTTTTCCTTCTGTCCTACGGGTACTACTAAGTTTTTCTAATCTAATAAACCCTTAAATACACACCCGTCGCGCGACCGGCGTATGCAATTTACGGGGCTCACGGCAGCTTGGCTCAGCAGTCCGCGCTCGATCTCAGCGATGGCTCCATGCAAGCGGGATTGGAAAGAGCCGCGGCTAAGGATGTTCTGGTTTTGCGCGATTGTTCTGTGGCCTGAAGGCTGCTGCTCGTTCCGCATCATGGGCAAAAGCCCAGCGCGATAGTGGGCACGTACCTCAATTTCAGAGTTATGACCCGGTTTTCCACGCGCAAGCAAACCAAAACCTGAATACAATCAAGACGAAGAAAAGACAGCCGCTTTCCGCACGCTGCACGGTGTTGTAGAGTTATGGCGAGGGTGCAAAGCGGCTTCTGGAGTAGAGTTTGGCCTATGCCGACCGTTGAAACGGAGCTTGAGAAGCCGGCTGCGCAGGGGGCAGCAATGGAGATTACCGTAAGCCGCCAGGATCTGGTGAAGGAATTAACTGCGACGCAGAGCGTGGTGGAACGCAAGACGACGATCCCGATTCTCTCCAATTTTCTGATCGAAGCTGAGGGTGAGCAACTGAACATCACAGCCACCGATCTCGACCAGGCCATTCGCACCAGCGCCCCTGTAAAAGTCAAGAAGCCGGGTTCGTGCACAATTCCAGCGCGGAAATTCTACGACTACATCAAGCTTCTGCCTGATGGCGAAATCTCAATCAAGCTGCTTGAGAACCACTGGGTACAGATTCGCAGCGGCCGTTCCAACACCAAGATGGTGGGGATGGCGCGCGCCAACTATCCCCAGGTGCCCGAGTTTCCCTCTATCGCAGCGACCAGCGTTTCTGCAGTGGCCCTCAAGACGCTGATTGCCCGCACCATCTTCGCCATTTCGAACGAGGAGTCGCGCTATACCCTCAATGGCGCGCTGCTTGTCCTCAAAGCTGAGTCGATGGCTATGGTAGCCACCGACGGCCATCGGCTCTCGCTGGTCGAAAAGCCCAACGAGACTCTTGAGGGCATCAGCGGCGAAAAGCGTGTGCTGATTCCCCGCAAGGCTCTGCAGGAGCTGCAGGGGTTGCTCTCGGCCAGCGAAGTTGAGAAGATCGACTTTGCCGACGACGAACACACGCTGTTCTTCCGCGTCGGCCATCGCACACTCAGCACGCGCAAGCTCTCGGGCCAGTTCCCCAACTTTGAGGCCGTGATGCCGCGCGACAACACCAAGTTCGCCGTCGTCCGCTCGACCGAGCTTTCGAGCGCTATCCAGCGCGTCGCGCAGTTTGCCGATGAGCGCTCCGGAGCCATCCGTCTGCGCCTCGACAGCAACGAGCTCAAGATCAGCGCCAATTCGGCCGAGGCCGGCGAGTCAGAAGACACCATCGACACGCCATACTCTTCCGACCCGATTGTTGTAGGCTTCAACTCGGTTTATATCCTCGACTTCCTCAAGGCGCTGAATAACGAAGGCGAGGTGCGGCTGGAGTTCAAGGACTCGCAGTCAGCCGGCCAGATGCGCCCTGAGGACCCGGAAGCCGAGTACAAGTACCGCTACGTGCTGATGCCGATGCGGATCTGAGTACCTGCTCCGGCGATATCAAGACACCCAGTTCCGAACTGCCCCGCGGCGGGCCTCCCGGATAACTGTTTACTATCTATAACCAGTCGATATTGTCGCCCTAACGACTCCATTTGGCGCATTAAACACTCTATTCGTCGCCTTAAGCACTCCACTCGCCGCCTCGAGGCATTTTCCAGCTGGAACGCGCGCTAAGCTCCAGCCTCAGGAGGTGATATTCGTGTTTTTACTTATGACATTTTCTTCTTTACAGCTTCCAATAAAGACTCCATACTTTCTTCAATACCCTGTGGAATCTTGATTTAGTTGCAGTAATTGGCGGCGCCAACTCTGGTCGCCAGGTTTCGTTTTTCGTTGTTGCCATATTTAGTTAGTCGTTAACGGCTCGGTTTCAGCAATAGGGCCAGCTTCGCAGGCATTGGGGGGAATTTGCGGAGCTTGACCTCAGACTACCGTCTCCAGGTGCGGACAAGAGAGAGATCTCGAGTCTGCATTGAATTTGGAGAACGAGAAGGCAAAACTGTCGACGCCGGCTCTTCTATTGAGAGGAGTGCGGCCTCATTCACCTCGGAGGCATTCTCATGCAAATAGTCATCACTAAAAAGCAGTTGTCAACCAAGTCACTTGCCGTATTGGTTCTGTTTCTCACTGCCGTGAGCTTCTCGAAGGCACAGGCGGGTCTGGGGAGTCTGGCGGGGACGGTGACCGATTCCACGCACGCAGTGGTCGCCGGAGCCACCGTAACTCTCTCGAACGACGCAACCGGCTTCGTTGCCACCCAGATCACGGCCAACACCGGGAGCTTTCGCTTCTTCGCGTTGGAGATTACCGGCGGTTATGAGCTGAAGGTATCAGCGAAAGGCTTCAAGACCGTCGATATCCAAAACCTGTCGACAAGCGTGGGCACGGTCCTGACGCAGGACGTAACTCTGCCGGTGGGCGCGACAGTGGACACGGTGGAAGTAACATCCAGCGAAAATGTCGAGCAGGTACAGACTGAGACGGCGGCCATCAGCGAGCTGATTGACTCGCAGATCTGGCAAAGCTCGCCACTGGAGGAGCGCACTCAGAATGCATTCGTCAATTTGACTGCCGGGGCTACTCCCGACAGCGGCACCGGGCGCGGATCGGCCGTTGACGGCGCGCGCACCGGAACCGGCAACTTTCTGGTTGATGGAATGGATAACAACGACCAGGGACTGGGCGGCGGCAACGCAGTTGGTGGCGGCGGCGCAGTCACTACGATCTCACCTGACGCTATTCAGGAATACCGCGTCATTTCCCACGATGTCCCTGCCGAATACGGACGAGCGGGCGGCTTCGCAACCGACACTGTTCTGAAGAGCGGCACCGAAAAGTGGCATGGCTCACTCTTCGAATACAACCGCATCCAGGCGCTTGCGGCCGACGATTACTTCAGCAAAAGGGCCGGCATTGAAGATCACCTGGTTCGCAATCAATTCGGCGGGTCGGTCGGTGGCAAGATTTACAAGGACAAGACCTTCTTCTACGCGACGGTTGAAATCCACCATCGGCGGCAGAGCACCCCGACCACCGGCGTGGTTACAACGCCGGACTTCCTCAACTTCGTCAAGAGCGGAGCCTTCGAGACCTTCATGGAAGGCACCACGCAGCAGGACTCTTCTACGGGGCAGATTGGTCTTTGCCCAGCATATTTCGGCGCTCCTTGCCCGGGCGCTCTGTCTGACGCCGCAACGCTGGGGCCGATCTTCCAAACTTTACTGGCGGCTGAACCCACGGCATATCCGCTCGACACACAAAATGGCACCAATGTCGCCGCCGGGCTCTACACCGGTGGAGCAGTTATCTACCCCGTCAACATCTACGCCACAACGACGAAATCCGACACAGACGCGCTCAACCAGAACCGTGGCAGCCTGAAGATCGACCACAAGCTCACGGACAGCGATCAGCTGAGCTTTGCTTATCTGGCCGACCTCTACCTCGACCAAAACTCCGATGAAGCCGGCACCAGCGCCTTTGGACCTCCCGGACAGGATGTAGGCGGCGCCCAGAACTTCAGCACGACCTGGACCCACACCTTCAGTCCGACCATGCTCAACATCTTCCGCGCCGGGTACCTGCGTCACGTGAGCAACTTTACCGAGCCCGGAACCGAAGGTGTGCCGGAGATTTTCGCAGCCGATCCCACATATACGGGATTCGGGGCCGCCGACAACATTCCTCAGCTCTTTACCGAGAACGAATTCCTTTACGAGGATTCGCTCACAAAGACAATTTCCCGTCACGCGTTCAAGACGGGGTTCAAATATATCCGCACCCGCAACGGGTCAAGCTTTTTTGCCGACATGAACGGAACTCTGGGCGTTTGGGACACCGAGAACCTCTTGACAGACGCGCAGCTCTACGACCAGTTCGAGATGTACTCCTACAACACCTACGGCGCTTACCCATATGGCGCACCGTACGGCTCGATTTACACCGCGTCGGCCGCATGGGACACGACCGACAACACCATGCCGAATTTCTATCGTGGCTACCGCGCCAACGAGTTCGCCGCATACGTGCAGGATGACTGGAAAGTTAATGGTCGCCTGACTCTCAACCTCGGCGTGCGCTGGGATTATTTCGGGCCCCCGCATAACTTCCAGCCGGGCTACGACTCAAACGTGTACTTTGGAACCTTTGGCACTCCTACCCCGACCGGCAATCCATTCGTGCCCCAGACTTCTCTCGCAGGCGCGGAGCAGTCTGCCAACTTCGTGCAGAAGAACAGCAACATCTGGAATAAAGACACCTCGGCAATCGGACCACACGTTGGTTTCTCCTACGACGTGACCGGCACCGGCAAATTGGCCATCCGCGGCGGTTACAGCATCGGTTACGACCGTCTCTATAACAACGTCTACGAGAATATTCGCTTCAACTACCCCAAGTACTCTGACAATGCGATCGGTTACGGCACATCGGTTGTGGCCGGAGCCCTCTATGAGCCCGGGCTCTACGAGGTTCCCTTCACCGGAAACTCGCTCTTTTCTGCGTGGGGCGCCAAGCCGGTTCCAAGGCACGTCGACCAGCGCTTGAAGGACGCCTATTACGAGCAAATCAGCTTTGGTTATGAGTACCAGGTGCACCCAGGCTATGTGTGGGAAGTGAATTATGTTGGAACACTCGGCCGGCAACTTGTGGGCCTCGACAACATCAACACCTTTGCCGGACGCGATGCCTGCCCGCCCGGAACCTACAACCCATCTTCGCCCTGCGGAGCGGCGGGATATCCGAATGGCTTCGCGACAACGCGGTTGAACACCACCTTCAACAACGACAACTTCCGCACCAACGGATTCAACTCTAACTACAACGGGTTTGAGACCAGTCTTCGCAAGGGCTATGCAAATGGCCTGCAGTTCATGGCGAACTACACTTACTCCAAGGCGCTCGACGAAATCAGCGACGTCTTCACAGTTCGCACGGCTCTCACCGGCACCACGGACCCCTACAACAAGGCTTATGACTACGGTCCGGCCGACTTCGACATGCGGCAGAACTTTACCCTGACCATGAATTACCAGGAGCAGTGGAAGAAGAAGAACATGCTGCTGGGCGGATGGGGTGTTTCGCCAATCGTATTCATGCACAGCGGTACGCCTTTCAGCGTCTACGACTCAGCCGGTTCGTATAACCCGATCGAAGATGGGCGTACGGGAGATCGCGCCGTCTACGCTGGAAGCGGCACTCCGAAGAACGCCATCACGCATAGCCAAACCCCGGCGCTCGGCTACTTGAAACCAGGGAGCTACGCGGCATACACCTGCCCGTCAGGCAAGCTCTGGTGCGATCCCCCGGCAGAGAGGAATGCCCTCACCGGACCTGCATACAAGGACCTGGATCTGGGCATTTTGAAGCGCTTCCCGATTAATGAGCGCTCCGGATTCACTTTGGAAGGCAACTTCTTCAACTTTTTCAACCACACGAACTTCGGTAATCCTGTGACAGACATCAACAGCGGCGACTTCGGTCTTTCTCTTGGCGATGCCCAGCCGCGCATCACCCAATTGAGCCTGCGCTACGACTTCTAGCGCCAGGCGTAAGTACAAAGGCCCGGACGGGAAGAGCACACCATTCCCGGCCGGGCCTTCTCGTTTTTCGGCTTGATTCTTGTTTTCCGGCTTGATTCGCTCTGAGTCTTCTTGAGATCGGCTTCCCATCGGGGAGTCCGCTCGTAATGCAGGAATCCCCTAAAATCGCCTCGGCATCGCCTCCGAAAGGGCAGAAGTAACTGGGAGCCAGCGGATCTCATCAACCCTCCCGGCTCAGGGGAGGATTACATCGCGTTTCTCCACGTAATTTTCTTCTTTACACAATCTGGCTGAAACCGCATACTCTTTTAATCCGGGCTTCATACTTGAACCTGAAAGCAAGATTGCTTCCGCATTCCCCCGGAGCGGGAGGTTGTATTCCCAAGCTCTTAACCACGGTGTGACGAAGTTTACGAGCCTTAGGAGCAAAGGGAGTCGCGTGGCCTGATTTTCGCGCACGCGTTGATTTCATCTTTATTCCCCGTGCGAGATCTTTGAGACGCGCACGTTTCAATCAAGCAATACAAGTTTGTTAAGGCAAAACCAGAGTTACAGTGCCCTTTAGGATTTGGGTTCGGGGTCGCCGCTCCCTGCTGGCCGCGCCGGCTTGAGCGCAGCAGCCTCCGGACACATCCACGTTGGTTCTGCGATCGTTTGCAAGAGTATTGAGCACGGCCCAGGAAAGCCGGCCCGCTGTTTTCAGTTCCATGAGTTTGTTTTCTCTAGTTCGTTTAATTGATTGGCTTTATCCCATTGGAGGCATTCAATGCAACGCAAAAACCTGAATTGCACGGTTGTTTGGTTGTCAGTGTTTTTCCTCGTGCTGCTTGGGGCGGTGGAAGTAGCACATGCCCAGGTCACCAAAGGCTCAATCTCCGGTACGATTGTCGATGCGTCGGGTGCCGTCATTAGCGACGCCACGTTGAAGGCTACCGACACGCAGACCGGCGCCGTGTTTCAGGTCAAATCTGAGAGATCCGGCGAATTTCACTTCAGTCTGATTCCGCCCGGCACCTACCGGATCGAGATCTCAAAAATCGGCTTTGGGTCGAAGATCGTCAGCAACGTTGTGGTGTCGACCTCTCAGGATGCCGGCCTCGGCACGGTCTCCCTTGGGGTTGCCGGAGCGCAGACGACCGTGGAAGTCTCCGCCTCCGCGACTCAGTTGATCGAAACCACGCAGGCCCAGATTACCGATACCTTCCCTACGCAGGACATCCAACTATTCACCAACGTGGATGAAAACCAGGGTCTCGACAATCTCGCTCTGCTGGTTCCCGGCGTCAACGCCAGCCGCGATCTTGATTACAACGACACCAACGGCGCGGCCGTCGCCTCCAATGGCAGCCGCGGCCGCAGCAACGACGAACAGATCGACGGTCAAAACAACAACGACAACTCGGTTACCGGGCCGGCATTGGCAGTCAGTGACGCCGAGTTTGCCAGCGAGTACCAGATCGTCACCAACAACTTCGGACCTGAATATGGCCGCAACGGCGGCTCGGTGATCGACGTGGTCACCAAGTCCGGCACCAACAATCTCCACGGCAGCATCTACGGTTACTGGACCAACAGCGACCTTGAAGCGCTGAGCACCTACGAGAAGAGCTACGAGGACCTGAAATCGCAGCCCCGCTCCAACACCGAGTTCGGCGGCTTCACGGTCGGTTTCCCCATCGTGAAAGACCGGCTTTTCTTCTTTAACGGCTTCGATGAGCAGCTCTACCATGTCGACGACGTCTCAGTCTCCGGCTCGGCGACGCCAACCGCAACTGGCCTGGCTGAGGCCGGAGCCTGCTCGTTCGTGAACTCCAATGCGCTGGACGCGCTGGAGACCTACGGACCATGGGCGTTCAGCGCGGGCAGTCCCGTTGTATACGGCGCCCCAATTGAGAGCACAATCACGAACGGCAGCACCAGCTGCCCAATCGAGTATGGCTATGTGTATCGCAGCCTGCCTGAAAGCAGCCATGAGTTCAACTGGCTGCCGCGTGTCGACTACTCCAACGGCAGGGACACCTTCGTCGCCCGTTATATTTTCCAGCGCAACAACTTCTTCGATATTCCCGATAATGGTCCCGGAGGTTGGTTCTATAACGAGCCTGCGCTTGCCCAGGCCGTCAAGCTCGGCTGGACCCGTGCCTTCACCCAGAGGATGGTGAACGAGCTCTCATTCGGCTACGGACGCCAGAATGTCCAGTTTGGCTCCAGCAGCGACAACTCCGATCCATCCACGGCCGACATTGCAGACGGCGTCGCCCATATCAACATCGGTAGCAGTGGCCAGTCCTTTGGGAGCCTTGGCTATGGACCTGCCGATAACCTGCCTCAGGGCCGAGTCGTCAACAACACCCAGATTCAGGACAACTTCACCTACCAGATGGGCAAGCACCACCTGAAGGCCGGCATCAACTGGACCTTCCAGAAATCGCCCAATATCTTCCTGCCCAACATCAACGGCACTTTCGACTTCGGCAACTGGTCGAGCTATCTGACAAGTACTCCATCCGAGATCGCCGTTGCCGAAGGCAACGACCGGCTCGACTTCAAGGAACACGATACCTTCATCTACGGCGGCGACGACTGGCAGGTGACGCCGAACCTTACCCTCAACCTGGGCCTCACCTGGACTTTCTACGGCCAGCCCGCTAACCTCTTCCACCAGGAAGAGGCACCGATTCAATCCGGCCCCAACCCACTGTGGAATCCATCTCTTCCACTCTCCGTCACCACGTTCCCCATCCTGCCCAGCCATTACAATCTGTTCGGGCCCGGCGCAGGTTTCGCCTGGACACCCGGCTTCCTGGGCAGCGGCCGCAAAACAGTGCTTCGCGGCGGCTACCGGCTTGCCTATGACCCGCCGTTCTACAACATTTATCTGAACGTTGCCGAAGCAGCCCCGCAGGTCCTCGCGGAAACGCTAACCGCACCTTTGTCGGTCAATGGCGTCTTGCCGGCGAATCCGGCCGGTCCTAATGTCCGCAGCGCCCTGTCCTCGTCCCTCGTCTTCGGCGTCCAGGACCCACGCCAGGGTGCGGAGATCACGGTTTCGCCCAACTTTACCGCCGACTATGTTTCGAGCTGGTCGTTCGGCATCCAGCACGAGATTTCGAGTGAGCTGGTCGCAGAAGCCCGCTATGTCGGAAACAAGGGCGGCAACCTCTTCCAGACCATCAACGACAACCCGTACCTGGCCGGCCTCCAGGCAGCCTTCCCCGGCCAGATCCCCTCCTCGGTCACCGTTTCACCTGTCAATAATCCCACCTGTCCTCAGTGCGGTGGGCGCGAGGACGGCACCCACTTTTTGCTCCGCGAGCGCACCAACACAGCGTATTCCAATTACAACGCCCTGCAGACCGAACTGCGCGCCAACAATCTCTTCCATCAAGCGCTGTTCACCGCTTCCTACACGTGGAGCAAGACCACTGACAACGCTTCAGAAATCTTCAGCAACGGCGCAGGCGGCGTTACCTCCGCCATCGCCCAGGATCCGCTGAACTACACCGCGGGTGAGCATGGCCTGTCCGGTTTGGACTTCCCGCAGAACCTCACCATCAACTTTGTCGAGCAGATTCCGGCATTCAAGCAGCAGCAGGGCATGATCGGCCGGCTTCTGGGTGGATGGGATCTCTCCGGAACCTACTACATCGCCTCCGGCCAGACCTATACGCCGATTCAATATGGCCTTGACTACTACGGCAGCTACTCAGGCGTCCCGGACTACACCTTCAACGCCGAGTATGGCGCGGGGCCGGACGATCTCCGTCCGTTCCTCGGCAGCCGCAGCGCGAATGTGAAACAAGTCGGCATGTACGCGGGCGACGCCTGCAACTACTTTGGCGGTCCCTCGTGCGCTGCTTCACCCAACCAGCTCGTCAGCTTGAACAGCCTCAACCAAAGCGGCGGTTCGACCGTGGTCAACGTCACCAACAACCAGGTGCGTTACATCGTGAACAGCGTTCAGTCCCAGGCGGCGTTTGGATCACCGTGGGGCAACGTCGCTCGCAACGACGCTCGCGACGCCTGGACCAACACCGGCAACTTCTCGCTCATCAAGGCCATCCGGTTGCACGAGCGCATGCAGGCTCAGCTCCGCGCCAACTTCACCAACGTGTTTAACCACCCCAACTACTCGAGCGTCGATCCTTATCTCGACGATGCGGGTTACGACCAGGCTTACGCGGGCTTCGGCAATCCGGAGGTCACCTCCAGCAGCAGCCGGACCATCACCTTCTCGGCCAGAATCGGCTGGTAGGCGAGCTGAAAACAGAAGCAAGAGCCCCGGAATTTCCGGGGCTTTTGTTTTTGCATTTTAAAAATTTGCAATATACTGAATTTCATCCGGACCCGATCCCTGAGGTTCCGGCCGCTGCCCGGAGCGTCCTGTGGCGCGGATTATATTCGAAACTTCCCTTGTTCGCATTAACTTGATCGCCTGAGCAGAACGTATCCAGCAAGTTGAACGACTATGTTCGCGGCCTTCTTTGAGGCCGCGCATAAGCCTTTGCATGCTCGCGGGCTGAATCGCTCGACCGCAGTGCCGTGCCTGAAGAGCAGACGCAATTTGCTGGTCGGTAAGAGCAATTCGCACGATCACAAGAAAGCGCACCAGAAAGCCCTGCCCAGTCTCTTTCGATCCAGGAGGCTGCGAGGGCCGTTTAAGCCATTTGGCTATATCCCAAAAGGAGGCATGCAATGCAACGCAAAAGGCTCTTCACATCGATAGCTTGCTGGTTGCCAGTGTTCGTTCTTCTGCTTGCTGCTGGAATGACGGCAGCCGCGCAAGGCATCGACACCGGCGGAATCTCGGGTACAGTCACCGATCAAACCGGCGCGATCATCCCTGCCGCGACGGTTAAGGTATTGGGCGAAGCCACCGGAATCACGATGCAGACAACATCCGACGCGCAGGGAGCCTTCGAATTCCGGAATGTTCCCGTGGGCTCCTACACAGTCACAGTCTCTGCCAGTGGATTCGGCCCCAAAACAGTCAGCCACGTCCAGGTGGCCTCGGGCAAGGAAACGCCCGTGGGCAGAATGGCCATGAGCCTGGGTACCACCTCTCAAACGGTGGAGGTTGAGGGTGGTGCGGCCGAGTTGATCAACACTGAGTCGGCGCAAGGCGAAGTGGTTCTCGATAGCGCGCAGTTGCAAACCCTGCCCGTGAACGGCGGATTCGACGACGTAGCGCTGGTGGTGCCGGGCATCGTAATGACCCACGACGACGGCATGTCGAATACCAACGGCACAAACTTCTCTGCCAACGGCGAACGCGGCCGCTCCAACAACTTTGAGATTGACGGACAGTCGAACAACGACAACTCGGTAGCCGGCCCGAGTTTCTTTTTCTCCAACCAGGATGCGATCCAGGAGATCTCGGTCATCAGCAACGATTTCGGCGCCCAGTACGGCCGCAACATGGGCTCGGTGGTCAATTACATCACCAAAAGCGGCAGCAATAGCTTCCACGGCACCGGGTTTGAGATGTACACGGGCGATTGGCTCTCGTCGCTCACCCAGACTCAAAAGGCGCCCCAATTCGGCTGGTGCAGCGGAGGAGTGACGACCGGTTGCTCGCCGACCTATGTTCCCCGATTCGTGCAGAACAACTGGGGTGGTACGCTGGGCGGCCCGGTGTTGAGAGACAAGCTGTGGTTCTTCGGCGGAACATTCTTCAGCCACACCTATTCGACCGGCGCCCAGATTACATCGGGGGGAGCTTTTTTCCCGGATGCGAACGGTCTGAAAGAACTGGCAGCCTCCTTCCCCAATAACCCGGCGGTTGCGGCGCTCACATTGAATGGGCCGCTCTCAGTCACGGCTGGCAACCCCACAAGCTTTGGCAGCACCGAAATGTTTCCCGTTACCGATGGCAATTCGGTGGCTGACATCGAAACCGCGCAGGTCAAACTCGCCCTGCCCAGCTACACCCTCGACCAGGAAGACATCGGCCGGCTCGATTACCAGATGACTCCGAACGATCGGTTCTACATCCGGTACAACTATCAGGCCAATCCCACGGTTCCATGCTGCGGCAGCTTCGTCGGTGCGGGGTGGGTTGATGTCAACGGGATTACCCATGAGGTGGGCGCCGACTGGACGCATACCTTCACCCCTCACTTGATCGACCAATTGCGTTACTCGTTCCAGCAGTCCACCATCGCCTTCGAGGGCGGCGCAATTCCCAATTGCACGATCTCCAGTTTTTCCCCCTGCACTTCGTCAGTCACGCTTGGCAGTAGCTCGCTAGGCAATCTGACCGGGTACGGGTATCCCGGTAACCTGCCGCAGGGCCGCGTGGTGAAGGTGAACCAGGTGCAGGACAACGCGACCTGGACCAGAGGCCGACATACCATCGTCTTCGGCGGGGAGTTTGACCACCAGAATTCTCCCAACGTCTTTCCGGCCGGATTCAACGGGTCATTCAACTTCTCCCCCGGCGCATCACCCACAGCTTTCAGCTATACGCCCAGCAGCTTGACAACCTCGACGACCTCCGGTGGCTGCGAAGACCCGACCACGGGAGGCAACGATTGCAGCAACGGCATCACCGGAAGTCTTGAAGGAATTTCTCATACCACCCTTACCGCCGGCAACGCCTCCATTCCCTTCAAGGAGCCGGATTACGCCGGTTACATCCAGGACAACTGGAAGGTGATGGAAAACCTGACCTTGAACCTCGGCCTGCGCTATGAGTTCTTCTCGCAAAGCATTAATCTTTTGCACGATGAATCCGTCGCGCAGCAGACCGGTCCGAATCCATTCTGGAGCACCAGTCTGCCTCTCTCGGTGACCACCTTCCCCAAGACCAACTCCGATTTCAGAAATATCGAGCCGCGATTCGGGTTTGCCTACACACCAAGCTGGATGAACAAGATGGTGGTGCACGGCGGATACGCTATCAATGCCGACCCCGAGTTTTACAACATCTTCCTCGACATAGCAACCCTGGCGCCGCTGGTCAACGCGGGGGCTTTCAACTGCGGTGGTACGAATCCTCAGTGCGTTCCCGCCAACGGTCTCAACTATTCCACCGTGCAGACAGGAGATCTTAAGTTCATTCCCACGGGCGGCGATCCGCGCGTCAATCTCTACGAAACCGTGCCAACCAACTTCCGCAACCCGATGGCCGAAACATACACACTCGGCTTCCAGTACCAGATATTCCCGTCTGCGGTCGCTGAGGTCCGTTACGTCGGCAATCACACCTTCGACCAATTTCAGTCAATCAACGCCAATCCCGATATTCTCGACGTGCAAAGCGCATTTCCCAACTACGGCAGCAACACGACACCCTGCACAGACACGACCGCTCCCGGCTACACGCGGCCGAGTTGCAGTAATTTCCTGAACCTCCAGGTCGGCAATACAGCTTTCTCGTTGTACGACGGATTGCAGACCTCGCTCACCGTCCGCGACTTTCACAGCTGGACCGGGACGGTTTCCTACACCTTCAGCCGGACCATTGACAATTCGAGCGAGATCTTCGGAACCGGCTCGGGCGGCAACACCAGCGCCATCGCTCAGAACCCGCTCAATACCAACATTGGCGAGCGCGGGGTAAGCGGCAACTCCTACCCCAACGTGGTTGGATTGCAACTGGCCTATAACACGCCGTGGTTCAAGAACCAATCGGGAATGCTCGGGCGTCTGCTGGGAGGCTATTTCTTCAACGCCTTCTACCAGTACAACGGCGGTCAGCCTTTCAACCCGATTCAGAATGCCATCTCCGTGCAATCGGGTCCAATCAATGCCATCGTCTGCGGAGCCTACACGGCCCCCGACTCCAACTGCACGCCCGCTCCGGGGGACACTGCGGCGGCTCTGGCTATTCAGCGGGCGACAACCAGCTTCTGCGACATTGTGTGGGCCGAGAACTTCGGGAATCCGTGCAGGCCCGTTCTCTCAAACAAGAGCGCTCCGCTGAACTCGATCGGCATCAACCTCGGACCGCTGGGCTACTACGACTACGTAACCGGCAGCCCGACCACGGCGGCGAACGAACACTGGCTCTGGAACAACCAGGACGAAGCGATCGCGGTCAACAATCCCTTCCCAGGTGTCGGCCGCAATATTCTGCGCGGCGACAGCTTCAACAACCTCGATCTTTCAATCGGCAAGAGCTTTCGCATCAACGAGCGCGTCAGCATGAACCTGCAAATGAGCGCATTCAACGCGCTCAACCGCGCGTACTACGGGACGCCTGACGTGAACATCGAAGATTCACTGGCTAGCCCCAATCTGTTTTTGAGCACGTACGAGGCCTTCGGCACAACGGCAGAAAGCCCTGCCGCCGGAGGTGCATTTGGTGCCGGGCCCGGCAACCGCAACGTACAGTTGAGTGGCAAGATCCAGTTCTGAATCCCAGATGCCAACCAAAGACAAGAGCCCCGGAATTTACGGGGCTCTTGTCTTGCTCCCGGCAACTCTGAAGCTCCCTGTTCAGGAACCCTGCGCCGCGGCCTGGCCGGTTTGCTGCGGCGTCATGAAATCGAAGGCGCGGATCAGGTAGGCTTTCAGGTCCTTGCGATGCACCACGGTGTCGAGAAATCCCTTCTCGAGCAGGAACTCGGCGCGCTGGAACCCTTCCGGCAGCTTCTGGCGGATGGTCTGCTCGATGACGCGCGGGCCAGCGAAGCCAATCAGCGCGCCCGGCTCGGCGATATTCAAATCGCCCAGCATGGCAAAACTCGCGGTGACGCCGCCGGTGGTTGGATCGGCAAGAACGCAGATGTAAGGCACCTTGGCATCGTCGAGCT
>Ga0335074_10002885_pt1 | contig 23447 bp, 32 predicted proteins | sample Lox_Sample_23_FD_206715 | JGI IMG/M metagenome (GOLD analysis project Ga0335074, IMG submission 206715) | Soil microbial communities from Loxahatchee National Wildlife Refuge, Florida, United States - Lox_Sample_2.3 | ecosystem: Environmental > Terrestrial > Soil > Wetlands | place: USA...
TGGCAATGAGGCATCGGTGGTAATCCATAAGTAAGCGGCATACAGCGTGTCCAAGCGGTATAATTGCCCGATGCTGGGGCCAAATTATCGGGGGATCAATGGCAGAAAACTACTCTGTGCCACGGCACGACCTAGCTGAATGGCTAGTGTCTAAGGCGATCGATCTACAGCTACTGATAGCTAACCTTGAGACGCTACTCACTGCGAGTCACAAAGGCTCCGACCTGACGCATTTCGGGGTTGCACTCCGGCTAAAGAATGCGCTGGTAACTGAAGTGGAATCTATCCTCGGTGCGGAGTGAGCGCCAAGCGGGAACCCTCACAACGTGATCTCGGAGGCGGAACCGCTCGGTAAAGCGGACACCGTGGCGAAGCTGCTCGGACACGCCGAGCAGCTCGCAGCCTCGGGCGCGTTCAAGGGCTCACCGGCTGCCTACGCGGTCTTTACCTACCCGTGCATGCACCCGGCCGACACCTTCCGTACGTTCAAGGACCCAGCTAATCAGAAGGACTACCGAAACTTGCACGGGTGCAAAGTTGATGTTGAAGCTGCACACCTGGAAGGCGGGGAAGCGGTGCTGCCGGACGGCACCCTGATCCCCACCCACCACCGCACGGGCACCGCCAACCGCAGCAACTGCAACGGAAAACATAAGAAACACGGGCTGCTGTTCCTCGCCCTCACCGACGAGAACGGCAACCTGACCTGGATCTCTCCAGCTCACCGGGGTGCCGCCAGCGAGATCACCGCCGCCCGCCACGACCACCTCGCACAACGGCTCCGCGCAGCCGGGCTCGGCGCCCTCGCCGACCCCGGCTTCACCGGCCTGGACCCCGACCCCGGCGACCCCGTCATCATCACCGGCTGGAAATCCACCCGGACCAGCAAGACCACACCCGCCCAGCGGCAGGCTGACCAGGCCCTGTCCGCCGCCCGCGCCCCCGCCGGGCACGCCTTCAGCGACCTCAGGAACTGGCGGATCCTCACCCTCCTCCGCCTCAACCCCGCCAGAGCCACCACCCTGCTCCGCGCCCTGCTCGTCCTCACCCGCCAGCACACCACCCGCTGACCGACGATCATGACCTGTGCCCAGCCGCTCCCGCCAGCCCGAGCACCACCAACCCCGCCCACACCAGCCCCGCTGACCAGCAAATTCAAGTTGGAACAGCCCCATAGGAGACCTACAGCTTGAACCTGCAGTTCTTGACATCGTCGATGAGCGCGGCCCACGTTGGAGCATCAAGCGGGAGCCGCGGTCCGTCGGGGTTCTTGGAGTCACGGATCAGGTAGCCGTCAGAGATGCGGGCTATTTCAACGCAGTCGTTCCCGGCGTTGCTGCGGCTGGCTTTGCGCCAGGCGAGTCCGGTGTCTTCGACGTGGCACGAGGTGGTCAACGGGAATCCTCCGCAAGGTCGGCGATCATGGCCAGGGAAGCGGCCGGGTCCAGCGCTTGCTCGGCCAGATGCCCCCAAGCTAGGACGTACCGGTCGGTTTCTCCCTTCGATTCTAGGTATAGGTCGCCGAACAGTCCCTCCACGTACACCACCGACAGGTCCTCGGGGTCCGGGAAGTCGAGGATGACGAAGTCGCCGTCGATGCCCGCGCAAGCCCCCGCAGCGAACGAAAGCACTTGAATCGTGATCTCGGGTCGCTGCGCCACCTCGGCGAGCGCGGCGATCTGCCGCCGCGTGGCGTCCGGGCCACCGACCTGGCGGCGCAGCACGGACTCGTCGAGGACCACATGCATACACGGGTTTCGTGTGCCGAACAGCGCCTTCTGCCGTGTCGCGCGCGCCGTGACGCGCCGTTCGATTTCCTCGCGGGTGAGCCAGGGTCCGGTGGCGGTGATGACGGCTCGGGCGTAGTCCTCTGTCTGGAAGATGCCCGGCACTAGGCTTGCGCACCGGCGAATGTTGCTGGCCTCGGATTCCAGTACGACATAGGAGCCGCTGAACACATCCTTATACCTGGTCCACCAGCCGCGGCGTCGGGCCTCCTTGCCGAGCTGGATGAGCGCATCGCGCTCCGGCGAGGTAACGCCGTAGAGGTCGAGCATGTCCTCCAAGTCGTCGGCGTCAATGCGGGACTTGCCGTTCTCAAGCCTGTAGATCTTGCTTCGGCTGAAGTCCAACCGCGCCGCAGCCTCGTCAGGTGTCAGGTCGCTGGCCTCGCGCAGGCGCTTGAGTTCACGCATCAGCCGACGGCCGCGGACAGTGGGGCTTTGATCCATTCCTCCAGGATGGTCGACCGGTCCCACTCGCGCAAGTCTCATTGGCGACCATGACCTATTGCAAATCTGCGACTGGTCAAATTATACTGCTGACGTCTGGCGATCTGCTGGTGGCCCCAAGGGAGGTCCGGACATGGCAGAGAACATCCTGGAACTGGCCGGCCGCCGCAGTGACGGCGCGCGGGAGCAGATCCAGTCAGCAACCTTTCCACGGCAGGCACGGTCGGCGCCGCTGGCACGGCAATTCGTGACAAAGGTGATAGGCCGGCACCCCGCGGCAGACGACGCGGTCCTGCTGGCCAGCGAACTGGTCACGAACGCGCTCGTGCATGCCCGCGACGCGACGGCCGTCACGGTGACCGTGGCGATGACCACCGCGTTAATCCGCGTCGACGTCCACGACGACGGGCGGACCGGGATACCGCACTGGCGCGAGGCGAGCGCCCAGGCCGAGGACGGGCGCGGGTTCCAGATCCTGAACGCGCTCGCCCAGCGATGGGGGTTCACCCGCGAGCAGGACCGCACCTGCTGCTGGTTCGAGGTCACGGCAGCGCCCGCTGCCTGAGAGAGGGGTGGGACCATGATCGACGCTCTTCCCGCGCAACGCCGCCTGGTCGGCGCGGCACTGCGCCGGTACCGGGAGAACCTGGGGTTCGGGCTGGAGGAAGCCGCCCGGATCCTCGAATGCGACCGGAGCAAGATCTCCCGCATCGAGACCGGCCAGCGCGGCATCCGGCCAAAGGAACTCCGCGAGTTGCTCACCGAGTACGGGGTGACCGAGCACGAGCAGGGAGCGCTCGCCGCGATCGCGCAGACCGCCCGCCGAGGAGGCTGGTGGCAGCAGTACGGCGACGAGATCGGCGAGCAGTCCCGCGAGCTGCTCGCACTGGAATCGGCCGCGTCGGAACTCCTGCTCTACGACGCCCAGCAGGTGCCCGACCTGCTACAGACACCGCGGTACGCGCAGGCGTCCGCCTATGTCGGCGCGTACCACGGTATCTCGCCGGAGACGCTCACCGAGATCACGGCCAGCCGGCAGCGGGCCGTATTCAGTGAGCGGCGGACCAGGGTCGTGGCGCTGATCGGCGAGGCCGCGCTGCGGCCGGCCGCCCTCAGCGACGAGATCATGCGGGAACAGGCGGCGCGGCTGACCGAGATCAGCGAGACCTCGGCGGAGACGGTCATCCGGATCTTGCCGGCCCTGTGCGGTGCACCATCATGCGGACCGGCGACGATCTTGCGGTTCGCTGATGCGTCGAGCCTGGGCGCGGTGTACCTGCAGGGCCTGTCCGGCGGCGTCTGCCTGGCCGGGCAGCAGGACGTGGCCACCTACACACGCGCGTTCGAGCACATCAAGGCGTTCGCGCTCTCCCCCACGGACTCAGCGCGGCTGCTGCGAGAAAAGATAGCCGACTGACATTCCGCTGTGCGCGGTCCACCCGAGTGGCCCGGACCGGGAGGAAGCACCACTGTTCGTTATGAATACTTAGATCCCGGTCTCGTTGGATCGGACACCAGCGATGCGCGCAACGCCCACTCAGCTCCGGGAACATTGACCGCGGCCTGATCGGCATGATGGCAGGCCACCACGTGCTCAACGGGCTCGCCGTCAACGACCGGAAGCATCGGCGGGCGCCCAGAGGTGCCCGGGATGGTCGTGCACGTGCCCGGCCGGTCCCTGCTCGACGAGCCGGCCGAGGTACCTGACGGCGGCGCAGTCGCAGACGTGCCTTACCACGGACAGGTCATGGGAGATGAACAGCAGCGCGATTTCCGACCCGCTTCTGCACTTCGCGCGGCATGTTGAGGGTCTGGGCGCGGACCGATAGGTCCAGATCGGTCGCCGCGTTGAAGGCGAGGCGCGGCTGGCCAAACGTCTCGTCGCCCGCCAGACCGAGACGCCTTTAGCCTCCATGCGCCGCGCGGCTCACCCGAGTGGCCGAGACCGGGAGGAACCGCCACCGTTAGTTATGAATTGGCTCCCGGCCCTCGTTGGGTCGGATACCAGTGGCACAGGCGGAGCGGAACCTCGTCCGCACCACGACACGCGCCGAAGCTGATGCCCGTCAAGCCCTCGCTCACCCCCGGAAACATTGACCGCGACCTGATGCATGATGACAAGTACCACGTGCTCAACAGCCTGGCCGATAAAGGCTACCAAGGAGCTGAGCACCCGCCCACCCGTACAAAGGAAAGAGCAAACGCAATCCCAGAAAGACGCGAACCACGCCAACGCCGTGCTCCGCTCACCCGGCAGACGCGCCAACGCGCAGCTCAAGACCTAGCGCATTCTCCGCAAACTCCGCGGCTGCTCCCACTGCCCTTAAGTCTTCAGAGAAGTGTCCCATTGCGCCTGGGTTCCGCAGATAGCCGCCTGGCCTAGTGAGAAACACCATCTTGACCAGTTCAAACCTGAAATTGTCCGCTATGCCCGTGTCACTAGGCGTTGACAAAGGTCCAGGTCAGGGCGTCGGGCCAGAAGACCTGTTTCCCCGACAAAGCAGAGAAAAGTCGCCCTGTAAATGTGGTCAAAGTATGATAAATATCAGCCGCAAGAGCGGCGGTTGAGCCGGTGCGGATCGTAACAATGCGACCTGCCTGCGCGGTCACATTGAGGGTGTTATCGCGCATTAAGTGGTTGATTTTATGCCCATCAAATATAGAATCGGGTGTGGCGGACTTCCGAGTCGAAATATCTCTCTAACCTCAGGAGCCGCACATGGAAGCCCTGCAACACTCAGTAAATTCAGGTGGGGTAGCCGATGCTGTCCTGGTGATACCGCCCCCTTCACCATCGGACACCAACCCGCCCCTTGGGCCGGCGATAATCGCGCGGGCAGCGCACCGAGCGGGCTTTAGTATCAGAGTTATCGATCTCAACGCCCTTCACATCAGTCGTTTTCGAGAAAAACTGCCTCATAGAAGTACCGCGGTGCTCGGCGACCAAGGGAAAGACCGACTCCTCGTGGCGCATGCCGCCAGATCGGTGTACGCCACTACAGGGCTGTACGGGTGTACTCCGAAGTATTTGCCGGATGGTGCAGACCCAGTAGCAGGGATGCATTATTCGCTAGAATCAATTACAACTGCAGTTCTGGCACAGTCGGCGGACGGCACGTGGTGGGATGAGTGGCTAACTGCTGACCTCTTCGACCGTATCGACTCTCCTCCGCCGGTGTTTGGCGTTTCTATCATGGGTGCGTCACAAGTATTTCCGGCGTTGGTGATCTTCGCTCTGGCCAAGAGAAGATGGCCCTCGAGCGTAACTGTAGCCGGGGGCAGCCACATTACCTTGATGGCAGATTTCATTCGTCGAGATCATCGCTATCGCAAGGATATCGATGTCATTATGCCGGGACATTCGGAGGATGCCTTCGTTCGCCTACTCCGGCGGGTAAATCCAACTGCGGCGACAACTGCAGCAGAGTTGTCAATCATCTCCGATGAATTTGAGTATGTTCCACTGTTCAGCAAAGAGCAACTCAGCCTCTATAGGGTTGACACCGTCGCCATGCCGCTACAGTTCACCAGAGGTTGCGCTTATGGGCGCTGCACTTTCTGTACTTACCCGGCCGTAGAGCCGATCCTGACTAGGTTTGATCCGGGTCGTGCACAGGCTGCCGTGAGCACTCTCGTAGAGCACCATGGAATCCGCACGTTCTCGGTAAAGGACTCGCTGTTCACAGTTCCTATGATGGAAGCTTTCGCTCGGGCTCTGGATGCCTCAGGGAGTGGCCCTATCAAGTGGAGTGCGACCACCAAGGTAAATCGAAGGCTAGCTGCGCTAGCTCCCCTACTCGCCGAATCCGGTCTGGCAACAGTCGAACTGGGGATCGAGAGTATCAACCCTGCAGCGCAGAAGCTTTTCGACAAGCAGGCCAACCTCGCCATGATCGAGGATGTGGTTCTCGCCCTTACCGGGCAGGGGATACTAGTGGTCATCAACCTTATCTTTGGCGCGCCAGGCGAGACGGTTGATGACGCCGAGCGGCAACTCCGCTGGTATACGCGCATGCGGGAGATGGCGGCAGGACATATCGATGGTTCTCTAAATCTGCTGGAGATTGTCCGGGGCTCTCCCATGGAGATAATGCCACCGGTGGGCGTAACGCTTAACGGTGTTGCCCCATGGGCGTATTGCTATCAGTGGAACGCGCCCCGGTGGCGGCCGACGTTTGCCGAGCGCTTGCAGGACGTTGAGCTTGCAGCCCTGCACACGTCGGCTACAGCCTCTCCAGTACCAAGCGAAGATCCCGTATCTGGTGATCAGCGACGCATTTCCTGAACTCGAAATCAGGGTGTGCGTACAGGTATGTGACGCCTCCTGCAACGTCCTTGAGCCTCATATCACTTGGCGAGTCACCAACCACTATTATATCCTCGAAGTTGCACGCGCCGCGCAGAAAATCTGCCAGGACTTCTTCTTTCGAACCAACAGGCCGCTCCGCATGACCGTCCACTGCGAACGCATTGGCGGATGAGAAGAATTCTGAATAGCCGAGTACGTCGATAAATACCTTAAGCGTCTCTGCGCGGGTATTTGATATAAGTATCTGCCGGTGAACCGACATTATCCGAGAGAGCACATCAGGCGCGTACTGCGTCGGGCGAACCCAGCGGCATTGCATCTCTGGGCTAGTCTCAGACAGCTTGAAGCATGCCTCTTGGAGTTCTAGGTCCCTGTCGTGATCGCTATCTGCAAACAGCCAGTCGAAGTACTCATACCACTTGCGGCCATAGAGATGCTGATTGTCCGCATATGAGAAGCGCTCGGCATAGTCAAAACGCTCAAGAACGCTATTCGAGATGTCGATTACCGCGCGCTCATTGCCCTTCTCCAACGTTCCATGCAGGTCCCATACGAAGAGTTTCATCATTACCTGCCGGTCTGTACGGCTCTCCGTCGACTGCACCTGCTACTACCCGGAGAGTCCTGCGCTCGAGGCCATCTGCGTTAGCCGTGCCAGCAGGCTAGCAGGCAATCCGGCCGCGTGCAGGCTTTCCGACGCCCTGCTGATTATCGGCGTGTCCGGTCCCACCACGCTCATCCCGCGTGTCACGAGAATGTCGAGGAAGGTGTACATGTCGATGAAGCGCCGTTCAGGCGCGACGGTCACGGAGAAATCTTCGCGTGCAAACAGGTCCAGGACGCGCCGATAAGTGAGCCTGCAACTGGTTGCGTCCGGCGTCGCGTCGAGATAGGGCGGCCCGCTGTCTCTGGATAGATCGCCGTAGTAGTAGAGCGTGTATCCGCGGCACTGGCTGCGCATCGCCGGGTCGGTCTCGAGCGCAGCAAAGAATTCGCGCAATGCCCAGGCTGAGCCGGTATGGCACATTGCCCACAACATAGCGTTGCGGAGGAAGATGACCTGCTCCCCCGCGAGCTGATCGCGTAGCCACTCGCCACAGCCGCCGATGACCCTGGAAATTACATAGATAAGCAGGTTGCACACTGCTAGACGATCCCGCTCGGGTATGTCCAACACGCGGCGAACGCTCTCATAGGAGCCGAGCAGCGGATTTCTCAAGCTCGCATCGCTGACCATCCGTAGCTGGCCGACGAGGTAATGCCGCACCTCCCGGGGAAGATCCCTTCTGAGGAGGTCAGCGATCTCTGCTGGGCCGGGGCTAAGCATGATCCGGTCATAAACCTCGCGCGCGACTAGGTACTCGTAGAACGAGTAGTGGATGAACTCAGCGGTCTCCCTGCCGAGCGCGCTACCGCGCTCGATCACCTGATCAAGAACCCGCCTAACCACACCGAGAGACAGCACGCTGGGGAGCTTCTGCTCCACGTCAGTGATCGACACCGGTTCACCAACTGCCCTCTCTGCGGAGGAGATAATCCACGCTGCAGACTGCCAAAGTGCAAGTGATCCTCCTGCACGCAGCCCCTGGCCTTCGAGCGCGTGATCGGTGACCCGAGACAGCTTGGCCAGGTACTCGCCATACAACGTGACGTGTTCGCGCATACCCCGCGCCGTCTGCTCGCCCACGAAGCTGAGCATCCTCGCATAAAGCGGACGGCTGACGAGCCTGGCGAGATCAGCAGATCCAACGACTGCCTCATACAGCCTCGGCTCGCTTAGCAAGCCGGCCCTCTCCAGCCGTGAAACATAGTCACGAAAGTCGCTTTCTATTTTCCATGGTTCTATTACGAACACCACGTCGAACCCCAGGTCCCGAAGCTCACCTGACACCAGGTCCTCATATTCGCGGACTCGAGACGATACGACATACGGGCCCGCGGACAACAGCTCGGCGATGTCCGCTGCGAATTGGCCGCCGTCTCGTTCGATGACGTCAGCCGCTTCGTCTAGGCCGTCCAGCAGCACGACCACGCCGGATGATCCCGCTGCGCGGATCCCCTCCCACCCTTCGCGGCTGAGCATGTCAGTAATCTCACGGGCACGCACCGGAAGTGGCATCATCCCTGCATCGGTGCAGGCAATGGCCAACTGATACATGGCCAACGTCTTTCCTGCTCCCGGCTCGCCTAGGAGCAGCACGCTCTGACCTTCCTCAAGGCACTGCACGACATCGCCGAGCCCTGAAACTCGATGGCCGGGACCGCTGGGTGCACGGTGCTCGTGATACCTGTCCAACCTGACCGGGACTGCCAGTCCAGCGGCTACCAGCTGCTCCAGGCTCATGTCCAGCGGGTAAGCTGTGCGCCGCCTTCCCAAGCGGCGCAGGTGGTATTCCGCCTCCGTCTGCGGACTGCCGCCGGGACTCGTGGGGCACCGCCGTCCCTGGGTAGTCATCAGCGCCGACGGCCGGGTGTCCCCCTCCCTCAGCAACGCGCGCAACACGGCGAGAAGATCACGGGCGAGCGGTTCCTTGCGGTAGTTCCGCTCCCACGTCCAGCGCTTGTTCCGCAGCCTGGCCACCGCGTAGTGGCGCTCCCGCACCGGCACGCCAGACCAGGTACCGAGGGCGAAAAGCATGCTCGCCGCCGCCCGATCGGTTTCAACAAGCCGAGTACTGACTGCAGTTTCGAGAACCTCAATGAAGGTCTGCGCCCGCGCCGTCCTCGGCGCATCCGCACCGACCCTCGCGGTCACTGCGGGTAGGTCCACAAGCGGGGAACTTTCCAGCTCAGCTGCGTAAACGCCAGGCGTGATCAATGCCCGGAGGCCAGCTAGCATCCGCTGAATCTCATCAGGTGACTGATAGTCGTCCATCGCCTACCCACAGCAGGTTCTAGCCCGATCATAACTAGATGGATGATTCCAGGCGATGGCGTGCATGAAGGAGCGAGAGTCTCCATGATCTTTGGTGTGAACAATGACATCGAGACTCTCGTATTACAGTCGCCATTTCACGTTGAGTTGCCGCTGGGGACTGCCTACGTAACCCAGTGGGACAGTTCTGCTGTGACTGAGCGTGATCGCTGTGGATGCCGAGGCTGGCGTGTAACGAAGGGCGGCCGTGGGTCGTTCCCGGATTCGTGACAAAACAAGACGGCACCACGGCCGCATCGGCCAGCATAGGAGATGTCCGCGCTTCCATCAGCCAGGCGAATGCGCTGGCCGGGGGGTTCCTGGCTGTCTTGATGCGGCAGCGGCGCAGCCTCGCGACGGCACTGGATTACGTTCTCGCGCTGGGCAGGGACGTGCGGGCGAACTGCTGGGACCTCGCGGAACAAGCCGGGCACGACGCGGGACCGCACCTGTTCCAGGGCCTGCTGGGGAAATACCGCTGGTCGTGGGAAGCAGGCCGGGAGATGCTGCCCGCACTGGTCCAGCACGTGCTGGGGCAGGAGCCCGAGGATGAGATCGGGCCTGGCCTGGCGCTGGACGAGACGACGGACCTGAAGGAAGGCGCGTCCGCTGCCTGCGTGCCGCCGCAGCACCCGGGCGTGACCGGAAGAGTGGAGAACTGCGTGACCTGGGTGTTCGCGGCCCTGGTCACTGCGTCCGCGCAGGCCTGGGCCTGGTTTGACCTGTACATGCCCGAGGACGCGTGGGCGAAGGATGCGGCCCGGCGCGTGAAGGCCGGGATTCCGGGGGAGCTGGTGTTCGCCACTAAGCCGCAGGTCGCGATCATGCAGGTCAGGCGGCTGGTCTCGCTCGGGATGCGGTTCTGGTGGGTCGCCGCCGATTAGGTCTGCGGCCGCAGCAGGGCGTTCCGGGACGCGTGCCGGGTCCTGGGCCTGTCCTACGTGGTGATCATCCCCTGCGACTGCAAGGTGAGGCTGGCGAGGAAGGCGGACCCGGTCCGCGCGGACGCGGCCATAGCCCGGGCCGTGTTCGAGCGCCGGTCAGCCGGGAACGGCACGAAAGGTCCCCGCTACAGCGGCTGGGCACTGCTCGCGACTGCGGACCCGGATGAGTTCCTGCTGATCAGGAGACTGAACCGGGAAGAGAATCAGTACACATTCTACCTATGCCACGCCGCCGCGGGACGCCCGGCGACGCTCACGTATTTCGTCACCATCGCGGGCCGCCGCTGGCCGGCCGGATCCGGTTTCAAAAGCGGGAAGGATGCCTTCGGCTGGGACCAGTCCCAGGTCCGCACCTGGAAGGCCCTCAGCCGGCACCCTCCTGACCGCGCTTGCCCAGGTCCGTGCTATCGCTCTCCGCAACGCCATCACCAGCGCCAGCGGCCACGGCGCTGATCCTGTCCCAGGCCCGCGGCCAGAACCGGCCGCGAATGCCGACGGCAACAGCGTCACGGACGCTGACCTGCGGATACCCATCGGCGCCCTCGTCGTCCCGGCTGTTCCCGGCCTGCCCTGCCCCGCCGGTCTCCCGCCCGTCGAACTGTCAGCCGCCGAGACGGCCCGGATCGACCACCTGACCAGAGCCTACGACGCAGGAAACCTGACCCGCGCCCGGCTCGCCTTCCATTACCGCTGGTCAGCCTGGCGACGCCGCCATCAGGCCTGCGCCCGCTGGCACCACTACAGCACCCGCCTTGCCGCCTGCATCACCTGACAAGAGCCGGGCGAAAGGAGGTAACAGCATGTAACCGCACCCAGTGGATCATGGATCACGTTGGGCTGCAACATGCTCACAGAGCGAAAAACAGCGACTGTAATACTCGCCACTGCACTGTACGTCAAGATCGATGACATGCTGAAGGCCTGGCCGGGTCTTGCGCCGACCCGCCCGGATGGCAGCATCGTGCCTACGCTCAGTGATGCCGGGCTGTTGACGCTGACGGTGATGTCCGCGCTGCTGGGCGGTGATGTCTGGGTGGCGGACTCGGCGCCGGTGCCGTGCGGCTGTTCCCGGGAGACCGTGACGCGCAGTGATGCCGCCGGGTGGGCGGAGTACGGCTACTGCGCCAGTCACTCCCGGTATTCCTGGGGCCTGCGGCTGCACCTGGTCTGCACGCTGCACGGGCTTCCCGTCATGTCCGCGCTGGCCAGCGCCAAGGCCGCCGAGCGCGAGATCCCTCGGGAACGATGCCGCTCTGGTGAACGCGTGGCCCGGTCAGGTCCTGATCGGGACAAGAACTACTTCGGCCATGCCTTTGAGGAAGCTCTCGCCGAGCGTGAGATATCGCTGCTGCGGCCGGCGAGGAAAGGCGAGGCTGAACGCGCCGGCCAGCGGTTCCTCAAGCCGCTGCGGCAGGTCATCGAATCAGTGAACTGGACCCTGAAAGACAGCTTGACCTGGAACAGCACGGCGGCCGTACGCCAGAGGGCATCGCCGTGCGCGTACTGGCGCGCATCCTCGCGCTCACCGCGGCGATCTGGCACAACGACAAAATGAGCCTTGATGTCACCCGGTCGCTTGTCGCCTACGATCACTAAAAGTAGCAAGACCTCCTGGAATCATCCATCTAGCGTTTCGGGCTGCGGTTTTCACCTGCCGGTCAGGTTCCGGCGGTCCCGGGCGATTCCCGGCGACGTGTTCCGGTCATGGCCGGGCATTAGGCCGCATCTTGTGTTCATGGCGACATACTTTTTCTTCGGATTCGCATGCCTCTTCTCTGGGCTCGTTACCGGCGGGCTGCTGACGCTGATCTGTTCGACGGCAGCGACGTCCCGCAGTCAGGAACGTATGCAGCGGAAAGTGCATGAAGCCTGGGAACTGGCGCGGCACTACCGCGAGCGGTGTGCCGACACTACTTCCGGTCACGAAACGCGAGATCGCTGGGAAACATGGTGAGACGCGATCGGGCCGAACATGCGCATGCCAATCAGGCGGATCCCAGCCTGGCAGGCAAACTATGCCGCCGTACGTCGCGCGTGTGCTACGGGCCCGTAGCGCCGGACCGAGTCATGCATTTGATCCCGCCGTACAACGGGGATGACCAGCAACTGGCCTGGTGACGCAGAACCCGGAAGGAGCACCACCGTTAGTTATGAATCCTGACCTCCGCCTCCAGCACAATGAGGACGGCCCCCGACTCGTCGGCGAGACCGGTTAGGCGGGCTACTTCGGCGTCGGTCAGGTTCTTGGCGACCTCGGCGGCGGCGATGTTGGCGCGCAGATGATCGGGATTCGCCGTGCCAGGGATGACAACTATCGCGTGGGAACAGCGCAGCAGCCAGGCCAATGCGACCTGCGCTGACCTCACGCCAAGACGCTCCGCGGGGCCAGTCAGCTCGTCGTGGCTGGTGAGCTGCCCAGAGGCCAGTGGAAAGTAGGGGACGAACGTGATGCCCTGCGCCTCGCAGTCGGCGAGGACCTGGACGCCGCTGCGGTCGAGCAGGTTGAAGCGGTTCTGCACGGCCGCGATCGACGTCATCTTCTGCGCACGGGCCAGCATCTCCGGTGACGCGCCGGACAGGCCGATGCGGCGGATGAGTCCCTGGTCGCGCGACCTGCCGGGACGGCTGGTGCAGCAGTACAGCGACGAGATCGGCGAGCAGTTCCGCGAGCTGCTCGCCGAGATCACGGCATGCGCAACAGGTTGCCAGGTCGGGCGCAAACGATCAGCGGCTTCCGCTGTCAACCGGGCACGAAGCCGCGAACGGGTCCGGCGCCACCGCATCTGTCCACGTCAGGTCAGCAGCAGCGCTAGCACAGGCGCCGGAACAGCCCAGGCCGGCGTGTCCAGCCTCGTGACGTTCTTAGTCGCGACGATCCCCGAGCCGAACTTGCCTTCAATAACTCTCGCTTCACCGCGCCAGCCATCGGTTACCCACTTGACCTCTACCGGGGTCGTCCACTGCGTGCCGCCGTCGCCCGGCACCGGCGTAGGCCCAAAGTCGACTTCTTCTCCGGAACCAGTGCGCATGTAGCCGATGGTGTCGCCCATCATCCATCGCCCTGGCTGGCGATGGTCAATCGCGGCGGCCAGGGCTACCGCGAGCGCGCCTTCGGTCAGGGTCGTCATGTCGGGCTCGGGTGCGCCGGCGCGCAGCAGGGCACCAATCCAAGACAGCAACGGATCGGTGAGGTAGAGCTTGGACTGGGCGCCGCCGATCTGACGGCCTCGCTCGTCAATCCGGTGCGCCCACAGGGCACCGTAGCTTCTGACCAGCCTGTTGAGGCGGAGGTCGAAGGATTTCCTTGTCTGATAGCCGAGAGACTCCGCGGCGTTCGACCGGTTGAGCGGCGATGTGGACCGGGCGTGAAGTTCGGCCATCAGCAAGGGGACTGAATCGACGGGCGCTTCCCTGTCGATATCGATGTGCAGCCAGGACTCGATATCCCGAAGGAAAGACTCACTCACTGCCCCCGTTCGATGATGCTCGGCGACGGCTCGCGGGAAGCCTCCCGAGGTCAGATACGCCTGCCAGGCGAAGTCGAACTCATCGGCAAACGGTGCCAGCATCTCGGCGGAGTCTGCCACCTGCTGTCCTTGCAGGTTCCAGGGCGGGACCACATCGGGTAGCGGAATGTCCGGCCGCGTGGTGGCAAGGAAGTCGCGGAAGCTCATCGGCAGCAGCACCCGGGAGCGGCGCGCCGAGGCTGAACCGGACCGTCCCGCCAGCAGGTCGCGCTCTACGTCACAGGCCTCAGACCATGAAGACCCGGCACAGACCACGGTGTCGTCACCGAAGCTCGTATTATCCCGGAGGTACTTGATCGTTGCCGTCCAGCCGTCAATGCTGGTGACCTCGTCGAGCAGCCATATCCTGAGCCGCGCACCAGGCTGATCGACCGATCTGGTCAGGAGCCGGCCAAGGCTCACTGCCCGGCCGAGATCCTTTGTCCGCATCCCGTCAGCAGGAAGATAGATAATCTGACGGGGATCAACATCAACGCGGTCGCACAGGGCTACCGCGGCGTCCTTCAACATCACCGACTTACCGACCCGACGTGGACCGCGCAAGACAACAAGCTTGTCGTCCAGGGGACCAGTAGCCACGTCATCGAGGGCGGGTGCCCGATAACCGAGGTCGTAGCGGGCACGATCGCGGAGTACGCGGTCGCCGGAAGCCCAGGAGTCATGCGACGAGCCCGTAGCCACGGTACGCCACCAAGGGTTGACCTCACGCAGTCTCGCCTGGATTTCGTCGTCTCTCATCGTTGCAAGGTACCAAAACCGGTGGGGTTTTGAGTCCTTAGAGTCTCAAAACCAGGGGGGTTTTAGGACCTTGAATCCCCGGTGCCCTCAAGGACCGGCGTTCTAGACCCTTAGCCGAGAGCCGTGTAACCAGCTTACGGGCGTACGAGTCATATCGGGCAGCGCGGCCGTCCGCGCCAAGGTCGCACGCCCCCCGGCTTCGTCCTGAACCTCATGCGCGTTCTAGCGCGCACCCTTGCGGGGAAGTGGTGAGCTGCATGCCTACGCGCGCCCGCGCGCTGAGGTGCGCACGCACCCGGCTTCGTCGTGAGCCCGATGCGCGTTCTAGCGCACCTCTCGTTGTCCGCGTGCGCGCCGGGTCCGCGCACAATGGCGCGAAGTGCGCGCGTCCTGGCACGCACCCTCATCCTCCCCCGCGTGCCCTGGCACGCACCGCGCTCCGGTGTTCGGGCCGGTGCCGCCGGAACCTTCGCGGGCTTCCCGTTCTTTGCCGATGTGGTCGGCATCATCCCACCCCGATGAGCAATGTGGGTGTCCCCGCGGGAACGCTCCACTCTGCGGTACCTATGGAGAATCTCTGCGTTATGGTCGCGTGCCGTTCATCGGTACACCGAACTGGTGGCGGACGCCGCGCCACGTGGCGGTCGGCGCCTGACGGCTGGCCGCTAGGCTTCCCGGTTCACCTCGTAGAACGAGATGATGATGCGTGCTGTGGCGCGCACTCTGATCCCGCTCGGCTGTGGGTATCCGCGACGGCGGAGCGACCACCACCGGGCCACCTCACCACCGCGCGCTCAGGTACGCACGCCGCACCTGCCTGAAGTGTCTCGTTCACGGCGTGGACACGCGTCCCCGCGGGGACGGCCCCGCCGCCCATATCAGCGCGGCGGGGCCACATGTGACCCGTAGGGGTTAGCTGGCGACCAGATACCCGACCTGGCCGTCGTCCCAGGTGCGGGCGGCGTTGATCACGGCGTCGAAGATGCTGGGGTGCCGAGCAGCTAGCCAGGTCAGGCCGGCCTCGGTCTGGTCGTTGGCCAGGGCCGCCAACTGGTCGATCCGGTGGCGGAGCAATTCGGGCTTGGTGGCGTGATGAAGATGGCGATCGGAAATGATGAAGGTCATGCTCGTCCCTTCCGTGTGCGGGTTGGGGTGAGACAGGGCCGTCGGGGTGCTTCCGACACCTCGGCGGCCCGCTCGATTGGTGATGTAAGACCATTCCAGTATCGAACTGGTTGACAATGCGGGGACGCGGGCGGCGGCCAAGTCGTGTCGCGCGCTTGGCGCACGTCCCCGCGGGGACGGGTTCGGCAACGACGGGTGCGGCGGGTGGCTCGGGCTCAGACTCGTAGGCGGGATCGGAGCCGTCCAGCAAACCGGCCTTGTCGACGGGCCAGAACCACAACGCGCACCAAGCGTCCATGACCGTCTTTAGCCGCCGCGACAGGCAAGTCAGCAGCACCCCAGACGTCGATCGCGCGGCTGATCTCGCGTTCGGAAATGCGCAGACGGTCTATGACCAGGGACCACAGGTACTCCGCGCGGCCTGCCAGGTCTTGCAGGCGCTGGACCTGGGACGCCTTGTGGCCGAGGGACTTCTTAGAGCTGGGTTGCATTCGTCCCCAACCTGCTCAACGTCGCGGTCAGCCGCGCCCGGTGGCGTCTGTTTGTCATCGGCAACCGGGAGTTCTGGGGCAGCCAGCCATACTTCGACGTGCTAGCCACGCGCATTTCGCGCTCGTCACCAGGCCTCGAAGACCCGACTTGGCGGCAGCGATGAACTGGGCGACCGGAGTGTCGAGATTTTGCTGAAACCAGGTAACAGGATCACGCGGAACTGGTCGAGGTTCGCCGTGAAGATCGGGACGACTCCGGTGTCCTTAAACTTTCAGCTCAGAGAGCATGTGCGGCCCCGGTGTATGAGCCCAGCCTCGCGGGTAGGCGAGCCTTGTGAGAGTCCTTGTAGCCGGTGCGTCCGGCTTCGTCGGACAGCGGCTGTGCGTGGCCCTGGCCCAGGCAGGCCACGACGTTGTCGCCATGACCAGGAGCCCAGACCGCTACCAAGGGGCGGGCACGCCAGTACACGGCGACGTCCAGGACCCTGCCACCCTGAACGAGGCCATGGACGGCTGTCGGGCCGGGTACTACCTGGTGCACTCCCTTCAGGACGCGGACTTCGAGCAGAAGGACGCCGCCGGAGCCACCGCGTTCGGCGAGGCGGCTGCCCGGGCTGGCCTGCACCGCATCATCTACCTGGGCGGCCTGGGCAACGATGCGGACAACCTGTCCGCTCACCTGCGCAGCCGCCGTGAGGTGGAGCACCTGCTCGGCGCCGGCGGAGTGCCGGTCACCGTCATCCGGGCGGGCATCATCATCGGGCACGGCGGGCTCTCCTGGGAGCTGACCCGCCAGCTTGTCGAGCACCTGCCGGTCATGATCACTCCCCAGTGGGTCGCCACCCGCACCCAGCCGATCGCCATCGACGACGTGGTGACCTACCTGGCCGGCGTGCTGGAGCCGCCCGCGGCGGCTGGCCGGGTCTACGAGGCCGGAGGACCAGACGTGCTGCGCTACGAGACCATGCTGCGCCGCGTCGCCGCCATCGAGAAACGCCCGCTGCTCCTGCTGCCCGTGCCGCTGCTCACCCCCCGGCTGTCCTCGCTGTGGCTGACCCTGGTCACCGACGTCGACGCTGGAGCCGGCCGGGCGCTGATCGACTCGATGACCAACGAGGTGATCGTGAGCGACCAGTCGATCAGGGACCTGATCCCGATCCGGCCGATGGGCTACGACGACGCCGTCCGCGCGGCGCTCCGGGAACGACGCGAGGCCCAAGCCCAGCAGGCCCGAGCGTGAAATCTCAGCACGCCACCGGGCTCGCGGCGGCGGCGCTGCTCAGGGCGTCGTTCGCCGCCCCGGCAGGCTCCAAACGCTTCTACTTGCTGACCACCGCTCTGGCTGGCGTCTGGACGGGCGGCGCCCTCGGCACTGGCCCCATCCCGTGGCGCGGCAAAAGCTACCCGAGCACGAAACTGATCATCGTCCCGGCCCTCACCGGAGCCGCCACCTTCGCCGTGTTCTACGGCGCCGCACGGGTCGCCCGCCGCCACCCCACGCCGCGCCGCGCCATCGCCAGCGTGCTGCACTACGCCGATGCCGGGTCAACCCCGCTGGTCATGCTCATCGCGTCGGGCAGCGGAGTCGCCGAAGAACTGTTCTTCCGCGGCGCCTTGTGGACCGGCCCGAACCCGCTCCGCACCACCACGCTGGCCTACGCCGCATCCACCGCCGCCACCGGCAACCCGGTCCTGGTCCTGGCCGGCCTGATCACCAGCGCGATCTTCGGCTGGCAGCGCCAGGTCACCGGCGGGGTGCTCGCCCCGGCCATCACCCACGTCACCTGGTCGGTGCTCATGCTGCGCTACCTTCCGCCGCTGTTCCGCGAGGCGCTTGAATAGAGATCCGGCCATCCAGCTCGTGCCGGACAGATCGGGCCTTTTCGGCGCTGACCGCGAGCCCTTCGCGAAGCTAAACCGCGCACCGGGTCCGTGCGCTGGCACACGCGTTCAGCCACGCACGGGGCCGTCTCCCTGTCCCTAACCCCCAAGCCTTCGCCGACCTGTACGTCTGGATCCTCAACCAGCCCGGGCAATTCCCTGCGGCTCAGAGTCACGACTGCCACAGTGAGCCTCATGGTCGGCGAACCCAGCCGCAAGAGAGTCCAGGAGCCGGCCAGTTCGTCAGCGTCGTGGTCGTGATCCGCCGCAGGTCGTCCTCGAGCGTGGGGACGAGCGATTCCCCGCTGACAGCAAGTCTCGCTTGTCCGCACCGTCCAGGCTGTGGTACGCCGTGGTACGGGCAGGCTATACTGGCGACATGATCGCTCCGCCGCCCAAGCCTGTACCGGTCAGCGTCCGGCAGTTCGTCGCCGATTCCGGCACCGTGACCCGCGGGCTGCGAGAAGGACGCACCTACATGCTCACTCTGAACGGTGAGCCACTCGCCACGGTGATCCCAGTCGGCAGGCGACAGGCGGTGCCGAAAGCCGAGGTTCTCGCCCTGTTCACAACCGCACCCGTCATAGACACCGACGAACTACGAGCCGACCTCGACGACGCCGTCAGCAACGAGATGCAAGACCCCTACGAAGGGACCGGCCTGTGACCACCGCCCGCGAGATGGGCGTACTCGACACCAGCATCATCGCGGCGCTGAAGCTATTCGACGCTGCCGCCCTCCCGGAAACGTTCCTCATCACAGCGATCACGCTAGGCGAACTCTCCTACGGTCCGCACGCGACTGACGACCCCGCCAAGCGGGCAGGAAGAACCGCCGTCCTCCAGCACGTAGAGGCGACATTCGAGCCGTTGCCCTATGATCGCGCCGCAGCACGGCTGTATGGCCAGATCTGCGCGGCGGTTCGGGCCGCTGGCCGACAGCCACGGCCACGCGCGGCCGACCTCATGATCGCGGCAACCGCCGCCAGCAACGGCCTGCCGCTCTACACCGCGAACCCGGACGACTTCCGCGGCGCCGACACTATTACCGAGGTGATCGGGGTACCAGCCGCTCCCAACAATCTGTAGCTTAGGTTTAACACAAATTCGGATTCTACTCTCGCTGGGGCGAGCATCACGAACATGAGCGGTCTTGCCCTACCTTGGCGTTCCTTCTTGGCGAATTCGCCGCGCAAGGTGACACCGACCACGAACCGCTGGGCCCGGTCCGGAAGATTGTGCAGGTCAACGATGGTAACCTGGAGCCTTCGATGTGGTGATGGAGCGATCTTTGCGGTAGGAGAGATCGCCGCGGACGAGCCGACTTCGGTGACGTCGCGTCTCAGCCGGGCCGCCACCTGAGCGACCAGCATCGTGTACTGGGCGCGCTCGTCCTCTCACTCAGCGAAGGCGAACGGGAGGAACTCATCCCTGCAGAACTCGGCCAGGGTCCAGTAGAACGGCTGACCGCCTTGTCCCTAACCCCCAAGCCTCCGCCCCGTGCGCGTCCTGACGCGCGCCGTCCGCGATCGGCACGGGTTAAGCGGATCGCGCGGTAGCGGCGGTTCGGGCTGTGCGGAGCCGCGGTGGCCTCGACGAACCCGAGATCGATAAGTTCCTGCAGCGCACTCGTCAGCCGGCTCCGGGCCGTGCCGGTAGCCTGCTGGAGTTCCTCGCGGCTTGCATCCTCGACTTCGCGCAGGGCGGCCATGATCTTTGCTCCCAGGCCGTTGCCCGGGAGTTTTGGAAGAGGAGGCGACTGAGGGCTATAGGCAAGGTCCGCGCTGAGCCGGTACGGCCCTTCATCGCGTGCCTTGCGGGACCCCAGCAGGCCGAGCGCCACAAGGTCCGCCAGTTCCCTGCGCGCCGCGCCGGGGGGAAGGCCCAGTCTCCGGAGGACGGCGGGGTCGATGTCGTAACCGGAGCGGGCGAGGGCCATGGCGGCTACCTGGACCCTGGACAGGCGCGCGATGTCCACGTGCTGGCCCAGCGCGTCGAGGAATTCCGGCGTCACCGGGGAACTGCGCGGAATGATCACGCGGAACTGGTCGAGGTTCGCCGTGAAGATGGGGACGACCCCGGTGTCCTCGCGAACCCGGTCGATCATCAGGCTCACCCCGGATCCGCGGTTTTCCGCTACGGGTCGTCCGGTAAGCGGGTCTCCCGTTTCCTGCAGCAGCGCGGCGAGGCGCGGGTTGCGAGACGACGACGTGCCGCTCTCGCCGAGCCCCTCAAGGCGGACGTTGCCGAAGAGCCCGCCGGGACTAGCGACCTCGACGCGGTCCGGGAACACATCCACCTGCACCTGAGTGCCACATGCCTGCGGGCTGTAGTCCCGGTGCATCAGGGCATTGACGACCGCCTCCCGGATCACCTCCGGCTCGATCTCCCACCGGTCCAAGCGGCCGGCGCCGATCACGCGGCTGACGACGCGCAGGTTCCGCTGCACTGCCTGGACGGTGTCCACCACCATGTCAGGAACGGCGCCGCCCAGCGCTGCGCTGTCCAGGAACCGGATGCCTCCCGGACCGCCCCGGCCTCGCTCGACGTGCGGGTAAACCGCGACCGAGACCATCAGCTGCGGGAAGAACTGCTGCGGGTAACGGCCAACGCTGAGCAGCCCTGCCAGCGACGGAACCAGGATGCCCTCGTGGCGGACCAGCACGCCCAGCATCGCGAGCGCGTCCGCCTCGCCGGCATTCCCGAACACCCGCGGTGACCGCCGGCGCGCATACTCAACGAGCCGTGAGAAGGAATCCCGGTTAAGGTCCTGCACGCTCGCTTCAGTCACCGGCTCGTCATCCCAGTGCGGCTGGCCTGCGTTCTCCCGCATCCGGTCGATCTCGTACGGCGTCAGCCGCTGGTCGCCGTCGCCGACCCGGACATAGGCACCGCCGTAGAGACCTCTCGCAGTCACGTAGCACGGGCGCTGCGCGGGCGGCAACGGCTCGACCTCCGCAACCACCACGTTGACGCCCTCGAACGCCATGATCTCGACGCTCAGCGCCGGCGGCGGTGTCAGCTTCTCCCGCGCGGTGCTCACGACGGCATTCCTCATCGCCGCCGCATCGGGTACGCCCGTGGCGGCGAACCCCTGCCGCTCATCCAGTCCGAGGATGATGAGTCCTCCGCGCGCGTTCGCGAACGCCGACAGCGTGGAAGCCAGGCTCTCCGGCACGCCTCCTGCCGCCCGTTTGGCCTCCACGTCCTCGAACTCAGCCCCGGTCGCCCGCAGCCCAGCGATGACCTGATCCAGGTTCATAACCTGCCCTGCCCGCTCGCCTGAACTTACCAGAGCCTACCATAATCGTTCTGGTAAGTTCCGGTAAGTTGAGAACTTGGCGGCTAGCCCATGCCGAAGGATTCGGCCCAGACCGCAGTCGTCCACGTGCGCGGTCGTCCACGTGCGCGGTCGTCCACGTGCGCGGTCGTCCACGTGCGCGTTCTGACACGCACACCGCGCGCGCTCGTTCCACAAACGCGCCAGACTCGCCCGCAACGCCGAAATCCCCCAGGCCAGCTAGCGAAATGCCTCGCGGCGTGCGCGTCATCGCTCGCACGCCTCGGCAGCCCGATCGGTGAGGAATGCCTTGATCGTCGCCGCGAACTCGGGCGCTGTGAACGCGTCCGCGTGACCTCCGGGCACGCGGACATAGCGCCCGGCGGGCAGCAGCGCGGCCAGCTCGTCGGCGTCGGAACGCTCGTCCCGGTCGCCTATCACAACGAGCGTCGGGATCGCGATCCGCCGCAGGCTGTCCTCGGGCGTGGGGACGAGCGAGCCCAGCACCTGCAGCAGCGCCTGGGGGTCGGCACCGGACTTCGTGACCCAGTCCACGACCCGGGCATCGGGCGAGCCGGGATCGAGGGCGGTCCCGTCGGCGAGTGCGGTGAGCAAGCGGCGGGACTCGCCACCGCCCTGCGGACCGCTGACCTTCGCCAGCCCCTGGCCGGCCACAACGGCACGGCCGGGTCCGGCACCCCGCGCGAGCATGCGCACCACGACCCGGCCGCCGAGCGAGTAGCCGCCAAGATCGTACTCACCGGCGCCCAGCCCGAGGTGCTCGATCAGGGCAAGCCCGTCATCGGCGAGTACGTCGGGCGGGTAGGCGAGCGGATCGTGCGAACTCGCGCTCTCCCCATGGCCGCGGAGATCAGGCAGAAACAGGCGGAACCCCTGCCCGGCGAGTGTGCCGGCCGGGCCCTTGTCGAGCCAGTGCGACCCCGTACCCATAAAACCGTGCAGCAGAATAAGTGGTCGGCCCGACCCGGTCTCGCGGTACGCCAGCTGCATGCCGTCACGGCCGGCGAACCGAGAAACGTCCATAACGCCCCGATCCTAGACGATGCGGCCTCCGCACGGTTCGTGCGCAGCTCCGCGCCAGCGACCCGGTTCGCCGGAAGACGACCAATGGCGGATCGCGGCGACCGCCGCTGCACACACCTCGGGCCGGCCGGCAGCGCGGCAGCGGATGCCTGGCTCCGGCCGGAGCTGGTTTCATCGCCCGGCCATGTGCCTGCCGGTGCCGGGACGCCACGGATCGGATCGCCGGTTGGCCGGATCCTTGATCCCCGATCGGACGCCCTGGCTGGCCATCGGCTCGTCATCGAAGCGCGGGATGACATGCAGGTGAGGGTGGAGCCCGTTGTCGTTCCAGCCGAGCGTGTAGCTGTCCGGAGCGAGCCGTTTGTGCAGCTCGTCCCGGACGAGAAGCAGAAGTTCCCGCGTTGCTGCCCACTCCTCGGTGGTCAGGTCGAACAGAGAAGCCCGGTGAACCTTGGGGACGAGTGCGCCGGCGCCTGGCATGACGTCGGGCGGGTCACGCGGGTCCCTAGTCGAGGTGTAGATGCAGAACTCGTTCTCGAAGTACGGGTCCGCCTCGCGCAGCCTGTCGTGATCGCAGAAGACACAGCCTTCGGTCATAGGACCGTTCTACTCGCCGACGGGAGTGAGCGCACGAATTGAGCCATCGTCTCGCGCCGCCGTCTGCTCCAGCCGTCCGCGAAGCCAGCTGCGCATCTCAACCCTGCCCGCGACATCGAGGCATCCGCCGCCAGCCTGCGCGCGATCCCGAGCAGCTGTGGAAATGTTGACCAGCTGTGCGCTCCTGGCTGGTGACGTACAGGCAAGGAAGTTGCTTGCGTGCCGCAAGGTGTCCCTGTGACTCACGGGATGGGCCCGGCTCTCCATTTAACGTGGAACTCTGCCGCATCGTGGAAGTTTACCCGTCGTATACGTATGACAGACTTCCACGAAGCGGTAAAGTTCCACGTTGTTTTTCACGCTGCG